>VFQN01006417.1_pt1 | contig 13440 bp, 17 predicted proteins | sample 3512371 | NCBI WGS metagenome assembly VFQN01 (sample SAMN10412370, study PRJNA504923) | tailings metagenome | isolation source: Replicate 2 from Balatoc abandoned mine | place: Philippines: Itogon, Benguet | collected 2017-08-28
CAGGCGCAGGAGACGCAGGCGCTCGGAGACGTGGCGGCGTGAGCAGCCGACCGCCGCAGCGATCCGGCGTTGGGTCCACCTGGCCTCGGTGGCACGCTGGTAGGCGCGCGCCTCCTCGACCGGGTCGAGGCCCCGGCGGCGCAGGTTCGCCGCCAGGGCGGCGGCGAGCTGTGCAGCGTCGCCCTCCTCGCCGCCTCGCTCGATCACCGGCACCGATGTGAGCCCGGCGGCGCGGGCGGCGGCGAGGCGGCGGTGGCCGTCGATCAGGAGCGGGCCGGCGTCGTCGGTGCGCTCGACCAGCAGCGGCTGCAGGATGCCCTGCGCGCGCACCGAGTCGGTGAGCGCCTGGTGTTCGGCGTCGTCGTCGCTGGTGCGCGGGTTCCAACCCTCGCGCACCGTGATCGCCTCGACGGCGAGAACCGCGAGCGTCGCCTCCGTCGCGGGGGTGTCGGTCGTCGTCATGCCCTCTTCCTCTCTACGGGCGAGCGGCCGGCCCACCGGGCCGGGCCGCTCACGGTGGTGGTGGCGGCGATCGGGTGCGGCTGCGACTCGGCGGCGGCGATCGCGCAGAGCGCGGCGAACTCGATGTGGGCGGCCATCGCCGGGCTCATCGACAGGGCCGCACCCGCCTCATCCAGGCTCGCTCCCGTTCCATCTATGGGGAAGCGCAACTCGAGCAGGGCGCGCACCGTCGGCTCGAGGACATCGGCCTCGAGGGCGGCCCGAACCTGGGCCCGCAGGGCGCTTGTGTCACGCTCGGGTCCGTTCATGCCGCGTCCTCGGAGTCGGCGACCATCAGGCGGTAGCCGACGCCCCACACGTTCACGATCGTGGTGGCACCCGACCCCGCGTCGAGGAGGGCGCGGCGAAGGCGCGATGCGTGGGAGTCGACAGTGCGGGTGCGGGTCACCCTCCCCGAGTAGCCCCACACCCGGCGCATCAGGTCCTCCTTGGAGACGACCTCGCCGGGGCGCTCAGCGAGCGCGACCAGCAGATCGAACTCCAAGCGGGTGAGGGCGAGCGCCGAGTCTGCCCAGAACGCGATCCGGCGGAGACGGTTGATCGACAACGGCCCGAGCACGATCGCCCGATGGCGGTCGGCCGGGGATGCGTCGAGCGGCAGCTCGGGGATGGCCTCGGCGGCGGCGCGGAGGCCCGCCTCGGCCCGCCGGGCGGAGGTCGCCGCCAGCTGCCAGCCGGGTTGGGGGGCAAGGCCCGCGAGCCGCTCCAGGTCGGTGGCGAGCCGCGCCGCCCGGCGGGCGGCGGCGAGCGCCTCGGCGTAGAGGCGGTCGGCCTCGGCCTCATCGACGCGCACGGCATCGTCCGCGGCGGGCGGCGTCGGGGCGAGGAAGAGCGGCCGACGGTCAGGCGGGGAGGTCGTCGCCACCTGCGGCCCCCTTCCCGTTCGACGCGCCGACCGGCACCCGCTCGGCGTCGCCGCTGCGCGGGGCGTCCAGGTACTGGACCGAGGCGGCGAGGATCTCGACAGCCTCACGACGGCCGCCGTCGTCCGTGCGCCACTCGCGCCAGGCGAGGCGACCGGCGACACCGACGCGCCGCCCCTTGGCGAGGTGCTCGGCGGCGGCTTCGCCGCTGCGGCCGAAAACCGCGACGTCGAAGAAGTTCGGCCGGTCCTCCCAGCCCTCGCCCGCGCGGGTGCGGGTGGCGACCGCCAAGCGCAGCGAGCAGACCGCCTCCCCGGCGGCCGTGTAGCGCAGCTCGGGGTCGCGCGTCAGCCGGCCGACAAGGCCGACGGTGTTGAGGTCAGCGGGCATCGACAGCCCCGCTTCCTGGTGCGGGCGCGGCCGCGCGCGCGAGCGCGGCCGGTCGCCCGTTGGTACGGTCGAAACGCATCCGAAGGCCTCCTTCGGTTGCCACGGCCCGGGGCGTTCCTAGCGCCGCCGGGCCTCTCTTGTCGTACGCCCGACGCTACACGCCTTCGCGCAATTTCGTCAACCGCCTCTAAAGGCGAGTCGCCTATCTCGTCCGAGATGCAACTGCGCCGACGCTTGCGTCCGTGGCGTTCCTCCTCTCGCCTGATCGGGCGATCACCGAAACGGACGCTGGCGTCATCCCGATTGCACCCGCGGTCTCAGAAACGCCGGCACCGGTTGCGACCGCGTCCGCGATCGCCTCATCACGCTCGTCCTTTGCTTTGCGTGTGCGATCCCGGGCGGCTGCGAGGCGTCGCGCCACCTCAGCAACTCCGTCGAGTGCCGCTGAGCTCCCGCGGCGCCGTGAGTACGGACCGCCCCTCCCCGTTCGGCTCGGCAAGGTCCTACGGGCCGCCTTTGACACAGCAGCCCTGGAGATCTCGGCTGCCTCGGCTACTTCCCCGAGGCGGGCACCAGCCCGGATCGCCGTCACGATCGCTCGATCCCTCTCGTCCATCAGGTCCAGCTCGGCCCGTAGAGCCGCTCGGTGAGCCTCGGACGCGGCCACGGCTGTGGCGAGCGCCTCGTTCAGTCCCGCCTTGGACGCAGACGATCCCATGGCGGAGACGGTACCCCCTCCGACATTCGCGAGCATCGCTCGGGACGCACGGAAGAGGGTCGCCTAGTGACCAGCCTGAACGCTCGCCGACGCACTCGCCGCTTGCGCCCCCAGCCGAGCGGCCCTTTAGCCTGCCCTCGGCGGACGAAGGCGATCTGGGGAGCGCCCGTGAGTCGAGAGAGCGTGACCGCGCAGGTGCAGTCGCTCGTTGGCCCCTCCGTCTTGGAGGTCGAAGATCCGGGGCAGCGATGGCCGGTGCTCGGCGTCGTCCATCTCCCGACTGAGTCCGTGCGGGTCGCGCTCTGGCTCAGCAGGGTGATTCGATCCCACCGCGGCAAGGACCTCAGCGAGCGGCGATTCGAGAACCCCGGCCAGGACCGGCCCATCGTCATCCCGTCTGATCGACTGCCGTTGCTGATCGGGCTTTGGGCGGATGATCCGCTGGTGGACGTACCAGCGCCGGTCCTCGTCGGTGCGGACGCGCGCCTTCGCGAGGGCAAGACGACCCGCTTCTCGGTGTTCCAGCCGCTCGATGCCCTCCAGGCGGCGGCGACCGCAGGGTGGGAGACGCGCGAGAGCACGTCAGGTGAACTCCTGACGTACTTCCACCCAGCCCTGTTCGCCGCATTCGTCGCCGCCGAGCATCTCGGCGTACCGCTGCGCCCTGACGAGGTGCGCGTCGGCGCGGTCGAGGTCGTCACCGCCGCCGCGGAAGAGGCCGAAGAGCGTAGGCGTCGGGTCACTTCGACGCTCGTGCGCAGCGTGCGCTTCCGGCGAGCGGTGCTCCGCGCCTACTCGAGCCAATGTGCGATGTGCGAGCTGGGCCTTGGGCTCGCCGAGAGCGCGCACATCTTCCCAGCCGCTGCCGAGGGATCCGAGGACCAGGTGTGGAACGGCGTGGCTCTCTGCCCGAACCACCACGCTGCGTTCGATGCACACCTGGTTTGGGTCGATCCCGAGAATAGAGCGATCCGCCTGCACCCCTCCGTTCGCGAAGCCAGGAGCCTGAGCCGCGCTCACGCGAGCTTCGTCGACGACACGAGGAGGACGCTCGCCGAGCCCCTCCCATCCGAGCATCGGCCCTTGGCGTCAATGTTCGCCCGGAGGTACAGCCACTACGCCGGCCGCTACGACTGGGCCCTCTCCTAGCCTGGCTCGCTGCTCGGGCCGCGCCCGGCTCGCGGCGTCGCTCCCCCGAGGGCTTCTCCACGCACGAGATCGGCGATGGCAGCCGCTGCGCGGACGCGGTCATCGTGCTCCCAGACCCGGAGGACGCTCCAGCCCTCAGCCGCCAAGGCAGCACCCACCGCCCTGTCTCGGGCGACGTTGCGGGCGAGCTTCGGGCCCCAGTAGCCGACATTCTTGGAAGGCTCTACCCCGTGAAGGGGGCAGCAGTGCCAGAAGCAGCCATCCACGAAGATGCAGATGCGTGGGCGCGTGAAGACGACGTCGGGGCGCACGGGACGGCGCCCGGGTAGTCGGATCGGGAAGTCCACCCGGTAGCGGAGGCCAAGCGCGTGCAGCGCCGACCGCAGGGCGATCTCCGGACCGGTGTCGCGGCGTCGGTTGGCGCGCATCCGCGCGCTGACGGCGTCGGTTGAGGGCGTCGGATAGGGGCTGAGGCTCATGTGCCTGATCCTGAGGCAGTTTGGCTCGCATGTCGTCACGCCGATTGTCGGCGACGTCCGTGGGCGCGGTCCATAATCGCCCACGTGGCCACCCCCGCCCCCACCGTCCTGTCGCTGTACTCGGGTGCCGGCGGACTCGATTGCGGGTTCCGAGACGCAGGGTTCAAGATCGTCGCGGCCGTCGAGTCCGACCGCTGGGCCGTGGAGACCTACCGAGCGAACCTCGGCGCCCACGCGATCCACGGGGAGCTCCCGGGGGTCGTCCCTCTTGGGGCGGCGGGCGTCGACGTGGTCATCGGCGGCCCGCCGTGCCAGGGGTTCTCCGTCATCGGGAAGATGGACCCAGAGGATCCCCGGAGCACCCACGTCCACGCCTTCATGGACATCGTCGCCCGATTCTCCCCGAGGGCCTTCGTCATGGAGAACGTGAAGGCCCTAGCCGTGAGCGATCGCTGGTCGGCGGTTCGCGCTGACCTTCGTCGCACCGCCCGCGAGCTTGGCTACCAAGTGGACCTGTTCCTCCTGAACGCCGCGGACTTCGGCGTCCCCCAGACCCGCGAGCGGATGTTCCTGATCGGCACGCGGGGCATGGCTCCACTCTGCCCGGTGCCCACGTCAAAGGGATCGCCTCCGAGCGTCCGGGAGGCCCTGCGGCACCTGCCCCCCTACGGGCAGCCCGGCAACGACGCGATCTGCGCCGCACGGGTCATCCCAGCCGCCCGGCCCGTGATGCGTCCCCGCGCCCACCACGGGAGCCTCCTCTTCAACGGCTCGGGTCGCCCACTCGACCTGAGCGGCCCTGCGAAGACGCTGCCGGCATCCATGGGAGGCAACGCGACTCCGATCATCGACCAGGAGGAGCTGGCCAACGGCGCCGAGCCCTGGGTGCGCGGCTACCACGCCCGCCTGATCGCCGGCGGCGACCCCATCGAGGTCGCTCCTACCCGCCTGAGGCGCCTGACCGTCCAAGAGGCCGCCGCCCTCCAGACCTTCGATCCAGGTTGGCAGTTCCGGGGGCCCCAGGTCGCCCAGTTCCGTCAGATCGGCAACGCCGTCCCGCCGCGACTCGCGAAGGCCGTGGCACTGTCGGTTCGCGCGTCGCTCGCCTGGCTCGACCGTGCCCCCGACGGACGGCAGGCCGGGGAGCGCGTGCTCGCTCGGGCCTAGAGGACGTCGGCGAGGTCGTCCGCCCACTCACCGGTGACGCGCTGTAGCGGGGCGATCCTGCCGGGGTGATCATCGTGAGCGCGCAGATCGGCGGAGCGTCGGAACTTGAACTCCCAGCGACCGGTCGGTCCGTACATGCAGGCCGCGAGGATGTCGAAGGCCGAAGGGTCGTAGAGCCGGCTGACGGGGTCGCCCTTCGAAGTCCTGGTCTTCTGAACCTCCACCTTCGGCGCCCCGTCCGCATAGAGCTTAGGCGAGGCGTTCTTGCACTCGATCGTCGTAGACCTTCCGTCGCGCAGCGTCACGAGGTAGTCGGGCGGCCCCTCCTGGAGCCCCATCTCGGCGGCGGTGACCTCCGGGTGCCCTGCGAGGAGACGCCCGAGGTGGTGCTCCGCGACGCCGCCCCGGACGGCCATCGCGAGGTGCGCGCGCTCGCCGACGATGGCGAGGATCTCCCTCGCGGGCAGCTGGTACTCGCGCTCGAGCGCGTGGAGCCCGGTGGGACGGTCAGGCGTCGCCGGGAAGTCCTGCGCGGAGCGAAGGCGAAGCGCGGGGTCGAGCCGAAGGGCCTGGGCGGTGCGCTCGAAGCGGATCAGCTCGAGGATGCGCTCAGGGGCCACGGCGAGGAGCGCTTCGACGCCGATGGTGGCGCTCCGGGCTGACCGGTTAGCCCCGGTGATGTTGTCGCGTTCCCAGGCGTGCCAGCCAGCGCCTTGGGCCGCGGAGACCTCGGCGTCCTTCCAGAAGACTGAGATACCGAGCGGAAGGGGGTCGTAGAGGAGAGGATCCAGCGCCACGATGAGATCGGCCTCGGGCTCCACTGCGACGACCAGGGTCACGTCGGCAGCTGCGGGGTCGAACGCGACTGGGTGCTCAGCGAGCCGCCAGGCAGCATCGTTCACGTCTCCGTACCGGACCTGACACCGGTGCTCGTCGGCAGGCCGGTTCCTCGTCACCCGTCGGTTGGCGTGGAACGCGTAGAGGACCACGCCCTCCCGAGCGCCGTCGGGGTGCTCGATCGTGAGGAAGAGTGGCGCGACGGTGGGCCCACTGGAATAGACGATCCGAGCCCCCGCGGTCTCTATCGCTTGTTCGAGGAAGCCGTGGTCCTTGGCGCGCTGGACACGTGGGTAAGCGTTGATGTAGCTGCGGCCAGACGGGTGGGTGATCACCTCAGGGAGTATCGCCGTCGCGCCGCTCGCGACCCCGGCGACTCTTGTCCAGTAGCCGCAGGCCTAACCGGGCAGGGCGGGAACATGGGCTACGCCACGAGGGAGCGGCCATACGCAGCCAAGTCGATCGCCGGCACCGTGCCGAGCGTCTGAAGCCGCTGGAAGAGGCTCAGCAAGAAGAACATCAGGGATGCGTCGGGTTCGCTCACAGTCACTTGGGGGCCATCGGTGCCCCAGCCGACGTGGAAGGCCCCGTGGCGCAACGCACATCCGATGTCGATCTGGGTCTCGTGACCGGCAGTGCTCACGATGGCGGACTTGAACGCCTCGCCGAAGGCCGGCGTCCAAGAGCTCTCAGTCGCGAGGATCCCTGCGACTATCGAGAACGGGGGTCGTGGCGTCTGGATGCCTCCCGCATGCTGGAAGGGGATGTTGGTTCGAAGGAGTCGGCGAACTGACGCCCCCTTGTCGGCCGCGTACTCGATGTGGCCCTTCGTGAGCTCCTGCTTGACCTCGAAGGCCGCGTAGACGGATTCCGCCGGAATGAACTTCTGTCCTCCCTGCTCGAAGAGCAGCGGGCAGTAGTGCCGGTCATGGATGACGACGTCGATGAACTGGCTGACGTCGCCGTTGCAGTCGAGGACGAATGCAGCCGTGCACTGATAGCGGCGCGGCAGGAACCTCTCGATCACGTCAAGCCACTGAAACTCGGTTGCATCGCCCTTGGCCTCGGCGTTCTCGAAGACGGCCCGGGATGCGTCGAGGCCCGCGAGCAGCGACGTCTGATGGTGTGTGAGCATCTCGTGCAGATCCACAGTCACGCGCTCAGCCCTCCTTGGAACTTGGCTCACGGCCCCAGTCAACTGGCATCGCGTCGGACCACGCGCTGGATAGCCCAGGTCGGCGCGTCATTGAGTCGCGCTAGGTCTCGGCATCCGCCTCCCGAAGAGCTTGCGGTACTCCTCGACAGCCGCCTTCTCCTCGCCGGCGTCCGCCAGGTCGGCAGCACGCTCGGCTATCGCCTGCGCCTCACGCAGCTTCGTGGCCGCCACCGCCGCCTCCGCCGCACTCATCGACGAGTTGACGTCCGGCCCCAGGCCAGCGGGATCAGGCCAAGGCCCCTCGACACGGTCGGCCGCGTTCGCGAAGAACACGATGAGCTCATCGCTGCAGGCGCCGAACGGCTCGCGAACCAGATCGAGGGCCATGACCTCCAGCAGAAAGGACGGCCGCACCGGCTTGTCCCATTCTCGATTCCAGCCCTTGACCATCTTCACGAAGGGCTTCCACTTCTTGTCGCAGCCCTTGTTCTTGGCGGTCGCCCGCTCGGCGTGAGCCGTGGGGTCGGAGGCGATCCAGCCACCAGTGGTCGTATCGGGAAGATAGAAGCCGCCACCGTCGCGATCGAAAGCGAGCACGACATCGAAGGAGGTCACCTCCTGGTCCGCGCCGAAGTCGATTGTGCATGCGCGTCGTCCGGTGCTCGCTTCGGGCCACTTGGCGCCCAGCAAGCGCCGCAGCTCCGCGAGGGCGTCCGTAGGGCTCTGCTGGCGGAGTCCGGCGTCCTTGCCGTCCGCGTCGACCACGCAGAAGATGTCGACATCCTTCAGCTTCTTCGTCTTGGTGTGACGGGCGTAGGAGCCAGTGAGGAAGTCGGTGCGCAGCTCCATCCCCGTTCGGACGTGGTCGCGGATCTCGGTGTGGCGCCGAATGGCCTGCTGCTGCTCGGTGGCGGTGATCTCAAGCGTTCGCCGGAGACCGGCCCACGCGTCGTCGAGGTAGCCCATCACGACCTCCGCGACAGGTGCTTGAGCGAGGCCGCCGCTTCCGGCCCAGAGCCCAGCGACCCAAGGTTGTAGGAGGACAGGCCGTGGCGGTCGGCGGCGGTCGTGGTGCTCCAGCCGGCGACCTCGGCATGAGGGCCGTCGTGGTTGGCCACCACCCGATAGGACGTACCGACGGGCACCTTGTCGATCTTGGCCATCAGCCTTGCAAGACGCGCGCGGCTCGCGACGAACTCGACGTCGCCCGTTCCGGTGAAGCGGTACTGAAGCGGGATCTCGAATATCGCCACCGGCGTCCTCGGGTCGCCAAACTCGAGGCTCACGTCACTGAGTGACCCCTCCTCGATCCACGTCATCAACCCCAGCTCGATGGTCGCCCAGTGCTGATGAATGTAGCCGGGCGACGTGCCCATGTGGGCGACGATGTGGGAGAAGGCTCCTGTAATGATGTCGGTCAGGTGAACAGCGGTTTGAGTGCGCGTCGACGTTGACAGGCGCATGACGGTGACAGTGCTCATCGCGTCCCTCCAGAGATGCGCCGCAACGCCTCGCGATCGACGTCCACGCCCGCAACGAGCGGGGCAATCGGCTCGGCTGGTGCCTCGCCGGCGTGGAGGGCGTCGTGCGCAGCGACAGCCTCGTCCACCTGGGCGGCGAACGGCGCAGGGTTTGGGACGTAAAGCCTCCACTCCTGCGCGGTGGCAGCACCGGACACCTTGCCCAGGCGCTCGTCTCCCTTCAGCGCGGCGTCCCCGAGGCTGACCGTGATCTCCAGCCGGAGCGGCATCGCCCGGAGCACCAACGGGCGGCTAGCCAGCACGCCAGCGGCCACGAGCGTCGGCCCCACGCCAGCCAGAACACCGAGCGCCCGCATCACGTCGGTGTCGTCGATCGCGGCGGCGGGCTCGAGGGTCGCCCGCACCATGCGGTCGATCTCCGCCCACGCTGCCGAGGAGCTTCGCTCCGGCGAGCCCTTGATCGTCCTACCGCGCATGGCGGACCCGCATCTCTCCGTCCTTATGGACCAGGCCAGAGGCGGCCCGGAGAAGGTCGGCCGCACTCAGCGTCGCCGGGGCGAGCGCTGTCTCAAGGCGCCCGGCTATGGCCTTCGGCACCAGCTTGCGCGCCTGGCGTCCGTCGACGCCCTGCAACGCCCGAGCGGTGGTCTCCAGGGACGAGTCGTCAGCGAGGCGCTCGAGGCCCGGGTAAGCAGCCCCCCACGCGCGCAGGGTGTCGGCCAGGATGCGCTGAAGGGCGTCGGCGTCGGGGAGGCCGATGTCGAGAGCGACGTCCGCCCGCGACAGGAAGGCGGCGTCCAAGCCCTCTGGGAAGTTGGAGGTCACGACGAAGAAGAGGTGCGGGGCGCGGCACGTCAGCTCATCGAGGGCCGTCAGCACCGCATCCGTCGCCCGGTGTACGTCCACCGGGTTGGCCGAGAGCGAGGCAGCAGTGCGCGACACCGCCATCGCCTCGACCTCGTCGAGGAGAACGACGGTGGGGAGGCCGTCGTCGCTGATTTCTGGGAGGTGCTCGAGCAGCAGCTCGGAGACCGCCTGCTGGGTTTGGCCGTGCTCGGCGCTCATCAGGCCATGCGGCCGGATCTCCACGAGACGGGTCTGGCCGCCCTTCAGCACCAAGCTCGCCGTGTGGGCCAGTCCGCGTGCAAGCGTGGTCTTGCCGGTGCCAGGCGGGCCCAGCAGAACGGCCAGCCCATGCACGGCACTGGTCTCGAAGGGGATACGGCCGCGCACTCCCCAGGCCAGCAGTGCGTGATGAAGGAGTCGATCCTTGCGCTCCGGCGGCACGACGATGGCGTCCCAATGACCGGCGTAGGCCGCGTCGGGCATGACGACGTTGACTGCGATGTGCTCGGCGACGCTCATAGTGGTTGGGGCTCCTCGAGGTTGATGCGACTGGCCTTCAGTTCCCGTGACGCCATGACGCGCACGATTTCCAACGGGACCCGGGCGTCGGCGCCCTTCCCCACCGCCCACGTCCCCCTTGGACGCCATACTCCGGGCAGTGCAGATCGGCGAGGTACTGCTCATCGATGACGTCACGACCGGCTTCGACGACAACAAGCTCGGGCGCCCGTGCATGGTCGTGCGTGTGGTCGGCGAGCCGCGCCCGGGCGCGTGGGTGCTCCCCCGCTCCACGAGGGGATCGGACGGCACGCTCATCCGCGCCGGAGCGCTTCCGGGCCTGAACAAGGACGGCCGGTTTATGTACCTGCCGCGGTTCGTCGCCGCAGTCGACCTCGAGAGCTGCCGGAGCCTGGGCGTGCTCGGCGCCACCGACCGCGACCGCGTGTTGGCCAACGTGAACGATGTCGTCATCGACATCGAGATCGACCTATGAGCCTCCTGCTCTCGGAGGACGAGTTCGGGGACGCACGTGACGCGGTGCGGGCCGGCACCGTCACGACCGAGCTCTACGCCTGGCTCGGACGCCTCGTGGCAGTCGCCCAGGCCACGCGCGCGCTGGCGCCGGCTCCGATCCCGGGAGGCCGCTGGGACGATCCCGACGCCGTGGCGGAGACCGTGCACGCGTGGCTCGAGGACTCGCTGTTGCGGGGGGGGCTCCTGCAGGCCTTCGACGTCTGTCAGACGCCGCGAGCGCTGTCCCGCTATCTCGAGCGCGCGTTGCGCAACTGGCTCGTCTCGCAGAGTCGTCGCCGTGGCGGACCCCGCCTGCTGGAACGCGCAGGAGAGATCATGAGGAGCGACGCCGCTTTTTCCTTGCTGCGCGACGCCTCGACGGTCTCCGCCCGGTGGTGGGGACGGGCGAGCTGGCAGGAGCCGCAGCTGTTCACCGGACCAGACCGGGAGGTCGTGGCGGCGGCTTGGGCCTTAGGGGACTTCGCGCTGCTGCGATTCCCATCCAGCGAGCGCAGCGACCCCGTCCTAAGCAGCCCCGACCTTCGACGCTACCTGGCTGAGCTGCTAACGCGCGTCGGACAGGGCCTGTCCGGTCAGCATTTCGACCTGACCTTCCGATCGCGCTTCGTCTACGCCTATGAGCCGGCGGCCGCCGAGCCAGAAGAGGCGGCGCAATTGGCGGACCCGAGAACTTCGGCCGAGCACGCGGAGGTCGCCGACGCGGCCCGGGTCGCCCTGGCTGCCCTGAGCGGCCGTCAACTCCACGTCCTGCGAGAGCGGCCTCAGGGCACCCTGGAGGAGCTCGGACGTGCACTCGGTGTCAGCCGAGGCACGGTGGACAACGAGTACCGGCGGGCCCTGCTGAAGGTCCGGGAGGCGGCGCCTTCGAACGAGGCATTTGGCGCGGTGCTGGAAAAGGTGCTCGACCTAGCGTCTGATGAGGTCACATGAGCACTGAACTCGATTGCCTCTCGCTAATGGAGCTGCTCGACCTTCGTGCCGATCGGATCGGGCCGGGCGCAGGAGAGCACGTAGAAGCCTGTCCTCGATGCCGGGCGCTACTGGCGGGTCTGCCCGATGATCTCCGGCTTCCAGAACTCAGCCCGGCCCGCGCGCTAACGGCGGGGTCTGTTCGGCGACGACTTGGACCGAGACCCGTGCGCACGGGCGGGCTTTGGCGAGCACTCCCTGAAGGTGCCAGCGACTTCGGTTGGGTAGTGGCGATCATCGGTCGCACACCAGACGCCGAAGGCCGAGTCGTGGTGGCTCCAGTTGCGGGCGAGGCCCATCTAGCGACCGACGCCGACCTACTTCTCGACGGCTCGCAGCTTGGCTACGAGGCGTTCATCGACGTGGGCAATCTCGGAGTCCTCCTCGAGACTCAGCTGGTAGAGCCGGTCGCGGAGCTGCCTCGTGAGACCGCGCAGGCCCTCGTGGCCCTGTATCGCGCCACCCTGGGAGTCGGTGAGTGGCCCTCCGCGGATCTGGTTGGGGCGCGGGTGCTCGACAAGGCCGATCCCCGGCTCCTTGCCGCTGCGCAGCGAGCCGATGAGCTGCGCGGGCTGTGGAAGGCGGCGGACAGACAGGTGCGGGACGTTTACGGCGACTTGCGTGAGGCGTCGGTGACTCAGGAACTCGAGCCCCAGTCTCTCGGAGAGCCGCTGAGGATCAGCAAAGTGCTCGCTGCCCGGCTTAGCGGCCCCGACGCCGAGTGGGATAGGTCCGGGCTGCTGGAGGCGTCACGCGCTGGTGGAGCTCGACTCGATGCCTTCCTCAACGATCGTCTCGATCTCACGGACAAGCGCGACATTGACGAACTGGCGAGGATCCTTCACGCATTGCAGCTGCCATGGGAGGAAGCCGAACCCGTCGTCTCGTCGACTTTGGCTCTGTCTCCTGGCGGGACACGGCGGGCCGAGGGCCTAACGCTGCCGATGGCTGCGCGCTCTCGGCCAGGGATGTCGGATGAGGAGATCACTGAGCAGCTCTACGCAGACCAAAGTGGGGTCGATACCTCGATCGACGCTCGGCGTCGTGAGACCGCAAAGTACTTGGCGGAGCTTCGACAGGCGCTTGACGACCTGGACTAGCAGCTCCTTCGTCGTCTACTCGCTCGTGATCCGATCGCTCACCTTGTGAGTCTCGGCAGCGATCCTTAGGACGTCCCTGCTGACCTTGAAGAGCTTGCGGAGGTCCGCGGCGTCGGTGCTGGTCTCCATCGCTTGACGCAGCATCGGCCCGGGCACGAGTAGCTCATTGGCGAAAGCGTCGGCCTCCCGCTCGGCCGTCTGACCCTCACCGTGAACCGTGCGAAGGAAGTAGTGGCCCAGCTCATGAGCCACGGAGAAGCGCTGTGCCACCGGAGGCTCGTTGGCATTGACCTCGATCGCATCGCCGACGAGCCTGGCGCGCAGCTTGCCGAGCGCTTGACTGGTTCGCACTGAGAGGCCGAGATCGCGGGCGATAGCGCGCACCTCCACGGGCGGCCGCACGAATCCGAACTGCTGAACGACCTGACGGGCCTTAATGCGAGCGTGTGCGGGGTGAGGGCGCTCAGCGGGCGACGTAGCAGCAAGGGAGCTGGCCTCGGCGGGGGGGTCGTCGTCAATGCCTACGACCCTCGTCGGCGATCCGCATCGCTCGCAGTCGGCCCCTGCTGCCAGCTGGGACCTCTCGTACCACGTGTGCCCGCACTCATCTTCTGTGCATCGCAAGAGCGGCATGGGCGCCACCTTCTCACTTCTTCCACCAGGAACGCGTAGAGTGATGCCGGGCGCCCAATACTGCACCGGAATCGGGCAGCGAAAAGTGCACCACC
>VFQN01006418.1_pt1 | contig 13436 bp, 14 predicted proteins | sample 3512371 | NCBI WGS metagenome assembly VFQN01 (sample SAMN10412370, study PRJNA504923) | tailings metagenome | isolation source: Replicate 2 from Balatoc abandoned mine | place: Philippines: Itogon, Benguet | collected 2017-08-28
TCTGGATGATGTTTGCGCTGTTCGCCTTCGGCTGGCTGTTCGGCTTCATCGGCCTATTGCTGGCGATCCCCATCGCGGCATCGTTGGGCGTGATCCTGCGGTTCGCGCGGCAGAAGTCCCTCGCGAGTTCGGGCAACGACGTGTCTGGCGGCACGCCCGGAGCGGAATGACGGAGCCTGCGGGCGCTGTCATAGCCCTCGTCGCACGAGGTTGCGGAAGCATCCGGGAACTGGCCGAACAATCGGGCCGAACGTCCTTCGGCGTGCCATCAGGCCCGGCTGCCGCCTCGCGGCATCAGTTCGGCCAAGACCCGCGGCACGGTCAAGAGATAGGCCTGCACCTGATCGAGGATGGTCGTGTCCAGATCGTCGGAAACAGGCGTGTGGTAGACGTAGCGCCGGATGCCGAGGAAGATCAGGGTCGAGTGCAGGCCCCAGACCAGCTCGATCTCGCGCTCGAACGGCGGCACTTCCTCCGGGGACGGATAGCCCAAACGATGGCGGGCTTCGGTTATGATGGCCACCAACAACTCGCCATGGACATGGTCGAGATAGGTCTGCGCGAATGTGGGATCGGCGAGCGCGGCATACCAGAAGCCGCGATACCAGCTGGCCCGGTAGATGTGCGGCAGGTAATGCCGGTAGAAATCCGGAAGGCGGTCTTCCAGCGGTCGGCTTCGGTCAGTCAGGATCTCATGCCAGGCCGGATCCCAATGCGCGTTCTGGATGCGGTCGCGGATGGCGGCGATCAAGTCGGCCTTGGCCGGGAAATAGCGGTGGACCAGAGGCTGGGTGACCTGCACACGATCGGCCAAGGCCTGCACAGTGATACCCATGCCCTTCTCGGCGAAGAGTTCCACCGCCGCGTCGAGCATGCTGCGGCGGCGCTCGTCGGCCGGCAGGTTGCGCTTGGGGCGCCGCGCATCGGCCGGTTTCGGCGACTCGGATATTCCGTTCTTCGACATGGCCTGTGTTTGGCATGGAACGCCGCGGGATGAAATGGCAACGGCGACGGCGAGCGCGTTGGCACCAAAGCGCGAACCCTCGAAAATTTAAGTAAAATTTTACCCTGTTGCAGGCTTCTGCTTGTTCCCGATGGTGCATTGCAGGAACCTTTGCACGGGCGGGCGAGTTTCGTAGCCAACAGGGCTTGAGATTATGTCACGCAGCAACGGCAATCAGCCGACCCAGACATCGGCAGAGATCAGGAGGCAGATTGGTACTGCCGACAACAAGCGCTTCCTGCGCGCCATGCCGCTCTTCAAGGTCGACCCGAAGCTTCCGGAGAAGCTGGAGCATCTGCTCGACGAGATCGACCGTGCCGAGCACCGCAAGAGATCGAGAGCGCGAGGATGACGCTCTCCGAGCGAGCTTCAGCCGGACGCGAGCGAAGGTCGGCCCGACCTTCGCTGCTGCTTTCGTAACCGGGCGCTTTCCAGATTCAGCCTTTCCGAACCTTCCTGCGATCAGGCGGCGTTCCTGAGCAGTTCGCCATGCCGTATCTCGGTGCCCAGCACTTTCAGGCATTCCCGCATGAATGCCGAAAGGCCCGGCCAGCCCTTGGCCGAAACCAGATTGCCGTCGACATGGGCGCCGGTCGGTGCCACGTCGATATATTTGCCGCCGGCCAGGGTGACTTCCGGCTCGCAATATTGAAGGGCAGCGACTTCCCTGCCGCGGACGACGCCGTCAACCGCGATCAGGATCTGCACGCCGTGGCAGATCGTGAAGATCGGCTTTCCGGTTTCATGGAAGTGGCGGACGATCGCCTGCACCCGCTTGTCGATACGGATGTATTCCGGGCCTCGTCCACCGGCACAGTAGACGGCATCGTATTCTTCCGGCTTCACCTCGGCGAAGCTCTTGTTCAGCGCATAGTCGTGGCCGAGTTTTTCCGTATAGGTCTGGTGGCCCTCGAAATCATGCAGCGAGGTCTTGATGACATCGCCAGCCCTCTTGTCCGGACATACCACATGCACGGTATGGCCGACTGCATGCATCGCCTGCTCGAAGACGAAGATCTCGTATTCCTCGCTGAACTCTCCGACCAGCATCAGTATCTTCTTGCCCGACATCTTGCTTTTCCTCCTCCCGTTCGAGCGAATTATTTCGCTGTCCGAAATAATTCGCAGCATCGTAGGGCGGAAGATCGGAAAGGGAAAGTCCGAGGGACGGGATTCTTTGGGTGGCAGCGCCCCCCTCATCCGACCTCGCCCGCGCGGGCGAGGCCACCTTTCTCCCCGAGGGGAGAAGGGAAGGGGGTGCCATGGCGCTTTCTTGCCGGGCTTGAATCAGCTGCGGCTGCGGCGCCAGGAGTAGGCGGCGCCCTTGGTCGGTTCTGCTGCCGGCTTGGTCGAGGGCTGGTAATAGAGCGGGATGCCGCCGGTATCGCCCTTTTCCAGGCGCTCGATCAGGACGGGATGCGAGACTTCGAACTCGTCGAAGCCGAGGCGAAGCATGTGCGGGAGCTGGTCGATCAGCACCTGACCGACGGCCCGGATCGGGCCTTCGAAATGGTGGCGGCGACGCAGGAGCTCGGCCTTGGAGAAGCTGCGCCCGTCATTGAAGGCCGGGAAGGCGAGAGCCACCAGGGTGAGCTGGTCGAGCAGGCCGACGATCGCGTCGACCTGTTCGCCCGGCTGCAGGACGACGCCGAGCCTCTCCTTCGCCGACTTGCGGGTCTCCTCGTCGAGGCCGAGAAAGACCTGTAGCGGCAGGATGAAGCGGCCATTGGCAAGAAGAGCCTCGGGGGAGTCGGCATGGCGCCACTCGTCCTCGCGAAAACCTGCGGGCGTCCAGAGGCGGGTTGCCGCCTCAGCGTTCGGTTGCGACATGAACAATTCCTAGATCGTAGGGCCGGCCAGCGACCGGTCGAGGCCGCCCAAGTGAATGCCACACTCGGTTTTGGCCTGTCCAGCCCAGCGGCCGGAACGGGCATCCTCGCCCGGCTTCACCGGCTGGGTGCAGGGGAAGCAGCCGATCGACAGATAGCCATAGGCGACCAGCGGGTTTTCGCGCAGATCGTGCCTGCGCATATAGTCGGCGAGGTCCGCCGTGGTCCACCGCGCCAGCGGATTGATGCGGGTGCGGATTCCGACCGATTCGAACACCGGCAGAGCCGCCCGGGTGGTGGCCTGGAAGCGCTTGCGTCCCGTGAACCAGGCACGGAACGGCTCGACGCCCCGCGCCATCGGCTCGACCTTGCGGATCGCGCAGCAGGCCTCGGTGTCGCGGCCATGCAGCGTCCCGTCGGGATCGTCGCGGTTCAGCGCGGCCTCATCAGGCGTGACGATGCGGATGTCGGTGAGACCGAGATCCGTCACCAGCGCGTCCCGGTACTCCAGCGTCTCGCCGAAATGCTTGCCGGTGTCGAGGAAGATGACAGGCAAATTGCGGTCGACCTCGGCTATCATGTGCAGCAGCACGGCCGAATCCGCCCCGAAGGAGGAGACCGCCGCGATGCCTCCGACAAAGTCGTGGAGCGCAGCCTGCTCGACGACTTCGAGCGGGGTGAGATGACCGAAACGTGCGTCGAGGGCCGCGGCCGCCACTGCGACGTCGGCCTCGATATTGGGTTCGATTGGCGGCTCAGGCAGCCTTGGCTTCGCTGCCATAAAGCGCCTCCTTGAACGGCGCGGGGCCAACCCGGCGATAGGCATCGAGGAATTTTTCGTTCCGGTCGAGGCGCAGGCCGAGATAGGTGTCGACGATGGTCTCGATCGCGTCGGTCACCTCTTCCGGGCCGAAGCCACGGCCGATGATCTCGCCGATCGAGGTATGCTCGTCGCCAGAGCCGCCCAGCGTGATCTGATAGAGCTCGGCGCCCTTCTTCTCGACGCCCAATATGCCGATATGGCCGACATGATGGTGACCGCAGGCATTGATGCAGCCGGAGATCTTCAGCTTCAACTCGCCGATATCGCGCTGGCGCTCGAGCGAGGCGAAACGCCTGGAGATCTCCTGCGAGACCGGGATCGAACGCGCATTGGCGAGCGCGCAATAATCGAGACCCGGGCAAGCGATGATGTCGGTGATGAGATTGGAATTGGCCGTGGCCAGGTCGATCTCGACGAGCGCGTCATAGACCGCCTTGAGATCGGCGCGCGCGACATGCGGCAGGATGAGGTTCTGCTCATGGCTGACGCGGATCTCGTCGAAGGCGTATTTCTCGGCGATATCGGCGACCGCCTCCATCTGGCTGTCGGTGGCGTCACCCGGAGCCTCGCCGATGCCCTTCAAGGAGATCGTGACGGCTGCGTAGTCGGGATGGCGATGGGTAACGACGTTCTGATCGAGCCATTCCGAGAAGCTCCTGGAGTCCAGGCGCGCGAGCTTGACGGCCTCGTCGCCTTCCGGCCGCGGCGTCAGGGCCGGCGACGCGAAATAGGCTTCGATGGCGCGGATATCTGCGTCGGGCAGCTTCAGCTCGCCGTCCTTCAATGCTTCCCATTCGGCCTCGACCTGGCGGGCGAGTACTTCGACGCCGGTCTCGTGCACCAGGATCTTGATGCGGGCCTTGTATTTGTTGTCGCGACGGCCGTGCAGATTGTACACGCGCATGATCGCCGTGGTGTAGGAGAGCAGGTGCTCTTCGGGCAGGAAGTCCCTGATCTTCTTGGCTACCATCGGCGTGCGGCCCTGGCCGCCGCCGACATAGACGGCGAAGCCGAGCTCGCCGTGCTCGTTCTTCTTCAGATGCAGGCCGATGTCGTGGACCTGGATGGCGGCGCGGTCGCGCTCGGCACCCGTCACCGCGATCTTGAACTTGCGCGGCAGGTAGGAAAACTCAGGATGGACGGAGGACCACTGGCGCAGGATCTCGGCATAGGGCCGGGGATCGGCGACCTCGTCGGCGGCAGCGCCTGCGAAATGATCGGCGGTGACATTGCGGATGCAGTTGCCGCTGGTCTGGATGGCGTGCATCTCGACGCTGGCGAGATCGGCCAGGATCGCGGGCATGTCGGACAGAGCCGGCCAGTTGTACTGGATGTTCTGGCGTGTCGTGAAATGGCCGTAGCCCTTGTCGTATTTGCGCGCGATGTGGCCGAGCATGCGCATCTGGCGCGACGACAAGGTGCCGTAGGGAATGGCGACGCGCAGCATATAGGCGTGGAGCTGCAGGTAGACGCCGTTCATCAGCCTGAGCGGCCGGAACTGGTCTTCCGTGATCTGGCCCGCGAGCCGGCGATCCACCTGGTCGCTGAACTCTGCGACACGGGCGTTCACGAAATCCTGGTCGAACTCATCGTAGCGGTACATGGTTTTCTTCCGTCGGCCGTGAAGGCCGTTTCCTCACGCCGCCCGGACCAGCTCCGGACGGGCCTGCTTGCCGAGATCGTTGCGGTTCGACGGGCCCGCTGCGCGGATCCTCTCGCGCAGCCGGGTCGGCACCGGCACGCCGTCGACCAGTTCGACATCGATCAGATTGACGTCGACGACCAGATTGTCGTCATGGGCGCCCTTGCCTATCGCTTCCAGCCGCGCCTCGGCATCCTTGTCGGCGGCGATCTCGGAGCGCTCGATCGTCTCGGCCCAGGAATGATCGGTCGCGTACCAGACGGCTTCGCCGTCGGTCAGGCGATTGGCGGTCAGGATCTTCATGCTGCTGTCCTTTCGGTTCCTGTCGCTACGACGCTGCGCTTTGCAGCCAGCGGCTCGGAGTTGGCGAAATTGGCGCCGGCGACGGCATCACCGATGATGGTCATGACCGGGCCGGTGAGATCGTCGCGGACCTCCAGCGACGGCAGGTCGGCGAGCGTGCCGTGGAACAGCCGGCGGCCGGAGAGGCTGGCATTTTCGACCACGGCGACGGCCGTATCGGGCGACAGTCCGGCTTCGATCAACCGGCCGGCGACATCGGCCGCGACCGTCCGGCCCATATAGACGGCCACCGTCGCGCCCGAGATAGCGAGCTTCGCCCAGTCGGGCAGCGAGCCGCCCTTGAGGTCATGGCCGGTGGTGAAGACCATCGAGGAGGTGACGCCGCGCAGCGTCAGCGGCAGCTCGAAATCGGCGGCAGCCGCAAAGGCGGCGGTGACGCCGGGGACGACCTCGTAGGAGATGCCGGCATCGCGCAGCGCCTGCATCTCTTCGCCGGCACGGCCGAAGATCAGGGGATCGCCCGATTTGAGGCGCACAACCTGCTTGCCCTGCCGGCCGAGCTCGACCAGCAGCGCGTTGATCTCCTGCTGGCTCTTGGAATGGCAGCCCTTGCGCTTGCCGACCGGCAGGCGCTCGGCATCGCGGCGGCCCATGGCGACCACGGCTTCCGGCACCAGCGCGTCATGAACGATGACATCGGCCTGCATCAGGAGGCGCTGGGCCCTAAGCGTCAGCAAATCCTCCGCACCGGGACCGGCACCAACCAGAGCGATATGGCCGCGCGCGGCAGTGCGGCGCAGGAGAAGCTCGGCCGCGGCCTCACGCGCCTCCTCGGCATGGCCGACCTCCATGGCGCGAGCCGGAGCGCCGGAGAAGAAATCGTTCCAGAAACGCCGCCGGACGCTGCCCTTGGGCAGCAGCTTCTCGGCAAGGTCGCGGAACGAATTGCCGAGCGTCGCCAACTGGCCGAGCGAGGGCGACAGCATCTGGTCGATGCGGGCGCGGATGAGCTGCGCCAACACGGGGCCGGCACCCTCCGTACCGATGGCGACCGCGACCGGGGCGCGATTGACGAGCGCCGGAGTGAAGAAGTCGCAGCATTCAGGACGGTCGACGGCATTGACCGGGATGGCAAGGGCACGCGCGTCGTCGGAGATGCGGCGGTCGAGTGTTTCGTCTCCGGTGGCAGCAAAGGCGAGAACGGCGCCGTCGAGCACGGACGCGTCGTAGGGGGCAGCGACTTGCGTCGCGTCGTTCGCTGCCATCCAGGCGGCCAGTGCATGGTCGGGCTGGTCGGCGACGACGCGGATCGCTGCGCTGGACTGCGCAATCAGGCGCGCCTTGGCGAGTGCCTCGTCGCCATTGCCGACAATGACCACCACGCGCCCTTCGACCCGCACGAAGACGGGGAAGGCATTGAGCTTGGAAGGGTCTTGCGTCATGCGCGCGGGTTCCGGAACGATAGACTGCATATGTACCGGCCGGCGCTCCCTCACTGAAGGAATGCACTCGCGCCCCTAAACAGGGCAGGCAAACTCTTTTCCGCAGCCCCACGGGTCGGCAGAAAATTATTCCTCGCCCCTCACCGGCGGTCGACGCGCCCTCTGGACGAGACCGGATTCCCAGGACGCGCCCAGGGCTAAGAGCAGAACCATTTTTCGCCGGTTGCCCCAGGATCGAGCGCCGCGACGTACTCGATAATGCCGAGAGTGTCGGAGCGCGGAATTTCTAAATTCTACCAATTTTGTAGAATTAAGGATGCACATCGACGGGTTGTGCGGCGAGCCGGAACTTCGCCTTCGGCAGGGCGTTCCCCAACGGGCGGGACGGCAGAAAAAGACGAAGGAGCGACCGACGATGTCCATCAAGCTGAAGCACGGAACCTGGGTCCTGGTGGCCGATGGCGAGAAGGCGCTCTTTCTGAAGAACAGCGGCGATGCGGTGAATCCCAATCTCGACGTCGCCCGCAAAATGACGGAGGAAAACCCGCCGACCCGCGAGCAAGGCTCGGACCGTCCGGGCCGCTACAGCGATGGGCCCACCGTCCATCGAAGCGCGGTGGACGACACCGACTGGCATATGTTGGCAAAGGAACGTTTCGCCGAGGAGATCGCCGGGCAGCTCTACAAGCTCGCCCATCGCGGTGCCTTCGACGAGATCATCCTCGTCGCGCCACCCACAGTGCTGGGCCAGATGCGCAAGAAGCTGCACAAGGTGGTGGAAGACAAGGTGACCGGCGAAGTGCCGAAGACCTTGACGAACATGCCGATCGCCCAGATCGAAACCCTGCTGCAGCAGGAATGGGCGCGCTGACCGAACAGCTCAGCCTCTCAGGAATTCCCTGAGCAAACCGATCTGCTCGTCATTGGCGAGCGTCGGCGCGTGGCCGCAGCCGGGGACGATAACCAGCCGCGGCTTCGGCCCGCGTCGCGTCATCTCCTCGGCAGTCGCAGGCGAGAGCACGTCGGAGTGCTCTCCACGGATGAGCAGCGTCGGCACGGCGACTTCATCATATTTGTCCCAAACGTCGAGATCGGCCTTGTGGACAGTGAACTGCGTCACAATCGCCGGGTCGTAGTGGACCGTGATGCGGCCATCGTCCATGCGCCGAGCCGAACTGTCGGCCATACGCCGCCAGAAGGCCGGCGTGTTTTCGCCGAAGGGTGTGTAGTTGCCGCGCAGCCAGGTCTCCAGCTCGCCGACGGTATCGTAGACGGGCGGGTTTCCGACATAGGCCGTGATCCGACCGGCACCTTCGACGGGAATGTCTGGTCCGATATCATTGACGACCAGATGGGTGATGCGGTCCTTCAGCGTACCGGCGGCCAGCGTGATGCCGAGCAGGCCTCCCATCGAGGTACCGACCCAGCGCAGGCTGCCGATCCCATAGTGATCGAGCAGTCCGAGCGCCGCCTCGCCATAGGCTCGGTAGGAATAGCCGGCATCCGACTTCGCCCAGCTCGACAGGCCGCGGCCGGGCGTATCCGGGCAAAGCACGAAATAGTTCTCGCAAAGGGCGGCAGCCGCCTCGTCGAAATCGCGGCCGGTGCGGGCGAGGCCATGCCACATGATCAGCGTCGGCTTCACCGGATCGCCCCATTCGGTGACATGGATTTCGACGCCGGCGGCGGGGATATAGCTCGAACGGGGAGACGTCATTTGCGGGAGCCTTTCCCCATCAGCGTCCCGGCGATGCCGGCCGGGAAGAAATAGACGAGCAGGATGAACAACACGCCGAGCCAGAGAAGCCAGCGATCCGGATCGAGCAGATTTGGCAGGAGCGGCAGGCCCGCCGTCGCCTCGGCGCCTGCCTCCATGAGGTCCTTCAGGTAGAACTGCGCGAGGCTCATGACAGCGACGCCGATGACGGCGCCGACCATGGTGCCCATGCCGCCGATCACCACCATCAGCAATATGTCCATCATGATGCCGAAGGAGAGCGCGACATCAGGCCCGACATATTTCAGCCAGACCGCCCGCAGCACGCCGGCAAGGGCTGCGATGACCGCGGCGATGCAGAAGATGGCCGTGCGGTAGAAGACGACACGGTAGCCGATGGCCTCGGCCCGCATCTCGTTCTCGCGGATCGCCTCCAGCACCGTGCCCATCGGCGAGGCGACGATGCGCAGCATCAGGAGGAAAAGGACGAAACTCGACAAGAAGACGAAATAATAGGCCGCGATCTTGCCGTTCATGGCAACGCCGGCCAGGCGCAAGGTCTTGCCGTCGGCGTCGGTCAGGAGCTTCGTGGCGGCGGAGAACAGCTTCGGCACCTCGTAGGTCATGCCGTCCTCGCCGCCGGTGAGATCGGAGAGCTGGCTGGCCAGCACCAGCATGACCGAGGCGGCCGCCAGTGTGACCATGGCGAAGAAGATCGCCTTCACCCTGAGCGACAGGAGGCCGATGAGGACGGCGAGCACAAGTGCGGCCAGTACCCCCGCCGCGCCGCCGATGAGGATCGCATCCCAGCCCGGCCCGAACGCTTTCAGCGCCATGGCCGTGCCATAGGCGCCGAGGCCGAAGAACATGGTATGGGCGAAGGAGACGATGCCGGTGTAGCCGATCAGCAGGTCGTAGCTGGCGACGACCACGATAAAGATGCAGATGCGCGCCGCCACCTCCTGCGCGCGCACATCGGGGAAGAGGAAGGGCGCGAAGAGCAGGCACAGGCCGATGACGCCGGCGAGGGCGTAGACGGCGAGGCGGCCGGCGGGAATGGAACGAGTGCTCTGTCCGGCCATCGGGGTGACTGCCGTGGTCATCGCGGTGCCGCTCCAGCTGCGACGGGATGGCGGGGGCGCCTCGAAATTCCTTTCGTTTCAGTTCGACAGGGGATTCGGCGATGTCGGGCCAGGTGCCCCTCATCCGCCTCCCGGCACCTTCTCCCCGCAATGCGGGGAGAAGACTGATGTCGCCGGCGATTTCGCCAGTCGTCAACGGTGCAGAAGGAACGCCGTCGTTGCGGCAGGCCGTCTTCTCCCCGCAATGCGGGGAGAAGGTGCCGGCAGGCGGATGAGGGGCCCATCCCGACATCGCCGAATCCCCTATTTGACTGAAACAGCGTCATTTCCCTCACCCCTTCACCGCGGGCTTCAGCCCCCACGGACGCCACAGCAGGATCGCCATCATCAGGATCATGTTGGAGGCAAGCGACAGTTTCGGCGCGAGGAAGGCAACGTAGTTCGCGGTGAGGCCGACCAGGATCGCGCCGATGAGGGAGCCTTCGATCGACCCCAGTCCGCCGATGATGACGACGATGAAGACGAGGATCATCATCTCGGGACCGATCGCGGGCGTGATCAGATGCTGGTAACCGGCCCACATGGCTCCGCCCATGGCCGCGAGCGCCGAGCCCGCCATGAACACGGCAATGAACAGCCTGTCGATGCGGAAGCCCAGCGCCTCGACCATTTCGCGGTTCTCGACCCCGGCTCGGATCAGGAGCCCGATGCGCGTGCGGTTGAGTGCGAAATGCATGACCGCATAGACGGCGAGACCGAGCAGGAAGGCGAAGATCCGATAGATCTCCACGGCCACGTCGCCGATGACGATCGAGCCCGACAGCACCGCCGGGCGGGGCACGGAGACGGGTGCGCCGCCCCAGATCGCCAGTATCAGCTGCTCGGCGACGATCAGCGCACCCATTGTGATGAGGATCTGGCGCAGATGATCCTTGTAGACGGGCTTGACGATGACCCGCTCGAAGAACCAGCCTGCGACCGCGCCGAAGGCGGTAGCCGCGCCGATAGCGGCGAACAGGGCGAGCAGGTTGAGCGCGACGCTGTCGCCGGTGACCCAGCCGCCGAGTGCGGCCAGCACCGCGGCGGCGATGAAGGCGCCGAAGGAAACGAAGGCCGAATGGCCGAAATTCAGCACGTCCATCAGGCCGAAGATGAGCGACAGGCCTGATGCCATCAGGAAGATCATCATGCCCATGGCGAGCCCCGCCACGGTGAGTGTCATCCAGCTCGACGGCGAGCCGATCAAAACGAAGGCGACGAGTGCCAGCAGCACAGGAAGGAGGTTGACGCCGCCGAGACGCGAAAGGGTGTTCGACAATCCGTTCATCGCGTCCCCCTCCATCGACACATCTCCACTTGCAACAAGACACGCGACGCGGAGCACGGCCGCCCCAGATATCCCTCGCGCCCAAGATACCCCTCATCCGACCTCGCCCTTTCGGGCGAGGCCACCTTCTCCCACAAGGGGAGAAGGGAAGCCTCCCGCAACGTCTCCGCCAATCGCATGGGGCGACGGCTTTCATAGCCGGTCGAGGCAGGCCCCTGCCTTCTCCCCCTGTGGGAGAAGGTGGCCGCGCGAAAGCGCGGTCGGATGAGGGGTCTTCCACGGCGCAGAAATGCCCCATGTCGACGCCGCCGATCTTCCGTTTCGCGGTGGAGATCCGCGCCGGGCCAAGGAAGGATGCTGGTGGGCAGAGTTCTCATTGAACGCCCCTATTGATGCGCCGCGAGGGAGAGGCTGAGCAGGCGGGTCTGCAGGGCCTCGTCAGCGGCGAGCTCCGCCATGCCGCCGCGATGGATGATGCGGCCGTCGTCGATGACGGCGACCGTTTCGCCGAGCGAGCGCGCGAAGAGGAAGTTCTGCTCGACCAGCAGGATGGTCGTCTCCCTGGCGATTTCCTGGAAGGCAGTGATCATGTTGCGGATGATGGCCGGTGCCAGGCCCTTGGTCGGTTCGTCGATCAGGATCAGTTCGCGCCGCTCGATGATCGCCCGCGAGATGGCCAGCATCTGCTTCTGTCCGCCCGACAAAGCATAGGCCTGGCGGGACCAGAAGGTCTGCATGGCGGGGAAGAGGGCGTAGATGCGCTCCAGCCTTGTGTCGTCGAAGGCGCCTGTACGGGTCGCCAGCCGCATGTTCTCCTCGACGGTGAGGCCGCCGAAGATGCCCATATTTTCCGGCACATAGGCAATGCCGAGCCGGGCGATGTCGGGCGTGGCGAGCGCGGTGATATCCCGGCCGCGGAACGTGACGGCGCCCTTGCCGGCCCGCCAGAGGCCCATGATCGTGCGCAGCGTCGTCGTCTTGCCGGCGCCGTTCCTACCGAGCAGCACGTGCACGCCGCCATCGGGCACATCGAGCGAGATGCCGTGCAGGATGTGGTACTGGCCGATATCGGTGTGGACGCCGTCGAGGGTGAGGATCGCGCTCATGCGCCGGCCTCCGCGCCGATGCCCAGATAGATCTCGCGCACCACAGGCAAAGCCATCACGGCATCAGGCTCGCCGTCGGCGACGAGCTCGCCATTGTGGAGCACCACGATGCGATCGGCGAGCGCACGCACGACGTCCATCTTGTGCTCGACCAGCAGGATGGTCCTCGTGCTGTCCTTCCTGATCTCGGCGATGAGATCCAGGATCACCGGCGCCTCGTCGACCGACATGCCAGCCGTCGGCTCGTCGAACATGAAGACTTTCGGTTCCATGGCGAGCAGAAGGGCGACTTCGAGCTTGCGCTGGTCGCCATGCGGCAGAGCGGCGGCCGGCAGATGCGCGACCGTAGTAAGCCGCGTCCGCTCCAGATAGGACTCCGCCTCGCGTTTCAGCCCGGCAAAGGATGAGGCCCGGCGCAGGAACACGGCGCCGACGCCCCTGCGGGCCTGCACCGCCAGCCGGACATTCTCCAGCACCGACAGCTTCGGGAAAAGATTGGTGAGCTGGAAGGCGCGGCCGATGCCGGCTCCGGCGCGTGCCGAGGGCGGCAGGCCGGTGACCTCGGCGCCGTCGAGGAAGATGCGGCCATGTGTCGGCGTGAGCTGGCCGGAGACGAGGTTGAACCAGGTCGTCTTGCCCGCCCCGTTCGGTCCGACGATCGCCGTCAGCTCACCGGGCACGAAAGCGCAGGTGACACCGTTGACAGCCGCATGGCCGCCGAAGCGGATCGTCAGGTCTTCCGTACGGAGGGAGGGAGTGGGCATGAGAATGTCTATTGTTGCGGGTGGTGGGCGGCACAAATCCCTCATCCGACCTCGCTTCGCGAGGCCACCTTCTCCCACAAGGGGAGAAGGGAGGAGCTCAACCTTCTATCTCTACGGCAGAAGGGGCCGATCCGGCTTGCGAGGGAGATCAGACGATGACGATCTCCCTGACGCCAAGGCCTATTCCTGGTTGTTGCGGCCGATCGGGATGTTCATCTCTTCCGGCTTGATCTCGCGGACCAGCTCGGGGACGGCCCATTCGACCTTGTCGTCGACCTTGATCTTGAAGGCATACATGGACTGCAGCGCCTGGTGGTCTTCCTTGCGGAAGGTCATCTGGCCTTTCGGCGTTTCCCAGCTCATGCCTTCCATGGTCTTGATCAGGGTTTCCGTGTTCC
>VFQN01006419.1_pt1 | contig 13436 bp, 14 predicted proteins | sample 3512371 | NCBI WGS metagenome assembly VFQN01 (sample SAMN10412370, study PRJNA504923) | tailings metagenome | isolation source: Replicate 2 from Balatoc abandoned mine | place: Philippines: Itogon, Benguet | collected 2017-08-28
TGCCCGCCGAGCGTGTCGAGACCACGCGCCGGCCCGGCCATCGCGATGAAGGCCGCGTTGGACTCCATGCTCGCCGCGGCCGCGTCGTACTGCTCCTGCGTCGTGTAGAGCTGGTCGACGCTGTAGACGGTGGCGACGTACAGCCCGACGACGCCGAGCAGCCACCACAGCAGCATCCACCTGTCCCGCCGGAGGAACGTCAGGAGGAAGGTCCCGGTCCCGGTCACGGTGGCGTCGGCTCGACCTCGTCGCCGTAGTGGCGCAGGAAGAGCTCCTCGAGGGTCGGTGGCTGACTGGTCAGGGTGCGTACGCCGGCGGGCACGAGCGCCTGGAGCGACGCGTCGAGCCGGGCGGTGTCGACCTGGAAGCGCACGCGGGTGCCCTCGACGACCAGGTTGTGCACGCCCGGCAAGCCGTCGAGTCCGTTGACGGGTCGCTCCAGCTCCGCGCTCACCGACGTGCGGGTCAGGTGCCGGAGGTCGGCGAGTGTCCCGGCCTCGACGACCTTGCCGGCCCGGATGATGCTCACTCGATCGCAGAGCTGCTCGACCTCGGCAAGGATGTGGCTGCTGAGCAGCACCGCCCGCCCGCGGTCGCGGAACGCGTCGACCTGCTGCTCGAAGACCGACTCCATCAGCGGGTCGAGACCCGAGGTCGGCTCGTCGAGGACCAGCAGGTCGACGTCCGATGAGAGGGCGGCTACGAGGGCCACCTTCTGCCGGTTGCCCTTGGAGTAGGCCCTCCCCTTCTTCGTCGGGTCGAGCTCGAAGGCGTCGATGAGGTCGCGGCGGCGCGTCTCGTCGAGGCCGCCGCGGAGCCGGCCGAGCAGGTCGATGACCTCGCCACCGGTGAGGTTGGGCCACAGGTTCACGTCGCCGGGCACGTAGGCCAGTCGCCGGTGCAGGTGCGCCGCCTCGCTCCACGGGTCGCCGCCGAGGAGCCGCACCTCGCCGCCGTCCTTGCGCAGCAGCCCGAGCAGCACCCTGATCGTCGTCGACTTGCCCGCGCCGTTCGGACCCAGGAAGCCGTGCACCTCTCCCGGTCGCACCTCGAGGTCCAGCCCGTCGAGTGCGCGGAAGCTGCCGAACCGCTTGACCAGTCCGCTGATCTCGATGACGCCTTCGTGGGTCACGCCGCTGACGGTAGCGCCCCCGGAGCCGGTCCGGACAGCACCTCGTCCATGGTCGACCGCTCACCTCCGACCTGGAGGAACACCCATCGCGTCACGCGTTGACGACCTCCAGCTGCGCGCACTGGGCGTCGCGCACCGCCTGCTCCAGGACGTTGCGTCTCGGATCCGGTACGGCGAGCCACGGTGCCACCGTCTCCAACCCGCGGAGACGGACGTCGTCCAGCACCTCCGCGACGGCCGCCCGGTCGCCACCGACGACAACCGGCCCGGACAGGTCGCCCAGGATCCGCACGGCATGGTCCGCGGCGGCCTCGAGGGCCTGCCGTGCCTGGTTGTCGCGCCGCCGCGCGAAGCGCTGCTGGCTCTGGCCGCCCGCCTTGGTGCGTCCCTGCACGTGGCGCTGACCGACCTTGCTCGCGGTCACCGCACTTCCACGCAGTCGGGCCACGGCGAACCCGCCCTTGCGCACGAGCAGCACGCCCCAGTCCGCGGGCGGCTGCCCAGCGGCCAGGAAGGCCACGACGTCCGGCGGCCCGCCGTACATGCGGTCGAACGGCAGGCGAGCCGCGAACGTCGACCCGTCCTCCGCTGCTCCCTGAAGGCCACCGTCGCCCACGGCGAGAGTCGTCGGTCCGTGCCGTTCCTCGAAGTTGTGCACCCACCGCTCCAGGCGGGCGGGCGGCACGAGCACGGTCACGTCCGCGACGCTAGCGGAGCCGGCGCGGACGCCAGACGGCGTGTCGTCGTCGTTTCACCGGCTGACCGGTGAACCGGCGACGACACGCCGGTGCGGATCGGCGTGTCGGCCCCGTTTCCCCGGACAAGTACGCCGCCACGGCGCCGAGCACCACCTCAGACGTTGAACCCCAGGGCGCGCAGCTGCTCGCGGCCGTCGTCGGTGATCTTGTCCGGGCCCCACGGGGGCATCCAGACCCAGTTGATCAGGACGTCGTTGACCAGGCCCTCGAGGGCGCCGTTGGTCTGGTCCTGGATGACGTCGGTGAGCGGGCAGGCCGCCGAGGTGAGCGTCATGTCGATGACGGCGTTGGAGTCCTCGTCGATGTGCACGCCGTAGACCAGGCCGAGGTCGACGACGTTGATGCCGAGCTCGGGGTCGACGACGTCCTTCATCGCCTCGGTCACGTCGTCGACGGTCACCGTCGAGGTGCCGACGCCGCCGGTCGCCTCGGGGACGTCGGGAAGATCAGAGTGGTCAGCCATGGGTCTCCTCCAGAGATCGGGCCGTGGCGTCCTTCCAGGCCATCCACGAGAGCAGGGCACACTTCACGCGCGCCGGGAACTTCGCGACACCCGCGAAGGCGATGCCGTCCTCCAGCACGTCCTCGTCGGGCTCCACGGCGCCCTTGCCCTGCATGAGGGTCAGGAAGGTCTCGTGGATCGACATCGCCTCGTCGACCGGCTTGCCGATGACGAGGTCAGTCAGCACGGACGCCGACGCCTGCGAGATCGAGCAGCCGACGGCGTCGTAGGAGACGTCCGCGACGCTCAGCACGCCATCGGCGTCGGCGACGTGCACGCGGAGCGTCACCTCGTCACCGCAGGTGGGGTTGACGTGGTGGACCTCCGCCGCGAAGGGCTCGCGGAGCCCCTTGTGGTGGGGGTTTTTGTAGTGGTCCAGGATGATCTCCTGGTACAGCGCATCGAGTTCCTGGCTCATCTATCAACTCAACTTGAAGTACGAGCGGGTGTATTCCAGGCCCTCGACGAGCGCATCGATCTCCGCCGGCGTCGTGTACAGGTAGGACGAGAGCCGGGTCGAGCTCTGCACACCGAAGCGCGCGTGGGCGGGCTTGGCGCAGTGGTGGCCGGCGCGCACCGCGATGCCGCGCGAATCGAGCACCTGCGCGACGTCGTGCGGGTGTACGCCGTCGAGCTCGAACGCGATCGCTCCCCCACGCGCGGCCGCGTCGAGCGGCCCCAGCACGGTCAGGCCGGGCACGGTGGCCAGACCCTCGAGCGCGTACGCCGTGATCGCCTCCTCGTGCCGGTGGATCGCCTCCATCCCGATGTGGGACAGGTAGTCGACCGCCGCGCCGAGGCCCACCGCCTCGACGATGGGCGGGGTGCCGGCCTCGAAGCGGTGCGGCGCCCGGGCGTAGGTCGAGCCCTCCATGCGGACGGTCTCGATCATCTCGCCGCCGCCGTGGAAGGGCGGGAGCTCGTTGAGCAAGTCCTCGCGTCCCCACAGCACGCCGATGCCGGTCGGTCCCACGACCTTGTGTCCGGTGAACACCAGGAAGTCGCACCCGGTGGCCGCCACGTCGACCGGCAGCTGCGGCGCGGCCTGGGAGGCGTCGATCACCGAGTACGCGCCGACGGCCGCGGCCCGCGCGACCAGCGCGTCGACCGGGTTGATCGTGCCGAGCATGTTCGACACCCAGGTGAACGCGACCACCTTGGTGTGCTCGTCGATCAGCTGATCGGCGTTGCGCAGGTCGAGCTGGCCGTCGTCGGTCAGGCCGAGCCAGCGGGACTCGGCGCCCGACCGCTCGCACGCCAGCTGCCACGACACGATGTTGGAGTGGTGCTCCATCTCGGTGACCACGACGTTGTCGCCGGCGCCGAGCTCGATCGTGCGCGCGAGGAGGTTGAGCGCCTCGGTGGCGTTCTTGGTGAACACGACCTCGTTGCGCGACGGCGCGTTGAGGAACGCCGCCACCTTGTCGCGTGCCCCCTCGAACGCCTCCGTCGACTCCGCGCCCAGGACGTGCATGGCCCGCGCGACGTTGGCGTTGTGCCGCTCGAGGTGGTCGACCATCGTGTCGATGACGACCTGCGGCTTCTGAGAGGTGTTGGCGCTGTCGAGGTAGACCAGCGGCAGGCCGCCGGCGACAGTGCGGCCCAGGATCGGGAAGTCGGCGCGGATCACCTCCAGCTCGGGGAGAAGGCCGGCCAGCTGGGTCTGGGTCATGTCAGCTCCTGACGAGCCATCAGACCGCCGCCGTACCGAGGTACTTCTCATAGCCGTTGGCCTCCAGCTCTTCCGCGAGCTCCGGACCGCCGGACTCGGCGACCTTGCCGTCGACGAACACGTGCACGTGGTCGGGCTCGATGTAACGCAGGATCCGGGTGTAGTGGGTGATCAGCAGCACGCCCTTGCCGTCCCGCTTGCGGAACCGGTTCACGCCCTCGGACACGATCTTGAGCGCGTCGATGTCGAGGCCGGAGTCGGTCTCGTCGAGGATCGCGAACTTCGGGTCGAGCAGCTCGAGCTGGGCGATCTCGTGGCGCTTCTTCTCACCGCCGGAGAAGCCCTCGTTGACCGAGCGCTGCGAGAACGTCGGGTCGAGGTTGAGGTTGCCGAGCGCGGCGTTGACGTCCTTGACCCAGGTGCGCAGCTTGGGCGCCTCGCCGTCGATCGCGGTCTTCGCGGTACGCAGGAAGTTCGCGACAGAGACGCCGGGAACCTCGACGGGGTACTGCATCGCGAGGAACAGGCCGGCGCGCGCCCGCTCGTCGACGGACATCGCGAGGACGTCCTCCCCGTCGAGGGTCACCGTGCCGCCGGTGATCGTGTACTTCGGGTGGCCGGCGATCGAGTAGGCCAGCGTGGACTTGCCCGACCCGTTGGGACCCATGATCGCGTGCGTCTCGCCGTCGTCGATCGTCAGCGTGACGCCCTTGAGGATCTCCTTGGGCCCGTCCTCGGTCTCGACCGAGACCGTCAGGTCCGTGATCTCCAACTTGCTCATGAGGGGGTGACTCCGTTCAGGGTGGTGGTGGTGTCCACGTAAATGTCGTCGCCGCGGACCTCCAGCGGGAAGGTCGCGACAGGCTCGGTGGCCGGGAGGCCGGTGGGCTTGCCGGTGCGGAGGTCGAAGCGCGAGCCGTGCAGCCAGCACTCGACGGTGCATTCCTCGACCTCGCCTTCGCTCAGCGCGACCGCCGCGTGGGAGCAGAGGTCCTGGAGGGCGAAGTACTCTCCGTCGTGGCCGGCGATCGCGACGTCGTACGCCCCGACCGTGACGCCGAGCGCCTCGTCGCCGGGCACCTCGCCGACCGCGCACGCGCGCTCGAAGCTCACGACGCGTCCTCCTTGAGGAGGTTCTTGGCGAGCTCGGCCTCGACGGTCTCGAGCAGCTTCTCCTCGATCGAGGGGATGCCGACCTTGCGGATCAGGTCGCTGAAGAAGCCGTGCACGACCAGGCGGTGCGCCTCCTTCTCGGAGACGCCCCGCGATCGCAGGTAGAACAGTTGCTCGTCGTCGAAGCGGGCGGTCGCAGACGCGTGGCCCGCGCCCTCGATCTCGCCGGTCTCGATCTCGAGGTTCGGCACCGAGTCGGCCTGGCAGCCGTCGGAGAGGACCAGGTTGCGGTTCTCCTCATAGGTCTCGATGCCCTCGGCAACCTTGCGGATCAGCACGTTGCCGATCCAGACCGTGTGGGCGCCCTGGCCCTGGAGCGCGCCCTTGTAGAGGACGTGGCTCTTGGTCTTGGGCGCGTTGTGGTCGGCGAACAGCCGGTGCTCGAGGTGCTGGCCCGCGTCGGCGAAGTAGAGGCCGAGCAGTTCGGCGTCGCCGCCGGGGCCGGCGTACTCGACGTTGGCGTGCATCCGCACGAGGTCGCCGCCGAACGAGATCGAGGTGTGCTTCACGGTGGCGTCGCGGCCGACCCGGATCGCGTCGCGGCCCAGGTGGACGGCGTCGTCCTCCCAGTCCTGGAGCGACAAGATGTTAGCGACGGCGCCGTCGCCGACCAGCACGGTGGTGAGCGCCGAGTAGCGGGCGGAGCCGGTGTGCAGGATCGCGACCGTGGCCTGCGCGTGGCGGCCCACCCGGATGACCAGGCGGCCCCACACGAGGTCCTCGACCGACTCGCCGTGCAGGCGCAGCACGATCGGCTCGGCGATCTCGGCGTCGGCCGGGACGTCGAGCAGCAGCGCACCGCCGGCGTTCGCCGCGGCCAGCGCGGACGGCCGGTCGTTGGGGGCGAGCTCGCCGATCCCCTGGGCCTGCTCGGCGGTGATCTCGGTGAGGGTCACGCCCTCCGGGAGCGTCGTCGTCCACGTGAGGTGGGCGTCGGACGCCTCGCCGTCGAGGATCCCGCGCAGCCGCTTGAGCGGCGTGAAGCGCCAGATCTCCTCGCGCCCGGTCGGCACGGGGTGGTCGGCCAGGTCGTAGGACCCGGGCGGGTTGAGGTGGCTCTAGATGCGCTCCATCTCGAGCGCGTCTCGCACCGTGTCGGTGACAGTCAATGGTCAGCTTTCGTTCAGTTCGATGAGTCCGCTGGCCTCCGCAACCATGCGACGACGAGCCGCTAGGCGAGGAGGAGGGGGCGGGGTGGGCTGTGCGCGCTCCGCGCGCTCAGCCCACCGCGCCCTCCATCTGGAGTTCGATCAGGCGGTTCAGCTCGAGGGCGTACTCCATCGGGAGCTCCTTGGCGATCGGCTCGACGAAGCCGCGCACGATCATCGCCATCGCCTCGTCCTGCTCCGTGCCGCGCGACATGAGGTAGAAGAGCTGGTCGTCGGAGACCTTCGAGACACTCGCCTCGTGGCCCATCGACACGTCGTCCTCGCGGATGTCGACGTACGGGTAGGTGTCGGAGCGGCTGATCTGGTCGACGAGCAGCGCATCGCACAGCACGTTCGACTTCGAGCCGTGGGCGCCCTCGTTGACCTGGATCAGGCCGCGGTACGACGTCCGGCCACCGCCGCGGGCGACCGACTTCGACAGGATCGAGGACGAGGTGTGCGGCGCAGCATGCACCATCTTGGCGCCGGCGTCCTGGTGCTGGCCCTCGCCCGCGAACGCGATCGACAGGGTCTCGCCCTTGGCGTGCTCGCCCATCAGGTAGATCGCGGGGTACTTCATCGTCACCTTGGAGCCGATGTTGCCGTCGACCCACTCCATGGTCGCGCCGGCCTCGCAGGTCGCGCGCTTGGTGACGAGGTTGTAGACGTTGTTGGACCAGTTCTGGATCGTCGTGTAGCGGCATCGGCCGCCCTTCTTCACGATGATCTCGACGACCGCGGAGTGCAGCGAGTCGGAGCTGTAGATCGGCGCGGTGCAGCCCTCGACGTAGTGCACGTAGGCGTCCTCGTCGACGATGATCAGCGTCCGCTCGAACTGGCCCATGTTCTCGGTGTTGATCCGGAAGTACGCCTGGAGCGGGATGTCGACGTGCACGCCCTTCGGCACGTAGATGAACGAGCCACCGGACCACACCGAGGTGTTGAGTGCGGCGAACTTGTTGTCGCCGACCGGGATGACGGTGCCGAAGTACTCCTTGAAGAGCTCCTCGTGCTCCTTCAGCGCGGTGTCGGTGTCGAGGAAGAGGACGCCCTTCTCCTCCAGATCCTCGCGGATGGAGTGGTAGACGACCTCGGACTCGTACTGCGCGGCGACGCCCGCGACGAGGCGCTGCTTCTCCGCCTCCGGGATGCCGAGCTTGTCGTAGGTGTTCTTGATGTCCTCGGGAAGCTCCTCCCACGAGGTCGCCTGCTTCTCGCTGGAGCGGACGAAGTACTTGATGTTGTCGAAGTCGATCCCCGACAGGTCCGAGCCCCAGTTCGGCATCGGCTTGCGGTCGAAGAGCTTGAGGCCCTTCAGGCGGAGGTCGAGCATCCACTGCGGCTCGCTCTTCTTCGAGGAGATGTCGCGTACGACGTCCTCGTTGAGGCCGCGCTTCGCAGCCGCACCGGCGACGTCAGCGTCGGCCCAGCCGAACTCGTAGCGGCCGATCCCCTTCAGCTCCGGATTGAGCTCTTCGATGGAGGTCATCAGCTGACCCGCTCCTTCTTCTCGTCGGACTTCTCGTCGGACTTCTCTTCGGACCGCTGCGGCAGGTCGGGGATGCAGGTCGTGCACACCCCGTCTCCGTGCGCGATGGTGGCCAGGCGCTGCACGTGCCTGCCCAGGACCTTGCTGATCGCCTCGGTCTCGGCCTCGCAGAGCTCGGGGAACTCGTGCGCGACGTGTGAGACCGGGCAGTGCTGCTGACAGAGCTGCTCCCCGACCACCGGCAGCTCGCGGACGGCCGCGGCGTACCCCTCGTCGGTGAAGATCTGTGCCAGGACCTCGGCCGATCCCAACTCGGGGCGCTCCGCGCGGACGCCTTCGAACCGCTCCTGGATGAACGCCACCCGGCGGGTCGCGAATTCCCGGACGGCACCTTCGCCGCCGGTCTCGCGGAGGAACCGGAGCGCCTGGACGGCCAGGTCGTCGTACTGCTGGTCGAACCGGTCGCGACCAGCCTCGGTCAGCGCGAACGCCTTCGCCGGCCGGCCGCGCCCCCGGTGGGTGGTGCTGCGCGGCTCCCGGGGCTCGACGGCGCCCTCCTCCACCAGTTGGTCCAGGTGCCGCCGGACGGCGGCCGGGGTGAGGTCGAGCCGCTCGGCGAGGGCCGCCGCGGTGGAGGGGCCGTTGACGAGGATCGACCGGGCGACGCGCTCGCGCGTCGGCTGGTCGTGCCCGGCTCCACCATCTCTGGGGAGCGTCTCGTCGAATTCCACAACACCAGTGTGCCGTTAATGATTTGGACCCTTCAAGCAAGGTCACCCTTACCTGGCGTCCTACCTAGCGCCGGGGGGTGAGCCGGACCACAACGGCCCGCTCCCTACACTGGCGGGCGTGCCCGACGCCTCCCCCGCCGTTGCCGTCGACGGCCTGGTGATGAGGTACGGCGCGAAGGCCGCCGTCGACCGGCTCACGCTCTCCGTCGAGCGCGCGACGATCACCGCTGTCCTCGGTCCCAACGGTGCCGGCAAGACCACCACCCTCGAGACGTGCGAAGGCTACCGGCGACCGCAGGAGGGCTCGGTCCGGGTGCTCGGGCTCGACCCGGTCCGCGACCGCCGCGACCTGCTCCCCCGCATCGGCGTCATGCTCCAGGGCGGCGGCGCCTGGAGCGGCGTCCGGGCGACGGAGATGCTCGACCACGTCGCCCGGCTGCACGCCCACCCGCTCGACACCGGGGTGCTCGCGGACCGGCTGGGCCTCGGCGACTGCGGTCGGACCCCCTACCGCCGGCTCTCCGGCGGGCAGCAGCAGCGGCTCGGGCTCGCGATGGCGCTGGTCGGCCGCCCGGAGATCGTGTTCGTCGACGAGCCCACCGCAGGCATGGACCCGCAGGCGCGACGGACGACGTGGGACCTCCTGCGCGAGCTCCGGGAGGACGGCGTCACGGTCGTGCTGACGACCCACTACCTGGAGGAGGCCGAGCAGCTGGCCGACCAGGTCCACATCATCGACCGCGGCCGCCTGATCGCCTCCGGCACTCCGGAGGAGCTCACCCGCGGGTCCTCGGCCACGGTCCGACTCCTCGTCGACCAGGAGCTGCCGGCAGAGGCCGAGGCCGCGCTGCGGGCGTCGGTCGACCGCTGGAGCCAGGAGCACGCGGTCGGCGTCCGGTCGATCAGCTTCGGCTCCCGCACCCTCGAGGACGTCTTCCTGGAGCTGACCGGACGAGACATCGGCGATGAGTGAGCTCGACTTCACCCCCCGCCCCGGCGCCGCGCCGCTGACCCAGCAGGTGCGCGCGCAGGCGCGCATGGAGGCCCGGCTGATGCTCCGCAACGGCGAGCAGTTGCTGCTCGCGGTGGTCATCCCGGTGCTCGTGCTCATCGGCGGCGTCACCGCCGGAGAGCACCTGTCACTCGACCTCGAGACGTCGAAGCCCCTCGTCGACATCTTCACGCCCGGCGTGATCGCGCTGGCGGTCATGTCGACGTCGTTCACGTCCCTCGCGATCGCCACCGGCTTCGAGCGGCGCTACGGCGTGATCAAGCGGCTCGGCACCTCACCGCTCCCCCGGTTCGGCCTGCTGGCCGGCAAGGTCGGTGCGCTGCTGATGGTGCAGCTGCTCCAGGTCTTCGTGATCGGCGCCGTGGGCCAGCTCCTCGGCTGGACGCCCGAGCCGGGCTTCGTGGGTGTGGCGCTCGCGATCGCCTTCGGCACCGCCGCCTTCGCATCGCTCGGGCTCTTCGTTGCGGGGGTCTTCCGCGCCGAGGCGACCCTCGCGGTCGCCAACCTGATCTACCTGTTGCTCCTGGCGGGAGGCGCCGTCGTCCTCCCGATCAGCGCGTACGGTGCCTTCGGCGACCTCGTCCGGTGGCTGCCCTCCGGCGCGCTCGGCGAGGCGATGCGGACCGCCTTCATGGACGGTGGCGTCGCGTGGCGTGAACTCGGCGTGCTCGCGCTGTGGGCGGTCGTCGGCACGACCCTGACTGCGAGGACCTTCAAGTGGGAGTGAGTGACCGCCTCCGGCACCGGCTGGGCCATCTCGACGAGTGGCTGGTCGGGTGGGCCTGGGCGTCGATCGTGGCCAACATCGGCATCGTCATCACCGGCGGCGTCGTCCGCCTGACCGGCTCCGGCCTGGGCTGCCCGACCTGGCCGCGATGCACCGAGGAGTCGTTCACGCCTCACGGCGCCTACGACATCAACGCGGCGATCGAGTTCGGCAACCGACTGCTGACCTACGTGCTGGCCGCGATCGCGGTCGCCACCTTCGTGGCCGCGTGGCAGTCACGCCGGCGCGACCTCCGCACCCTGGCGCTGGTGATCGCCCTCGGCATCCCCGCGCAGGCGGTGATCGGCGGCTTCACGGTGCTGACCGACCTCAACCCGTGGGTCGTCTCGCTGCACCTCATGGTCTCGATGGCGATCATCGGCGTCGCGGTCGCGCTCCTGCACCGCGTCCGCCATCCCGCACCCGTCGTACCCGCACGCGGGCCGCTGCTCGGCCTCGCCTGGACGACATTCGCCGCCGCCTGGGCGGTGCTGTACGTCGGCACGATCGTGACCGGCGCCGGCCCCCACGCCGGCGACCAGAACGCGCCGCGCAACGGGCTCGACCCGCTGCAGTGGAGCCAGATCCACGCCGACCTGGTGTTCCTGCTGCTGGGCCTGACGATCGGTCTGCTCTTCGCCGTCGTGCTGGCCCGCCGACCGGAATCAACCGTGCGCGCGGTCGTCGTCCTCCTCGTGGTCGAGTTGGCCCAGGGCCTGATCGGCTTCGTGCAGTACTTCACGGATCTGCCGATCGTGCTCGTCGGCCTCCACATGCTCGGCGCGGCGGTCATCTCCGCCACCGTGACCTGGGCGCTGCTGAAGGTCCGCGAGCCCGCCGACCGCTGAGTCGCGGCCGGCGGGCCCGTGCAGCCCCCGTCAGTCCACGACCTCCAGCGCGTTGACGATGCCGGCACCGTAGAACCCGTTGAACGCGGGCGATCCGACGCAGGTCGCGGTGAACTCGGCCGGCCGGCCGACGTTCGTGTAGTCCTGCGTCCCACCGGCCGGGCAGGCGTGGTCGGTCGCCGTGGCCCCCAGGATCCGGGCGACCCGGCGCGGGTCGAGGCCGAACCCGGTCCGCTTCATCCCCTGTCCGAAGCGGCTGACCGCCAGTGCCGCGACACCCGTGACGTGCGGCGCGGCCATCGACGTGCCCTGGAGGAACGCGTAGTAGCCACAGGCGTCGGCACCCGGGACCGGCTTGCTCGTGCAGGACTTCTGGGTGCCGAGCGATTCGCCGAGCGGGGTGATGTTGCCGGCGGCGTCCACCTGGCCCTCCTCCTGGAGGACGTTCAGGGGATACGTCGAGAGGATCAGGTGGCCGTGGGTGCGGTACGCCGGCGGGCCGAACCCGTCGCGGAAGTAGCCGCCCGGCGCCGAGATCTCCAGCTCACCGGAGCCCAGGTCGGTGGTGTAGTTGGAGTAGTCGGCCTTCGTGGCGCTCGGGCCGAGCGCGGAGACCCCGATGACGTGGTTGCCCTCGACCGGGAGGTCGGAGCAGGTCTCGTTGTCGATGGTGCGCGGGTGCGGCGGAGCGCCGAAGTCCGGGCTCGTGAGGTCGACCCGCGGGTTCGCGACGTCCTCGTGGTTGTTGCCGAGCGAGGCCACCAGGGTCACACCCCGGTCGTTGGCGTAGTCCAGCGCTCGGTCGACGGCGGCGATGATCGCGTCCTGGTCGGCCGCCTCGGCCGGGGAGTCCTCCGGGGCGCCGCCCTCGCAGTTGTAGAGCCACGGGTCGATGTAGAAGGACATGTTGACGACGTCGATGCCGGCGTCCGCCGCGTAGGTGATCGCGTCGATAGTCGGGGTGAGGAAGAAGTAGCCGCTGTCCTGGCCGGCGCGGAGCTCGACGAGGTCGACCTTCGGGGCGACGCCGCTCACGCCCATGCCGTTGAGCGACGCGGCGACGATGCCGGCCACGTGTGTGCCGTGGCCGCCGTCGTCGACGCCGACGGGGTCGACGCACCCGGCGTACTCACACGGTCCGTCGATCTCCGGGAGGTCGGTGACGAAGTTGCGGGACCGGTCCCAGTCGAAGTTCGGGGCGAGGTCGGGGCTGCTGGCGTCCACACCGGTGTCGATGATGCCCACCCGGACGTTCTTCGAGCCGGTCCGGATCGCGTGGGCCTTGTCGGCGCCGATCATCTGCATGCCCCACAGTTGGCTGTCGAGCGGATCGGTCTTCGGCGACTTCGGCTTCGGGTGGCGCTTGGCCACCGGGGCGCGCGAGGACGGCGGTGCGTACCGGTTCTCGCGCTCGACGCGGTCGGGACGGACCGTCGAGGTGACGGTCACCATCCCGAACGCGCGGTTCACGTTGGTGATCTTCGCGCCCGTGGCCCGCAGCGCGGCCACGGCCGAGCTCACCGAGGCTCCCTGATCGAGCAGGACCACGTAGGAGCGGGCCGGCCCCTGCCCGGCCTGCGCTCCCGTCCTCTCCGCCGCCGCCGTGCTGGGCCCGGTCAGGACCGCGGTGCCGGCAGCCGTGAGCAGCACGGCTGTGGCCGCTGCCGCCCAGACTCGCGTGTGGTGCATGGTGCCTCCCCTTCGTCGCGGCGGCGCCCGAGTGCGTCGCGTACTCGCGAACGTAGGACGGCCGGCCGACCGATGGGATCCCCTGCTTTGGGGATGCGTGGCCGGACCAGAGGTTGGTCAGGGGCTGGTCGGGCCGGTCAGCGGGAGAGCAGGGGGTCGATCGCGACCGCGACGAAGAGCAGCGAGAGGTAGAGGTTGGAGGCGTGGAAGAGCCGCATCGGCTGGATGAGCGAGAGATCCTCGGTGCCGCGCGTGCGCCGCCACATGCGGTGTGCCTCGACCAGGAAGACGGCGCCCAGCAGGGCAGCCGCGAGCGGGTAGAAGAGGCTCGTGTCGGCGACCGGCCACAACGACAGCGACGTGGCGACCATCACCCAGCTGTAGACCACGATCTGCTTGCCGACCTCGTGGGCCGGCTTCACGACCGGGAGCATCGGCACGTCGACGTTGGCGTAGTCCTCGCGGTAGCGCAGCGCGAGGGCCCAGGTGTGCGGCGGCGTCCAGAAGAAGACGACC
>VFQN01006420.1_pt1 | contig 13435 bp, 21 predicted proteins | sample 3512371 | NCBI WGS metagenome assembly VFQN01 (sample SAMN10412370, study PRJNA504923) | tailings metagenome | isolation source: Replicate 2 from Balatoc abandoned mine | place: Philippines: Itogon, Benguet | collected 2017-08-28
GCCTTTACCTGTACAAGGCTTCTCTGCCTACATCACGCACCGCATCCGCTACACACCGCATGAGCAAGTACCAGTACCAATCTGTGCTCAGCAAACGTGTACACGTGTACGTACGCACCCGTGACAGCCGCCTTGGACACCACCTGCTGCTGCTGCACCAGCCGGCAGCCCACCACCTGTTTCGCCACCGCACAGTGCATGCACCAAGCAACGCAGCGAGGATCAGGGACCGGGAGCCATGCGTGCGGCTTGGTGCGACCGTGCACCAAGCGCTGCTGGTACGTACGACGCGGCAGGACGGAGGCACTCAGCGGAGCACAGCCGTACGTACTCGGGCGAACGGCGGAGCGCTCGCTCGGTTACAGCTACGTGCGTGCGTACTCATGATGACGCGAAACAGTGGCTGGTGTGCCTGGAGGCAACTGATCTGGCCTCCGCGCGTTGTAGGAGTACCGCCGCACGCACGCTATGCGCCGCTTATGCGTTTGCTGTATGTATGTGCTGCATTCGATTCAAGCGGGCAGCCAGGTTGCTGCTGCATGCGCAGGCGCAATGCATGCAGGACTTGTAGTGGTAGCATGCTGGCAACCACAGGCATAACACAGCCAGCCCAGCAGGTCAGTATGTACTACTAGTTCTACGATTGTGTACCGCGGCGGCTCACACACGCACCCACCTTGCCAGTGTTGACGTCACTGACAGCCTCCACCGTGCTTGAGCCCTGGAACCTCGCAAAGTTCTCCCGTGTACAAGAGTTCAACGTAGCAAGCAAGATGTAATTCCGTCCTGCCTGAACGTTGCTTCCAAACACCCCACGTGCCTATCCTCATGTGTCCTACATACATACAGTTGCCTGCCGTGATGAACAGCATGCATTTTGGTACACCGTGCTAGCTACTGCTGTATGTTGCCAGCGCACACAGGGCAATTCCTCGTGTATACTGGCCAGCCTAAACGAACGCCGTGCCGTGCCGTGTTTCTCATGTATGCTTTATTTGTCTCTCAAGCTCCAGCGTATCGTACTCACGCTCCTGTCCATGTGGAAGACCACCTGCATGCGGTGCGGGTCGCGCATGTCCCTCTGCGTGCTGCGTCAGCCACGTCTTGAGCAGCTTGTGGCCCCACAGCACCTTGACCTTGTTGGCCAACAGCACCTGCGGAGGTAAGGGCATATCCTTTCGGTACGGCTGTGCTGCCATCAGAACACACAGCAAGGATAGCCCCGGCGCCCCTTCACCCTGTTGGCCAACGCCACGCATTGACCTGACACGGGAAGCATGATTCTCCGCTTGCGGTGTGGTCAACCCTGCACTTTGTTCCAGCAGGCAACCGCGCACAAAGTACCGTACGCACGCACACGCGGGGTCGCGTGGCCGTACTTCACGTCTGCGGGCGCACACCTTACGCAGCAGGGGCACACAACAAGCAGCAGCAAGTAACAAGCAAGCAGCATCACTTGCACCCCGCTCACAACTCGCCTCCATGTCCGTGACGCCCGGCAGTGTCCCGGTCTTCAGGATTCTTATGATTTTGGCGGCCATTTTGGCTGCCTGTCAGGATTTTTTTGGGCAGAATCCTGACCGAATCAGAATCTTCAAGAGGGTTTTCCCCCAGGATTTGCCCAGAAATCCTGGAAAAATGTACGATTGTCAGGATTACCAGACCCCAAGGCACCGAGATTATGAGCGGTCAGAATTTTTCGCCAAATAAGACCGGAACACTGACGCCCGGCCCTCGCTCCTCCTCGCGGACAACGATGGCCCGCCGCAGGTCCCGCAGGACAGCCTCCTCGCCTGCACTGCTGCACACGGTACGTACCAGGTGCGTCAAGCAGCAGGGGAGACCCCCGGCAGGGACGGAGACACCAGCTTTGTCAGGAGAGATCGTGGGAAAGACCCCCGACGTATGCCATAAAAAGTAGCGCTCGTTGGTACGTGCCAGGTTGCAAGGAGGTAGCATAAATGTGACAGCTGCAGATCCTGCTGCCTGGCGTCGCTGCAGTAGCTGACCGCTGGCCGGCAAGCACAGCCCCTGCCTAGCCTCCCTGTTGCTGGCCGGCTCGCTTGCGTTGTCATTTAGACGCATCAATTGTATGTCGACCTGCTGTGTTTGCATGTAAAATCTACACGTACATCCTGGTTTACCATCCAGAGTACAGTAGTACTATTTCCTGCTGCACTCACCGTACAGCGTGAGGCACCTCATGGCCACCTCGGGTGCAACGGGCAGCAGTGCCTCCACGTGCAGGTGGAAGCACGCATTACGGTCCAAATCCACCACGATCCTGCGGGCGTGCCGTTCGTGTCATGGACATGGGCGAGCACGCAGGAGCATATTAGTCAGCAGCAGCGCAGCGGCCAAAGAAGTGAAGAAGTGCAGCTTGCACACGGGTGGGCAAACAAGCAAGCACCCAGGGAACGTGGGGCAAACATTGGCAGACATTGTTATTGCTGGATGGTGAATGTACGTGACCGCATAGAGGATTACGGATGTGTGCGTGCCGTCCGTTGCTTGCGCAATCCTGCGCACACTGGTATCCCCCTTCCCTATGGCATTCCCAGGGTCCGTCACCTGGACGAACGAACCCCCCTAACCCCCTGCCTTCGGCTAACGGAGATAGGTGCCAAACAGCACCGACGGTGCTGTTTACTGCATAAATAACATTGTACAGGTGCAAAGGTCCGTCGAACGAAGGGGGAGGGTTTACCCGGCGGGTCGACGGGCGGTAACCGCTGGCCCCAGGGGTAGGTAGCCCCAGGCGGGAGTGCCAAAGGGCGGCGAAGGGAGGCGCCACTCTGTGCCGGTCATTGCAGCGCATTGGTACACCTTGCGGCGGGCGCACTACCGGTACACGCAAACGGTATCTACCTGTGCGTCCTCCAGCACGTTGCGTCGGCCCCTGCACTCCTTCTTGTCCAACGGAGGCGGGGGCAGCAGCGACAGGCCGCTCTGCCGCACCCAGGCCGCGATACGCGCTTGGCCGGCTATTGGAGCGCCGACTGAAGCAGTCGGCTGCAGCAGATGTGCGCCGGTGGGCTCATCACCGCGGTTGTGTGCCTCCGCCTCCTCCTCTTGCCAGTCGTCCGTGCAGCCGAACAGCTTGAAGGACCCGAGCCCCCTGCCCAGCCTCCGCGTGCCGGACGAAAAGCTAGGGCTCTTGACTTCTGCTGCAAAGGCATTAGGCGACTGGTCCGTGGGAAGGGTGGTCATGGCGCTGGCGCGAGCAGCAGCAGCGGTTGGCGACGTTGCGGAAAGTGGTCGTGCCAGTCTGCTGGGCGGGCTCATCGTCGCACGACGCCATCCCCAGTACCCGTGGTTCCTGCGGCCGCATCAACCATGCAAGGCTGTATCCTTCTTATGTATATTTGCGAGTATCGCACAGCAGCTGTAGGCGTATGTGCAGCCGGTGTATGCAAACGCAGAGCACGAACATACATTGAGCGGCGTTGCGCATGCTCACCTGCTGTGGCGCTGTAGGTGCTGAAGGACAGGATGGAGGACTGCGCTTGAAGTCGGGTGGAAGCTTTATTATGTGATGCGAAACGTTTCAAGGGCTGTTGGCCGACAGCCGCGAAGAATTCGCTGAGCGGGTGAACTACTCGTGTCCTTCTTGTCGCGCTTTTGCGGCGATGGGAACAAGGAATTGCACAGACCTGCTGTTATGACTTTGGATTCAAGAGGTGTGCCATGTAATGGTCATTAGAAAAAACGCAGTAGTATACGACATGCATGAGCCCGCCCGCGTACCGTAGTACACCCCAACAAGAAGACCGACATCCAGGGTATGTGTGTCTTTACAAATATGTGCTAGAGTCATTGCGCAGCTTGGCCTGCGAGGTAAATCAGGGCTTGCCGTACGTATCGCTCGCAGCTGCTCGCAGGAAGACCCCGACGCCAGGCACGCGTTAGCGTTGGGCCACAGACCGTCAAGGGAAGGGATTCTAACCAGTACTTTGTATCTGTTAGTATGCGCATAGAGATGAGGCAGTGGGCGGGTGCCAGTCAGTCTGTCGTGGTGTTGCGTGCGTGTGGCTGGACAGTCACATTCGCGCCACATGATGATGAGCTTCCGCATACGCTTAAACGTGATGCCAACGGTGCGTTGCAGTTGTTGCAATTGTCGATATCAACGGCTTGCATGAGTCACGCACCCTAGTAGATGTCCTGTAAAACTTCATCCGTCATTGAGGGTACGGTAACCTGGCAGTTGGAGTCAAGGCAATCAAAAGAATCACTTCGCTATGCCTAACAATAGTCCTCGAACAAGTGCATGGGTGGTTTGGTGTCGACACCCTAGGTGTAGTATAGGGTTTGTACAAGTTCGCATGCGATTCAACTCAACTGGGCACCATGCACCAGGACGTTCTGCTGAGTATCCTGCGACTCAAGCATCAAGCTGGCAAGGCAGCTGGCCTGGACTTCACCAGGAGTTCGCCACCAATGGAACAACCCTCAAAGCAGCTACGACATAGGCGAAGGGGTGGATACCCCCTTTGTGAACCCCGCCCCTCGCGTTACTAACCCTTTGTTCCCCCCCCTCCCCCCTTCGACAAACCCTCAGTAAGGTACTGGCCACGATCACCGACCGGCTGGGGCCATGCCCCAAGTGCCCCGCAGGCTCTGGCAGCGCTCTGGCCGGCTAGGGGCATGCCCCCAGCCGGTGAGCCCCGGCAGGCCTGGCCGCACCGGCTGCTGGGGGCATGCATGCCCCGGTGTTTGGACTTGAGGGCCAGGGCAGGAGGACAAAACCGCAGGGCGTTTCAGTGCTGACTGCTGCACGCACCAGCGCTTACCATAACACCAGGCGTGTCCTTCGAAGGAGCATTGCCTAACTCTGTAAATGACAATGACTAGCGCTTACACACTGTGTGCAGTGTGTGGGCGAGATGCATGTGAGCGGCTGGTGGGGGCGGCTTGGGAGCTAGTATAGCAGGGAGGACCTGCTGTTGCCCATGTTGCACGTGTGCGAGAAGCTGCTGCAGGCGGGATGGCGGGCGTGTCGTACGGCAGGCGTATGGCAGGCGCCGTCGGTTCGGCAATTGGGTTCAACGTACCATTTGTGCCTGTGTGCACCTACCGGAAGGGCCAGGAAGTGCATTGCCTTGTGAATTGCACGCCTGCACAAGAGCCACACAAGTCGGTTGTATGTCCTGCAGTACGCGGTAACCTTGCCGTACGCAGGTCGGCATGCGCATGCTGACGTACGGCGGTGACGTGGACGGCATCATGTCTGTGGTGGGCACACGGCGCTGGGTGGCGTAACTGCGTACGGTACGGCAGCCACGCTGGGTGGCGTCCCTGCGGGCTGAAGGTACGTACGCTACGGCGACAGCTGCATAACGGCTCCGTATGGCGTTATATGGCAACACATGAAGTATACGGGGCTTTCCTAGATGTGCAGCGTAAGGACGAACAACAACTATCCACAGAAAAAAAAACAGGGGTGACGGAGGCTGTTCTGATGTCAATAGCACTTGTGCCCCTGTGTGCTCTTACGGTCCTTTGCCTGTACTCCCTGGACGCGCGCAGGAGAAGGCGGCATGGAGGCCGTGGAAGACGGCCGGCCAGGTACGTAGTCCGGTCCACGGGGCGGGGCGCAAAGCGATGTGCAGCACCCATGGCTGCGGGCGGCGTGGGCTGTGCACTTTGCCCAACCTGCATGGTCATGCGCATGACCTCAGCGCAGAAGCGAGCGGACGATGCTGCGGCTGCACTCACATTGGCATACCTGGCTGTAAAACTGGCTGTGTACACCCGCTGTGCCATAAGTGGCCCTGTGCGGGATGGCTGCAGCAGAGCCGAAGGTGTACCGGTAGCCGCACAACCACTGCGCCCCCTTACACCCGCCCGTTGACCCCTCCACGCACATGCACTCCTGCAGGTGGGCGGCTACACGGTGGAGTACGTTGGGCTGCAATTCGCCACGCACCGTACGGGGCGCAGGCCACATGGTGCCGTACGTGCAGCCGGCACGTGCCGCCCACCTGGCGCGCAACTTCCTGGAGGGCCGCCCGCTGTGAGCGGCGTACGGCAGCCACCGTACGTACGGCACATGGTGCACGCCCGTCGGACAGCGGAGGCGGCAGACCTTGTGTCGCCTTTGAGCGGTTACACCCACGCTGAGTCGTACAGATTACGGTTGAGCGGGGAGCGGGGAGTACGTTGTGTGGAGAGCGAGGCAGGAGCAGGTGCTGGGGTGATTCGGTATGTCGCAACGGCGGCGGCAGTGGCTGGATGACGTGGATGTGGTGTTGAAGACCAGGGACCGGGTTCAAGCTTCAAGGCCCCTCGAGTGCAAGCAGTGGCGCTGCTTGGTTTCTAGGACAGACAGTTACACTTAGGGCCTTCCGGGGGCGCCGACGACTTTGTGGTCTGCATCGAATGCAGTGTCGGGGGCTCTTGGGGGCGTGGCACAAACAGCATGTTACTCGGCTGTAGTACATAGCTTGAGGGCACGAGCACGTGGCAAACCCTTACAAGCAGGCGACCTGCAAGGACAGGCGAGTGAGCTTGGCACGAGGCGGGCAGGATGGCAGGGGCGCACGGCTGAGGGCTGAGCGGCTGAGCGGCTGACCCTACGTGTGGCTCAGGCTATTGCTTCTATGCCGGGCCGAAGGGACAGCACAGACACAAGTCCTCAAGTCTGTTATGGGCGTTTAGCCTTTAGGGAGTAGGCGAGCAGGAGAGAGATGAGGAGTGTCAAGCGTTGTTGTTGCAGTGGACCGTTGTAAACGAGTCTCATCGGTGCCTTGTTAGTCGCTCACGTCCCACGACATTATCTGTCCCCGCAGACATCAAAGTTTACAAATTTGACTTCTTTGGCCCTTCCGTGCACGCTAGACCCTGCACGCTAGTGCCTGCAACCGCACCACAGCCAACATCCAGGCGGGGATCCCTCCTCAGCCGCCAGCAGGGCCGCCTGGCTGCCGGAATCCGACACGCATAAAGCTGGTCCCACGTACGCACAAGCCCAATAACGCCACACAGGCATTAGCAACATTCGGGCGTGTGCTAATACGCAACACATACCTGTATATTCAGGTCTCGGCACACGGTATGCAGATGCCCGCAGGTTCAGGCCATTCCAAACACCCGACAGCGCTGGCACCTTCTCGCCCTCCCAACCACCGCCAAAACGGCCCGCGAGAGCTTAACGCTGAGCCCATGCGCTTGAGTAACGACATTATCCATTCCACAATATGGTGTGCGAGCAATATTGCCGTTAGCAAGTTTCGTGTCATATGCCCACGCCGCTAGTCGACGTCTCTGGCACACGTATGTAGGGAGACCCACCCGCACGCTGCACATCATCCTGTACCGGTCAGCAAATATCGGCCATGTGGCACACCTGCCGGTCACAGTCTTGATATTTGAGGTTGCAGGTTCGCTTGCGTTGGTATGGACCAACACTACGGTAGGTAGTGACGCGCTCTGCACGACCCCGGCTTAGACTGCACGCAAAACAGCCTCCGTCCAGCAGTGTTGTGAGGCACGCTACATATATGCGCCACACAGGCCTCCTATGCCCATGCTTGCTCCGAGCGCGAGAGACGAACGAAGGACGAAGGTCCCAAGATTTACGAGCTAGGTCTCAACGCCAACTGTGCCTGGTCCGACCTGCCTCTTGTACCGGTATGTAGGCTGCTGCCAGCCAGTATTATGAATCAGCTGCTGCCCCCAGCGGCGAACCCTTGCGTAGGTAGCGGTTTGCACCAGAAGTTGAGTCGGCTGCTGGCAGGGAACGTTCTCTGGTATCTTGGCTGCCACGTCACACGGGCGTGACGCCCTGGCCGTTGCCACGGGCCTTGGCCACCTCCTTCCACAGCTGCTGCCGCACTGTATCGAACCTGGCCACGTCCTGCTCGCTGGCGGCGCTGCGCTGTTTGGCGGCCAGCTCGGCCAGCAGCACGTGGGCCGCGCCGCCGGCCTCCAGGCCGGCCTGCACCTGCGGGCATGCATGCATGGACACGTGCGCGCGTCAAGGGAGGCCTCCTCAACCAGGACCTTGGCCGACTTCAGGCCGGCCTGTACCTGCGGGCATGGGCACGTGCATGTGGCAAGCAGGGGAGGTCCTCCTCAGACCCGTGCTTGGGCTAGTACCTTCTCAGCATACCTGCATAACGGTTCCAGGCTGGTGCCAGGCGTACCGATACTGCTGTGCGGGCTGCCGCTGTGCGGGCGCTGGCGGGCGTAGCCGTGCGTCAGGCAAGGAAGGGGAGGTGCATACGTAGCACCCCGCCCGCCAACCCACTCGCCCAGTGCAGTACGCACCTCGTGTACGACGCCGTACATGTCCTCCAACAGGCGCTTCATGACGCGCACCGTGACGCCACGGATGGCGTGGCCTATCCCGGGCAGCTTGAAGATCGCCTTGGCCACACCTGCAAAGCAGGTGCACGACAGCAGTCGAGTGTTAGTTATTTGCAAGGAAGGTCGTCCAATCCGGTTCGTTACACTACTGGTGCATTGCGGGCATTACGCCAAGAGGCAGGCGAGGGTGATGCAAGCAGGAGCGTGCAATTCAGGTTGCCCGCAGTACATACGCAGCTGCCACCCGCGCGCAGTGTATACCGGCCGCACACCGCATGGGCAAATACCGGTACCGACCTGTGCTCAGCAGCGGACGAGTACACGTGTATACGCACGCACCTGTGCCCGCTGCCTTGGGCACCACCTGCTGCTGCTGCACCAGACGGCAGCCCACCAGCTGTTTCGCCATCGTACAGTGCATGCACCAAGCAACGCACGGCAGCAAGGATCAGAGACCGGGGGACATGCGCGCGGCTTGGAGCAACCGTGCACCAAGCGCTGCTGGTACGTACGGTGCGGTTGGAGCGAGGCACGCAGCGGAGCACAGCCGTATCGTACATGGGCGGATGACGGAGTGCTCGGTTACGGTTACATGCGTACACATGAGATGAAACACATGGGCGGGGTGCTTGGAGGCAACAGATCTGGCCTCCGCGCGTAGCAGGCTGGGGCGCACCGCACGTGCGCTGCACGCTGCCCTTGCGTGTTGTACGTGTTGAATCAGGTCCAACCAGGCGGCTAGGTTGCTGCATACGCAGGCGCATGCGGGACGTGCAGTGGCACTTTGTAGGCATCCACAGCATAATGCACAACACAGCCAGCCCAGGTCAAGCTACTAGTACTACTGCTGGTACCGCGGTTCCGGTTACGCGCACACCTACCTTGCCACTGCTGGCGTCACTGACAGCCTCCAAAGTGCTTAAACCCTGGAACCTCGTAAAGTTCTCCTGTGTGCAAGAGTCGAACGTAGTAGAATGCAAGACCGGGTTTAACTTACATGAGTACGTGTGCGCAGCGGACACACACACACACACACACACATTCACCCACAGGCTTGGCTCCTTTTCCCACAGTTGCCAGACGAACAGCACTTTGGTACACCGTGCTACTGTTGCCAGTACCGGCGGGCACTTCCACGTGCTTGTCTCTCATACTCCAGTGTACTCACGCTCCTGTCCAGGTGGAAGACCACCTGCATGCGGTGCGGGTCGCGCATGTCCCTCTGCTGCGTCAGCCACGTCTTGAGCAGCTTGTGGCCCCACAGCCCCTTGACCTTGTTGGCCAGCAGCACCTGCATGTCGACATTTGTTGTTATGTTTTGTTGTGAAGGTTGTGCATCTACTAAAGCAAATACAAGCCGCATACAGCGCCTTGACTGTGTTGGCCAAATAGCACCTGCAGTGGTAAGGACGTACGCATCCGTTCGCCATCGCTGTGCTATCATCAGAACGCACGCATACACGGATAGCCACGGCGCCGCCTTGACCCTGTTGGCCAACGCCACGCTCAGGTCTGTACGGAAGCATGATTCTCCACCTGCCTTCTGGTGGCCGCTGCACATCGTTTCAGCAGGCAACCGCCGCGCACCGGGTAAGCACGCCCAGCCCGCACACCTTGGGGCATGCAGGGGCATGCAACAAGCAGGAGCAGCCAAGTAACCAGCAACATTGTCGCACTCCGCTCACAACTCGCCTCCATGTCCGTGACGCCCGGCCCTCGCTCCTCCTCGCGGACAACGATGGCCCGCCGCAGGTCCCGCAGGACAGCCTCCTCGCCTGCAACGATACCACGTGCGTGCGTCCGGAGACCCCCGGGTGGGGACGGAGACACCAGCTTGTCATGCGAGGTCCTGACCCCCGACGTATGCTAGATAAACTAGCGTAAGTTGGCGCGTGCCAGGCTGCAAGGAGGTAGCGTAAGTGTGACAGCGGCGAATCTGCTTGGCTTTGCTGCAATCGCTGACCGCTGGCTAGCAGGCAGCAGAGCGAGCCAGCCCTTGCCTGATGAAGCTGGCCAGCCCCTTCTGGCCAGCTTGCGTTGTCATTATTAGGACAGACGTTTGTATGTTGACCTGCTGTGTTTGCTTATGATTTCTAAATATATATCCTGGTTTATCCCAGCTCCAGAGTACAGTCGGTGCTACTGAGTGCTGCACCCACCGTACAGAGTGAGGCACCTCATGGCCACCTCGGGTGCAACGGGCAGCAGTGCTTCCACGTGCAGGTGGAAGCACGCGTTGCGGTCTAAGTCAACCACGATCCTGAGGGCATGCCGTTCATGTTGTTACTATATATGCCAGTCTACCTCATGGTATGTATGGTCACAGGCAAGCACGCAGAAATGCACATCATCTACCAGCAACAGCGACAAAAGGAGGAAGCGTAGCTTCCACACGGTTAGGCAGGCAAGCAACCTGGAAACGTGCCAGCCATTGCAGCACCCTAGCAGCCCTTGCGGCATGCGCAGTACCGCGCGGTACCTACGTATCTACCTGTAGCATGCGTCCTCAAGCACGTTGCGTCGGCCCCTGCACTCCTTGTCCAGCGGAGGCGGGGGCAGCAGCGACAGGCCGCTCTGCCGCACCCAGGCCGCGATGCGCGCTTGGCCAGCAATTGGTGCGCCGACGGAAGCCGTCGGTTGCAGCAGATGTGCGCCGGTGGGCTCACCACTGCGGTTGTGTGCCTCCGCCTCCTCCTCCTCCTCTTGCCAGTCGTCCGTGCAGTCGTACAGCTTGAAGGACCCGAGCCCCCTGCCCAGCCTCCGCGTGCCGGACGAAAAGCTAGGGCTCTTGGCTTCTGCTGCTGGAGCAGTAGGCGACTGGTCCGTGGGAAGGGTGATCATGGCGCTGGCGTGAGCAGCAGCAGCAGCGGTTGGCGACGATGCGGAAGAGGTCGTGGAGGGCTCATCGTCGCACGACGCCATCCCCAGTACCCGTGGTTCCTGCGGCCGCAACAACCATGCAAGGCAAGTATCCTCCTTATGTGTATTTGCGAGATCGCACAGCAGCTGTAGGCGCTTGTGCAGCCGGTGTATGTAAACGCAGAGCACGAACATACAATGAGCGGCCGTTGCGCACCTGTGGCGCTGTAGCTGCTGAAGAACAGGATGGAAGACAGCGCTTTAAGTCGGGCGTGATGCAGAACGGTCCAAGAACTGTTGGCCGACGCCGCGAAGACTCGCTGCTGGGTGAGCTACTTGTCTCCTTCTTGCCGCGCTTTGGCGGCGATGGGTCCGGGTACAAGGGCGTGAACAGGCCTGTTATTATGACTCCAGATTCGAGAGGTGTGCCATGTAGTGGTCAATGAAAAACGCGCAGTATGCATGTATACGGGATTGGCTCTCATGCATGCATGCATGCATGGGCCCAAGCCCTACCTTAATACACTCCAATAATAATCAGGCAGAAATCCAGGGTATGTGTGTCCTTACACATATGTGCGAGAGGGCATCGCGCAGGCTTAAGAGCTAAAATCTGGGCTTACCGTACATATCGCTCGCAAGTGGCCCCCGACGCCAGGAACGCGCCACTGACCAGGGACTCTAACCAGTACTTTCAAGTATGTGCTAGTATGCGCTTGGAGATGAGGCAGTCGGCGGATGCCAGACTGCCAATCAGTCTGTCCGTCGTGGTGTTGTGGTGTGGCTACGTATGGACAGTCAAATGGGCGCCACATAATGAGCTTCTGCATACTAGTATGCGTGATGCCAACGGCGCGTTGCAGTTGTTGCAATCGTCGATATCAACGGCATGTATGAGTCATACCCGCTAGCCAGCAAATGGTAAACTAATAATAAAACTCCATCCATTGTTGATACAATCACCTAGCGGGGTCGATTTCCTTCCACGGCAGGTGAGGATGCACCCTCCACAAGCTCTCGTGGAAACCTGGCAGACTACAACACGCCTGAAGTTGCGCAATAGTATAAACATGAACGATTGCATCCTTTGCGCCTTTCCTGCATTGTCGCCGTTGCCAATGCGGCCTTGCAGCGCCCAGTGAAGGCCCATCAGCCTTCGCGCCCGGGGGCTCCGTTCGGAGCTTGAATGCAAGCAGATCCTCGAGCATGGAGATCTGTTGAAACGACACCATATTGCTAGTGAATTGCGAGCTATTTGCGAGACTAGCCTGAGCTGCAGGGAGCTCCCGCCCCCTCGTCTGGATGCTCCACGTCCCCGAGATGGGGTAACTCTCAGCCCCCTAGCTGCCCCTCGTGGCTCCAACCCCCCTGACCAATGTGGCACACGTAGATACATGTATGGCCATGGTTCCAGGGCAGTCTGCATCCAGGTGCATGCGTGGTGGGGCCGGAAGCCCATGCCAGGTGGAGCACCTGGCTGGGACCCCCTGGGCAGTGGGTTAGCGGGCCACCGCCAGGCGGCCCCTGGCTGCCCCTCGTGGCTCCACCCCCCCTGATCAATGTGTTAGACATAGATGCATGCCTGGCCGTGGTTCTAGGGCAGTCTGCATCCAGGTGCATGCGTGGTGGGGCCGGGAGCCCATGCCAGGTGGAGCACCTGGCTGGGACTCCCTGGGCAGTGGGTTAGCAGGCCACCGCCAGGCGGCCCCCTGGTTGCCCCTCGTGGCTCCAACCTCCCTCACCAATGTTTTAGACGTTGCATTGGCGCGAAGGCTGATGGGCCTTCACTGGGCGCTGCGAGGCCGCATTGGCAACGGCGACAATGCAGGAAAGGCGCAAAGGATGCATTTGTTCACGGTTGTGTTTTTGAGCAACTTCAGGCGTGTTGTAGTCTGCCAGGCTTCCACGAGAGCTCGTGGAGGGTGCATCCTCACCCGCCGTGGAAGGAAATCGACGGGGTTACCTCCACACCTATATAGCGTAACCCGGGGGCTTCGCTTGCTGCGGCACACAGTCTCTGTACTGTCAGGAGCTGGGCTGCACAGTACGTTCCAAAATGAGCGTATTTTTAAAAATACGCAAAATACGGGGGTCTGTTCGCAAAATACGCTCAAATACGCTAAAAATACGTCCAGAGGCCAAAAACCGCCCCGAAACCCAAAAAGCCCCCAAAAGCCCCGAAACCGCGCCGCAGGCTCACCGGGGCCATGCCGTACGTTCTCGGCCATGGCCCCAAGCTCACCGGGGCGCCTGGGATGGATGCGCA
>VFQN01006421.1_pt1 | contig 13434 bp, 25 predicted proteins | sample 3512371 | NCBI WGS metagenome assembly VFQN01 (sample SAMN10412370, study PRJNA504923) | tailings metagenome | isolation source: Replicate 2 from Balatoc abandoned mine | place: Philippines: Itogon, Benguet | collected 2017-08-28
CTGCAGCGACACGTGCGGCGGAGGGGCGGGGGCCAGCACCTGGGGAGGCAGCGGCAGCTGCAGGCCAGAGTGCTCACCGACGGTGAGAGAGTGCCTGCTGGGGAGTGGGCGGCCGGGGCTGGGGTGGGGTGGGGTGCGGGGACACAGGACATGACTGTGGGTCTTGAGAGGTACGCGCACGCGCACTGACGGAGGACGGCAGCATAGTGGTGTGTTGAATGGTATGCAGTTTGGTGACGGTAATAACGGTTTTAGCCTCTGGCTTATTGCTAGCGGTACGGCACCTCAGGCCAAAGCCACGTTCACGAACCAACTCACGGCCCCCCTGCCCCTTGTTGCACGCGCCACAGGTTGGCGGCGGCACCTTCTCCTACTGCTCCTGCTCCTCCGTCGAGTACCTGCAGTGCCTGTTCACGGTGCACGCCGCCGCCGCCGCCGTGTACCGCGACACGTGCCTCGCCCTGCCGCCGCGGGGGGAAGCCCCCGCCCCGCCTTCAGACGCCGCTCAGCCCGCCTGGCCGCAGTGGCCCGCCGCCCCGGACAGCCCCTCGTACGACAGCCCCGCCCCGGACAGTCCCATGTACGACAGCCCCGCCCCGGACAGCCCCTCGTACGACAGCCCCGCCCCGCCGCCGTCCCCCAGTGCGTCGTACCAGCCGCCGGCTCCCTCGGGCGAGGGCCCTGCGCCGGCCCCTGCGTACCCTGGCCAAGAGCAGCCGCCCGCCAACTCCCAACCGCCATCGTACCCACCATCCTACCCGCCCACGTACCGTCGCTTGTAGGTCTGCGTTGACGCACAGGAAAGTAAGAGGTGTGAAAATGGATGGCGGCACGCGTTTCGGGGGGGGGGGGGGCGGGGGGGTTAAAGTGTACGGCAGGCGGTGCAGCTGACATGCAGCGTGACAGCATGATCGTACGTTTCATGCCGCTCTTTGCGAGCGGCATGTCGCACATTGTCATTCATCGATATGTCGTTTGTCTGTTGGAGATGCTGCGATTGGCGTGCCACGTGTTCATCGTATTCATACATGTTCCTACATAGCCCTGTACATAGCAAGCATAGCCCTGTACATAGCGTTCGGCGACGGGACAAACGAAGCGCGCATGCGCTGTGCAGCAGGGCTGTGCAGCAGTGCAGCGCGCCAGCGCCACATGCTCAGCCAAGGTCAGCTGAGTCGTTGGGCGTTTGGGCACTTCCCGCTTTTATGGGATTTAGCGATACCAATGAGGCTTGCTGGCATTTCCCAGTACGCCGGCGTGGCGCAAAACGTGTGCCCTGGGGTTGAAGGCGGTAGCCTCGTGCCCTCGTCTGCGTGAACAGGCGTGAAGGCCTGGTAACACCTGGTGACACACAGTACCGAGAGCCATTCGTAGGACGTGAGCCTATCTACGCACATCCAGCGACTTGCAAGTGTGGCGGACACCGGAGCCTGGGCCGGTGTGCCCTGGGGCTGGGGTTGGGGTGTGTAAGGCGCTCGTTGGTGCTCTGTTCCTGCGCCGGCTGGCAATCCAGACCCAGGGCGCTCGGCCGGTTTGGCAGCTCAGCTGAATGTGGTTGCACGCAGCAAAGTACCCTTACATGCCCTACTCGTATCCTTACATGCGGTCCACACGCAAGTCGTCACTGTGAAACGCGTGTGGGAGTTACCGACCTTGGACACGCACATACCGGCACACGCCGCCGGAAGGCGACGTCACCCCGCCTTCAGACTCACAGGCATGCTTGGTCAGGCAGTCAGCCACGTGGTCAGCCAATTGCTTACTCAGTCCAAGAGTTAAAAACGGCAATCCATACCTGTCTGGCACCAGGTGACATGACAAGCAGCAGAAGCAGGAGCACACCGGATGCACACGACCCCAAGGCATAGATATTCATTGTAGTCATGTCCGGCCCACGACCTGTCTAGAGACTCCATGTCGTGTACGGCCCGCGCACAAGTCCACATGCATACCCGGTGCTGTATGCCTGCCCCTGGTACCGCTGCCTCCAGCGCCGGTGAATGCCCCGACGCACCTACTTGAACTTTGAGGCACGAACAACAACCCTCGCTGTTGGCTAACACACGAGCCCCACTTGTGCCGCCACCCGCCTGCCGGTGCCCACCATGGACCTCGCTCGCCATGCAGACAGCGCAACATGGTGCTTGCGAGTACATCGAGTAAAAGGTAGGCAGGCCTGAGACCCGTCTGGCCTCCTGTTGACGGAAGGGGACGTGGATGCAACAGTAACCACGTCACGTGCAGGGCTGGGCAGCAGAAGCTGCCGCCACCCGTCCCAGCCAAGCAAGGCCATCCTACCGCCCACATACAAACCTACAGCGTTGCACCGCGCACCGACCTCGCACCCAGCCACCCCGCCGCCATTGCCGGCACCCTGTCGGCGCAAGCACCGCAGCCTCCCTCCCTCACCGCGAAGCCAGCTTGTACCGAGCATACCAGTACCCGCCCGCTGCCCCCACCGCCGCCACCGCCAACAGCACACTCCCGCTGCCCACCACCCCGAGCCCTGATCCCGACGCAGCTGCAGGCGTGGCTGGAGCGCCAGCCGCCGCCCTGGCCGCCGCCGGCGCCACCCCGGCACCCGCCGCCCTCCCCTGCGGCGGCTGCGACGGCGCCGCCACTGCCGGTTGCCCTGCCGCGGCCGCCGCCGCCGCTGGCCTCCGTCTCCCCGCGACCTTTTCCCGTAGCGCCTGTGCAGGGAAGCACACAAGCACCCGCGCAGCATGTATGACTGACTTCACCCTTGCCCCATGCGCGTACCACATCTGATTGGGACAGCTACACAATTACTCGCTACACAATTACCTGCACCTCAGACGTCCCTCTCACCCCTCCTCCTCTCAGAACGTACTACCATTCTTACCAGGTAACAAATGCACTGTGTTTCCTCATGTGTCCCACCTATATACCGGGTACTGGCCAGTCTAGGAAAGCCCGTGCCGTGCCCACCTGTATGTTTTCGTCCATGTTGGCCATCAGCTCGTGCAGCGCCCGCAGGCTGCGTGCCGTCTCCGCCCCGCTGGCCCGGATCTCCCGCAGGCACTCCACAATCACGTCCTCCAGCCGCGGAGCCGCGTACGGCACAACCTGCTGCTCGTCCAGCCCAGGGCCCGCCGCCGTCCGCGCCGCCGCCGCCGCCGCTGTCGCCCGCTGCTGCTGCTGCCGCTGCTGCTCCGCCACGTACCCCTCCTCATCCAGCGCATCATAGAACATGTCGCCATCAGCCGCGCTCGCCGCGCCCGCTGCTGCTGCTCCTGCCGTACCGCCGCCGGCGGCGGCGGCGGGCGGTACGGGCAGCTCCTCCCCCTCCTCCGCCGCCTGCTCCCGCCGCTGGCTGCGCCACGTGGCGTAGTAGGCCACGCACCAGTCCAGGAACACACGGATGGAGGTGGCGGCCTCGGTGGCCATGAGCCCCTCTACGGTGGACTGCATGGGCCACGGCATGGCGGCGCTGCAGCGCATCACAGCCAATACCTGCATGGGGTGCGGCGGGACGTGACGGGGAAACAATGTATTAAGTACGTGCAAGGCAACTGGGGGAGTAAGGGCAGTACGGCGGTGAAGTGGCATGGCGGCGCCGTAGCGTATCACCGCAGACACCTGCATGGGGTGGGGCGGGACGAGTTGGGGAAGCGAGGTCGGCAGGGAACGGACGTCGCACAAGTAGCTCTGAGGTGGCGGCATGGAAGCAGTAGCTTGCTAAATGCCTCCCGCATCGCCCGAGGGAGCTTGCAATCCGCGGCCCCCAGCTCTCTGTGTTGCTCACCGTGCACCCCCCATCCTCGCCCTCCGACACGCTGAGGCAGCCGCCCGTCGTGAACTTGTTGGCGCCGGGGAACTGTGGGCAGGAATGTACAGGTGTAGGGCACAGTTAGTCAGAATGAGAGGCAGCGCGCCGAACCAGCACAAGACAGAGCGCGGCCTTTCGTGATCGTCTTCACGAAGTGACTGTCAACTCCTTTGCCGGCTGCTACCACTGTTGCCTGAACACGCGGGCGGCTGTCCAAGCACGAAGTCTCATGGTTGTCGTCCAAGCACGGGACACCGGCAGCATTGCCATCGCAAGGGGCACCCACGTTGAGCATGGGCTCCGAGTCCAGCCTGAAGCCCCGCCTGCCGTCCTGCCACTCCACCCGCTGCGTCTCGACCACCGGCATGGCGTCCAGGCCTAGGGGGAGGGGGAGTGTGGGGGCAGGCGTGGAGAGTAGTCACCACAGCGTTCGGCTCGACTAGCATACCACAGGCAAGTACCGTACCGCACTAATTGATAGGCAGCGAATGGCACACTTGGTACGCGGCACTGCGTCACGCCTCGACACGCGCTCCATTTCTTGCAATGACCTCGTTGCGCATGGATGGCATGTTGACGGGCAGCGCATGGCACGTTTGGCACGTGGGCGGAACGACAAGCGGCATTGCGGCGCCCTTCGTCACACGCGCTCACCTATGACCTTCTTGAGCATGGCCGGCACGTTGACGGGCAGCACGAACTGCACGGTGCGTGCGCCGCCCTCCCAGTCCCCCACTGCCGCCTGGGGGTCGCCGTTGACCTCCGCATGGAAGGCACGCAGAGCCGCATCGCCGCCGTAGATGGCGTCAAAATAGCTCTGCAAGTGATACCGATAATAACACGCAAAAGGAGGTTTGTTCGCCCCGCAACGGGTGGGCGTCAGTATGCACGGGCTGGTGAGGCTTGGCGTATGGTACGGTGCGTGGCGTGTGACTATGATGTGCAAGCGGGCGGGGCAAGACACCTGGCAAGGCAGGTAGACGGCTGGGTGTGCCGAGGGTGGTGTATTTTTGGGGTTGGCAGGGCAGGTTGGCTGGCGGGTGGGTAGCGCAGTGAAGGCACCGGCAGGCAGACTGCCGTCTGGGGCAGGCGCGGACGACCGGAGGACCCTCGAGGAGGGTGCCAGCGCCAGATGCGAGCACTTTCTGTCGTGAAGCACACTGCAGCTTCTAAGGAATGGACATGCATTTGTTGGGGGTCATGGGGGAAACCGGGGAGCATAGATCAGGGCGGGGGGCGGGGGCAGGGGCCCAGCGCTGTAACGCCGCGACCCTCCACCTGACGCCACCGCGCCTGCCTCCATCCGCCGATGCGTGTAGCCGCATCCATTTCATTATCTAGCAGTATTTGAACGAGATGGTGGTACCCCGTAGCGTTCAGGTTGCGCTTTGGCCTGCCTGGCGCCAATAATTGACACGACCCCATGCCCCTTGCGCTGGCCCTCCTGGGTGCCAGTTGTAGGTAATTGATATCACAGAAACTTAGTAATGCGCATTCCAGCTCTGCCACACCTGCGCTGTGCAGTCCGGCACCTGCACCTGCACCTCTATTTCCTTCATCGCGTCGCCCTTTCCGCGCAAGCAAGTCCCAGTCGGCGCTCTCTAAAATTTGTCATATCCTAATAAAGCGTCCAGCACCATAATGAGCAGTGTTGTCTTCCAAGTCCAAATCAGGTGTAGGGCAGGCACGCGGTGCTGTGGGCGGCAGGCAGCTACTGCGAGGCCAGTCTTGCCTAGCGTCTACCGGATACAGCAGGGTTCAATCGCTTTGTGATAGTATAGATGGGTGTGTGCTATAGCCCTGGACTGGGCAACCTTGCGAGGTATAGGGTTGCGTGCATGCTGGAGTGGGAGGTACGGTGCTGGGACGGTGAAGTGGTGGATGCCGCTGCCAAGCCACGTGCACCAAGACAGCATGCCCCCTCTGCCGCTGTACATTTCAGTGGCTGCAAAGAGGACGCTACACTCTGCAGGCCCTGCCATTGGGCGTGTCCCTGGGCGGATGGACCTCTCTCGGCTGCATGCAGGGCAGCTCGGCCCCTGGTGGTGCCACGGGTGGTGAGGAGTACGGGGCGCCAGGGGAGACCACCGCACGGCTGCTTGCGCCTCTTCGCAGGGCAAGGCCGCTTGAGCAGCTTGTTTGCAATGTGCTGCCTGACTTGTGTCTTTCGAGGCTGACGTGCACCTGCGCACTGGTTGTCACCTTCGCTGCCTTGACAGCTGCGTATGCGGTATGGCCGAGGCCCTCAACAGCCACGAAAATTAAAGCACAATTCAGTTGCATAGAGATGTACCGTAATTAGGCAGCTAGCAAGTGCACGATGTAGTCTGCACGGAGAGTGTGCAGCTCGGAAATGACAAGGGGAGGTCTCGCCGAGCTTGCCGAGAAGCTCAATGAATCAATTCAGCTACACGCAAAGCTATCAGTTGAGGGCTCTACGGTGCTTGTGGCCCTGCAGAACAAGATTGCAGAGCTGAACAAAAAGCTCGCGCCCATCCATGAGCGAGCAACTGCTTTGACCTGGGCGGAGGAGAACATCACACTTGCAAAGGCGACAACGGATGAGCTCCTGTCGCACATCGACACTCCGCGAAAGGTGCGACACAGCCTAAGTGGCCCTCACTATGTGCCCCTCCCCTGCCCCTGGCAGGCCGGGTACTCCACACGCGGGCACCCCAGCCAAAGCTTGAATGCCCCCCTTTCGCCGAGAACTTGCCAATTTCAAGGTCCACTCTTGCCCGCCTTGCAGGTTGAGCCCATCCTGCGTCAGGGCCCCGGGCCAGCTCGCCTGGACGCTGCCGGGGTGCCAGCTGCTGGCAGCTCCGGCCAGCTGTCCGCACCTTCCTTCAGCATCTACGATGCCTACAGCTACGGGTCCGCGCTACAGCCCTCCTTCGGGGCTGGCGGCCCCTCGGGCGGCGCCCCGGGGGGCCCATCCCAGCTGGAGGTGTTTCTGTCCGCGGTGGCGGCCCTGGAGGACTCTCTTGTGTACCTGGAGGAGCATGCCGCAGAGCTGGAGGCGGCGCAGCAGGTGGGGGCATAGGGTCAGGCCGCAAGGTGGCGGGGGCAGCATGCAGGTGCAAGGGTGTTGGGAGATGCACGGGGCCCCAGGCATACACTTGTGATGGTGGGCAAGAGGTGTTGGGCAAGAGGGGCGCATGGTGGAGTAAATAGTCTTAATCCTGGTACCGGTCCTGGTGCTGATAATGCACCCGATTGCTTTTTTGTCCTCCTCACTTCTGTCTCTGCCCCCTCCCCTCGATGCTCCACTGCCCCAGGCCCTGGACCACGGCCAGGCGCTGCACGTGAGGGCCATGCGGGACTGCGAGGCGGACTTCGCGCAGGTGTGTGGTACGCTGTGGGCTGGGTGGCGAACGGCGACAGGTGGGGGGCTGTAGGCGCGAGTAGGGCCCGGCAGCGGACTGGGGGTGTGGCACGGGACTGTGAGGCGGACGTGGCGCAAATCGGGTGGCATATGTCTATCGGCTGACAGCTTTTTCGGTAAAAGATTGGGCCGCGGGGGAGAGGGACTGCGGGACTACGACGCGGGCTTGCTGCAGTTTTCGCAGGCAGGAGGTTTGGCTAGGCGAGGCAAGGGGTTTGTGTTGCGGACTTGCGGCGGGTGGTGGGCGGGGGCGGGATGTTGCGGAAGAGTGCTGCTGGGGTTCGGTCATCCCCACGCGTACGGCACCTGGAATAGGCGGTGTCGGTGTCTCTCTCTCTATACAGCAACACGGGGACACGCGGATGGCCGGACGGTGCCTTGGGGTCACCGCAAAGCAACGGCATACCAAGTGGCGCATAGCGCGCCCCTGCTGACATCCCTCGCCTGTGCGCAGCCGCGGCAGCAGCAGCAGCAGCAGCCTTGTCAGGACTGCCTCGTCACCTCCACACACCCCATCCCGCGCCGCCACCGTCCCAACCCGCAGATTTCGGTACCAGTCTAAGCAAAAACCGTGCCGGCCGCGCATATACCTCTCAGCGATGCTAAGATTCTGCGCTACCACTATCCCCAGGTTCTGTCGCTGTGCGGCGCGGCACGCCTCACCTTAACTCGTACCCAACCGCCGCACCCACGGCACACACCCTCACCGCCCCCCGCCCGCCAGGTTCTGTCGCTGTACGGCGCTGCACGGCTGCCCAGCACCTCCTGGCTGCTGGACAAGGCGGCGCCGGCCAACTTCAAGGGTGAGGGTGAGGGGTGGGGCAGGGTGGCGGACCAATGGGAAACAGCGTGGTGTTTGAAAGCGGATGGCGCCGCGCCGGTGTGAATTGCGTGAAGCGGAGGTGCGGGGGCGGCGTGTAATGGGAGAAAGGCATGTTGAAAGGGTGGTGGTCGGGGTTTGCTCACATGGTTGCTTGGCGTGGGCGAAAAGGGCTTCACGCGAGAAGCTCCTTTGTGCGGGACGGCAACACGCGGTGCGTCCTGTGGTGAAGAGACTGAAGCGCACGCCCAGCTGCCCACTCCTGGCAAGTTAACGTCCTGTTAACCTGCTCCTTTGCGGCCGCGTCACTCCTTGACATTACTCTTACCGAGGGGCCCCCCGACAGAACCCTTACCTAGCCCTTCCCATGCTCTCTGCCTTCTCCCCCTCCACCCAGCCAGCCTGTCCCACCCCGAGCTGGAGCTGCTGCCCCCCGCCGCCGTGGGACGCGTGGGCCGCCTGGCGGAGGCCATGCTGCGCGCACGCCATGTGTCGTGCCTAGACACGTACACGCACGTGCGTCAATCGTACGGAGCCGCGCACAGCGCCGTCCAAACATGTTTGTCCGGGGAATGCCTCTACCTGCTGTCCTGCTTCTTGAGCTATATCGATGCTCCTCGCCGCGTGCCCAAACCCTGCTTGCTGAAAGATGCACGCGACACATGCTTACTCAAACACTTTCGTCTGCCCTGGCGCCACGCCTGCCTTCCCTTCCAGGCGCGCGGCCGCTCCCTGGACATGCTGCTGGCGCTGGTGGGGTTCGAGCCCGCGACCCTGCTGCACGCGCTGCCGCTGCAGACAGCGGACCAGCAGGTGGGCGGGAGGGGGTCGATCGAAGCGGGGAACGCGGGCGCCGAAGAGTTGGGCCGTGGCCGGTGTGGTGGGTGTGGTACGACACCCCGACCGGAAGGGGTCCCCTGCTGAGGTGAGCGGAGCGGAGTTAAGCAAGGCGCGGGGTGACGCAGCCAGGAGTTCCAGCAGCAGCCAGCATGATCTGGGTTGGTTGCCATGAATCCTGCCGTCGTTCCTGAAACCTGGGTTTCCCACGCCCTTTTCCCCCGCCCCCACCCCGCAGGCCCGCACGGTGTCCGCCTGGCCGCTGCAGATGCGCGTGCTGCTGGTGGGCGCGGCCGCCGAGCTGGGCCTGGCGCAGGAGGTGTGGCCCTCGCCCTACGACGAGGTCACGTTCAGCGAGACCATCAGCCTCACGCTCAGGCAGCTGCTGCAGGTGGGGGCGAGGAAGGGATGTGGGGAGGAAAGGGCAATGGACCCGACCAGGGAGAGGCAACTGCTGCTGGATACTTTATTGTGCAAGGTGTTAGGAGAGTGTGGTGCCTCAGTTGAGGTGCTGCGGTTTGTACTGCAGGCAACACCCCGCGTGGCCGCGTGGGCTCTCAGCCCCCGGCGAGGGTTGGTGGTGATGCTGGTCGTGTTGCTGCTTTCGCCTTACTGCTATAGCAACCTAAAAGCCATCCCTCTGCGCTGTTCCCACCCCTCCTCCAAGGTCGGCAAGGGCGTGTGCGAGAGCCGCGGCGCGCGCTCCCCCGACCGCCTGTTCGTGCTGCTGCAGATGCACTCGGCGCTCATGGTGGGGCGGGGAGGAGTGGGGGCATGTGTCTTAAGACGGCAGCAGTGTGTGTCTTGAGGTACATCAGCACAACTGCAGATGCATTTGGTACTCATGGGGCGGGAACGGGCGGCGGTGGATTGTGTCATGGCAGGGCGCGTGTGCCTGGGGTGACGGGAAGCGGGAAGGTGGCGCAGGTCCATGCGGCGTTCACGGTGGGTCGCGGGAGCTATGCTTGAGGTGTCACGCGACGCGAATCAGGCAGTACAAGAGTGAAGGGGTGCAATCTGCCCAAGCGGTGAGGAGACGCTGCGGGGCAAGGAGGGTTACGAGGAGTGATGTGCTTTGACGCTGTAGGCGTATCACAGCCGTAACACCAATGTACGCCAGCCTTGTGTGACGCCAAGGTTTGCACGGACGCCATCCTGCACCTAGACCTACAGCCTGCCCTGCTAAGCCTCAGCGCGTGACGACGACGTGTGTCAGCACCTGGCTGCCTTGATGCCCCGCTGCCGTCCCGCACAAGCGCACACGCACGATACGAGGACTTCAGCACCTCCTACATCTGCCTCCTCCCCCCAGGAGCTGCTGCCCTACCTGGACGACCTGCTGTCTCCCCGCGAGCGCTGCACGGCGCTGCTCAACGACGCGCACATGCTGGGGGCGCTGATTGGCTCCGCTGCGAGGCAGGTGAGAAGAGGGAAGGGCGAGGCACGGGCTGCGGCAGGTGGGGGGCTTGAGGAGTGGTACGGGGTGTGCGGGATGCTGGGAGGTGGGAGCGCTCATAGGCTCGGCGGCGGGGCAGGTAAGCATGCTGGGGGCTGGAAAGAGTGATGGGGCCAGTATCCGGGAGCAGAGTTACGAGCTTAAGATCGGGGCCACCTGGAGGCCACGCGTCGCATAGCAGGTTAGTGAGAAGGAGGCGAGACATGAGGAAGGATTTCCCCAAAGGCGTCGGGAGGACTACGGGCAAGGATGCAGCACGCTGGGGGCGGCAGCCGGGGCCGCAGATTGACAGGCAGGCACGAACCAACTGGGCAACGGGCTTCACAGGGCAAGCAAACGCGACACCGCCGCTTTGTGGGCCCAAACCCACGCTTATCTTGGACCCTCATCGCTGCTTTGCCCCCATCCCCACCCGCACGGCCCTCACCACCCCCACGGTCTCGCCTCCCCGCCCCCAGCTGTTTGCCGAGTTCCAGGACAGTGTGGCGGGCCGCGGCGCGGGGTCCGGCCCCGGTGGCGGCTTCGGGGCTGAGGCCGGCGGCGCCGCCTCCCGCCTGACCATGCTGGACGGCACCGTGCACCCCGCCTGCGCCACCACGCTCAGCTTCCTCAAGGTAGGGGCCCGGAAAGAGTGGCTGTGGCAGGGGTTACGAGACGGGTCTTATAGGTTATAGCGGATGGGCGCCGACATGTGAGACTGTGGCCCTCTTGCGGGGCACCACGCGCCATGGGGGGTTCGTGGGAAGGAGCAGCTTCAGTTCCAGGCAGTCTGCTTTCCCCCAAACAAAATCATGGTAGTTGTCGGCGTCCTGTGCCCTCACCTCCATGCGGGGGCCTTGGCGGGGGCCACCCGAGCCACAGGCCGCGCGGCTTGCCAGTCAGCCCACCGGGCCACACTCTGACACCACATCCTCGTCCACAAATTCAGCAAGTGCATCTCCCCGCTCGTGGCTCTACTTTCTGTATCATCCCTCCCCTACCCCTGCCCCCCAGCGCCTGTTCGCCATCCCCACGGCGCTGGCGGTGCTGTTCCCGCCGCCGGGGGGCGCGGCAGCAGCCGACCCCGCAGAGGCCGCCGCCGCCTCCGCCTCCGCCGCCAGCTCAGCCGTCATGAAAGTCATGTACGCGCTGCTGGAGGTGGGTGGGTGTGGGTGTGGGTTAGCGAAAGCGCGGGTTAAAGTGTGCTTGGGTGTTGACTTTAGGGTGCATGTGCATTGTCGGTGGTCAGCGGTCATATGAATGTCATGTATGCGCTGCTGGAGGTGGGTCGCTGCCTTTTGGCAGCGCAGCATCGGCAGTCTGGGTTAGCATGCGTTCGTGGGGTGTCGGTTATGCACGCGCTGCCGGAGGTGGTTGGGTGTGGGTTAGATTTAGGGTGCATGCGCATGTCGGAGGCCGTGTCGGGCATGCGCTGCTGGAGGCCGGTGGTGGTCTTGTGGGCTAGCAGGGGCTTGTGCCACAGATTTTGGGTGTACTCTTGGGCTGTGAGTGCGCTTGCAGGTGGGTGCTTGCAGGTGGACTGAGGCGTGATGCTACGGTTAGGCGGTTTCTTTTACAAGCAGCACTTCTGCCAATATGGTGTGCTGACGTAACGCCTTCCCTCCATTCCCCGCCCTCCTTCCGGCACCTCGCTCGGCCCTTGCTGCCACCCCAGTCCCTGGAGGCGCGCTCCAAGGCCTACAAGCAGGCCGCCCTGGGCGCCCTGTTCCTCATGAACAACGTGCACTACATGGTGTGGACCGTGGAGCAGGCGGCGCAGCAGGCGGCAGCAGGTGCGGCGGCCAGCGCAGCGGCCAGTGCGGCGGCGACAGGCGCTGCTGCAGCAGCAGGTGCGCTGTAAGGGCCGAGGAATTGCGTCAGGGGCATGGGAGGCAGGGAGAGCAGGCGGGAGACTGGGGGCGCTGATGAACTGGTCGGGGAGCGGAGCGCTGCGACCTTGGTAGCTTGTATGCGGTGTTGTCGGCGCTGCGTAGTATGCGTTTGCGCACCTTGACCTCGGCCGGAGGTGTAGCGCTTCGCTGTTGCTGGGCTCGCCTTTGGTGCAACGCGAAGATTGAGACACTAGCGGTAACGCCTGGCATGGTCTGCTCTGCAGACACCGATACGCCGCCTGACCGAGGGGCGGGGCGCCGCGGCGGGCGCAGGGACGCCAGCCGAGACGGCGAGGAGGGGGAGGAAGGGCCGAAGGGTGCAGAGGGCGGGCGGAGGGGCGGTGGCGCTGCCGGGGCCGGGGCGTCTCCCCCTGCCGCCCCCACCATGGGGCTCAACGTGTTGGGCAAGGACTGGGTGGAGCGGCACAAGGTGGGGGCTTGAGGGAGTAGTGGGCGCGTGGTGGGTGCGGGGACTGGTTGCATGTATGGAGGCGCAACGGCTGGAGAGAGCTCGGCGGGGCAGGCAGCTGATGCGGGAGAGGGAGAGGAATGGAAGGGAACGTGGGTAGCGGCTTGGCCCGGGCCTGAAGGACGGGTGGCGACCGTGTAAGAGTACAGGCAGGCAGGGGGTGTGCCGCGTGAAGGCGGGTGAGTGTTTACCTCGAAGGGTGTCTGTGGAGAGTGCGTTCGTCCTGGAGCTTGGGGGCCAAGCTAAGCGGTAGGCCAAGACGTTGGAAGCAATGTAGCTGGATCCACCTTGACCACGCAGCACACCAGCTCCCTGCCTCCTCCCCCCTTTGATAACTTCTCCCCGCCCCACCCCACTTCAGTACCGATGTACTTGAGACCTTCTTTCCCCCCGCCCACCAGGACATCGTGGAGCACTACGGCGCCGCCTACCACGAGGCCACGTGGCGGCCGCTGATGGGGGCGCTGGAGGCCGTGCTGGTGGACGAGGTGGGGGCTGGCAGGGATGCGGTGGGAGGGGTGGGGGCAACCGCGGAGCGGCAAAATGGCGAACGGACACAGTCGGCCTGCGGAGAGCGAGGGAAGGTGGGGGAGGGAGGTGCAGCCCCAGAGCTGGGAAGGCAGACAGAGGCGCCAGTGTAATGCAGACTATCCGTACACATGTAGCGCCCACGGCAGTTCGGAAGGAGAGGAGATAGGAAACGCCCTGTCTCCCGCCCTCCAACCCCTTGCGCGGCCCGCGTATTTCCTCACCCCCCCCCCCCCCCCCCCCCCCCCCCCCCCTCCCCCCCCCCCCCCTCCCCCCCC
>VFQN01006422.1_pt1 | contig 13433 bp, 17 predicted proteins | sample 3512371 | NCBI WGS metagenome assembly VFQN01 (sample SAMN10412370, study PRJNA504923) | tailings metagenome | isolation source: Replicate 2 from Balatoc abandoned mine | place: Philippines: Itogon, Benguet | collected 2017-08-28
TTTCCCTTTCCCTTTCCCTTTCCCTTTCCCTTTCCTTTCTCTGCCTTCCCAGGTGTGGCCCATTCTCGAGCTCACCTCCCTGCCCCTGTACGCCATCCTGCTCGGCATGTCGTACCACCACCTGTACCAGGTACGGTACGTATCGTACATGCATGATGGCGACTATCGTACTTTGACGATCATGGCCCCGATGCTGCATTGCCACTTGAAACATTTCACTGGGAGCATTTGAGCCAGGATCCCCTGATTGGAGCATTCGTGCACCCGTTGGCCCCAGGGGCGGAAGCTCCCGACCGTCATGGTGGTGATGTGCCATTTTTTTTCGTGAGAAGGTTACAGGGGCTAGGAATTCGTGCTTGGCAAGCACATGTGGGCGGATATGAACGCTCCACCAACCACCGCGACCTACTCTACCCAAGACTCTGAAGAACTCGTCGCACTACCTGCTACCAGTAAACTCACGAACAGGGGGAAGGGGTCCTGAGACAGGGAAAGGGAAACCATCTACCAGCTGATGCCCGATCATCATCCACTGATAGCCACCAACCACCGACACGCCTTCGATAAAGATAAAGCCATTACCCACGTGCGTATCCCGTTGCACCTCCCCAGGTCAACAAGTGGTTTCCCACCATCGCATCCCTGACGTTCTTGGTCACCACACTGGTGAGTGGGGTTGTATGTACGTGCGGGGATGGCACGTGGCATGTAAGCACGCACGAGGGGCGGCGGGCGCCATGCCGCCGCCATGGGCACCAACCTTTGCAACAGCACTTAAGGGCAGCTATATGTAGCTTTATGGAAAGGCAGGGCGCTTATTATTCCTCATAACAGAAGCATAACTACCTCCAGCTGCAGCCAGTCTGAGCCAGTGTGCGTGGTATTACCGGTATGTGCTAGCCGTTCTGCACAAGCGCGGGTAGCGGCCTCATGAAAGCATGCAACACCGCCAAGTCCACGCTTCCAGCCATACCGATAATGCCGGTGTGCGTGGTGCAACCCGTGTGCCAGGTCAGCATGGTGTGGCGCCGCCCCTGGACCGCTCACTACGCGCGCTACCCCAAGTTCGACAGGGGAGGCGCCCTGCTGCTCAGCAGCCGGAAGCGGCAGAAGGACCGCGCCAGGCTGTTCCGCAAGGTGTCCAACCTGCAACTCGCCAGCTTCGCAAGCGCCTTTGCGGTGATGACCTTGTTTTCGCTGGTGCGTCAGAGCGTGCATCCACACGTGTGAGAGCAGCAGGGGTAGCGTGGGGTAGCGTACCACACGTGTATGACTGCCGCCGACCAGCAGCGCAGCGGGTACCGCTGCGTCACAGGTCACGCGCATATGCAATCGCCGTACACGCCTCGTACCCCAGTGCTTGCAGCCAGGGGCTCTGCCCTAACAGGTCCTTGCATGCTAAGACACCCACCTGCCTTGCAGATCCCCCAGCTCACGGGCTACAACCAAGGCTCGCACGCCCTGAACGTGAGCACAAAAGATTGCCGTGCATGTGGTGGCCTCACCGTGCGCTTCCTGCAGCTACAAGCGAACGCCTGGTATCTCGTGGCTTGATACGCATTCTGCACCCACACACCTGAAACGCCGTCCGGGTAACGGGTTGCTTCTTGCTTGTTAGGGCTTGTGCACGCCTCACGCCCATGCGTCCAGGGCCATGTGTACGGAGTGCTGCATTCCCTGGGCATTGAAGCTTTAGTGACAACCAAGCGGCGAGCCGCATATACAGCTGCATGCTGTACCCTCTGCTGGTCTCACCTGCCCGCACGTGCGTTGTGCCTTCCTGCATGCCAGGTGATATTCAACTACGTGTACCCTCTGGGCATGATGGCGGAGGCGGTCATGTGCACCCAGCTGTACGGCAGCATATTCGTCAAAGGGTGCGTCGTCAGGGGCTGGCGCCTGGCGGCGTACTGCATGCGACAGGCGAACTCCTGGTGCAACAAGTACCTGTATGCTGTATGTGGCTGCCGCTTTCTCCACGGCTTGCCGGCCTTACTGCGACCGTTACCGACATAACCGTACGTACGGGTATGCTGCCGTACCTTATGGCCCCAGGACCATTGAGGACATGGACCGCTACTACGGGCGGCCGCCCGTGTCCGTGTTGCCGGGGGCGGGCGTGTATTACGCCTACGTGGCGCAGCGGACGGTGCTGGGGCGCGGAGACGGTGCGGCTGGCGCCGGCCGACGGGGGTCAGTTGGTGCGGCAGGAGGCGGCGACAGCGGTGCAGCCAGTGGGGCAGCAGGCGCTGCACAGCCATCAGCGGCATCAGGGAGCGAGGTGTAGGATGTTGTAAGGGTTGCCACATGCTAAACTGGCGTCTGTCGCCGTGTTCTGGTACCAGTTGTGTGCAGCTCTTACGGGAGCTCGGCGACTGGGGTGTACGGATTGAGACCCCTGTTTGAGACATTGGATCCGGGAATGCAATAGGGGCCATGCCCTGGTGTTGCGATCAGGTCAAAATGCCATCCGGCATCCTGTAACACTTGCATCGTAGGATTTTGCTTGCAAGGGTGCACCAGTGTGACCAAGGCTCAGCCACGGACGGTCCAAGTACCGGTGCAGTACATCTGCTTGTGAGCGCGGCGAGCGATGCCACCTGTGTGCGTTGTGCTGGCCGCAGCGTTTGCACCAGCGGGGCTGGTGTGCATGAGAGCACCTCATCAGGGTGCTGCAGATCCTCCACCACGGGCCGGGGAAGGTAGGGCTGCTGCCCTCGCTCGCCTGTTCTGCCCCGCGCCTGCCCCGTTGCTGATTCTGTGCGCAGCTGCGCACTACCGCACTCTACTCATCCGTGCCCTTTTTTTTCCTTCCCTTGCACAACAGGTTCAGACAGGTTGCTTCCAACGTCATGCACTCGTTTGCTGACTCCGGGAAGAGTTTTGAGTACTCCCAGCGGTAATCAGCTGTTGACTTCAGCTGCAAGGGAGTGAAAAGGAGCTACCTTCTTGCTCTTCCCTGGCAATGGGCTTACACCGGGGAACAGGGGAGACCTTAGGAGACCAAGGCACCGGTCCGTGGCACCGTGGCTGCCGCCCATGGCGACCGCCACAAAGCCAGAGAGTTCCTGCTATCGCACCTTTCCCCACACGCTGATTACCGTACAATTCAGACGGCGTGTGCTGCTGGGGCTTCGGGCGTCTGGGGTTGTGTTAAGAAGCAGTTACCGGTATGTCGCTGTCATAGGCGCCCTCTCTCACACGCAGCTGCCGTGAACAAGCGAGCGCAGGCCAGTGGCCCATCACCAAAACGCACTTGCAGCACCGACACCCCATCATAAAGCGGGTGTGGCAGGCAACAACCCGACATGCACAAGCCCCAGGGGGGCCCCCCTGCACTCGCCGTACAAGGAACGGTTTTGCCTGCCTCGCACTGTGCCCACTAGCGGTGGACTCTTGTACCATAGTACTGACCTCCACATGCAAGAAAAGTCAGCAGAAAATGTGTCAACGAGCGCGATTGCCCGGCTGTGCGGCACCACGAAACGGTATGGTGTGCAACGTATGCATCAGCATCGCATGAGCCATCCATAAGCCCTCTCTCCAAACACAAGGCGTCTAGGCGTGGCGCAAGCATCGGTGCCATCACGTCCACACACTGACAAGTAGTTTTCACTAACGGCCAACCCTTTGACAAGTAGTAACCAAGCCTCCACCAACCACCAACCACCCGTCCTATCTATCGACCCTGCAGGGACCATGCCTACACCAGTCGTTCTGCCTGTGCATTACAGCAGCAACAGCATAACAGCACAGGCTACGGAAATCTCAGGCCCCTGCCTCCACACACAGACCCTTCGTCCGCAATGCCGTTTATGAGCCAGCAACCACACCCCACGAGCATTCCAAGCCCAAACCACATCGCATCACACATGGCCCTTATTCACGCCCCAGTCGCGCGCACCCGCAGCTCCCTCCTCACCACACCCTTACCCCAACACCCCACAACCAAATCCAGCCCCTTACTCCTCACCTCCTCTCACATCGCTCCCGCTGCCGTCCCAACTGACAGCAGGCCACCCCACATCCTCACCCCAACGCCCCACACCCTTACCCCAACCCCCAAGACCCGTACACCATCCCTGATCCTCAGCCCCTTCACCCGTACCCCCTCACATCACGCCCGCAACCGTCCCAGCCGACAGCAGGCCGCCCCCGGCCCCGGTGACGCCCGCAAGCAGCGCCGCCGCCGGCGACGGCGGCGGCGGCGCCGCCGCGCCGTTCTCCGCCGCCGCCAGCAGCTCAAAGAAGTCAATCAGGCTGAGCAGCGTGATGGCCACCAGCGCCACCACCACCGCGCCGCACAGGCACAGCGGCCCCACGCGGTCGTCAAAGTGCACGGCGCGCTTCTTTGCGATGTTGGTGGCGCGCCACACGAACACGTACAGCGCGTAGCAGCACATGGCCACGCCCAGCGGCAGCAGGATGAGCGCGATGAGCTCCACCAGGTGGCGGGACACGGCCTGGCCGGTGGTTTCGGAGCCGTCCTCGCTGGTCTCGGAGCCGGTGGCGAAGCCCAGCAGCGCCGCGGAAATTGACCCGAGGGTCACCGCCATGTGCAGCCAGGCCAGGAAGGTTCGCTCGTTGGCGAAGAAGGTCTTGGGCTCGATGCGCATGGGGCTGGTGCGCAGGCCGCCGCCGCCGGCGGGGGGAGGGGGCACCAGGCCCAGCAGGCGGGACAGGAAGCCCGGCTCGCGGGCCGGCTGCCGGCCGCCCGAGGCGCTCAGGTTCTGGGTGCGGAAGCCTGCGGTGAGGAGGGGTAGGGCGGCGAACAACAGGGGGGCGGGTGATTAGGCGATAGACGACAGACGAAGATTGCAAATCGGCGAGGGAGGGGGTAGGGCGGCAGGGACAACAACGTCGCCTCAGGTTGCCGTACAAGGACGTGTCCCAGCCCTGTGGACAGGACCCCATCCCGCATTTGGCCAGTCGCAGCTTGCTGTTTCAGTGGTCGCGGAGGCGGGAGCCTTGTACGCTTACCCTGCACGGCGTTCCTGTCGGGCATGAGCTTGAGCGTGGCCTGCTCGCCCAGCAGCGGGTGCGTCAGCTCCTCCAGCTCAGGGGACCGACGCGCGCGTGGCTTGGCACGTGTGCCGTTGCTGGCGACTGCGGTCGCCGCCGCCGGCGGCGGTGCACTGCCGCTGGTGCTGGCGCCGCCGTCTTCCGGCACGGGCGTGGCGCCCTCCAGGGGGGAGGGCGCGGAGGCCAGCATGGAGGCGCGGACCGACTCGTCGTCCACCCAGTACGGTACCTGCGGGTATGGCAAAGGGCATGCCACGTGGAGTGGTTGAAGTGGACTTTCTTAAAAAAAAGCGTGGCTGGGAGAGGACACATGTTCGGACGGGTGGGCAATACAGTGGAATGCGCGGGAGCAGGGGGGGACACTCCCCTGCGCAGGACGCCAGGCCTCCGCCTGCATGTAAGTTTGCGCCTCGGTCCATGCAACCTGCTAACTCCGACCGGCAACAGCCGCCAACCGCCAACGCACCGCGCGCACGTCGCTTGGGAACAGCGTGGCCGTGCCGTGGATGAACTTGGAGAACTTGTGCACCTCCGTCAGGTAGCCGGAGTCCAGCAGCTCCTGGAGGGAGGGGCGGAGGGGCAGGAGCAGAGGGGAGGGACGGGATTACGGAGACAGGTACCGTGGAGACAGGAAGGACAGCCACGAGTCGGAGGCTTTCCTGCTTTGGGGGGACGCATGCCCCGCACATTGTGAAGTGCAGTAGCAGCTGGTGCCGGCAGAGGGGCGTCAGGTGGTGGTGCGTTGTGCTGGCCACGCTCATGGCTCATGACCGTCGGTGCAAGCACTCAGCGCCTGCAGCCCCGATTTGCGCGCACAGGACGAGCGCACACTACTTCCCCTCTGCTATCCACTCTCCTGCACAGTTGCGCGGCCAAGGCGCTCCATGGCGACCCCACCCAGTCCCTTGTCCGCTACCCTGGCCCATCTGCACCGCGCGGGCGCCGTCTGCCCCCGCACCCCTGCCCTCCCCACCCCTTGCTCAGCTCCCCGCCCTCCTCCCCGGCCCCACTTCTTCCCCACTGCCCACTGCCCACGCACCTGCACCCAGGCGGGCGCTGTCTATCCTACCACCACTGCCTTCCCCACCCCTGGCACCCGGGCATCCTCCCGCCCTCACACAATCCCTCGTCCATTCCCCCCTTCTTCCCCACCCCCCACTGCCCGCGCACCTGCACCCAGGCGGGCGCCGTCTGCCCCTCCTGCAGCGACAGCTTGACCTCCAGCACGGCGTGCGGGAAGCGCGTGATCTCGGTGCGGTGCACGGGCAGCGACGGGTCGCGGTACCAGCGGCCGGTGGCGGCGCAGGAGGGGCCGTCCTCGGGGTTCTCCTTGATCATGCACAGGTTGGTGTCCAGCGAGATGCGAACCGTGGCGTCGAAGGGGATCTGCGGGGTGGGCGGGGACACAGGAGGGGCGTGGTGGAGGGTGGCGGCAGGTGCGTGGAAATGTGCAGTGGGATGTTCGAGGTCATGGTGGAGGTCAGGTTGCGCAGCATGTTGCAGGTGGTGCTGAAAATCCATGGGGCCCGGAGGAAGGAGTGCGGCTTGCTCCATGCAACTGTGTGCTAGCAAGGGTACGCGCTGCACCGTTGGCCCATTCAGGGGCGGGGTACCGGTACGGTACCGCAGGTGGGGCGCACACATTGTGACATTGCCTGCACCTTTGACCGTGATTGTCCCTCCCTCTGCACCACCCACCTGGAAGGCTGTGCGCATGTACTGCGTGCGCACCAGCGGCTTGAGCTGCTTGCTGTCCACCGCCTTGTACGTCTGCGGCCAGCGTTGGGGATGTGGTGCGGGACACAGAAGCTTACAGCGTGCAACTGTCTAATAGGCGACTGTCCACCATGTGCCCACTTTCCCAGTAGCTCTGCGTGCGCCTTCCTTGGGCCCGCCCCTCCCTCCTCCCTTCCTGCCTCCACAACGCAACCAACCGCCTCTGTACCCTCCGTCCCCGCCCCTGTGCATGCACGGCACGGCCCCTGCCGTACAGCTGTGCCGGCCGTACGCCCCGCGCCTCGATGAACAGCGTGCTGTAACCCTCCTCCGCTGTGCCCCTTCCCCGACCGGCCTGGGATTCCCGATACACCCCTGCCGTACACCTGTACCGGCCGTACGCCCCGCACCTCTGTGAACAGCGTGCTGTAGCCCTCCTTCTCCTCGTCGCTCAGCCGCTTGCCCTTGCGCGCCGCCGCCGCCTCCTGGTCCATCAGCGCCTGGTCCAGCGTGTACTCGCCGTCCATGAAGGCGACCACCTGAAGGTCACCAGGTTGGAACAAATGAGCACAATTAACACATGGACCACATGCAGCACGTAGTCCAGCGTGTACTCGCCGTCCATGAAGGCGACAACCTGCAGACGCGAAATGTATCCGCATGTACAGTGGGTCGACAGGGGAGTACTGTTTGACGTACTACCTAGCACACGTTACTAGGTTACCTTGGCCCCCCTCCCCGTCGCGCCCCCATCCACCTTGCCGCTGGGCAGCGTGCAGCTCCGCCCCAATCCGTTGCGCCCACCGCTTCCCATGTCCCCCTCTACAGGGCCTTGATACCATGCCCCCAGGCCACGCCCCACCTGCCCCTGCCTCCGATTGCTCCCTTGCTCCTTGCCCCTGCCTCCACATGCCCCTGCCCCTTCCCATGCCTTCCCCTGCCCCCTGCCCCCAGCCCTTGCCTCCCCGTACACCCTCCTGACCGCCCCCGCGCCCCCCTGACATTTCCGGTTCCGTTACTTTGCGGCTTTGCCGTTACCCCCCTGTCGCGCCCCCACCTTGTCGCTGGGCAGCGTGAACCGCTCCTTGACGCTCTCCTCGCCCTTCCAGCTCTCCTTGTGCGTCTTGCGCTCAAAGAAGACCATGGTGGGCGGGTTGGAGCCGTACCACCTGCGGCAGGAGGGCAGGGCGTGTGGGGCGGAACGAGTCGATCACGTCCCCACAAACCCACAGGAGGATGCGTGGGTGGGCACTCACAGTCGCTCGCCCCGGGGCGTTGTAGTGCTCTGTCGTCGGAGGGTGCGATGCATAGGGTTTGGCAAAATGTTGAGACGGCCTTCCTTTCTAGGTTTTAATTAGAATCTATTCATAACTTGAATATCGCCGATGCACTGTGCGTATCAAGGCCAAACGGGGCGCCGGGGGACCCGGCGGGCGCGGCAGACCTTGCGTTCCGCATGCCAGGCCAAAAGGCCTCGATGGCTCGACTAAACCTGGCAACGAGGCCCATTTCGCTCCGGACGGCAGCTCGTACGCATGCTGCGCGTGGCCCTGCGGACCGTTCCACGCCAGGTGTACCCCGTACCGGCCTTGCGCGCGGCCGCATGCCCCTGGGGAGGCGCCGTGCCCGTCGCCCCACGAGCACCCTCAGGCCGCGCGACACGTCCGGCCGCTGTTGCAAGCCACATTAGGTTACCTAGGACCAGCCACCCGGTCATAGCTCTTCCCCCCGACCTCAGAGCTTCAACTTCCGCACACTGCACGTTGCCTTGCCTCCCTGCCCGCGCGCCAACGAGCACGCATACACACAAGGACGCATCGCCATGGCGCTTGCCGTACCTCCAGGCGCCCCGACGTCCGGCCCCCGTACGCTTTTCATGCCCCTCAATGCAACCCCACCCGCCCCGCCCCCGTCGGCCCTCACCCTGCAAACTGCCGTCCATGCTCCTCCAGGTGCGCCCCCACTCCCGGATCCCGCCCCCACCCCAACGCATGTCCAATCCTTTGCCGCTCCGCGGCAACCCCACCACCCCTGTGCCCCCACCTGATGCGCAGCGCGATGGCCCCGGGCTTCTTGTCCAGGCGGCCGTGGTACAGCTCCATGTTGGAGTTGTCCATGTACACGCTGTTGATCAGCTGCACGACGGAGGGTGGGCAGGGGTGTGTGGGTTAGGGGTTAATACACGTGGTACAGCTCCATGTTGGAGTTGTCCATGTACACGCTGTTGATCAGCTGCACGACGGAGGGTGGGCAGGGGTGTGTGGGTTAGGGGTTAATACACGTGGTACAGCTCCATGTTGGAGTTGTCCATGTACACGCTGTTGATCAGCTGCACGACGGAGGGTGGGCAGGGGTGTGTGGGTTAGGGGTTAATACACGTGGTACAGCTCCATGTTGGAGTTGTCCATGTACACGCTGTTGATCAGCTGCACGACGGAGGGTGGGCAGGGGTGTGTGGGTTAGGGGTTAATACACGTGGTAGTACCACTGCCGTGCAGGGATAGGTGTATGCGGGCCCCTCCCGACGGGCCGGCAAAGCCTCTAGCCGTTCCCGACTGCTGCTATGGTGCTATGGTGCTGCAGCATGTCCCACATGCACAAGGCGGCGGCTCCGCTCGACAGACGCGATCCAACCTAGCCCCAACACGACCCGTAAATCGCCCCCTTGATCGGCCCCCGTGGGCAAAGGGCACAGCGACCACTCCCACCATCGCCGCACCCACTACCACCACCCACACCCCCACCACCATCGACGTGCACCCACCTGCGCGTCCCCTGTGAAGTTGTTCTTGTCGAACTGGAACACGGGCAGGTGCTGCAGCACGTGGTGCTTGACGGTGGACACGTCCTCGTTGCGCACCCAGTACTTGGTGGTGGAGCGCACAAAGCCCTGGGCACGGGGAGTAGCACGTTTCAAGTGCAGGACCGTAAGCTTACTGGCCGCCATTACCCAGAGGAAGGATGGCGGAGCGCACAGCGCAGCGGCCCCGCCAGCCACATCCCTCCCCCATACGTCCCTGCGCAACATGGCTTGCCATGTCAACTGGTACAAGCCGCCGCATGTTAGCCGCCATGGCTGCCCACTCGGGTGCCGCAACCCTTTCTTATTGCCCCGACCTCCAGTGGACATCGGACCTCCAGAGGGAGACTTCCGCGGGCAAGCCGCGCGCTAACCTCTGCCGCACCTTCTCCTCCGTGCGCAAGCCCACTCATACTCCTCAAGGGTAACTTTTGCGTTTATACCAATCAAAGCCCCATGTCCCAAGGCTGCCGCACGGTCCCCCCCACGTCATATCCGCACCCGACCCTGCCTAGCACGCCGCTCGGTCCCGCGCCCCAGTCCGTGCTGCATCCCCCTTGCCCCACCAGGTCTTCGAGTGCAGCACAGCACAGCGCAGCCTGGCCCAGCCCTGCTCGGCGCAGCACGCAGCACACAGCCCCGCGCACCCACCTGCGCCGCGTACTCCTGGGCCCCCACCCCCAGGCCCTCAGAGTGCAGGACGGCACGGTTTGACACGGCACAGCACGACGCAGCACCCGGCACGACGTGACACAGCACACGCATCCCCCCTCCCCCCAAAAGTACCCACACTACTTGCCGTACTACCTACCGCTTCTATGTATGTTACCCTAGCCCCGCCCCCGACCCACCTGCGCCGCGTCCTCGTTCTTCTCCCCCGAGGAGTCCCCGCGCAGCTTGGAGTAGATCTGGCTCAGCGACACCAGCAGGTCCGAGTAGTTGCCCTGCGTGCGGGGTGACGTAAGGAATGTGGGGTTCAGCGCAGCAGGTTGAGGAGGTGCGGTGGAGTGGGCTGTACTGCAAGCCGGGCAATGAGGGAGTGCGGCCAGCGTCATCTGGACATCGACACGCTGCAATCTGCTGTTTCCAGGGCTCAAGGGGAAATGCGGCCACTCGAGTGGACTGGGTTGATCGTAACAGGTGGGTTGCAAGGATCGCGGCTCCCGGGTAGACGGGGCGACACCGGCAGCTGCAGAGAAGCTTGCTCGTTCGAGCTACCTTAGGATGCACAACAGGGCTCAAGGGCGCTGTACCACCAAGCTCACCCTAAACCGCGATTGGGTGGGGGCTGCCCACCTTATGCTAGCTCTTCTTTCCCTCGCCCGCCCCACCCCCGCCCCCAAAGACGAGGACCCACAGCATTCGCCTGGTACTACCTTCCGAAGGCCTTCCGCACTCCGCCCCGCAAGCACAGGAATTGCTTCCGCCAAGACCTGATGCTTCTCGCCCTGCAACATGCGCCCCACACCCTGTACCCAACGCTCGGCCACCTCGGTCCCCGCCCGCCCCCACGGCTGCTGACCGCGCCCGGCCATCCCACGCCCTGTGGGGCACACACTGCGCCCCACATGCTGTGCCCTGCACCATGCGCCCCATGCCCGATGCTTCATAACCTGTACTCCACGCCCTACGCCCAACACCCTTGGCCCCAACACCCTTAAACATGTAACCCCCCCCCCGCCCGCCCGCCCCTGCTCCCACCTGCACCCACGGCTGCTGGTGCAGGTGCGCCACGTAGAACTGGCGGCAGGGCGCGTGCGGCAGGCACTTGTCGTGCTTCTTCAGGATCTTGTGGAAGCCCTGGGGAGCGAGGGGTGGAGCATAGGACGTAGCGCAAGTGGAGGGCAGAGACGGGATGCGAGGGCAGCGTGGACGTGCTTCTTCAGGACTTGTGGAAGCCCTGTGGCGGTAGGGGCGGAGCGCAGGTGGATGGCACCGCAGTTGGAGGCACAGGCGTCCAGGAAGGCCATGCCTTGCAAGACAGTAGCCTTTGAGGGCCTAGCAGTGGACGCGTGCCAGCCCCTGCTGAAGCACGTGGGTGCTCGACAGGATGGACGTGGCATGACTGTTAGCACCACAATGCCCCGACACGTGCACACGCACCAGGTAGTTGATGTTGACGAACTTCTCCAGGGCCAGGAAGTCATCACCGATGCGCTGGGCCTCCTGCAAGGACAACCAGTCACGCAACAATTTGAACTTAGCAAGCCTGGTATGAAGCATGTAGCGTCACCGCGCTATGTCGATCTGCTGTGGCAGGGGTGAGGAGGCGTCTGCAGCGGGGATAACGAGCGCATGGCTGAGGTATGGGGCCAAACCACACGGGGTGACCATGACAGCAAGCTGTTTGTGTCCTTTGTGAGTGGTCCGTCCGTTGGGCTTCACGGCGTGCGGCACTTTCAAGGTTCAGGCCGTGGCCCGTTGGCCACACCGTCGCGCGCACGTCGACACGTGCCGGCACGCAGACACCCCCACCTTGAGCAGTTCATCCTTCTTGGCGTCGCTGGTCTCCTTCTCCGCCTTTGACATGAGGTTCTTAAGGCTCGAGCGCATGTCTTCCACCAGCTTGTTGGTAAACCGGTTGACCTTGTCCACCTGCGCCACCAACGACACGAGCCATGCTCGCTTACATGCCCCCCTCCGCTGCTTTACTGAGTTCCACCGCTTCAGATCGGCAATTGCTGCATACTGAAGGGTTTCGTTACAGCTGGCGCGGGGGACTACGGCCCAACCCAACGCACATCGCGCTCCAGCCTCTTGAAAAACTGCTCCTGGCTCGTGTCCTTTGAGTGCGTGTATCTTTGCACTGTAAGAGATGTTGTACGCGGCGAAAATGTAGTCTCGCCCGTCTCTGCCTCCTTCTGGCACTCCTTAATCAGGTCTTTAAGGCCCTTGTAGTCGATGTAGTAATCCTTCCATTCTGGCTTGATTTTGCTTTCAATATACTTCCCGTACTTCATATTGTCAGGGTCGGAACAACAACGCCGTCAGGGCAAGCAGGACAGGGTTGTGCCCCAGCGACGAGGCAACAAGGACTACAACTTGTGTGTATGGAGTCAGCGGGTAAACGCTGTAAAACGGTCGGAGGGAACTGACAAATGTCGCGGCGGGGCATCTAACACCAGCATCCAGCGATTCGGTTGCCGCTGTCGGTTGGAAATACGGACACATGGGTGTGGCGCCCCTGCCCTGGTCCCTCGTGCAGGTATCACGGTATCACAACGAACTTGTAGCTTGTGTGTCAATGCTAACAAAAGGCACATGTTAGAGTTTCACCGCGAGTCCTGAATGTGTGCAGCCCTACCTCTGGCGCACATCCGTCGTGGCGCGTCAGCGTGGCACCACAGCCCGCATGCCTTTGTTGACATCATAAGAGTTGGGTGCCCTTACATAATGCTGGCTTGCTGAGCGTGCTTCATTACCTGTGCCTGAAGACCCCAATAGGTCACACATGTCGCGGTATGGGTGACTTGCCGCAGCTCGCATTCGGGGAACCGTCAAAAGAGGCCTTCCAATGACCGATGCGGTGGATGTTTGTAGTTGTGATGCAGGTCCCCTGATACGTGCCGAGTCCTAGCAGCACTGGGGTATCGCAAGGCGAAGGGGGGGGACCCACTGGCACCTACCCCAGCCTGCCCCAAGCCTGCCCCAGCCTACCCCGCCGCTTCACCCTCAGTGTACTGCAACACCCCAACGAAGCCCTCCACGTGTTACGTGCCAAATGAGACTGCGCTCCTAGTTCGGCATGGAATAGCTTGACCACCTGACTGTTGGGCAGGCTGGGGGGGGGGGGGGGGGGGGGCCGGGGGCGGGGGCGGCGGGGGCGGCCGAGGGGCTTCTTACGGGGGAGACTGTTCCCTTTCCTAACGGGGGCCACAAACCCAAGGGGGGATTT
>VFQN01006423.1_pt1 | contig 13432 bp, 10 predicted proteins | sample 3512371 | NCBI WGS metagenome assembly VFQN01 (sample SAMN10412370, study PRJNA504923) | tailings metagenome | isolation source: Replicate 2 from Balatoc abandoned mine | place: Philippines: Itogon, Benguet | collected 2017-08-28
GATCGAACACCGCGCCGTCGAAGAAGCCATCGGGACCCAAAGTCAGGCTCGCACCCGCCGACCCGACCGGCATTTCGCTTCGAAGCGCGCCCTCGACCTTTGAGTTCGCTCCCGGCAATGCCACGCCCAAGTCACCCAAGGCCGCTCGATAGAGGTCCGGCCTATATGTCCCGCGTGCGATCGCTTCATTGCTCTCGCTCGACGAAACCTGACCCCACCGGACCATCTGGCTGTAGAACCACAATGCATGGCTCTTCCACGGAAAGGTCGCCGCCTTGGCGTGCGGCACGAAGAAATCCGCCACGTTGACCGTCTCGCCCTTGCCGGCGTCGATCGACCCGCTCAAGGCCGGCAGCAGCCATTCGGCAGGGCAATCGACATAGGCTGGTGCAGCCAGCAAGCGCGCCAACTCGACATGGTTTGCCGGCACGCCGCACCATTCGGCCGCCCGATAGAACGCCCGCAGCAAGGCCGACAAGATCTCAGAGTCTCTCGCAGCCCAGGCCGCGGCGACGCCCAGGACCTTTTCAGGACTGGACCTCCAGATCGCCGCCTTGGTCGTGACGATACGTCCGACACCCTTCGCCACGGCAGCCGTGTTCCAGGGCTCACCGACACAATAGCCATCGATGCGGCCGGCACCGAGCGCATCCGCCATCAGGGTCGGCGGCACGATGACGATCTCGATCTCGCTCTCGGGATCGACGCCACAGGCGGTAAGCCAGTATCGCAGCTCGTAATTGTGCCCCGAATGGGGATGAACCACGGCGAAGCGCAACGGCTCCTTGCCGGCTCGACGGCGATCGGAAATCACCTCGGCAAGCGCCCGGCCGACCGCGAGCGGAGTGAAGTCGTCAGGCGCGCCGTGGCCGCGCATTGCACTCCAGGTCTCCGGGGAGACCGTCACAGCGTTGCCGCCGAGCCCGAGCGCCAGCGGCACGATGGTTTCCGCCGCGAGCGGCGTCAGCCCCAGATTGCACGCGATCGGCATCGGCGCGAGCATGTGAGCGACATTGAAATGCCCGACGGCGAGCCGGTCACGGATAGTTGCCCAGGAATTCTCTCGAACGAGACCGAGCTCTATGCCTTCCGTCTCCGCGAAACCCTTTTCCCGAGCCGCAACCAGGATCGCGCTGTCGAGCAGTGGAAGGAACCCAGCGGTGACGGCATGGAGCTTCATGAATCCTCTCCCGGGTCCAAAAGACCCGCAGCCGTGACCAGACTCTGGGCGATGTCGTTGATCTTGCGGTTCTGGTTCATGGCCGTCTTGCGCAGCAGCGCGTAGGCTTCGTCTTCGCTGAACCCGCGCGATTTCATCAGTATGCCCTTGGCGCGTTCAACCAGCTTGCGGCCCGCGAGCTCAGAGCGGGCCTCTTCCAACTCGCGCTCCATACGGGAGAATGCGTTGAAGCGGCTGATCGCCATATCGAGGATAGGCTTCACGCGCTCCTTGCGCAGCCCGTCGACGACATAGGCCGAAACGCCCGCGTCCACCGCCGCCTCGATCGAGGCGCCGTCGGACCGGTCGACGAACATCGCGATCGGCCTGCGCACGACGCGCGAAAGCTGGAACATGTTCTCCAGCATGTCGCGGTTGGGATTCTCCAGATCGATGACGATGACGTCGGGCTGGATATCGGCGACACGCTTCGCGATCCCGGTAACGTCATGGACGACCGTGACCGCGTCATGGCCCGCTTCCCGCAGGCCCGCTTCGATAATCGAAGCCCGGATACCGTTCTCGTCGATCACAAGGATTGTCAGCGCGCGCGCAGGCATGAGCGCATTGTGAACGACGCATTCATTTGTGCAATGCAAAAACGGCGCGCTGCATTCGCGCCGCTCTTCCTATCACGCTCGACAGCAGTATCGTTGCGGCCGGCCTATTTCACTTCCTCGAAGTCGCCGGGCTTCCAGGTGCCGTCGAAGGCCGCGGCTTCCGGCCCGTAGATGCGGATGTAGGCGAACCACCCCCGATCAGGGGACGTCTTGATCCAGCGGCCCTCCTGGCCAGCCGGCGCGCTCGGTCCGAAATAGAGTTCTGTCGGTTTGTCGGTTGGCACGTCCTTCAGTTCGAAGAGGGATCGCAGCGCGGCTTTGCCCTGATCGGTCTGCACTTCCGACCGCGTCTGGGAATCATAGGCCGTCACCGACCAGAACAGCTTTCCCGGCACCGGCTGCGGGATCGTGAGCTTGTAGGTCTTGCCGCCGTCGAGGAAGGCGCCACTGCCGTCGCGCGCGCCGAGCCAGTAGAGCGAGCCGGCGCCGGCGCTCCGGCGGAACATGGCGGGCGATGTGACGATCGCTTGCGCGAACCAGCGGTCACGCGCCTCGAGGTCGATGCCCGCAGGGGTCTCGAACTGTGCACTGCCGGGCACCAGACCAACCCATTCCCATTTCCGGTCGGGCCAGGCGATGCGATCGGGACGGTTGCTGTCGAAAGCCGAGACGATGAGTTGGTCGCGGCCGGCCTTGGCTGCCTTGTCCAGTATCGCCTTCATGCGCGCATCGGGCGCGAAGGGCTTGCCTTTCTCGATACCGAGCGCGGCGAGTTCGCCATACATCGGCAGGAATTTTTCTACGATAGGCTCGTCCTCGATGATGCGGTGCAGCACCTCCCAGAACAGGATGTTGTCCTCCCAGCGCAAGGACGTGCTGTCCATGTCCTTGTCCGTGGTATCGACGAAGGCGAAGGGCGGAGGGTTGGCGGCGGCGGACAGGGGATAAATTTTGATGTGGCGTAGCGCTTCGAGCGCCTTCGGTACATCCCCGTTCACCGGCAGTGCCCGGACGGCGAGCAGCACCTTGTTGGAAAGCGACTGCCCGACGTGATAACCGGCCGGCACCTCGCCTTTGTAGCCCGGCGGCAGGATCAGATGCTTGCCGCCCTTGCCTTCGTCGGGCCCAGGAATACCAAGGTCGAGGATCCAGCCCTGATGATGGTCGTCGGCAAGACCGATATAGGCGCCCTGCGGCACCTCGATCACCATCGGTCCGTCACGGACGTCGATCGTCGCAGAACCATAGGGCGTGTCGGAGTTCAACGTGAAGCCGACCTGCCGCGGCCCCGCCGCGGCGATGCCCATTGCCTTGTTGTCCTCGATACCGACCTCTCGGCTGCCGTTGAAGATGCCCTCGACCGAAACGGTCGGGTACCAGAAACGGTAGGCTGTGACCGCGCGCTGGAAATCGGCGTCGTTGCGCGCCTGTTCGGACGTTTCCGGCGTCGGATAGCCACGCACGAAGAATAGGCAGTATCGTCGGCGAAGGCCGGCGTGGCGAATACCAACGCGATGGCAATGGCAGCAGTCGTTCCAAGCTTCATCACACTCTACCTCGATCAGAGCCTGAGATCGGCCCACGGTGCCGACGCCTCCGCATGACGCCGGCTCCTACTCGCGTTTCAACTGGCATCGCTATCAGTATCAGAGCCATGCGTCCCGGAAACGGGCCCCCAATACAAACGTATGAAAGTGTATTTTCTTCAATCACGCGAGACATCCGTACACCGTTTCAGGAGGCGACAACTTCCACACTGCCCTCCACGCAGGACATGGGCAGTATTGATTTTTTCGATCCGTGAAAATTATCTCACAGGAAGGTTGACGCTATGCAGTTTGTGCCAATAGCTTCTACGCGACATCCCGGACGGGTGCTTGATCCGAGGGTCCTGCTTATGGTGATTGACGTGCATGAGCCACTGCCCAGTGGCTGCGCAGAAGAACCGGAAAAGACGCCTCACTTGGGGAACATCGTTCTTCGAGCAGATGTGCCAACAATGGCAACGCAGACCGTCGTCCTCCAGAACACGGAAGACTTGCGGGAAGCCACCCACGGGGCGGACCTGAAGGTCGTTCAACTCGCGTCGGGCTCCTTCGGCGGTCGCCTGACCCATGCCCAGATCGGCTGCGTCAGTCTGAGTGCCGGTGATTTCGAACCCGACATCCGCGCCCGCGGCGTCATGAACCCCAATATGGTCACGCTCGGCATGATGGTCGAGAGCAGCGGCGACGTGATGCAGTGGGACTACCACGTTGAGCCGGGCGACATTATCGTGTTTCCCCGATCGGTAGAACAGGAAGGACGCTTTACCGGGCGTTCGCGCTATCTCACGCTGACGCTCACCGAGGACGAACTCGCAAGGCACACCACGGGCGAGAGAGAATTGCAGGACCCGCAGTTCTGGGCCGAGATCAAGCGGTTCCGCCCTTCGCCCGGGCTGCGCGCCTTCATCCGTAAGAACCTCGATCATAAGATCGCTCAGTTGCGCGAGGGAACGGTGACCAGCCCGGGCGCCGCGACGGAACATTTCCGGCGCTCTCTGCTGGAAGCCTTCATCGTCGGCATCCTCGACGCGCAGGATACGGGCACGGAGGGCCGGGAGCACCATACGGCATCCAGGCTGGTGCGCGCGGTGGAGGACTATGTCGATGGCATCGGGCCGGACCAGCCGATCCATATCTCGGAGCTCTGCCTGGCGCTCGGGGTGTCGCGGCGCAGCCTGCACAGGGCCTTCCATGACGCCATCGATGTCGGACCCGTCGAGTATCTGCGCCTCAGGCGTCTTTCGAGCGTCCGCCGGACACTGAGCAGCATGGAAGTGGTGCCCAAGTCGGTGACACGCGCGGCGCTCGATGCGGGTTTCACCGACTTCGGACGATTTGCCGGCTATTACAAACGCATCTTCCGCGAGACCCCGTCGCAGACGCGCAAACATGCGATGGCCCGCAGGCAGGAACCGGATCAGGGAAAGCCGAGGCAATAGACCACTTCACCGCCCATTCATCGAGTGCCGGCAGCCCGCCGCCAGCGGACATAGGGGAAAGACGCCAGGGCGCCGAAGATCAGGTGGCAAAGCACCACCGCCAGCACCGCCTTCTCGTCGGGGAACTGGGTGCCGGCGATGGCCATGGCGACGCCTGGGTGGCGCGTACCGGTCGCAAGCGCCAGAACCGTGCGGTCCTCGGGTTCAGGCCCACCCAGAAAGTGCCCGACGGCGAGACCGATGAGCGTGAAGGCGAAGAGCGCGAGGGCAAGCCCGTTGCCCAGAAGGGCCCATATAGCCGGCCATTCCTTCAACAAGACCGGCGTGACCGCAACGACCAGCAAGACGGGCGCTATCACGGCCGCCGGGCGCGCGACGCTCTCTCCAATCTGTGGCATCCATATCCTGACCGCTATGCCGAGGACGAGCGGCACGACGATCGAGAACAGCACGACCGAGGCGATCTTGCCGGAGGAGATTCCGAGCGACAGTCCGAACACATGCCCGACCAGAGCGACCGTGAAAGGTGCAAGCATGACCGCCACGGCAGATGCGGATACGAGCAGGCCGATGGCATAAGAGGACGACCCGCCCGCCTTCGTCTGCTTGCCCGGGAGCACCGGAGGCACCGGCGAGATCGCCAGCGCGATCAGCGCGATTTCGATCGGGCGGGGCATGTCGAAGACGAGGTCGAGGGCCACGACAGCGAGCACCATCAGGACGTTCATCGACAGGATCGAACGGATCAGGAGGCCGGGACGGTGGAGGAGGTGCGTGAGGTCCCTCGCTTCGGTCTTCAGGCCGAGACCGAAGACGAGCAGGAACATGCTGATACTGATGGCAGACGATATCAGTTGCGCAAGGGTAGGCATGCTGAGGCTCGCCCTCTCTCCGGCATCGACGGACGTCGTGGCACCAAGGGTGCCCCGCGACAACGCTCGGCGGCAAATCCGCGAGCGGCATGAGGATCATGGGCGGCGGCGCGGTGCCCCGATAGTTGGACCTAGGGCCTAGACCTAGGGGCCTAGAGCACTTCCGCTTTTCTCCGAATCTTCGAATCGCGTGAATGCTCTAACTATTTGTTTTTGCGCAATTCCGAACGCAAACCGCTGCGCACTTCTGCTGGAATTGCTCTAGTCGGCGTGTAGCTGCACCTCCGCGGAGACATCGGTCCGCATGCCAACCAGCTCGAAAATATCGAGCCGCGCGGTCCGGCCCTTGGCTTGTTTCTTGCCCAACGGGCGGAAGACGAAGACGTCGCCGCAACGGGCGACGACGGCACGGCTCACCATGATGGTGGTGCCGAACTCCTTGTTGATGCCCTCCAGCCGCGAGGCGACATTCATGGTGTCGCCCATGGCGGTATATTGCAGCCGGCTCGCCGCGCCGACATTGCCGACCACCGCCGAGCCGGTGTGCAGGCCGATGCGCGTGACGAAGACAGGCTGGCCCTGGGCTTGCTGACGTGCGTTGAAGCGCTCGACGGTGGCCGCGATGTCGAGGGCACAGCGGCAGGCGTGGCTGACATGATCGGGATCGCCGACCGGGGCGTTCCACATCGCGCAGACGGAATCACCCATGAACTGAATGATCGAGCCGCCATTGGCTTCCACGCTGGCGTTGATCGCGTCGAAATAGGCGGACAGGAGGTTCACCACTTCTTCCGGGCTGATCTTCTCGCAGATCGTCGTGAAGTCCCTGATGTCGGTGAAGACGACGGAGATCTCCTGGCGGACCGCGGTCTCCGAGGCGAGCGCGCTGTTCGCCACGATCTTGCGGACGAGTTCGCGCGGCACGTAGAGCGCGAAGCTGCGGATCGCATCGCGGGCCACGGCGAGGCCGCTCGCCAGCGCATTGATCTCGGCAATATTGGAGGACGGCACGGAAGCGGTGCGGAAATCGAGATCGCCCAGCCGCGCCGCCTGGCGGGTCAGCGTCTGGAGCGAACGCGTGATCAGGTTTGCCACAAGCACCGTGGCGGCGATGCCTATTCCCAGCACCACGCCCGAAATGAGGAGGCCCTGGCGCAGAAGACGGTAACTCTCTGCGGTGAAGTCGGACAGGGGCGCAGCGACCACCAGAGTATTCCCGTGAAGCGACGGCGAGACGCGCATCGTGGTGGCGCTGCCGAGATAGGCCCGGCCGCCGACGTCGAATCGGAAATGCCCGAGATTGTCCTTCGCAGCCTGGGACATCGCCGCTCGCGCGGCAGCGTAGACGGGGTCTTCGATCGAAACCTCTGCCCCCGTCCCGTCCAGCGGTTCAGCCAGAAGACGCTCCATGATCCCTGGGTCGGAATGAATGATGAGCTTGCCGAAGCCGTCGAGAATGTAGGCGCGGCTCTCGGGCGACACCTTCTCGGTGGCGAGGAAATTCGCGATCGTGGCCAACATGATGTCGGTGCCGATCACGATCCGGCCATCATCGACATGGCCGCGCGCGACCGTGAGCGCCAGCGATCGGGTCGTAGCGGTCACATAGGGGCCGATTCCCACAGTGCCCGGCACGGTCGAGGCCATCTGGTACCACGGCCTCGTCCGCGGATCGTATTGAGCCTTCACTGGACCGGACTTGGCGAGCTCGCGGCCGGTCTCGTCGAGGAAGCGCCATGTCGAAACCATGCGATCCCGTTCGTCCGGCGATATGGTGCGCAATGCATATGCCGCTTCAGCGGGCGCATCGAGCACTTTGCGCCAGGCAGGACTATCCGCGAGATTGACGGCGTGCATGAAGGATCCGTTCGGATAGCCGACAAAAAGACCGTCGATATAGTCCGAGCCCTGCAGGGCAGTGAGAAACGTCTCCTGCTTGCGCTCCGGCGCGGCAGGCGGAGGGGTGGCGAAGGCATCCGAGACCGACGCCATGGTGACGAAGGGCTCGACGCTGTCGAAGACGATCCGGTAGCGGTCGGCCGTGCGCTGGGTGAGAAGATCCATGCTCTCGACCGCGGCGGCAAGGGCGACATCGCGCCCGCGGTCGTAGGAGAGCCAGACAAGCGGGACTGCCGTCGCGGCCAGCAGCAGGATGATCAGCAGGCTCAGATGGACATTGAGCGGACCAACCCAGGGTCTGCGCAGGCTGAATGCAGGCATCTCTGGCCCACGCGTTCTTTCCGGCTCGGATGGAAGGAGCTTCGGCGCTTGCGATTCGACTGGCACGGCCTCACCCCTTCGATCGGTCGCCCGGCGAAAGCAGCGCACCCCGGGATACCCGCGCGGCTATTTCTCCGGGAACAGCAGTGTTACCACACCACGAAACCCCCAGCCCTCCGGCCCGCTCTCCGGGGTCTGCGCCCAGTAGCGCGCGCCGGCCGTGAAGCTGACCGGCTGCTTGCCGAATTTCACCAGCTTCGCGACAGTAAAGTTGATCGGCACCGACCACTCGTCGTTCGTCCAGTCGTATGTGCTTTCGGTGTTGAGACCGAAGGTCCAGGCGGTAGGCGTGGTGTAGGACAGGAAGGGCTGCAGGAAGGTCGAGTTGACGTCGCTGCGATCGTCGTCGCCGGCAAAGGACCAGATGTGGTTGGCGAGCACGCCATAGGTCCAGGGGCCGCTTTGCTTGAGGAGCACGGCGGTCGGGCCGGCGCCCCATTTGCCGCTTCCGAGCATGTCGTCGGTCGCCGTCGGCAGCAGCATCGCCGGACCGACGCCCCAGATGACGCCGCCGGGGCCCGGCGCCTTTGGCGAGAAGAACAGGCTCTGTGTCGTGTCGCCCAGTCCCGACTGGGTGCCGGACTGGCCGGCGACGTCGTGTTGGGTGATGAGCGGCAAGATCGTACGCGAGATCAGGTTCCAGTCGTCGTTGAGAGAGATCGGGACGACCGGCTGAATGTTGAGCGTCGCGCGATAACCATCGTCGGGCCCATAACCGCGATCATAGTTGAACTGGAAGGGCACGCTGATCAGCGAAGCCACCGGATTGCTTAGCTGCTTGGCGAGGTCGGCGTCGTCGGCGCAGGCCAGGCCAGCGGACCCGAGCAAGGCCACAGCCAGCAATATCGGTCCAGCCTTCATTTCATTCTCCTCCGGAAGGCGACCCGGCCTCGAAATGACACCCCGTCGAGACTGCGAGTCTGCTCGCTGATTCCAGGATATTGAGGGTAACCGCCTCATCATTCAATCGACTTCCTCGATGCCGCACACTTGCCGGGACCATCGGGAAGCTCGTGCAAATCATTTGGCATGATCTGGCGCAAGAACAGTTGGACCTAAGCCCCACAGACCGGACACCTCGCTTTCGCCGATGGGGAGGAAAGCGCCGCCACGGCAACTGGAAATCGCTTCGTCCCTATCACTTCTTCATACTTGCCCGCGCTTCGATGTGTCTGATAGCGTTGGAAGAAATACTGTGTGCGAAGCAGGCAGCCATCAATGGCAACGTGACTTCGGCGTGAAGAGGCCAGGACGCAGAGGGACAGTACTTTGGGCAGCGCTTTGCGTTCTCGCGGCGCTTACTTCAGTTGTTTTTGGACAGGCGGACCATACGGCGCACCGCGTGCTGGTCGTCTATGAGTCGGACAGCACACAGGCAGCTATCGTCGAGATCGCCCGGGGCCTTCATCGTGGCCTCGACGAGCAGAATCCGACGGAATTCGAGGTCTTCAGCGAATATCTCGACAGCACGCGCTTTCCCAGAGAGGACAATCTCGATCGGATGGCGCAGCATCTGACCGCCAAATACGCCGCCACCCGCTTCGAGGTCGCGATCGCCCTGGGTCCGGCCGCCTTCAATTTCATGCTGGACCATCGCGACCGGATCGCGCCCGGAGTGCCGCTCCTGTTCGGGGCCATCGCCACCGAATCGGTGCGTTCCGCGACGTTGCCTCCCGACGTGAAAGGCCTCGCCAGCGACTACGACATCGAACGGACCATGGCGCTGGCGCGGCAGCTCCAGCCTGATGCCCGCAGGGCGGTGGTGGTGTTCGGGTCTGCCCCATTCGACAAGAGATGGGAGGAGACGGCCCGTGCCAAGTTGGGCGACCATTACCTCAATTTCGACATCGAGTACCTGACCGCGCAGACCCTGGAGGGCTTCGCCGACGCGCTCAAACGGCTTCCGAGCAACACTGCGGTGCTTTTCCTTACGGTCTACCAGGACGAGGACGAACGCAAATTCGTACCACGCGATGCGTTGGCGAAGATCGCGCGAGCTTCGGCCGCGCCGGTCTATGCCGTCTACGACACCTATCTCGAGCGCGGAACCGTCGGCGGCTACATGAGCACGTTCTCCGACGTCGGCGAACAACTCGCCGCGCTGGTGATGCGCGAGATCGAAGGCGATGCGTCGCTGCCTCAGGTCACACCGCTCGTGTCGCGGCCGATCGTCGACTGGCGGGAAATGGAGCGCTTCGCGCTTGATCCCGCAGGCCTGCCGAGCGGCACCGAGATCCGTTTCCACGAGCCGTCGATCTGGGACAACTATCGCATCGAGATCCTGTCGACCGCCGCGGTCGTGATCATCCAGGCCGGCCTGATCGCTGCGCTCGTCGCGCAAGGTCATCGCCGGAAGAAGGCCGAGGCCGAGGCGGCTGCGCAGCAGCTGGAGCTCGCCCACCTGTCGCGAACGTCGCTGCTCGGCGAATTGTCCGGCGCCTTCGCCCACGAGCTGAGCCAGCCCCTGACGTCGATTCTCGCCAATGCGGAAGTTGGCAAACGGATGCTGGAAGACGATGAGCCCGACAAGGCGGAGCTCATCGAGATCCTCTCCGACATCGTGGCGGACGACAAGCGAGCCGCCCAGGTGATCGCACAATTGCGTCGGCTGCTGGTGAAGGGCGAGGTCACGCTCGAACCCGTCGATCTCAACCAGGCAGTCGCGGCAACGCTCAGCCTCGCCGACAGCGAACTGCTCGCCCGGCAGACGAAGGTCGATTTCCAGCGCGCGCCCTCCGACGTGCCTGTGCTCGGCAATTTCGCCCAGTTGCAGCAGGTGGTGCTCAACCTCGTCATCAACGCGGCCGACGCCTCCGCGCAGCTTCCGGCTTCGAAGCGGCTCGTGGAAGCCGTGGTCCGCCGCAACGGCCGATACGGCGAGCTCGCGGTATCGGATGACGGTCACGGACTGACGGCCGAGATGATGGCCAACGCCTTCAAACCCTTCGTGACCACCAAGACGGACGGGCTGGGGCTCGGCCTGGCGATCTGCCGTTCGATCGTGGCGGCACATGGCGGAACGCTGCAGTTCGATGTAGGCCGTATACAAGGGGCCAGGATCGTGCTCACATTGCCGCTTCGAGGGTCCGGCCGATGAGCGAGAGGGCGTTCCGGGTGCATCTGATCGACGACGACGCCAGCATCCTGGCGGCGTTGTCGCGTCTTCTGTCGCTTGCCGGCTATGGGGTCGAGACCTATGGCGATGCCGAGACCTTCCTGGCTCGCCACGACCCGGCGACCGCCGGCTGCGCCGTCATCGATCTCAGCCTGCCGGGAAAGGACGGGTTTGCCGTGCAGGAAGTGCTGGAGGCCTGCGGCTGGCCCGTGATCTTCCTCACCGGGAAAGGCGACATTCCCGCAAGCGTGAAAGCGATGAAGGGCGGGGCCCTGGATTTCCTGGTCAAGCCGGTTGCCGCAGATTGCTTGCTCGCGGCCGTCGGCGAGGCGAGGCGCATCGAGGGGACGAGGCGGCAGGAATTCGAGGAGCGCAGGGATTTCGAACGGCGTTTCGCAAATCTCACGCCGCGTGAAACGCAGGTGCTCGAACAGGTTGCGGCCGGGCGCCTGAACAAACAGATTGCCGGGGACCTCGGCACGGTGGAAAAGACGATCAAGGTCCATCGCAGCCGGATGATGGAGAAGATGGGGGTGCGTAACGTGGCCGATCTCGTGCGCATGGTTCAGCGATTCAATCCGTGACGCCGCGGTTGGACCCAAGGCCAATTACGCCGGCACGGGCGTTTGACGTATTGGTTGGTGATGGCGACAAACCCACCGGTCGTAGCAATCGTCGACGACGACGATCCAGTACGGCGCGCATTGCGGCGCCTGGTCCGATCGCTTTCCTATCAGTCGGCCGACTTCCCCTCCGGCGAGAGCTTCCTCGACAGCCTGACGGATGCGGCGCCGGCCTGCGCGCTCGTCGACCTGCACATGCCGGGGCTGAGCGGTCTCGAAGTGCTGCGGCAGTTGCGGGCGCGTGGCCTCGGGGTCCCGGTCATCATCATCAGCGGCAATGCGCCGAGCGACCTGCTCGATCTTTGCCTGCAAGCCGGCGCGGCCGCTTATCTGCCGAAGCCCATCGAGCGGGCGCAGCTCGACATGACGATCCAGCGCGTCACCACGCAGCAACAGTGAACCCACCCACCCTTCCCGGACCCCAGCGGAGCCCCTGACATGCCCTATTCTTCCCGCTTCAGAAGCCTGCTCGCGGCAGCGGTGCTCGTCGGCGCGCTGCAGACGACTGCCTCGGCGGCCGACCTCGAGCCAACGGAGCCGGCAGCGACGCCGATCGAGCCGGCCAATGAATGGCGCTTCGCCATCGCACCCTATTTTTGGGCGGCAGGGCTGAGCGGCGACGTCGGCTTGTTCGGGCGGCAGCCGGTCCATATCGACATGAGCTTCAGCGACATCTTCGACAATCTGCGCTTCGGCGGCATGACCGTGGCCGAAGCGCATAACGGAACCTGGGGCATCTTCGGCGACTTCATCTATGTGAAGGTCAAAGCCGACGAAACGATCACGCGCAGCATTCGCGGCGCCCCGGTCTCACTTTCGGCGAGTGTCGAGACCTCCAGCTTCACAGGCACATTGCTCGGAGAATACAGGGCCTATTCGACCGAAAGCGTGTCGCTCGACCTGATGGCCGGCGCTCGCATCTGGAGCGTCGACAACGAGATCAATGCATCGCTCACGGTCGACGGGCCGCCGCTGGCCGCCTTCAGCGGCAGCGACGGCAGCACATGGGTCGATCCGATGATCGGCGTGAAAGCGCGTTTCAACACGGGCACGCCGTGGTTCTTCAATGGCTGGGGCATGATCGGCGGCTTCGGCGCGGGATCGGATCTCACCTGGGACCTGATGGCCGGCGTCGGCTACGAGTGGAACAACCGGGTCTCGTCCTTGATCGGATACCGGGCGCTCGGCGTCGACTACGAAAACGATGGATTCGTCTACGACACCGTGGAACAGGGCCCGTTCCTGGGTGTGGCGATCACCTTCTGATCGCCGGCCTGTTCGGCGGGCATCCGGAAATCAGGATGCCCTGTCGCTTCTCAGCATGAGAACCATGAAATAGGGACCGCCGATGAAGGCGGCGAGCAAGCCGGCGGGCACCTGCCAGGGAAAGATCAGCGTGCGGCCGAGCCAGTCGGCGGCGACCAGAATCAACCCGCCAAGAATGCCGGCGGCGGCAAGCTGCGGCAAGGCGCGGCGGAAGCCCATCATGCCGGCAAGGTGAGGGGCGACGAGGCCGACGAAGGTCAACGGCCCGATGACCAGCGTGGCGACCGCGGTTGGCACGGCCGTCAGCATGAGCAGAGCGCCACGAACGGGCGTGAGCGCCAACCCCAGGGAGCGTGAAGCAGGATCGCCGAGCGGCAGGATCTCCAGCCAGCGGGCGGTGAGCGGCGCCAGCGCCAGCACGAAGATAGCGGTTGCGCCCGCGGCAAGAACGTCGGAGCCTGTCGCCCGCCAGGTCGAACCCGACAGCCAGCCCAGAAGGAAATCGAGCCTC
>VFQN01006424.1_pt1 | contig 13429 bp, 19 predicted proteins | sample 3512371 | NCBI WGS metagenome assembly VFQN01 (sample SAMN10412370, study PRJNA504923) | tailings metagenome | isolation source: Replicate 2 from Balatoc abandoned mine | place: Philippines: Itogon, Benguet | collected 2017-08-28
CAGTTACAGAGTTGCTAACAAATAATACCACCGTATGTACGTGTCAGGCGTCGCAGTTTGCTGCCTTGGGCCCACGGGTGCAGGCCCCCCATGCGTAAGGAGGGCACGTAGTATACACGCGCCTACGTGCCTCTACGTGGCCTTACACGCCGTCACGTGCGTCTTACGTGGTCAGGCGTGGCCTTAGTGTCAGGTGTCAGCGGCACGACTAACAGTTCCAGTTACAGACCCCTATGGGGTTCGTCCAGACTCCAGAGAGCCAGCGGCCATAATACGGTGATGCGAGCATGATAACTACCGTAGTAGTGTGTGGGGGAGGGCCTTAGTCGTCACTCCCCTCACGACTGACGAACGAGGGTGAAGCCCCCAAACCATACAGAGACTAACTGGGGAGAGATTATGCAAGGGCATGTAACCCTGTACGCACTGACACAACACTGACGCAGCACACAAAAAGCCACGCAGTCCAGGAACGGATAGGAGTGCGTCGAGAGAGCAACATAACTAGAGGATGCCAGCGCCAGGTGGCCAACACGTGCCCACATACACCTGCCATGTACGTCGTACTGAACTCACTTGCACAAACGTGCGAGCATTCGAGTGTCCTGCACACGTACACATGAATCTGTAATTTACGGGAGTAGCAGTTGTACTTACCAGCGAGTGGCTAAGTGGAACTACCGGTAACCGCTCGATGCATGCAGATGCGTGCTGTCTGCACAACCCCAGCTGACGTCCACACAGGAGCGCCTACGTAACACTAATGACCAGACGCCTGCATCACTACGGCCGGTGTGTTCCACGCGTACGATGATGAACGAAGTGTATGAACTCACATGTATGTACTACTACCACAACAATCACTGCACGCCATAAAGGCAGAACTGACGCCTCGCCAAAATAGCCAGTAGGGCCAAACACAACGCAAAGAATGATGTGCCACACGGTTGCTGCCCGCCAGTGCCGCCATGCACGAAGCCCTCCTTCTACAGGTGGAGAAGGCCCGGGCCCGCCCTGTCCGCTGCACCAATGCGCCCAGAAGAGATAGATGAAGCACAAGTTGGACGCTGTAGCTGGACCCTGTAGTTGCTGCTGGCTTCCGGGGCAGCGCCCAGCGACCGTTGGCTTAGCACACGCTCCAGCAGGTTGGGCCCACGCCCGAGTAGCCCTTCGGGCAGGGCTTGTAGCACACGAATGCCTCCTGATCCTGTGGGTCAGCATTGCATGTGTGCGTGTGGGCGGGCAGGTGCGGAGGGAGGGGCAGGGCTTCAGCAGGCCGAAGGGCAGGGACACAGTTGGTGGGGTGGAGCGTCTCAATTTAGGTGCAGCGCCCAGACCTGTCGTCCACCAGGAGCAGTCACAGGACAGGTGCACACCCTGGTGCACCCTGCTGGACCACCGCGCTCACGATTCACGCGTACACTCTGGTGCACACACCGCAGCAGCATGGCTTTAGCACTGCCGTGTACGGCGTACGGCGTGCGGCGCATGGTGTACGGCAGCTCACCTCTCCGGGCTGGCAGTACATGGGGTAGCCCGCTCCGTTGTTGTATCCGTCCTGGCGGCAGCTGACGCCGATGTCGGTCATTCCCCGCGGGCTGCAGGCAGGGGAAGGCGCGCGTACGATGTGGGCTCATGCATGTGACGCCTTGGCTTCCCCAGCACGTAATTTACTATGTAGCACGGTGCTGTTAATGTACACAGCGTACATGTGGCACAGGTGGTCAAGCAAACACGCACACGTGTCGGGCCTTGTACCCATCCAGCCGGGTCATCATGCATGGAGCACAGCCTCGGCAGGCGCAAATGCACCAATTCTTGCAGACCCAAATGCCACTCTCAGCCTGAACACGCGTACGACAAGCAGTGCTAAAGGCGGGCAGGGCGGTGTAACAGACAGAGGGCCAGGAGCGAAGAGCGACCAGCCACCGCGAGCTCACCAGTTGGGGGAGCAGATGCAGCAGCCCACGTTGTGGTAGCCGCTGGCGCACTTGGGGTACACGACGAGCCCCCACTGCTCGCAGCCCTGGCTGTTCTCGCGGTTGCATCGATCAAAGGCACCGTCCAGGTTGAACCAGTCGCCAAACTGCCACGCGTAGCCACTGCCACGGCCGTAGGAGTCTGCGGTGGTGTGTGGCGAGTACGGCGTGGAAGGCGCGGGTAAGGCGTAGGGGTGGTCCTTCCTCCTAGGCTATATGTGGTTTGACTGTCTTACAGTTGTAAGTGGCGTCGGCTCTACCCGCTATCCAATCGGCATCTAGCAAGCCTTTCAACGCTATATGGTGGGGGCGAAGCGAATGCGTGGGCCAAGCGTTGCCACTACCAGCGCACCCCAATCCCATGGGAACTGACACAGTGTGGGTTACGGCGACCTATGGCAGTGCATCAACGTACGCGCTTCCCATGTACGATTTACAGGTAGCTGTACGACATACATGAGTCAAGGGCCAACGGCAAGGATGTAACTACTGCCCGCCCCCTCAGCACCCAGGTGCGGGGTGTACCGATCCCTCTGCGTCCCTGCCTCCTGCCCCCGTGCCTCACCCGGCTTGTTGCAGTGGTAGACGGCGTCAGTCCAGCCGGACGGGCAACTCTGCGTGGAGCAAAGGACATACAAGCGGTGGGGCTTGGGGCCAGACGTAGGTGTGCACGGCGAGGACTCGACCGCACTTGGCTACCTTGTGCTAGAAAAGTGAAGCCCTTACTACCGTAACCTCAGTGTGTAGTATGCCAGTAGTTGACCATCCAGCACAGCAAGGCAAGGACAGCACACGGACCCACGCGTCGGCCACGACACGTGTCAGGTGGCACGCACCTGGTGGCACATGAAGCCCTGCATGTAGTATCCGGAGCGGCAGGGCGGGTAGCACAGCGAGCCGGTGGGGTCGCGCACCGTGCCCTCGGGGCACGTGTCCAGCGTGTGGCTGGCACGCCCCCGTACCGACAGGCAGTACAGCTTGTCGTTGATGACCAAGGCCACCCGGAAGGCGTCGTCCTGTTGTTATAAGGTTAAAAACAGGGGGATCAGGTCGTGCGCTCAGGTACAGTCCATGGCATGGGTAGAGGTCCGGGGTTACGGTGCAGTACTCGTAAAACGGGATTTGGCCCAAGGGTCGGCGTATCGGGTGCAGGAGCTGTCAGCGTTCCAAACGTGCGAATCCAATCCAAGTTTGTGCACGCAAGTCGTGTTGTTCGCCCTAGATGCCCCACGGCTGCCGACGAGTCTCTATAGCACATGGGCTTGTTGTGCAGGCAGTGCGCCTTGGCGCTTGCCTGCCGTACGCATGTGTATTAGCCCAGGCGTATTAGCCCGTGCACGCTCACCGATCCGAAGCCCACAGTCAGCAGCACGCCCAGCTCTCCCTCCAGGGTGGGCAGTTCCAGGTCGGGCAGGATGGAGATGTCTCCCCTGAGGTCCAGGAACACGGCTGCGTAGTCCTGGTCCACGTACAGGTTGATGGAGGCACTCCCCTGCAGCGCATGGAAACACACGGACAGTTGTGTCTTACGCAGAGCGGTGTGCAGGCACAGCCAATGTCCCGCCCACCATGCCGCCAGCCTGCATGCAGCAGGGTACGGCACGCGTACGGTCTCTTCCTTACCGTAACCTCGATGAGGTCCTTCAAAGCCTCCTTGATAAAGTCCACCTTTTCGAACAGCCCCGACAGAGTGAACTGCCTCACGAGCGATGCCTGGAAGCTGAAGTCGTTCTCGTTGATGAACGTCCTGCGGGAAGGAAGCAGGACGTGTCCGTGACAAGCGAAGGGACGTGACGACGTGGGCATATTGCTGATCGGGCCTTTCGAGCATACTGCTGATGGGCCCCAACATGATGCGGGCGGACCCATGGCGCCGCCAGGTCGGCCGCAACCAAGGGCTCAACAAGGAGGCAGGATCCATTGGGGCACAAGCCCCAGCAAGTAGCCCCTACAGGAACCCCCAAGGACCCAAGGACCCAACGCACCATGTGATGTCAATCTGCGTCTGTGTCAGCGCCTTGAGGTCCAGCGTGAACTTGTCCATAATGTCAATCTGCACGCAGAGCAGAGGTTGGTGTTGCACGCGTGCCAGTAACGAAATGAGAAGGGAACAAGGAATGAAAGCAGCCGTGTACGGCAGTGTTGGCCGGGAGGGCCACATGTGCCGAGTGGCAGCAGCAGCGCGAATCTGTTCGGTGATCTTAGCCTGCATGTGCAGAATCAGTTTGTGCGGCACTGCGCGCATGCACGTCAGCCATCGGATTCGCAAGGGCTGGTAAGAGGCGCAAATAAGGCGGCTCCCAACAGGCACAGCGGCAGCGGGTCTGTGATCCCTGCAGCGCACCGCGCGTGCCCAGGAGCAAGGTGTGAGCCATGGGCAGCAGGGGATCATCGCAGCCCTGGCAGCCTAACCGTGGACCCACCCCTAGTCCCCTACCCCATGCACCCCTACCCCAACACCCATCCACTGCCGACTCCACCCCACCCCTACTCGCTCCACTCTACCCCACCCCCACACCACCCCTACCCCCGCCTCCACGCACCGAGGGCGACACCACGGCACTGAGGGCGAAGCCGTGGTCAGAGCCGTCTCCGGTCCATACAGCATACAGCACGCTGTGTGTTACGGTATGCTAATGCTACCCCACAACTGCATCACTACGCACCGAGGGCGACACCACGGCGCTGAGGGCGAAGCCGTGGTCCGAGCCGCCCTTGCCGTTGTTGGCCGGGTCCAGGTCTGGACAGCAGGCATGACGGGTGGCACAGCAGGATACAAAGCATATTAATATTGTGGAGGGGCGGTGATATCCAAATGACCTCACCCCGCTTGCCCGTGTCTAGGTCTTGGGGCAGAATGGCAGAATGAGACAGCACGTTAAAAAGCTGCCTCTGCTGCCAATGGACATGAGCAATGGTACCCCATGGTGGCAGGTTTCTGCTTTGAGTACGTTGCTGCATTAATAGCACCGCGAGCGGGGCCGTTGAGGCGAATGGCCTTCGTGCCCAGCGCACCAAACCGCCCATGTGCCGTGCAAGCCTGCCGTACAGAAAAACAAAAAAGCATGCAGGGCGGTCGTCGTTCGCCCCCTACCCCTACCCCTACCCCCAACCAACATGACTTCCAATCCCGAGGCTTCCAAGCCCCACTCACTGATGCCGATGCCGACCTCTCCCGCCAGGTTAACCGTCGCAACCGACTTCCCGGACGGCGTCTTGATGCCCAGGCTCAGCGTGGCTGTGCCGCCCAGCAGCATGTTGCTCTCGAAGGTGGCCCCGGTGTCGAAGATTCCTGTGCCAGATCCGCCGTACTTCCATGTACGGGAGAGGGGCAGCAGCAGCATGCTTGCGTCCTGGCTGTACGCTACGTAGTCCAGCTCCAGGGTGACCTCGATAGGGGGCTCGGGGAAGATGGGGACGGTGACGCTGACGCCCTGGGTGTGGGTAAGCAAGGGTGGGGTGGAGGGCCGGTATGGGGCGATGCGTTGAGTGGCGGGCGTGTGGTTTGACGCGTCTGGGATACCGGTACGCGGGAGGATACATAGCTGGCGCCTTGCGCAGAGGGTTGTTCGTGTGATGAGATGGTGGGATGCACAGTGCAGGAGGGGCGGTCTGCTGGCTGCAACTGCAGCGCGTGCACGTGGATTGAACTGCAGTGGCACGGGCAGCACGCATGGTGGTGCGGGTCAGGCCCCATTCCGCCCTACGTACCTGGAAGCCGAATGCGTAGGTGTCCTTGCACAGGTTGAGCGCGGCGCAGATGCCCACGTTGTTGCCCCTGTGGGTAAGCAGGGCAACAAATGGCATACCGTAAGGCAGTGCGATGAAGCAGTGCGACTCTTGGCATGTAGGTTGTGTGTCACGTGCGTGTCTGCATGTAGGAGCACAATTTCAGCACCGCGTCCCTACGACTGCTGGTAGCTAGCTCACGTGCATTGGGATGCGGGGACTTACAGGAAGGACGACTGCTGCTCGGCTTTGTCGCTGTTGTCCTCTCCGGCAAAAGGGTTGGCCATGTCCTGCGTGCAATACGTGAGGCGCGCAGAAGGGATCGAGAGCAGGTTGGGACAGGGGCATCTAATTGCACCCGGGCCCGGGCCCCTGGGTGGTAACGGCCTCAAGGTGGCGCGGGAAGATCCGACCCGCCCAGGGTCCACGGGCGTGGCCCGCACATGCGTGGGCGTGGTCGGGCCCACAAGTTGTAGTCAACATCACAACAAGAGCGGTGGCCATGGTGTGGCACTACTCACGAACGCGACAGCTCCCACGATGTAGCTCTGGTCTTGGCGCAGCACGTCCGCCACCTTCTTGCATGCCTTGTTAGCGGTGGCCATGTTCTTAAACAGGAAACCCTTGATCGCACCCCCAATTCCCTCCTCTGCTAGCGTCGACTGCTCCTTGATCTCCGCGCCGCTGAGCACCACCAGCGGGCACGGGGACGCGCGTGCGCCGTTGGCGCGTGCCTTGTGTGCAAGGGACCCGGGGGAGAAGATGGAAAAAATGTCGATACCGTTGGCGGTTGAGGTGAGGTCGGGGGTGCCCAGGCCGGACACGGTGCGCGGGTGGGCTTCCAGGCCGATGCCGTCGTCAAGCCACGTGCCGTGCAGGCACTCGTCCATGGTGCCCCAGCAGCCTACGGGGATGGGGGAAGGGAGTGAGGTGTGGGTTAAGTGGGTGTGGGTTAAGCTGTGAATTAGGAAGCTGGAGATCAAACCGCGCGTGCGGTGTGCAAGCACTCATCAAAGGTGGCCTGGCAGCTTAGGGCTCGTGTAGGAAGGCATGTACGAGGGGCTACGCTCACACCCCTGTCAATCCCTGCACCGCCACCCACCGTCCTCCGGCACCGGCACCCCGCCAGTAGCCCCCAGCGCCACCGCCACTACGTTGTGCTCCATGTCCAGGCCCAGAGCCAGGGAGCTGGGGCCGCCGGAGGGCAGCGCAGTGGGCACCTGAGGGCGGAAGCAAGAGCAGCAGCAACAGCATAGGCGTCGGCAGCGTGCCAAGCAGTTGGTAAGGCAGCTGGTACTGCGACCGTAGCGTGCGTGTGTGCGCGACAGTATAGGGAGCGCTTGCGGCAGTGAAGTTCACACTGCCCTCTTTCGCTACCAGCTCGCTGTGCATCATCGGTAGGGCAGCTGACGCTGCTACCAAGCGAGTGCACACTGTCTAAGAAGGGAAGGCGGCAGTTGGGCCGACGACTCAGTGCGACCACGTGGCCCTGCCTGGACACGCCCATGGGGGTGGTTGTACGGCAGGGTCAGCCTGCAGATAGACGGTACCCTACGGTACCGCAGGATGTGGCCACACAAGGAAAGGACGGCGCACGCAACGACCCATGGGTCGACAACTCGCTGCACGTCTAAGTGCAGTACCATCTGCGCAAGCGTTCTTGACCGCGCACGCTGCTGTGCGCACCCATGCACGCCCCTTGCAACCCGAGCCCGACTAGCTTGGTTGTGTAGAGCGTGCGCCAGCCGTTCTGGTCTCTTTTGTGCTGTGTGCACTCACGTTGGACTCGCTGTAGCCCCGACAGTTGGTAGCTTTGGACAGCACGTTGACCTCTACGCTGCCGCTGCGGCCAGCGCGCCTACATAAGGGCACGTGCGTGGTACGTTAGCATGCAGGATCAAACCAGCGTCAGTGGGTTGGTTACGATCAAGGACAGCACCAATCACGACCACGCGCGAGCGCTTTGCGAAAAGGCGAGAACGAAATAGCCCAGCTGGCGCGAGCGATGCACAGCGTGCAGACTCCTCGCTGCGCAGAACCACGCATTCACACAGCCTGTGCCACACACCTCTGCGCTCACATGTCACACCATGCACGTGCCACGCACCTCAGTGCCCAGATGTCGCCCCACAGTGCGTCCACTAGGAAGGTGACGTCCACGCACGTGCCACATACTCCCGTGCCCGGGTGTCACACGGCACACGTGCCACGCACCTCAGCGCCCAGATGTCACACTATGCACGTGCCACGCACCTCAGCGCCCAGATGTCGCCCCACAGTGCGTCCACCAGGAAGGTAACGGCGCCAGGGGGCACCACGTCCATGATGGTGAAGGTCACCAGGCTGGTCGTCTGCCAGCGGCTCTCTGCCGTGAAGATCTGCACCTCCACCTTGGCGCTGTAGGTGTCCGCGTACTGGATGGCGTACAGGTCTGCGTGCGTAAACACAAAAAAGACGATCAGAAACTCAAGATGCCGTGCATGTTGTCACAGAAAGTCGGTTGGACTACCTGAAAGGCACGTGGCTGTAAGGTTTTAAGATGGGCTGCTTATGCGCGTGCAGTACATGGCGTACAGCACGCGGGGGGACCGGAGTTCGTGTGCAAGCAACATGGCACACACGGTGGGCCCGCAGGTGCAGCCCTGGCGCACGCACCGTTGTTGGGCCCCACGCCGAACTGGAACTTCTGCTGCGATGACAGCCGCAGACCCGTGGGTCCGCGCCAGCTGAAGCTCTGGTAGTTGTCCGCCGCAGACAGCACGTAAATCTCTGTGGAGCCGCTGGGGCCTGTGTACCTGGTAAGAGTAAAGTGGTGCGTGTGTCTTAAGGGCGCTGTGTATTAGGAACCGTGGCAGGTACAAGGGCGGGCAAGGCAACCAGCTATGTGGAGCCGCTGTCGCCCGTGTGCATGGTGGGGGTGCAGCGGTGCGTGTGTAAGGGGCGGTGTGAAACTGCTAGCAACAGGGACAGGGGCAGGGCAACCAGGTGCGGGGGGCAGGTGCCAGCACATGCACCTTCACCTGTGACACGGCGTGCAGCCGCAAAGCGTGAAGACAGCACGCTGGCGCACCAGGCCCCTAGCTGCCGTACTCACTCAATGGCGTAGATGTCCTTGTTGGGCGCAAGGGCAAAGGCAAAGGTCTCGGGAGATGTGGGCGGCAGGGCAGTTGGCGTCTGCAAGGAGAACGACCTGTAGCCCGACTCCGCGGTCAGCACGTGCACCTCGGTGGAAGCCCGAGTTCCAAAGTACCTGGGAAGCAGCCAGGGACGGGCAGCAGGCACACGGGTGCATACGGTGCGTGGAAGCACAATCCATAGACTGCTGGGGTGACAGGTAACCACCCAGCACCCGCTTGCACCTTTCTGGTGCCATCCCAGCAATAGCAACAACACTGCTACTCACTTGATCGCGTACAAGTCGGGGAAGACGTTTGCCATATCCACCATGAAGGTGAATGTGCCCGCGCTGGCCCCGTCCAGGAGACTGTTGGTGGTGGTGTTGACCGAGACCTCCAGGTAGTCAGACGTGCGTCGGTAGATGGTCACGGAGGTGGGGTTGTCCAAGGCGGGCGTCTCCTCGGCCGTTGCTGCCACGGTGGCCGACGCCACAGCAGCCGGGGTGGTTGTGGTGGTTGCGGTGGCGGTGGGAGCAGCAGCATCGATGTGTGTAGCTTCAGCGACAGTTGCTGCGGCGAGGCTGGCGGCAGTGGACGAGCCGGTAGCGGTGCCGGCGGTGCTGGGGTTGGGCAGGTCGCCGACGGTCGTGGAGCAGCAGGCCTCACTGAACTTCCCGTCGAAGCAGGTGCAACCTACACGAAGGGGTTAGCATGGCAATAGATCAGCTTGCTAACCGTGATCACCACGCATTTTGACCATCTGGGTAACTTGACAAAGACAACAGTGCGGTTTTGGTGGTGCCGCTATGGCACGCACATGTGGCGCAGGCAGTGCAATGACACGTGTCACCCATGGCGCGTTCCTCCACGCACTCCTTATCTCCCACATGCAGGTCTCCACAATACGATTATGCGTTCAGCGCGAAATGCAAAATACACACTAAGCAGGGCCTCCGCTTTGTGAGCCGGTCCAGCCCAAACAGCCACGACACGTGCCTTGACACGTGCCTGCGCGCTGTGTTGACACGTGCCACTTACCCACGCGCGACACGCACACGACGTCCCCCAGCAGCGCCGAGCAGTCCAGCCCCGTGTTGAGCTGTAGCAGTCGCTCCACGGTGATGCCCGCAGCAGCAGCAAGAGCCTCGCAGTCGGTGCCGCCCGCCTGCACAGCCTCGTCGCACTCCTCCCGGTTCGCATCGCCACCTGGACGGTTAGGGTACGGCAGCGGGGCAACCATCAACGGAACTCTGAGCACTCGCTGAGCACGTACAGTGGACCTGGACGATTGGGGTACGGCAGCGGAGCCGCCATGAACGGAGCTTTATGAGGCACTCGGTTACTACATACAGGGTACATCACCACCTGGGCCGTAACGCGCAGCAGCGGGGCAACCATCAACGGAGCTAGTACAAGAGGTACTTCAGGGGCGCTGTTCTAGTGGCGAGTCCCGGCTATGGCCATAGCCATGATAGCCAGGTGCAGGTTGGGGTCCGATTGCTGGCAAACACGGCCGCTGCTGCAACTGGTTCGGCTGCCCCGTAAGACACAGTGCTAAGGCGCGATGCAAAGCATGATCCTACCCAACGACGTTCGGCGTAGCCCAGGCCGCTCTCTTGCAGTTGCGGTATGCGCAGCGTTGACTGGCATACTAAATTCTTGACTTGCGGCGCGCCGTACATTTGGGCCATCATCACAAGCCCTGCGCCGCCCCGCACCCCACACGCGCACGCACCTGTGGGCCCCATGCAGATGCCCTGGCCTTCATACAGGTTGTTGCAGTTCAGCCCGGGGTTTAGCACCAGCAGCTCGAAGAGCTTCATGCCGAAGTCCGCCGCCAGCTTCTCACACGTGTCCGTGGCACGGATGCGGCGCGTGGGGCGGCAGCCGCTCTTGTCAGAGCCGTCGCTGTTGTCGCCTGGGCGGTGGTGGCATAGGTTCAGGGGTAATCGCAGAGCGGCAAGGTGAAAGGGGTGGAAAGCAGTAGGGCTTGCATAAGGCAGTGTCTGTGGCGACAAGGATGCAGGTTTAGGTGCGTGGGATGAGGTGTATCGTGAGCGTTGTGTGGCCACAGCCGTGCTACCATGCGCACGAAAGGTGCAGTACCGTAGTTACACTGCAGCTGTCGCTGTTGTCGCCTGGCCAGAGCTGACACCTGGGTGTGGGCGTGGGCTACATGGCATGTGCTTGTGTGTGTGCTGGCTGCCGGCACGTGTGGAACAGGTCAGGGCCGTAGGAGGGTGCCGGACAGTGGACGGGCCTTGGAGCTGCCCCAGCACTCCTTGGGGTACACGTTAAACGCGAGGAGACCGTGTAAGGCGTCAGGGAATGATGGAAACGCTGGTGCCTGCACTCCTTGGAGAGCCTTGACGCTCACCTTCGAGGCTGTACGGAGTTGTACTACTTTCCCGCATCAGGAGTGTGCAGCGTAAAATCGCGTCTAGCAGGTTACCCCACAAATGCCTGCGCCCGATGTGCTCGTGCCTCGCCCCATCCATACGCTTGCTCCCCCCTTCTCTTACCGCTGGTGCCCATGCACAGCGGCTGCCCCGGCACCAGCCCCATGCAGTCCAGCCCCGGGTTGAGCTCCTGCAGCCTGGCGGTGGTGGTGTTGAAGGCGGCCGCCACCGAGGAGCACGTGTCGGCCAGGGCCAAGCGGTAGGTGGGGGAGCAGCCGTTGGAGCCGCCGGGGAGGGCTGCGGATGTGGGCGAGTGTAGCGTACCGGTAGTAGCCATGTACATGCAGCGCAGTGGATGATGCTACGGCGTGTAACAAATCGCAGGAAGTCGTGTCGCCATGCAACGGGTCCCGCTGTCCTTTTGGACTTGCAATGTTGTGCAAGAGCGCTCCGTGCAGGTGCGGCATGCAATCCCAAAAGCAGCGGAGGCATGAGGTCCGTCGTGTCGTCGTGGTTGTTTCACTGCAATCAGACAAATGCAGCGAGCTCGCAGGCCCAGCGCGGCACGTGTGCCAGCGCGCGCAAACCGTCCACTGCTTTACGAGTGCATTGGACGCAGACACACGCTCCAGGACCCACACTTTAACTCGTCGCGTCGCTGTCGCACGCAGCGCCCGGCTCGGCACATGGCACCACCGCACCAGGCACCGGCAAACCCACCTGCCGGGTCGACGCACAGCTGGGTGACGTTGGATGGCGCCAGCTGGGTGCAGTCCAAATTGTAGTTGAGCTGCTGCAGCTCCAGAACGTGCAGCCCGTGCGCGTGGGCAATGGAGCTGCACGAGTCGCCCACTTTCACGTTGACCTTGAGCCCGCAGCGCACTGCGGCATCGGAAAATGCATCGCACTGGAAAAGTGAGCGGCCGCGTTCTTTGCCCCTCACACTGGCACAGTCCCGTGCTTGAAGGCGCAGGCTCGATGTCTTTATACAGGCCACCCACAACCCCGCAGCACCAGGACGGACGGTCAGACCGTCACCGCACATACTCCACTGCCGTACAGTACCAACTCGTACGACGGCGTACGGCATCACATCAGCGCTGTACGGCAGCCCGGCACCCCAAGCCCCACGTACCCTTGGGCGCGCAGCCGTACGACACCTTGGCGTACTTGGACGTCCCGGGGCAGGGGTCCTCCACCACGCTGAAGGGCACGGTGCATGCGCGCCGGGCCATGCAGCGCAGCTCTACCTCATTTCTGAAGCCGGGAGTGAAGCACGAGGTTGTGACTGGGCTGCCGTTGGCGTCGGGGCAGATGGTGTTGTCGGCCCTGCCGTAGAAGGCCGACTGCACGTAGCTGATGGCCTGGCCCTCGGGGCAGGTCAACGTCACGCCCGTGGCGGTGCCGTCGGAGGCGCACACCGGCTCGGGGGAGATCAGGTCGTCTGGGGTGCAAAGGCAGGAGGGGAGAGGAGGAGGAGGGTGAGGGTCTTACAGTGTACCGGTACGATGCACGAGATGTGGGCTTGCGGGTTGTGACCGCAGGTCGCAGAGCGGGGTTCTTGCAAGCTTCCACGTTCTTCAAACAGGTGCATGCGTGCAGCTGAACACAGAGCGGTGCGCAACGGTCCGCGCTCGCTTTCGTTAAGCACGCAGCACCGCAGTCTACAGTGACAGCACACAGCACGCAGCACCGCAGTCTACAGTGACAGCACACAGCACGCAGCACCGCAGTCTACAGTGACAGCACGCAGCACGCAGCACCGCAGTCTACAGTGACAGTGACAGCAGCGGTACTACAGTGCCCCTGCGATGACAGGTATACCTGTGAAGGCCTCGCATGTGTACGACACCTTGGCGTACTTGGTGGTTCCGGGGCAGGGGTCAGCCAGCAGGTCGGGCCCGATGGCGCACGCGTGCTCGCCCACGCAGAACGACTGCAGCTGGGCCTGTGGGTGGAGGTGCACATGACATGAGCATGCGTTACGTGCAATTACGACAGGTGGTAGAAAACAGACACGTGAGCAGATCCGTGCGCGGGCACGCATGGCACGGCATGCCTCTTGAACAGTAGCACGCCCAAAGCGAGAGGGTCGGCACCATGGCGCAGAGTTGCCAGGGTGCGGACCCAGTGCAGAGGGTATCACAAAGTCGCCGTAGGCCTCAACTTTTTCGGGCCCCTGGGCAACAGACGAGCACATTTGTTC
>VFQN01006426.1_pt1 | contig 13426 bp, 17 predicted proteins | sample 3512371 | NCBI WGS metagenome assembly VFQN01 (sample SAMN10412370, study PRJNA504923) | tailings metagenome | isolation source: Replicate 2 from Balatoc abandoned mine | place: Philippines: Itogon, Benguet | collected 2017-08-28
TGGACTCCCGCTGGCCTGTCCCTTCCCGTCTCCTTACCTGTAAACCTTTCCACAGGAAAAGAAAAACAACCCATCAAGGGAAAACACAAGCGCAGCCCCTCATCCACTCTCCTGTCGCAGCCCGTGGCAGACGGCACACAATCACAGCAGCCAGTCATTCGGCTTGGAGCGCTTGTAGTTCCGCGCGTCGCCCGCCGGGAACGCCCCCACCCCGCCCGCCGCCACCGCACCCGTGCCCACGCTGAACAGCAGCCCGCCCACGCCTCCCGCCCCCACGCCCGCCCCCACACCCGCGCCCAGCATCCCCCCAGTCAGCGGACCGCGGAACGCATCCAGCACGCCTGGAGTACCCGGGGGCGCCGCGAACGGCGCGAAGCTTGGCAACAGCGGCAGCATCGCAAGCGCCGGCTGCTGCTGCTGCTGGCCCTGCTGCTGGTACTGCGAGGCCGCATCCGCACGGGGAGCCTCCCCGGCCGCGGGAGCCCTGCGCGCTGGCGGGCGGTGCGAAGGGCCCTGCTGGTGGCCCGACGAGGGCGGCGGCAGCGGTACGGCCCGGCTGATGAGAGGGGGCAGCTCGGAGCCGTGGAAGGGCAGCTCCGCCAGGGGCACCTCGGTGTTGGTGTGGTCCACCAGGCCGCCCAGCACGCCCACAGCACCCTAACGGGAGATACCGTAGGCAACACAGAGCATGGGGTAAACGTGCGTGCTCGTCACCATATCAGGGCCCACTGGAAGGCGGTACAAGGGGGCGAGCATGCACGCGCGTGCTGTGATGTGGCTACCGCAGGCCCGCCCAGCTTGCCCACGGCGGTGCGCACGAGCCACGGTACGCAGCACGTGCTCTGCTGAGGCTGTTGCAGGACCGCCAGACCGCGCAAACAACAAAGAGCCGTTACGGACCTGGTGATGGACCATACTGGTATGCCCCACCGCACCTGGAAGGCTGCCGCCGGGCTCTCCCCCAGCGGCGCCGCCGCATCTCCCGGCACCGCCACGTTGCGCAGCGGCAGCGGCAGCCCGCGGTGCGCCGCGTCCAGCGCCGCCGCCACCAGCTCCGACACCCGCGAGCGGGGCTGGCCGGCAGCCACCAGCGCCTCCTGCCGAGCCTCCCACCTGCACACATGCCCGTCACATGATGGACTTGTAACCATTGTGCCTAATTTGCCGAGCGGCCCGCTCCTCGCTATCGCTGTCCGCCGAAGTAGTATCGTAAGTGCTCGGAGTGTGGCGAGCCAGGCAGGACTGGTGTGCTGCGCCTCGGGCGCGAGGCTGCCACTGCGACACGCCGTGCGCCACCCGCACCGTGAGCCCAGCGTTCTTGCTGCCCACCCGCCAGGCTCGCCGCTCGCACAGGCCCACGGGGCCCCTGTCCCCCATGCGCCCCCTGACCCCCAGGCCCGCCGCCCCGCCCACCTCCTCCACGCCGCCGTGGCCTCGTTGACCCTCCCCCGCTGCAGGAAGAACAGCGGCAGGAAGTCGCCCGCGGGCCGCCCCGCCTCCGCCTCGGCCACCAGCCAGCCCACCAGCACGCCCTCCTCTGCAGCGCACACAAGGGATGTAAGTAATCGTGGGCTGTGTTCACGCTGGGCTTGTGTTCACGCTGCAGACCCCCATGACGTCAAAGCACAGCACGGGGTTCTGTTCGCTTCCTGGCCAACACCGTACAACGTCTTGACTCACCCAGGGCGTTGAAGGGCAGCTCCGTGAGGCGGTTGAGCCACGGCTCCGCCGCGCTGTTGCGCTCCGCCGCCCAGTCCGCCAGCCGCCCCAGTAGGCAGCGGGTGTGCTCCTGCTGCTCTGCCGCCGGGACGCCGCGTGCCGCCAGGTCACACGTGTGCTGCCGCAGCAGCAGGAACGCCTCCGTCATGAGGCCGCAGCTGCAGGGATGTGATAAGGAGGAGATTCATATTGCATTGCCGTATGAGTATTGTGTTGAACGGTGTTTGCGTATTCCCGCCGAGTGCTGAAGGCCGTCATGAGGCCGCACGAGCGCGCACGGCAGCGATGCGGTGGGCGGGACATCCGTGTTTCTGCCGAATAGGAACACCTGAAGGGCATGCTCGGGCGCGAGCAGCGTGACCTGGAGTTGCCCCAACAAGCAGCCTTCCTGTAGCCACGGTACCGCACTTACAGCCACGGCAAACCTCCAACGTCCAGCCCCACGTCCTGGCGAATACGCACTGCGTTGATGCAGTTCCCCCTAAAGGTCCCACCCCACGGGCCACAGCACTGCAACGCACCTCAACCGGATCTCGAGCAGCGTGGTGGCCTGCGCCAGCGTGCGGCTGGGCCGCCCCGTGCCGTTGCTGCTGGTGGTACCGGTGGTGCCGCCCCCTGCGCCCGCCTGCCCCCGGTCCACCGCCAGCGCCACCTCGGGCCGCCCAAGTGCCAGCAGGGCCTGCGTGGCACGTGGTGTTGAGTGCATAGCACATGGAGTGCGTCAGCCGTACAGAGAGGGGCATGTGAAAGGGCGGTGCGAGGCACCTTGTCCCCACATCCGTACACCTGCGCCTGGAGAAAACAACACCTGCATACAACACCTGCATACTACGGCACAACACGAGGTAGATGCCTAACCCACACGCACCTCGATGAAGGCGAAAGGTGTGGCGGGCGACACGCAGGCGGGCAGCAGCGCGCAGGCGCGGGCCAGGTTGGGGTCGTCGGGGGGGTCTGCGGCCGCACGGAGGGGACGAACAGTGCATATAGCTACGTCTTAATAGGCGGGAGCACGCTACGAACAAAGCACCACGGGGCTCCATACAATGCCAGTGACACTTGAGTACCAAAAGCTTGGTTTACGCGTCGCGTTCGCACACTCCTAATTGCCGCTGGCGCAATTTGCGGAAGGTAGGCGACCACCTCCGTGGACCCTACCCTTGCGCCCGGACCATCGGGGGATCGGCCAGATCCGTGGCAACCTGGGGCAGAGGGCATCCACCCCTCCCTACCCAACCCAGCCCTGCCCAGCCTCCTGCCCTTAACCCGCCCTACCCAGCGCCCCTCCCTCACCCCGCACTGCGCAGTCCAGCAGGTACTGGCACTGCCACGTGCCAACGTCCGACGCGCTCAGCCGGAAGGTCCGCCGTAGGTCCTCCAGCGCGCCCTCCACGCCCCCGCCGCCGCCCGCGCCCGCCTCCCCGTCCCCTGCCGTACGCTTTGCCGTACCCATGAGCCCCGCGTCCATGAGGTAGTACGACAGCAGCGCCAGCTTGGCGTGCCATGCGGGCTGCTGCACGTCTCGCACCACCAGCAGCAGGGTGTGCAGCATGTTCTGGACGGAGGCGGCGGGGTATGCGCCGCTGAGGGAGAGCGACTGCGGGGGCGGAGCAGGGATGCGGAAAGGGCGGGGAGGTTGGCAAAGCGGCGAGGGCAACGGCGGATTTACGGGCATTCTGTGCGTGTTGTGTGGTTGCCCTGCATGGTGCTATGACACCAACACCAAGTCCGTGCTTGATGCGTCTGCATCCTGTACCTCGCCCCTTGTAAACACGAAGACACATGCACCACCATCGGCGTGTGGAGACAAGCTGCGCTCCACGTCCCCCTTGCACAATCCCTCGGCCTCACAGCACCTGCCCCTAAGCACCTCGCCCCAACTCACCCCGCTTCTCCGGTCACCCGAGGGGCAGCGCCCCTGCCCCGGGCCACCTGCCGGCAGAGTTCCAGCCCTTGCCACGCCGTACGCGATTCTGTATCCCACATCGACCTTTCATCACAATCCGCGTCCCGTACAGCACCCCGATGTACCGTACAACAAACGGCTTCCGTCTAGTCGGCCTTAAAGTACACGCCGTGCACGACAACAAGCAATGTAACTAGCCACTGCCCATGCCACTGGCGTCGTTTCACCCAGTGTTTTGCGCTGCTGTTTTGATATTCCCGCAACCGCATCGCCACGCACCTCCAGCAGGGTGTCAAGGAACAGCGGCCGCGGGGCCGCGCGCGTCCGCCGCTGCGCCACCACCCCGCACCACTCCGCGTACGTGCCGTACCGCCCACCGTGCACGGCACGCCCGGGGCCGGCGCCCGCCAGACCCTGCCGCGAGCACCAGTCCATGACCTGGCGTGGGACAGTAGTTTGGAAGTAGAGAGTGGATGGTGAGGAACGAGGCCAAAATTGGTGGCCACGCCAGCAGTCAAGGCGGCGGTAGTGCAGAGAAGCGTGGGAAGCGTGTAAGCACCCTCTGGCACGTGGCAGTACTGCGCGACCGCCCTGCCCCAGTTATGCTGCCAGCGATGGCGTCATCTTAGCGCAACCGTTCCACCCTAGCAGGGTCTGCCCGCGGCACCTCCCCACCTGGAACGCCTGCTCCAGCAGCACCGCCTGCTTCAGCTCCGCCTTCACGGACAGCCTACACAGTGCGTGCGGGTGCGTGGGTGCAGTTGGGTTTGCGGTCCGCCTGGACAGGTTGCGATTGCGAGCACGCCGTTGGGCATTGTGGGTCGCCCAGGCCCTTGCTAATGAACACCGGCGCCGTGCCAAGTAGTGCCTCGCGCAGCCCGCGCCTGTCCGAATGGGAACAAGTGCCACACATGCTGCAAACGGCTGCTCTGGACACGCGCAGGGCGCATGCTGACTGACCCCAGCAGCATCTGCCGGCGTGGAGCCCGGGCACGGAACCGCACCCACATGTCTCGCCCCGCCCCGCGCACGCTACCGCATTTGAAGTATTATCTTTCAGACCTGTCTCAGCCCAACAGCGCTGCTTGGGTACGACGGCATGGAACCAGACCCACCTGTCTTGCCCGGCTGCAGCTGCCGCGCCCGCCCCCTGGCCCCCCGCCGCCCCCGCCCGGATCGCATCCAGCGCACGCAGCACCGCCACCAGCACCCGAGCCTGCGACAGCTGTCGCTGCAGCTGCTCCTCAAACGAGCGGAACGCTGCGTCCGTCTGTAGGGCAGCGCTGACTTGGGCCTCGGCCCGCTGCAGGCATCCCTGCGCCCACGTCTTTACGAAGCCCCCGTCCAGGAGGTAAGCCTCCAGCGGGTCGTTGGACGTCAAATGGCGGTCCGCGCAAACCAGTTGCACGTAGTCTAGGATCCAGCAGCCCATGCAGCTTTGCAGGGCAGCGTCGAAAACGGCTAGGTAGCGGTCCGTGGGGGTGGTATGCTCCGGGGCGCTGACGGGTATTTGGCCGCTGGACCGGCACGCCTGGTACAGCGTGTCGAGCATGCGGCTGCCATCGGCCCGTTTCAAATGTAGCTCCTTTAGATTACACGAGGCGAGTGCAGAGAGGCCAGCGGGTGGAGCGAGCGACATTGCGAACGGCGCCCTTGGCCAAGTGACTGCCTGTTAGGCACGTTCCGGGCTTTGATAGGTATCTAGGTCAAACAAGTACTTTGATGGGAGGCCATAGGCCGCTGCAAAGGACGAAATGCTGTTGGCGGGCTCTTGGATCGTAAGTGTTCCGTGCCGCTGCTCAAGTTAATGAGGAATGCAGAAAAGCTGACACAATATGCGACGCACTCGGTCAAGTGTTCTGCGTATGCCGAACTGTTGGCGAAGGCACGCATGACTTGTCCCCATGCAGAGTGGACACTCCGACTCAAAGTCAGGCGGCAGGCATGATTTTATTCGTGTGGTAAAACCTGCTAACAGCTTTATATAGGAGCAGCACTAACTGCCCCAGCCTGTGCGTATAGCCCTTCGGCACCTGACTGTGCCAGTAAGCGGCGGCGAGGCCGCCCCGGCCCGGCAGTATGGGCAAGAAGCTGAAAAAGGTAGGAACGTAGTGCTGTCAAGCAAGCTCCATCTGGGTCCTCCAGAGCACAACCCAGAGCGACACTCGCTGACGGACTTCTGCGTTATGGCTCGGGCCTGCAGGGAAAGGCGGGCAATGCCGCGCAGTACATGACACGCACGCAGGCAGTGCGTAAGCTGCAGCTGCGGCTATCGGAGTTCAGGTGCGGTAAACGAGGGCGGCGGCAGAAGCATCTCCATGGCATTTCGCCAAGCAGGAGGAACGTTGTTGGGAGCACAGAAGCATAGTCCCATCTATGACATAGATAGCAGCGTCTGAGCATTGTTGTCGCCGTTTCCGCTTACAGGCGCCTGTGCATTCTCAAGGGAGTTCACCCGCGTGAGCCGAAGAAGAAGCCTAAGGGCGCTAACAAGACATACTACCACGTCAAGGACATCAACTGGCTCGCACACGAGCCCCTGCTGAATGTCTTCCGGTGAGCTGCGAACCGGGCGGCTGGGTTGCCCCGGCGGCCGCCGGGATGCTCGTCCGGCGTTGCGGTTTGCCCCCCAAACCCCTTTCATTCACCCCTTTGTTAGTGCATACGCTCGGCTCAGACAACACGAATGTCGACACGCTATCCTGGCATTGTTAACACCTGCAAAACCCTGTGTCAGCTGGCTTTACCCCACGCCTCCCCTGCACCCTTCACGTCCACGCCTCCTGGTGGGGACTCGAGTCCACCACTCCGCAAGTGCTCTCGCCACGCACCCAGCCCCAGGAAATCTCATGCGCCCCTCCCTCCTCGCTTACCACTGTCCGCAGCAACATCAAGGTGCACGACCGGAAGGTCCAGAAGGCCCGCGCCAAGCAGAACGCGGAGCTGGCCAAGCGGCTGTTGGAGCTCAAGCCCTCGTACCGCCTGGACCACCTGGTCAAGGAGCGGTGAGTACGAGGCAGTCGGGGGCAAGTGGGGGTACGCGAAAAACGCGAGAAACCGTGTAAGGCGTCAGGGAATCGCGGAAACGCTGGCGGCAAGTGGGGGTAGTGGGGTAACCGCAGAGCGGCAAAGTAACTGAACCGGAAACCGGAACGGGAAGTGGGGGTAGTGGGGAGGGGAAGGCTGTCGTAGACTGGGGAACCAAGTAAGTCCGGAGGGGGCGCATTCGGGACCTGGACCACCTGGTCAGGGAACGGTGAGTGAGGAGGAGAGGAAGGGGCATGTCACGGACGCGGGTGGGTCACAGGGGCAGAGGGGGCCTGGACCACCAGGTCGGGGAGCGGTAAGCGGGGAGGGAAAAAGGGGCAGGGCCGGGACGGGGTCGTGGGGGCAGCTGGCGTGGGCGGGTTATCCGGGGCCGCGCTGATCAGAAGGCGGTGAAGGCGGGGCCGGAGACGGAGGCTGAGGTACAGCCGGGAGGGTGGTATGGCGGGGACGGGGTCATAAGGGCACCCTGCGGCGAGCTCCTGGACCAACGGGTTGAAGAGCAAGGGGTGGGGAGGGAGGGCAGTCGAGGGGAGACATGGCGAGGGAGGGCAGGGAATAAAACACGTAAGGGAGCAGCGATCAGGCGCGCCTGCCGGGACGAAGGAGGATACTTGGCCTTCAAGACAAGTGAACGTTTCCTGTGTAGCCGGGGTATCAGGGAGATGCCGTAGCCAGCACAGGGCATGGGGCCCGGCCTGCTGGCAAGTTGTGGATAGCCCCCAGCCTCAGCAGAAAACCACTTCAACACCACGAACGGTACCTGTGCAACACGTCGGCCGCGTGCTGGATGCTGATGTCGGACCTCACGTGCCGTGCCCCGTTCAGGTACCCCTCCTTCGTGGATGCGCTGCGCGACCTGGACGACGCGCTGACCATGGTGCACCTGTTCGCCACGCTGCCCGCGGAGAGCAAGTACGACATCCCCGCCAAGGTACGGCAAGCGGGCACGGCTGGTACGGCACGGCTCGGGGTCTGGGGGACAGGGGGACCATGGCATGTCAGGGATCGCCACTGGCACGTGCACCTGCCTCCCGGTGAAGCACGTACGGCTGCATATGCTGCCGTTTCCGCTCCCAGACCAAGTCAGGATGTGCCAGCCCTGCTGCGGCAATGTACCGGTGTTCCAAACCTTTCGGATGCGACCCTGTTGTTCCCACCCGCAGGCTGTGCACACGGCGCGGCGGCTGGCGCTGGAGTGGCAGGCGTACGTGGTGCGCAGCGGCAGCCTGCGGCGGGTGTTCGTGAGCGTCAAGGGGTACTACTTCCAGACGGAGGTCATGGGGCAGAGCGTCACGTGGCTGGTGCCGCACGCGCTGTCGCAGGTGGGGCCCACCGCAGAGCGGTGTAGTAAGCGGATCGGGAACAGGGGTGGGGGCGGGTGGGGGTTTGCGAGTGTGGGGAAAATGGTCACTGCTTCCGCGTGGCTGGTGCCGCACGCGCTATCGCGGGTGGGTTGGGCACGGGTGTCTGGGTGTGTGGCTAGGGGTTGTGGGGTAGCTGGTGTGGGGTAAGTTGGCGGAGGTGCTGGTGCCGCGCCCGCTGTCGCAGGTGGGGTTGGCCGGGTGGACATGCGGGCGTGGGCTAGGTGGTGTGGGTTAACTGGGCGGGTTGCTGGTGCCGCACCCGCTGTCGCAGGTGGGGTAGCCGGGGCGCACGGGCGGGCCCGTGTAGGCGTTGGTTGTGTGTCCGGGTGGCGGGGTCATGTTGGCTGTGTGGCTGTGCGAAAGTCCCTCCCTCCCTCGCTTCCTGTCCCTCCCCAGGTGCTGCCCACGGACGTGGACTACCGCGTGATGCTGACCTTCCTGGAGTTCTACAACACGCTGCTGCAGTTCGTCAACTTCAAGCTGTACCACACCATCGGGGTGAGCAGCAGGGACAGCAGGAGCAGCAACACGGGCAGCAAGGGTAGCACCTGCACCAGCAGTGCAAGCGTTGGCGGGGGCTCCATGGCACTGGCCCAGACATGTGGGAGCGGGACGGGAAGCCGGAGAAGGGGTGCTCGGGGGCGCGCGGGGCGAGGGTGCACGGGCCACGCGGGATGTGGGCATGCGGAACCCATGTGGATGACGATGAAAGCAGTGACTGAGCTGCATATGCCGCCAGTTCCTGGAGGCAGCAGCTCCTGATGAATCTATCATATGTCATAGTTACACTGACACATCGGGGTCCTAATAGCCCAGTCGTCACTCGTAGGACTGACCTGTACAATCGCATAGCACGAGGCCCAAGTGGCCATGCCACAAAAGCTGAGCATTCCCGTGTGGGTGATGATAACTTCTTACATCTGCGCTGCATACGCTCCCAGTTCCTGGGAGTAGCGGCCCCTGATGACTCCAATAAATGTCATAGTTACACTGACACACCTGGGACAGCCATCTCACGAAGACGAGCACCAGCACGACCAGCATCGCACGGCACCCTTCTACAGAGGCCCCACCGTGGTTGATGATACAACAACTCCCTGAGCTGCATACGACCCCAGTTCCTGGGGTCAGCGGCTCCTGATGAGTATACCATATGTCATAGTTACACTGACACGAGTGGGGGCGCTACGGCCCGGCACGCAAGCACAGCGTACTATCCGCAAAAACCTCGATCCCCGCTTACAACAGCAGCGCACATACTCTGCGCCCGGTCTGACGTGTTATGATTCTTCCCATCCGTACGCTGCTCTCGTTTCGCAGCTGTCGTACCCGCCCATGCTGGACCCGAAGCTGGAGGAAGCTGCGGCTGAGCTGGCGGCCATCATGAAGGACATTGCGGGCCTGCGGGACACAGCGGAGGGCGACCGGGCGGCGGCGGCGAAGGCGGTGGAGGGCGGGCAGGAGGGCGAGGGCGCGGAGGCGGGTGCAGGGGAGGAGATGCAGGCGCGCATCGAGAGCCTGCAGAACCGGCTCAGGGAGATCGTGGGGCAGGGCGCGGAGGAGGAGGGCGGGGAGGGGCAGGAGGGGGAGGGCAAGGAGGCGGAGGAGGAGGAAGACAGCGAGGCGGGAGACGACGACGACGAGCCGCCGGTGCTGGACACAGGTGGGGGCTTGAGCCTGGGGACGGTTGGGCAGGGAGTGTTTGGGGTGTAAGGGGCTGTGTGCAGTGAATGTTCTGGGTTGGGGGGCAGATGCAGTCGCACGGTGGGGACTTGAGCTGTTAGGGTGTGCATCTGCGTATCCGCGCTATATTGCCATGCATGAATGACCCAGAATGAGTCCATCTCTTTCAGCACCGGTCCTCACGGCCGGGGGTTCCTCTCATGCAGTGCCGTTGACCCATGTTGCATTCGGCTTGTTGCCGTGTAGGGGACGACGATGACGATGAGGAGGACAGCGATGACGATGAGGAGGACGAGCAGCAGCCGGACGCCCGGCTCGATGCAGCAGCACGCAGCGGCGGCCGGGCCAGCACCAGCAAGGCCGGCGGGGACGACGGGGACAGCGACGACGATGACGATGATGACCTGCCCATCGGGCGGGTGGCGGCAGCGGCGGGGCAGGGCTCGGACGCGGACGCGGGGACGCGGGCGGCGGGCGGGGCGCTGGGGCCGGGGATAGACCCCAGCGACGAGGGCGCGGTGTGCGGGTCGCTGTTCCGCGGGCTGGTGTTCTTCCTGGGCCGCGAGGTGCCGCGGGAGCCGCTGATGCTGGTGGTGCGGGCGTTTGGCGGCAAGGTGGCGTGGGAGGGCGAGGGGTCGCCGTACGACGAGGCGGACGAGACGATTACGCACCAGGTGGGGCGGGGCGGGGCGGGCCGGGACGGCAGGGGAGCGAGTGGGCATGGTGTAGGTTGTATGCGACTCTTGCGGTACGTCAAGGACTGCGGTGGCCGTGATGGTGCCATGTGCATCCTCACTGCAAGGCAGCACACTGTGCGAGAGCTGATTATGCACGCTTTCATATTAACCTGGCTAAACACAAAGCACGCTTTCATGTGCTCATGCTAGCTCATCCAGTCCTGGCACGAAGAAACTCAATCCTCCACGCAGTACTCCTGTCCCGCCAGTCCCGACAGCATGTTGAACCATTGTTGCTTTCTGCTTGCTCCCACCTCGCAGGTTGTGGACCGGCCGAAGCAGGGCCACCGCTTCCTGTCCCGCGAGTATGTGCAGCCGCAATGGGTGTTCGACTCGGCCAACTTCCGCGTGCTCATGGGCGCCGACCTGTACGCGCCGGGGCAGGTGCCGCCGCCGCACCTGTCGCCCTTCGTGGGCGCGGACGACGACGGATACACCCCCGACTTCGCCAAGACCGTCAAACGACTCCAGGTGGGTAGTTGGCCCAAGCGATGTACGTACAATAATGTGTATAACCAAGTACTCTTGTATCCTGCAAGGTCGTCAGTTTGGGTGGGTAGCCCCGCAAAGGCAAGGTGTAATGCATGCTGCTCAGGGGTGTGCAGGGGGGTGCGGTCATGTCCCGTGCCATGATGAACCCGTTCAGATTGGCGCGTCGGGGTTGGGGCCCAAGGGCGTTTGCATGGAAGTTTTGGCAGCCGACGGGATTACTCACAGGATTACGGGAGCAACTCAGGCCTAATTGGGCACGCACCACGCCTACCACAGATGGCATGGTGGTGATATCACAACTGAGGACATGAACGGGCCCGGGGCGACCTTGCTGAGCTGCTGCCCCTCCCAGCCGCCGGCATCCCGCTCTGGGTCCCACACCTATCCCTACCGCAAGTCAATTCGCATTTACTCAGACCCGTGCGGCTTATGCGCTCTAGCTCGTGGTTCAAGGTCACGCATGCCGCCTAACCGCCGACCTGTGACCCAAGTATCTTTTCCCACTGCTGCAATTGACGTACTCGTGCAGGACGCTGCGCACGCCGCGCGCCTGCGTGCCGCCGGCCTCGCGCTCCGCGGCGCCGACGGCAGCGAGTTCGTTGGCGAGGGGGCGGAGGGCGACGGCGGCGCTGACGGCGCCGCCGCCGACGGTAACGACAGCGACGACGAGCGGGTGTACCTCGCTGACCTGGCCAAGGAGCTCCGGCAAGCGAAGAAGCGGGCAGCTGCGGAGAAGGCCAACGGGGACGGGCCGGAGGGGAGTGAAGAGGAGGAGGGAGAGGATGAGGAGGAGCAGGAGAGCGGGAGTGGGGAAGGGGGGAGCGAGGAGGAGGAGGAGGGCGCAGGGAAGAAGCGCAAGGGGAAAGAGGCGGCGGCGGGCGGCAAGCCGGCGAAGAAGCAGAAGCAGAAGGGTGGGGAGGAGGAGGAGGAGCAGGCTGCGATGGCGGACATTATGATGACGCGCAAGGCGCGCAAGATGTACAACAACATGGTGGCGAAGGACAGCGCGAAGAAGGAGCGCGCGCAGCAGCTGGAGGCGAAGAAGACGAAGCTGGCGGCAGCTGGGAAGGCGGGGGCCATGGGGCAGGCGACGGCGGCGGCGGCGGCACCTGTGTCGCCGGCGGCTGGGAAACGCGGGGGCGCGGGGGCGAAGCGCGGTGGGGCTGCGGGGACGCCAGCGGCGGAAGAGAAGGGCAAGGGCAAGGGGGCGGGCAAGGGGGCTGCCGCGAAGGCGACGACGCCGGCGGAGAAGCAGGCGCCGGGGTCAGCGAAGAAGCAGAAGCGGTAGTGCGTGGGGTTGGGGGTTGCAGCAGCGCGCGTGTTTGTGTACTTGTTGTTGTGCATGGTGGTGCAGGGATTAGGGAGTGCATGGGGGCGGACGGCTGGGGCATTGCTTGGTCGGTGGCGCCTGCTACATTGGTGTGACCCATGCATGAAGTGGGCACTGACGCTGACTGTTGACCCTGTTCGAGTTGTTTACTTGTCTGGGATGTGCAGCAGCTGGCTTGCGTGTTTGGTGTGCCGTTTGCCGGCTGCGCTCCTGGTGCTGACCTTTGACTGGTACGCTTTGACACAGCCATGCGACTTGCACGGCGACCCACGACGGCTTAAGGGCTGAAGGGAACTGGCTAATAGGCTTCGTGCCTTCCTGTTGATGCTTGTTGGCGGTCTTGGCAGATGACACTGTTGCGCATCGTGCTGGGTACCTGCGTGGGTTCCCTGTCACTGTTGGGCAGCAGCCCACACTCATGCCTCAAGACAGCAAGGTCATAGACTACGGCCGTACTAAGCAAACGGTCCTTGGCGCCGTAAGCGCATTGGAACGCTGTGGGTCTGTGGCGGTAGCGGTTGCGCCTCCGAAGCGCGGACAACAACCTTAGTTGTGCATGTGCTCTTTGTACGTTGTGTCAATGAGCGAGGCCGCGTGCATACCTGCCCGCACCTGGGCACCTGCCACACGTGTAGGTGTGCAGTCTGGTGCGGCTAGCTGAGCCCGGGGAGAGGGGACATCACGTGCGGTGCCTTTCTGGCCCCACCCAGCCCCACGCCACCCGGCAACACCCTGCCGCATGTACCCACACATGTAAAACCTAGTGACGGCATCTCCTCCAGATCGTCTTGGCTGTTGGCTCCATTTCAATGTGCGCCTTAATCCGCCAGGGCGTCATCAACGGCACTGTGGCTGCTGGGAAGTGGTACCCGTTGCGGCGTAGCACTGTCTTTGCGCACATACAATGCAGGGCACCTGCGGGACAAGCCCCTCATCAGTCATCACACTGGCCGGGACCAGGGGGATCTGCGCATCCGCCCTCGTGCACGGTGCATCCCGGTGCCAGGGGCCCGCTGCGCAGCGTCACCACTTCTGCGGTAACCCCGATTGTATGTATGGATTTACAGTTTTGGTCCCCTTCCAGAGCCCAGCCCTGTCCCGCTCGGGAAACAGAGCTGGTCCCGGCAATCAAGGACACGGGGTTTCC
>VFQN01006427.1_pt1 | contig 13426 bp, 26 predicted proteins | sample 3512371 | NCBI WGS metagenome assembly VFQN01 (sample SAMN10412370, study PRJNA504923) | tailings metagenome | isolation source: Replicate 2 from Balatoc abandoned mine | place: Philippines: Itogon, Benguet | collected 2017-08-28
GGGGAAGCCGGGGGCCCGCTACTCGAGAAGGCCACCCTTACCTTCCCGTCACCCCACCACACCAAATAATATTACCACCAATTCGTTTTATTTTTTTTTTTTTTCCCCCCCCCCCCCCCCCCCCCCCCCAGGTCAAGCTGTTTACGGTCAGCGGCGCGGTGGCGCAGTGGTACTTCACGGTGCTGACGGGGCGGGAGGACCAGGTGGGTGCTGTAATGAAGCTAGAAGGTGGGGAACCAAAGTGCTGGAGTAACGTGCGGGGGTTGGTAAGGGCGCAGGGTGGGGGGCAGAGTTGTACTAAACGTTCACGGCAGCGGTATCCACCCTGAGCACGGGCCTTCTATTGCGAGGGCCGGGCTGCGCGCAGCCACCGCCTCGCGTCTGGTGCGCGAGAGCTCCGCCCGCTGTTGGGTGCACCCCACCCCACCGACGCCACGTGCCCTGCACGGCCGCTCGCCCCCTGCTCGTCACACCGCGTGAGTAGTACCGTACTTTGTCCGCCCCCGTCCCCATCAAGCCAACCGCGGCCGCAGCCGCACGCTGTCCTCCCTCCGCCTGGCCTTGAGCCAAGGGGGTCACCCCCCTAGAGTTTTGATGTCTTCCTACTCTACATGTTCCTCATTCTCACTTTGCCTCTCCGAAATTCCCAACTGCAGTCCACCCGCGGCCGCAGCCGCACGCTGTCGTCCCTCCGCCTGGCGCTGGGCCCCTCGCTGGGCACCCTGTGCTGCGGCAGTGCGGTGCTGACACTGGTGGCCATGGTCCGGCAGGTGGGAGTTGAGGGGTAAGGGGGGGAAAAGGGGGGCAAGAGTGCTTTTTGTTAATGGCAATGGCGAATCGGTGCTGCGGCAGCGCAGTGCTGACCCTGGTCGCCATGGTCCGGCAGGTGGGGGCGGGAATAACCGATATTTCAGCATGAAAATGGCTGACGCTGACTGCTGCTGGGGCTGGCGGGGTTGGTCCCCCGCTCCCCAGGCCATGGCGAAGGCCCGCACGGAGCGCAGCAATACTCTCGCCGCCCCTTGCGTCGCCGCCTGCCTCTCCCTGCTGCTTGGCCTGGCGGCTGGGCCTGGCGGAGTGCTATACACTATTATATTTAGTGCATTACTGAACTGAACAAATACCGTCTGTTGCCCCACACCCAGGCTATGGAGAAGGCGCGCAAGGAGCGCGGCGACAACCTATTTGCCGCCTGCGCCGCCGCCTGCCTGTCGCTGCTGCTGGGGCTCATGGAGTACGTGACGCGCTTCGCCACCGTGCGGGCCGCCATCACGGGGGAGGCCTTCTTCGCGGCGGGGCGCAACGTGGTCAACCTGCTGCGGAGGAACTTCATGGACGCGTTTGGCGTTTGGTGGGTGCGGGGTTTGGCGTGGCAGGATGTGGTGTTGCTGTGTTCTGTGCTCCGGGTACATGGTCCGCATACGGACCGAACGTGTGGTGGGTGGTGCAGCTACTGCGGAGGAACTTCATGGACGCGTTCGGCGTGTGGTGGGTGCGGCGCGGGAGCGGGGCTTGGCTGGGGGTGCGAGAGCAGGGGAGCCGTGCGGGGTGTTGCGTAGAGGCGCGTTGCTGTCGGTGGAGGCGGGGCGCTGCCTTGCGGCGGCGCCAAGGCTCACGCGCCACATTGCGTGACGCACGCACTAAAGTGACTGTAGCGCAGCCCTAGGCGTGACGCAACCAAGCTCCCTACTCACCTCGCCACTCCAACCCCCTTACACCTGGAAACACCTCACTCACTGTGCGCTACTCCCGTCTCCCCCCCTGCAGGTGGCTGCCCCCCATGATCCTGCAGTCCACCGTGTTTGTGCTGTCGGCCTGCTGGGCGGTGGGCGTGGCGCTCCTCAGCTACGCCACCACGTGGAGCCACCAGCAGCCGCCGGCAGAGGGCGGGCCCGACAAGCACCCCAACCAGGTGCGTGCATGTTACGGGACGACAATGCGGCATGACCGTATATTGACAAGAACACGCGTTGTGGCGCCCTTCCAGCGAGTGCGTTGCCATCCCACCGCCGTCGCACATGGCGTCATGGGCACAACATACCGTATGAGTCATTGCGGCTGCTTTACGGCCAGGTGGTCAGGTGGCGGTTACTCGTCTACGCCCCGCCCTTGCACACCCTCTGCCTCAATCCTCTTGCCCCTCCCATCCCCGCCCCCTTACGCCCTTCTGCCATCCCCCTCCTCCCCCCAGGCCGCCGCCCCCAGCACCATCACCGCTGTCCTTGCCGTTGTGGCCCTTCCTTGCACTAACAAATTATTCAATACGCAACCAACAGATGGTGTTGCTTGCGCTTTTTGTTTCCCCCCAGGCCGCCGCCTCCGCCGTCATCACCGCCATCATCGCCCTGATCGCCTCCTGGGCGGTGCTGGGCTTCCTGGCCTCGCTGCTGCTCAACGTCATCGACGTGCTGTTCGTGTGCACCGCCATGGACAGGGACGCAAGGACGGTGAGTAAGGGCGCAGCTTGCCTTGGGAAGGTCTTTCCCTCTGGGCCCTCTATCGAAAGCAGAGAAAGCGGATTTGTGCCCACTTACGACTGTGTGGAGACATGTGGTGGTGATGCGCAGCCGTGAACAGGGGCGCCATGGTGATGGGTACCGGTAGTGAGCAAGGAGGGGCGGGGGGGGGGGGAACAAAGTACTAATAACGCGAGGAGGAGGTAGTAGTGGTGAGACGGGAAGTAAAATTGTAGACCTACTGAAGTCGCGGTCCGCCTTCGGCTCCAGCTCCCACAGCATGCGCCGGCAGGCTGGCCGGCGCGTAAGGTCCGTGTAGCCACAGTGGCGTAGTCTAAAAGCGGCTGATTGGCGGAGTAGCGTAGGTGGGGCCGTTGGCCGAAGCTGGGCTGAGTGAAATGCGCGTGCGTGCACTAGGCTTCCCGGCCCCGGCTCCCAACCCAAACGCGTAGCCCGCACAAGGAGACTCCTAATTGCAATTGGGGGGGGGGGGGACGGAAGGGACAGCCGGGTGGTGGGCAGTGGTAGTGGTGCAGTGCTGGGACGACGGAAACACGGGGAACAAACGGGCTCTGGGTGAAGCGAGGATCCCTATGGGGCGTCCGCCTGCTGTGCGGCCGTTGCCCGGTCCGCCGTCACGTTCCCCTCTGCGCAGCATCTTTGCATGACACACAAACCCCTCTTACGGAGCCTCCCCCCCTTCCCTCCCCAGATCTCCTCCCCCGCCATCTACGCCGTGTTCTCCAAGCTGCCCACCGTGGGGCCTGTGGTGGAGCAGCCGGACGGGGGCCTGGCCTACGCCGCGCCGCCGCCGCAGCAGTACCCCCCGCCCAGGACCTACCAGCAGGTGTAGGGGGGAGGGGGCGGTGGAGACGTCGGGGCAGCCGCGCCCCAGGGCCTACCAGCAGGTGTGAGGGGCGAGGAACGGTGACCCAGGGGAGTCCCTTACTGGCTGGGCGCGCCCCAGCGCACGCCCAGGGCCTGCCGGCAGGTGCAGGGGCGGTGGATGCAGGTGGATGAGGCGGCGGGCGCGGCATAGGAGGCTGGAAGCAAGCAGGGCCTCCCAGGGAATCGTAACGGCGAACGGTGGAGCAGCGGACAGCGCAGTGGGCTGATGTAGGGCGTTAGGGACTTGGGATGCTGGCGGGCTAGGCGGCGCATGCTGACAGGTTGGCACCCTGGCTGGCTGGGCACAAACTACGACGCACCGCAGCAAGCAGGGCGCACCGAAGTATAACACCACCTGTACCGCATAGTTTGTTGATGTTGGCTTCCACAGGTGGTTGGGTCAGGTCACCATGATCTGCACTGCCGGGGATCGTTGTTTCGTTGGTAGCGCGTGCAGTACTGGCACATTGTACATAGGTGTATGCCGGCAAGCCTGTCACTGTAACTGCGTTTTGGTTGTGGGTTGTACGGCGGTGTGCTTAGCTCGTAGTATTGCAGGATTGGCGATTGGGTTTGCTAATTGGCTGAGCGCATTGGTACTAATTCCTGTTGGTCTTGTCCGGTTGCTGTTGTCCAGTGGAAGCATTGGCCCAGGTTGGCCCCTATGCAAATACTGCCGAAGGCCCGCTTATGTGGGTTAGTTACTTAGGGTTTGCGTCGTTGCGTCGTCAGCGACCCCGCACATTACATCACCTGTGATAACAGGCAGCGCCATGCGCCAGCATCAGAAAAAAAAGGCGCCAGCACCATTGCCCCACAGGCCACATTGCACGCCAGCAGGAGCAGCTAGCAGCAGGAGCCGCCACCTTAACCACGGCCACAGAGCAACTCATTGGTGGCCAACCTGGGTAAACACCACCGTTTGTGCGCACGTGCCACCTTGGGCGAAATCGTGCGCCGACCTGCTTACTACAGCCAGCCAGGAGCAACATGCATACATGCAGGCGTGCGAAAGCTGTCCTTGTGGCAGTACGGTCTGACACGCCATACCGCAAAATTGGTCAGGGGCATCGCTCCACACGACAACGCATACCGTACCCCCAGGCCGTCATGTCGTCCTCAATTACCGTATACCCGATTATGCCCGAACTCTGCCCGACTCTCACATACCGGCAGACGCAGCATTCCGTTTCAGACCTGCCAATTGCCGCGCGGCAGGTTAAGCGCTACATAGCCCCCACCACCATACACCCGAGATCACATCGCTGGCTTGCCTTATTCCGCATGTCTACACATGAAGGCGCCTTCACCCACCCCCTGCCCCACGCCCATTCCTGGCGCGACCGCCCTGCGACTTTCTGGTCGGCTGCTGCACAGGGCCTCACGCCTCACGCCAGAACGCCAGACCGTCGTGCGCAGCGCGGGCACATCGCACGACGCGCCTCGTCGATCTCCCTGCTCCTTACGCCAGCACGTGCTCCTTGGCCTGCGCGTGCACGGACGCGCTCTGCCGCGCCAGCTCGCAGAAGAGCGCCACGGAGGCCTCGGGGGTGCCCTGCGGAGAAACAAGCCGGGCCAGGGCACACGTGAGCAACGCACAACAAGAGATATCGATAGCAGGGATTGCAGGGTTGCCGCGGCGGCACACGGTAAGCAACTGCAGGGCCGTGAGACGCCACGCCGCATGGACCCACACCCAGGGTCAGCTCTATATCTTCCCTATTGAAGGAGAGGGTGGCCGCCATCTAGGTGGGAGGCAAGTGGACCCCAAAGCCGCTCCGCAGTGCCAAGCCCGACCCCAGCTGCTCCCTCCCCCGCTCCGCACTTCCCCAACCGTTCCCCACCTGCACCATTCCGTGCCCCACACTGAGGATGCCCCCGTTCCTCTGCCCACCCTCACCTCCCCGCCCCGAGCCACACGCCTGCACCACGGTTTGCTCCTCTGCGGTCACCCACCTGCATCACTCCGTGGCCCACGTTGAGGATGTGCCCCCGCGGCCCTTCCCCTCCCGCCTCCCCCTTTTAACACACACGTAATACACACCTGCACTACTCCGTGGCCCACGTTGAGGATGTGCCCCCTCGGCCCCGCGGCCCGCAGGCAGCGCTCCACCTCCGCCTTGATGGCCTCCTCGGGGCCGAACAGCACCATGGGGTCCACGTTGCCCTGTGTGGGGGACGACAAGGGGGAACCGTTTAGCATGTCGTTAACTTTGAACAATTGGAGTCTGGGGTGCGGGAGCAGCGAAGGCCAAACAGCACCATGGGGCACACGTTGCCCTGTGTTGGGGCCAGCACGGCCAGGGGTTGAGCGCCGCAATAGCTTGCTAATCGCGGCTGAATCACTGGCTCCCAGAGGCCCCGCCTCCCACCGCCCCTTCCCCTCCGCTCCTCACCTGCACCTTGACGCGCTGTCCCAGGGTGGCCCGCCCGAACCCCCAAGGTTGTGTCTGCCTTCGTCGGCCCGCCGCCCCTCTCCTCCCCCTACAAACTTCGTCTGTCATCCTACCGCTGGACTCCCCCTCCTCGCTCCTCACCTGCACCTTGACGCCCTGCCCCAGCGTGGCCCGCGCGTCCTTCATGTCCACAGACCAGTCAAGGCCCACCACGTCGGCGGCCGTGTTGCGCATCAGCTCAAGCTTGCCTGGTGGTGGTAGGGGGTAAAGGGATACAATGAGAGAAGCGGGAGAGGAACTCAGGCAAAATGGTAGCGGGAGGTAAAGGAAGAGCGGAGGTGGGTCGCACGGCAGGACACCGCGCACGGCTGTGCAATGCTGTCACGCCATGAGGTGGGCGCCACAGGGCGCCGCAGTTCAGTCCTATCGATCCACCGTTCCCTCGCTGCTCCCTCGCTGCTCACCGGTGCCTCCGTTGCCGTGCAGGATGACGGGCACGTGGGGGTAGCGCGCCTTGAGCGCCTTAGTAATGCGCTCCGCGTACGGCAGCGAGAACTCCGCAAACTGCACGCATGGCAGGCACGTGCGGGTACAGAGCGTGAGAGTGCGTGGGTTGTTGGACGCTGCCCAGTTGGACCGTCGTCGTGGCGCACGCATATGACCACCTCGCGCGCTTTCGTAGGCCATGGCTCCCCAGGCGTTCACTCCTTTGGCGTCTGCAACTGCAACCACACCCTGTCGTACACCCCTGTCGTACACCCTGCAACTAAATTTCTGTCGTACGGCGGCATCTCAGCTTGGGCAGCGGCCGGGCCCAGGTTGAGCCAGGTTGAGCGCACCCTCCAACCATCCCCATTACAGGAGGAAACCAGCTGAACCCTGAACCCTCCTTGCCAACAAATGGGGTCGCATCAATGGCCCTTCCTCCACGTCCTTCTCCCATCGCGCCTGGAGGTTCCTACTGTTTTTCGATTATGTCATGCTTTGCTTAACACCCCCCCGCTCCCCACCTGCGCGGGCGACAGGTGGTGCGCCCAGCTGTCGAACAGCTGGATCACCTGCGCGCCGGACTCGATCTGGGGGGCAGCGGGAAGGGAGGTCGCCAAGCCGCGAATGACATGAATGTGACGGCGATGGCGCAGAGCGAACAAAATTGCAACAGAGGCACGGAGCGAGGGCGTGAGCAAGGGGCTGGAGCAGGGATGGGCAGATCGGGGTGGTGGGTGTGGTACGACACTCCGACCGGAAGTAAGGTGCCCCATGCGAACAACAACACCAGATTATTGGACCCCCTGCTGCTGGCCGCTGCCACCCCAAGGAGGCCCCGACAGCGGAAGGGTTGGTCTGCGTGCCCGGCAGCCACTGCACCGGCGCACCGCAGCACACGCGCGATGCCCAGGCAAGAGCTGCGTGTGCAGACTGCCAGAGTAGGCAGCAGCGCATGAACCGTGTGGGCGCGGCCGACCTCCGGTCCTGCTGCTTGTCCCCCTCGTTTCCCATACACCCCCACCCCACCCCAGCCAGTCACCCACCCATGGGCTGACCGTTTCCGGTTCGTACCTGACCGCTCTGCGTTTACCTTCCCACCCCGCCCACCCCCCACCCACAACCCCACAACCCCATAACCGCATCCCCACCCCACCTGGTACGAGGCGTATGTGATGAGCTGCTCCGTGAGGAAGTCCAGGAAGCTGTGCAGCAGGGCGGGGTTGTGCAGCATGATTTTCTGCACGGGCGGAGCGGGTGGCGGAAGGGAGGGAGGGTTAGGAGGACACGGGCAGGGGGGGCTGTGCTTTCTACTGTGCACATACGGCACCGAGCACGAGGACGCCGTTGTGCGTTTCGGCCTGCGCTGCGCCCCTCAGGTTTCACCGCCACTCGGTCTTATCCTTCTCCAGCCTCCCTTATCCCTTCATCCTGCTGCCAGCGTTTCCCCGACGCCACCCACGCGCCACGGCTTATTTGCTTCGTCCCGGCCGCCATACCCAACCACCCTGCGTTTGCCTCAGTGCAGGGCATATGTTCATGAACCTTTGCTGAAACAATCTGTTCCCTTCCCCGCCTGGTCCGCCCCCACCTTGGTCTCCTTGCAGTCCTTGTCGGCCTTGCCCTCCATGGCGTAGGCCGCCAGCGTCCAGGGCGTGCCGATGAAGCCCAGCAGCGTCACGCCAGCGCTGTCCGCCTCCTGGCGCAGCGTGGACAGGATGGTGCGGATGAAGGGCATGCGGGTGGCGGGGTCGTCCATGGGCCTGCAGGGGGGGACGGGCGGGGTGCGGATGAGGAACCGAAACTGGTAGGGTAGCGGGAATGGTGGCACGTGGGCAACATCGCCGCACAAAAGCCAGGAGCCATGTTTCGTTGCTTCCCCTGTGTCGCAAGGCGCCAGGTCGCCGGCCACACTGGAGAAAGGAAAGGGAGCAGCTCCGCTGTGCTGTGCGGCGCACCATGCCCCCCAGTCGCCGCCTCATCAGACTCACGTGAGCGCCTTGAGCTGCTCGGTGGAGCGCATGGGGTTGGCGATGACTGGCCCCTTGCCCTTGACCATGTCAAACTCGATGCCGAAGCCTGAGGGCGGCAGGTACCGTAGGGTGTTGGAGCGACAGCATGGGGTGGGGTACGCATGGCCCGACAGGAGGTACGGCAGCTAGCCTTGGCACGGGGTGTCAGGTTGGCCATGTCGAACTCGATGCCGAAGCCTGCGGCCCAAACGCAGTTCCTCTAGTGTGGGTGACGCAGCACGGGGCAGGCGTGCATTGCATGCATGGCACGCCAGGGGACAGCCGGCCTTGGAGTGGCATGTTGCTGCGGCACGTGTACCCTGGGTGCAGCACCCCAACCCCACGGCCATCAGGCTGTTGGGCGACTCCTTGTGCCCGTGTCGTGCGTATAAGGAGTGTCCGGTTCCTGGCCCCAGCCCGCCCCATCCGGCAGGGGCGTGAGGATGCCGGAGAAGAGGTTTACGCCACGGCCCGCGGCATGAGGTGCGGAATGCATGTCACGGCAGGGGGTACGGCTGGGGGGTGGGGCATAGCCACCATGCCACGGCACGTGCGTCCTTGCACAGCACCCCGGTACGACCGCAGGACCGGCCGCAGTTGCTGTTTTCGCCCCCCAGCCCCCCCACCCGGCAGCGGCGTGAGGATGTCGGAGAAGAAGATGATGCCGTCTGGGCGGAAGGCGCGCAGGGGCTGCATGGAGAGCTCGATGGCAATGTCGGGCGTCTCGGAGCGCATGCGGAAGGGGTACTTGTCAGAGTACCTGAGAGCAGAGGTGGAGGAAAGTAGTTGGCAGTAATGAAGCCACAACCACCCCGCGCGCATGCTGTTGGAGTTTGGACCGTGGAAGTCGAATTGCAACAGCTGACGCGTGGCTTCGAGTGGGGTGCGGTTCAAGGGTGGGACCCAGGGGACGGCTTGCATACCCCACTGAGGGCACATCGCACCCGCTCAAGCAAGGTCGGCATGTGTGGCTCATGCTGGCAGCTATAGTTGCAGCGTAATACACTATGGAACGACGTCTTACTCGCGGAAGGCGGCCATGTACCGGCCCGCTTGCCGCATCAGCCAAACTGGAGTGCGCTCGGCATCTGTAGATCAAAAGGCAAATTCAAGATGAGCAAGTGGCAGTTATAACGTTGACGAACAGCTTACGGCGAAGGAACAGCCGAACGGACAGTAAGCGACCATGGCAACAGCGACCCAGTCTTACCTTCACCGCGCGCCACGCGAAGGAGCAGAGGATCCTTACCGGATGCCGCGTTGCAAGTTAGGCGAACATACCGGCAGCGAGGCGCAGCGCACCCAGAACGAAAGGCGCGAGCAGAGCTGCTGCGCTGTGCCGACCTCTGCATTTGCGTCTGCATCCTGCCTGGATTCTTGTAATGTTATAAATGTAAGTTAAAGTAAGATGCCGATGAAGCAAACCTAAAAGGCCGAAGAAAGCTGCTGGACTAGATCCAGTTGGATGTGTCAATGCAAGAGACAGGGGCTGTCTCACTCGTAGTGCCTACTATCAGCGAAGGTGAAACCCTTTGTACTTGTCCCGGTGCGTGTTCCCAAAAATGCACTGAATCGGCCAACTGCTAACGGTCGCCGGGCTTGAGTGGAACGACTGGGAGGCTTGGGAGGGCGAAATATCTGCAGGATTGTAGTTTAACCTCATTGCACTGCTCGAGCATGATGAAGCGCATAGCTCATGTGTATTGTTTAGCCGGTGAAGAGCGCTGAGTACCCTGCTGTGTTAGCTCACCTTGATAGTAGCGTCATTCACCTACTATGCTGATATAGAGTCTCTACTGCGATAGGATTCCTTTCTCCAAAAGAAGCGAGCATGGTGAAGACAGCGGTGAAGGTCTTCGTGCGGACGCGGCCCACAGCAACAAGCAGCACAGGCCTCAAGTAGGAGAAGCAATAAATCGTATCTAGTCTGCGCAATGACACTTCGGCGGCAACGGGGGTCTTCACATGGACATGTCGCGCTTGGGGAGGCGCGCCCAGCTAGCTACTGCTCTGCGCGCATGCCCTCCCCTCAGGCTTGGAGGCGATGGGCAGAGCGTTCTCGTAAACGTGCCTAAGGACCAGGCCGCTGGCCCGGTGAACAACCAGCAGGAAAGCTTCTCGTTCAAAGTAAGCCTGGACAGGTGGCCTCCCTTACTTCTCACACCCCAGTCGTAGACCCCGCCTGTCATGCGCAGTCCACACGTACATCGCCTGGCTTCTTCTTGCCAAACACGTCAGCTCAGATCGTCTCACTATATCCTTCGTTCATCACCACGCGTGCCCCAAAGCGCACGCGGCTCCGCATTGAACACCGCGTGCCGGCATACCGGTACCCGTACCACCTTGGCAACACGAGCATCAGCCCGCTCAATACGCAGCGCACTCCCACAAGGCCTGCAGGAGTTCCCTGCAACCCCTTCCCAGCCTGCCCCCGTCCTCTTGGACACGAGCCCCCATACTCCTGCACCAGGCTCGGGCCCCACCGCCTGCCCACGCCTCCTGCACCCTCCCTCAAGCCCCCGACCCCATCCTGCCCCCGCACCCGACCCCGGCCCCGGCCCTGGCCGCCTGCGCCCGCCCCCCGACCCCCTTACTATCAGTTTACGCAAAAATCACGCACATCACAAGACCTTTGTCCCCTTCCCTGCCCCCCCAGTACGATGGCGTGCTTGAGAATGTGTCCCAGGAGTCGTGCTACACGGCCGTGGCGCACGAGGTGGTGGACTCCCTGCTGGCGGGCTACAACGGGACCATCTTCGCGTACGGGCAGGTGGGTACACGTGAAATGCGGGGAACTTGTATGAGGCGTCAGGGACAGGCTGGGTGGTTCCGGTACCGGTATCATGGTTCGCTGCTGGCGGGGCCAACAGGACGACGTCCATGTACGGGCACGTGGGGTATGGCGTTGGGGAGGCTTACGGGCAGGTGGGGCCTCGGGAATAATGGCTCCCTGCTGGCGGGGTACACCAGGACCATCTTCGCGTACGGCCAGGTGGGGTATTGCGTTGGGGAAGATTAGGGGGCAGGTGGGGTATCAGTGCTGGTGCCTGGGGGCCCTTGGGACACGAAGCTGGGCAGGTGGGCTACAACGGGACCGTCCTCGCGTACGGACAGGGGGGCTGGTACGGGGACCATGGCTGGTACACTGGGCCGCTGGGAGCTCGCGAGACGCAAGCTCTGGGCAGGTGGGGCGCTGATGCTGCCGTGGTGCCCGGACGCCGTCGCACAGGCGTGGCGGGCGTGCCGTGTCCTCTGTTCGCAACAGATGCACGCGCACGAGCACGAAGGCGGCATGGCGTGCCTTGATATGCCAGACACGTAGTGTTAAGTCCGCAGCCCCTTTGCGGCCATACAGCAGGCCACAACCACAACACCCGTGGGCATCGCACCTCTGACCTCTGACGCCCAGGGCCGCCGGAACGCGAAAGCGCTGGCTGGGGCAGGACCCATCCCGCACAGCTGCCTTGGCACAGGAGTGCTGAGGACGATATCTTGGCACGAAGCGGACTGAACCGGTCTTACTTGTGCACGGGTGCATGCTGCGTCTTAGTGCCCACGCCCACACGCGGGGAGGGGTCATCGGGGCTTGTGGACACCACCGGCACCCCCTGCCGCCCTGCCGCAGACGGGTTCACCATGTCTGATGCATCGTGGTTCACGCAACAGCGGTGGTGCCACGCGACGCTGTAATGCAACCACCCCTCCCACGCCCACCCCCTGTCGCCCGGCGCAGACTGGCGCCGGCAAGACGTTCACCATGTCTGGCGGCAGCGCGGGGTACGGCCACCGCGGCATCATCCCGCGCGCCCTGCACCACGTGTTCCGGGAGGTGGACCTGCGGGTGGACAAGATGTTCAGGGTGCAGGTGTGTTAACAACAGGGAGCAGGTGTGTTAGCCACGGGGTGCAGGTGTGTTAGCCCCAGGGGGCAACACGTGTTCCGGGAGGTGGACCTGCGGGTGGACAAGATGTTCAGGGTGCAGGTGTGTTAACAACAGGGAGCAGGTGTGTTAGCCACGGGGTGCAGGTGTGTTAGCCCCAGGGGGCAACACGTGTTCCGGGAGGTGGACCTGCGGGTGGACAAGATGTTCAGGGTGCAGGTGGGTTAGCCACGGGAACATATGGTGTCAATGGAAGGGGGACAGCGGCAGGAGATGCTGGTGGAAACCTGTGGGGGGACGAGAGTTCAGGATGCAGGTGCTGGCAGGGGAGAGGAGGGGGCGCACGGGGCAGGTGGTGGCAGTGTAGGGGCCAGGGGACATGTGGCAGCAGGGGAGGCGGGTGCACGTGGATGACTGTCGGGATGGGAGCGGGGCGGGGTGCAGGTGGGGCAACCGTAGAGCGGAATAGGCGGGAGTGAAGGCGAGGGGACGGGCAGCGGCCTGGCACTGTGCGCGGGCAGACCTGCCGAGATCCACAGCGCCTGAGTAGGGCCGCTCGCCGCTGCTGCCCGACCATGCATTACAGGGGTTGAACCGCCGGGTGTTCAGACTGGTTTTCTCCGCTCCCTGCCCCGCAGGTGTCGTACCTTGAGATCTACAACGAGCAGCTGTACGACCTGCTGGGTGACTCCCCCGGCACCTCTGACAGCATGGCGGTGCTGGAGGATGCAAACGGCAACACATACGTGAGGCGCATGGGCAGGGGAGGCCTCCAAACCGTTGATGCTCCAGTTGAGCCAACGACGGCACGGGCAGCGGGATCACGTTGCAGCTGTACGCCTGGGCACAGCTTGATGCGCCTGTCCGCCCTTTTGGCCAAAGCTGAAGATAGTTTCCGTTCCGCGTGCCTCTCCGCTGTGCCCCCAGGTCCGCGGCCTGACGCTGGTCCCCGTTGCCTCCGAGGAGGAGGCGCTGGCGCAGTTCTTCCTGGGCGAGCAGGGCCGCACCACCGCCGGCCACGTGCTCAACGCGGAGAGCAGCAGGAGCCACACCGTGTTCACCATACACCTGGAGGTGGGGCGGCGGGGGCGGGGTTCACAGGTCAGGGCGGCAGCGGCGCGGTGGGGCTGACAGTTGTGGCCCCGTGCGGCATACTGGGAACGCGTTGGCGTGACACAGCCGCGGTGGTGGGATCCTGGGAATGGATTTTCCGTATAGCAGGAGCCACACCGTGTTCACTGACACCATGCGGTGGGGCGGCCGGGGGGGTGGGGTGGGGCGGGGGGGGGGGGCGGGTCACTGTTCAGG
>VFQN01006428.1_pt1 | contig 13422 bp, 23 predicted proteins | sample 3512371 | NCBI WGS metagenome assembly VFQN01 (sample SAMN10412370, study PRJNA504923) | tailings metagenome | isolation source: Replicate 2 from Balatoc abandoned mine | place: Philippines: Itogon, Benguet | collected 2017-08-28
GGGGGGGGGGTGGGGGGGGGGGGGGGGGGGGGGGGGGGGGGGGGGGGGGGGGGGTCTCGGGGGGGGGGGGGGGGCGTTTAGGGGGGGGGGGGGGGCGCTTCAGGGGGGGAGCGGGGCGCTTCAGGTGGGGAGCGGGGCGCTTCAGGTGGGGAGCGGGGGGCTGTGGTGTTTGAGACAGGTGCGGGATAGAGGCTTACGGGAGGCACGTCACGGTTCCTGTGGAGCCCACGTGTCAGCGGTGGGGAGGCACCGTGACCGTGGCCACTTGCCCGGCAGCGGTGGGGCTGCACAGGGGCGGCTGTGCAAATGGGGCTGAAGCAGGGGGGTTAATGGAGTCCTGGGTGGGTCGGGGAGGGGCTGCGCAGACAGGGGCGCCGCTACGAGGTGCTGCTGCACCGTACCGTGCCGTACCCGTGCGTCGCGTGTGCGCTCGCGGACCGAGCACCATCGCACGGGTGAACCCATGGCACGACACGCCAACACCCATGCCAGCACGCCCTCATGTCCAGGGTAGGCCCCTGGTAAAGCCCCATGGTGCAATTCGTGTGGGTGATGCAACTGTGTGCACCCTATTCCCCAGCTGCTGTACCCTGGCGTGTTCGTGCCCCCGCGGCCCAGCCGCAACGCCATCGAGGCCCGCCGCGCGCAGCCGGCCTTCCTGGAGGAGCGCAGGGCGGGCATCGAGCGCTTCCTGCACAGGTGGGTAAGGCGGAGGGCAGAATGAGGGAGGGGCGGGAAACGGGCGCAGGCTAGAGGGGCCGCAGAGCGTGGTTTCAGGGTCGGGTCGCAATCTGGAAGGTGTGCAGGGCACCTGCACAGCAGGTGCGGGGCGCTGGGTCACAGGGTGTGTGGGTGTACCTTGTGGTGAGGGCTGTGCGCTGCTGCTGCCGCCGCGACGTTCACGGCGGCGGCGGTGGCTGGCGCAGGTGCTGACAGACCTGCGTTTATAGAGTGCGGACTGTGTGTCATGAGCTTGTGTTTCTCATGAAAAACTCTATGTGTTCTGCGCCTCCTCTTTCTCCTTTTGTCGTTGTGCAACCGCAGCCGCGACTGCATGTGCTGACTCACCCTGTGCTGGGCGGCCGGTGACGCTCCCGAGCACGGCCTTGGGGCCGCTGCATGCTAACAACCCCCTGCACGTCGCGTGTGCTTTGTGTACGCAGGGTGCTGGCCCATTCGCTGCTGGGCAGCTGCGAGGCGGTGCAGGTGGGTGTGGGTGCTGGGAGGGAGTGCGGACACCAGAAGACCTGGTCGTGTGCGGCCACATGGAGGCCGACCACCCTGCTGGTCCACCGCTACCGCGTGGTACAGCGGTCCCAAAGCCAACCCAAAGCCCACCGGACCGCTTTACCACTCGGTGGTGGCCGACGAGCAGGTGGTCGACCTCCACGTGGCCGCACACGACCAGGCCCTGGCGGACACGGCGTGCGGGGTGTGTGCGCGCAAGGCAGGCACGTGGCTTCCGAGCGCTTGTGCGTAAGCGCTGCCAGGTTCCGGGGACATTGGGGTACGACGCAGGGAGCTGGAGGAGGGCGCTGCAGGCGGGAAGGCCGGCGTCCCTCCCGCAACAGGCAATACCACTGGGCCTTGCAAGCCTACCTCAACGACAGCAACTTACGTGCACCCTTGTCGTTCCCTCTCCAGCGGCCATTTCATTCTTTCTTCAACCCTACCGTACTGCTGACACGGTACCCTCGCCCATCCGCCCACCTGCACGCCCACCCACCCACCCACCCACCCACCCATCCACCCACCCACCAGCGTTTCCGTGCTTCCCTGACACCTCACACGGTTTCCTCGCGTTTTACGCGTACCCACCCAACCCTCTTCCAGGTGTGGCTGCGCTCCCCAGTGCCGGACCTGCGCTGCTGCCCCGAGTGGCTGCGCCTGCAGCCCTCGCCGCCGCCCGGCCTGGCACGGAGCACGGCTCGACTGCTGGCGCAGGTGGGCTAGGGTGGGCAGTGGGCCGCGAGGCCAGGTGTGACCGTTACTGCTTACTGCCTGATAATTACTGATTGATGATCATTGAGTACTGCTGCTCCACGAGCAGCAAGCATGAGCCCCGTCCCAACGCTGCTCCGCCAGCGCCCTTAGACAGCAACTCGGGCAGTGTGGTAGCCCCTGGTGCTTCCCGCGCACTGTAAAAGTCCTGTCCTGTCCGTCCTGTCTACTACACGGCGCAGGTGGGCTAGGGTGGGCAGTGGGCCGCGAGGCCAGGTGTGACCGTTACTGCTTACTGCCTGATAATTACTGATTGATGATCATTGAGTACTGCTGCTCCACGAGCAGCAAGCATGAGCCCCGTCCCAACGCTGCTCCGCCAGCGCCCTTAGACAGCAACTCGGGCAGTGTGGTAGCCCCTGGTGCTTCCCGCGCACTGTAAAAGTCCTGTCCTGTCCGTCCTGTCTACTACACCGTGCCGTACGCCCGCCGTACACCAAACTCTCCCTCCCCCCAGGTGGTTGGCCGCGAGCGCACCGTTCCCTCGCCCCTGGAGGTGACCCGCCCCGCCTCCGAGACCGGCGACCTGTACCGCTCTCTGCACGAGAAGGCGGCGCAGATGCGTGGGGCGCTGAAAGCACAGGTGGGCGGACGGTAGAGTTTGTGTATGTCAGGGGTTAGTAGGGGCAACACCAGCGTGAAGGTCGCGCTCGGGTTCCTGAGGGTGGGAGGGGCGGGGGGCGCTCAAGGCGCAGGTGGGCGGACGGGGGAATACGTGATTATGAGGGTTGAAGTAGGGGCACCCATTGCGTGAAGGTCGCGCTCACGCTCTTGCGGGCGGGCGGGGCGGGGGGACCCAAGGCACAGGTGGGCGAGGGAGGTGTTGAGTGCTATGCGTGTAGCAGGGACAGCACTGACGCAAAAGGGGCGCTGTCATGCGGGCACAGGTGGGGCTGGAGCTGGGGCCAGGGCTGGTGTGGGCGAGAGCCGGGCGATGATGATCATGGGGGCCGCTGGTGGCATGTGTGTTATGCGACGAACAGTAGTAACTGACTGTCCCTTGTGTTCCTCCCGCACGGCACGTGGCGGCACGTGGCGGCACGTGGCGGCACGTGGCCCGCAGCCCAGCATGGAGGAGGAGCGGCTGCGGGAGGCCACGGCGGCCATGCTGGTGAGAGGGGAGGGGGAACAAAATACTAGCAATGCGAGAAAGTAATAGCGGTACTTGTACAGAGGAGGTGGTTGTGGACGAAACGGGCGAAAAGGGAGGCTGATGGCGGGAGGTCATGAGGTGCAGCTGGTTTCCCAGTGCATCGAGCAAAGGGGCGCTGCGCTCCGTGCGGGGCAAAAGGCAGGAGACATGCGGAAGGGCGAGTGGGGGCTGCAAAATTGGAGGAGGCCATAAGTCTTGCTGTCGCCCGGGTTGCCTTCCTGCTCCGTCCTACATGCCAGATTCAGGCGCTCGCCCTCCGACGCCCATGGCCCATCGCACACCCCCCAGCCCCCTCGCTGGCCAAGGATTAGCATCGTCTCAAAACACCCCACACACTCCAGGAGCGCGGCGAGGCTCTTGCCACACTCATCCGCAAGGCGGAGCATCTGGTGGCCCACAACTTACGCACCCCACACTTTCGCAATTGGCCAGTTTACAATGACCCAATAAAACTGATATGTTGCCCGCTACATTCCTGGAGCGCGGCGAGCCTCTTGCCGCCCTTACCCGCAAGGCGGAGCACTTGGTGGCCAACTCCTTATGCACCAGACTTGGTGCCAACCTGCCGTACGTCCTCATCGTCCTCGCATCTCCCAGGAACGCGGCGAGGCCCTGGCCGCCCTCACCCGCAAGGCGGAGCACCTGGTTGCCCGCGCCGCCAAGCGCAGCACCGTGCTGGGGGACCTGGCGGCGGCGCTGGCGGCGCTGGCGGAGGCGGAGGCACGGGCGCCGCCGCCGGCGGCAGCGGCGGCGGCGGGGCTGGAGGGCGTGCTCAAGACAGCGGCCGAGCGACTCGAGACGGTGGGCGTGGGCTAGGCTGCGTCGAAGGGGCCCCTTGCGGGCGCTTGCAGGACGTCGTGTTGCGTAGCACTGAAGCTCGAGGTCGTGCGGTGCCTTTGGTGGGAGCAACCGCGCGGGCAGGGGCACACGCGGGATGCAGCACGCCTACAACGGTCATTCGAGAAGTGCCAACACTGACCCGTGTGCCCAGCTCCCGGCCTGCCACCGACCCGTATCACCCCCAAACCAACAGGTACCCGATCCGCCCATCGCCCCAGCCGATCCCAACCAACCCCAACCAACCCTCAACCACCCTCAACCACCCCCCAGGCCGGCAAGCTGCACGGCGTGGCGGCCGACGCCGCCGCCAAGCGCCTGGTCCCCCTGCACGAGTGGCTGGCGGCGCAGCCCGCCGCCGCCGCCGCGCTGGCGGCGCGCGAGCGCTGCCTGCTGACGCTGGCCACCCTGGAGCGCGACGAGGCGGCGGCGAGGGCGCGGCTGGCGGAGCTGGCGCCACGGGAAGCGGCGGGCGCGCCGGCGGCAGTCAAGAAGGTGCGTGCGGGTGTGGTAGCGGTGATGGGCTGGGTGTTACGGAGGGGCAAGGGTGTGGGTTGGCGTGTGGACTGGGGAGGCATGCAGGGATGGAGGGGCGCGCGGGGAGGCGGGGTGCCCGCCCATGCATCGTTCGTCCGTCCTGCTGGCGCTGCTCCTGCCGTTTTGCAGCTGCCCTGCTGTTGCTGGCCGCTGTCTGCGAGTCGCCCCCGCACCCTGTTCCGTCCCTCCCTCCCTCCCTCCGCCCCCAGGCCCAAGCCGTACGGCAGGAGGTGGGCGCGCTGGCGGCGGCGGCGGGCGCGGCGCGGGACGAGTACCAGCGGGTGCTGCACCGCAATGGGGAGGAGCTGGAGGGCTTCAAGGTGCGGCACGGCAGGGGGATGCAGGGGAGGGATGGTGTGCGTTAAGACGCATGGCCCTGGTGCGGGAGTACGCGAAAACCCGGGTGTGGGACGGCCGGGGACGCTACCGTGTCCCCGCAACTGCATCGCTACGCATGGCCCTGTCACTGTCGCTTGGCGTTGCATTGCAACGCGGCGAAGCTGGAGGGGTTAAAGGTGCGGGGAAAGGGGCGGGCTCACGGGGAGGGGATACCGTGCGTCAACAACATGCGTGTCGCCCTTTGTTCGCACAGTATCCGTGTGTTTGCACCCGGTTGCTGCATTGCACCGCAACGCCGTGCGGTGAGGGCTCCAGCACCCAGTGGACGCAGCGTGTTTCGTGGTGTCATCCGCTGCTCCGTCCGTGTTGCCCCGTACCCGTCAGCCGCCCACACCCACACCCACAAACCTGCCAACGCCCACATGCATACGCTCTCCCACCGCTGCAGCGCGCCATGAGCCGCGAGCTGGCCGATGCGGTGCGTGAGCTGGCCCTGGTGCAGCTGGCGACGGCGCAGCGTGCGCACGCCACGTGGCAGGAGGCGGCGGCGGCGCTGGGGGCCGGCGCGGCGGCGGCGGGCGTGCCGCTGCTCGCGTGAGCAGCCAACAAAAGAAACGTCAAACGAGGGGCCGTGGGGGGCAGAGGGGTGAGGAAACAGGTGGGGCACGAGGCCGCTTGGGGGAGAGGGTGCACGACGTGAGGCAGAGCCGCAGGGGGCGGCGGGCGGAGGTGAGGGGAGCTGCAGCAGGGGAACGCGTGCAGCGTGAGTGGGGACAGCGGGCGTTCGCGTGAAGCGCGAGTCGGGACAGTCGGGGGTAGGGGCGGCAGGGGTTGTAGGGGGCGGCAGAGGCTGCCTCGCTGCTCACGCGAGCCGTGCAGGTGGCGTTTTGTGGAGCCTAGGAAAGGCCACCATCTTGGGGGCATGCGGTGTGGGTGGGTTGTGCTTTGGTGAGGTGTAAGAGCTTTCCCGCGTTTCAGTTGTTGTTTGCGGGCATGGCCTGGTTGCTAGGCACACCTTATCCGGCATGACGCGACAGTGTGTTGGGGATGGGGAGCATTGGCGAGCACACGGAAGCATACCGTAGTGGTGCGCTCGGTGTTGAGGCCAGGGGTTGCCTCATGTTGTGTAGCCACGGGGTGTGTGAAACGTCTTCAGTCAGGTGCGCCGCAAAGCGGGTCAAGCTGCGGCACACCGGCGAGTTTGGGCCAGAGAAGATACGATAACTTATAGGATTAGGTAGCTGCGTTGTGCGCTTGACGGCGTCTGCATGCTTGCTGCCGTTGCTGGTGGATACGGCGTTCGGTACTATGCATTGTGGAGGTGCTTACCGTTAAACGAGCTCCTCCGCGTGAGTTTACAAACATGGCGCCAGGTGTTGGCCAGTGTTGGCCCTGGCCTCCTTGACTCAGGTAATACTGCTTGGTGGCGTGCATTGACCTTTGCACGTACCTGGGTGCCCTTGCAACAGCGGACAGTGCTCTCGCGCATCAGAATTTGGCTAATCGCATTGTGAGGGAGGATGCAACCTCAGTGTGCACCGTAGGCATGGCCGCCTCGCCGGCGGCGTCGTTGTACCGGTATGTCAACCCAGCAGTGAAGTACTGAGAATACCAGGGGAATACTGCCACAGCGTTCGGCATACCCCTTTGCGAACCCACAGACTTCCATTGCAAATGGTGCATCCACAGCACAGACATTTAGGTTGGCGCCTGCTGCGGAGGTTGGCCCTTTACCCACCTTGGCCGCGCACCTGGACTTGCAGTTGGAGTGGTGAGCAGAGGGCTGGGTGCTGCGCCAACCACGGGGCTCCCCTGATCATACGGTATTGCGGTGCCTGGCAGCACCCCAGCGGAAACCAAGGCCAAGCTCTTGGCCACAGAAGGGGGCCAAGGGTGCGCTACCGCCGCGATACTGCACAGCCCGACTGGCCGCACTAAGAAAATGGCCACGCGGCAATTTTGGGTGGCACAGAAGAGCAGAGGTAGGCGATAGTATACGAAGAAAAGTTGTATTCGATAGTTGAAGAGGTGCCTTTGTTGCAATCTGCGTTTTAACCCGGGGTAGGTTTGATCCGTAACCAAGTGACGTCTGCGGGACGTCACAAATGTTTCAGATCCTACTTAAATTTTTCTAAATGATGATGCTCACCAAGACTCTGCGGTAATGCAGCTGTGAAGAGCGGCTACGAACTGCTTTCGTAACCTACCTCCTACCCTTGCTCCACGCGTTACCTGCTATGTCAGTAATATTGATTGCATTGTGACCTGTTACATGACATGTCGCGCTTGTGTGGTCAGGGTATTACAACTGTCATGTCTGGGGACATGCGTATTGAAGGCACACAATTTGCAGCCAAAAGGACCTCACCATCAGCACAGGCATCAATAGCAGTGTCATGAGTCAGACGAAGCACGAGCCACTGCGCAGGCGGATCGCAGCCCACCTGCAGCGCAACCCCCCTTCATGGGACGAGCATAAATGGCCGAGCTTGACCTGAGTGTTCAGCAAATAGGACAGCGCCAACATGGTGCACAAGTATTCCCCATACATACTCTTGTCCTTAATATAACCTTACTCCAGCTGTCTTCTCTGCTTATGTCACCTGACATGTCCCTCAGCTAAACAACTACGTCTGTACATAGCTTTTGGCCCAGGCCAGAGTCTTAGCCACCAACGCGAGAAGAGGATAGCAGCGCGGGAGTAAGCGCCTTTCAACTAGTGAAGCAGAGCTTACCTGCCTCTCATCGGCTCCTGTTTCGCCATACCCTGGCGCCTACCTGGAGGACCATAGGACTGGAGGTAAAATTGCAAATATTGATACTGCAGGCGCGTGCTAAGGCGTCCATGATTACCCAGTCATCGCTGCGGGGAAGCCAACATGCGAGCATGAGCTTGGTTCTGCCGCTTCCACTTCCACGCAGGCTCTACCGTCAGCGTGAGCGCTTACAAGATGACAGGTCCGGAACGGCGGCAAGGCCGTCGTTTCGGCCTTTTGCGCCCGCAACCTGGCGGTTTGCTGCTGTCCTCCGCGCTGCTCCTGGCGCTCCTTATATTCGCGGTCGCCAGTCCTGTCATCTCCCGTGGAGACTTTCAGGAGCTGCAAGACGTTTCTTCCGGGCAACGAAGACGATGTAAGTCGATGAAGGTCTTGTCCCCGGGATTACCTAATATAATAATTGGTTGGAAGACAAGACGTAACCCGCACGTGTCTACGAAGTGCCTCACCGCTGAGCAGTATTTGCCGTCCCGGCCGCTGACGTCACTAAAGCTTGCAGTGAGCCCAAACGCACGCTTCTGGCTCAATCTGGCTCCATTGCAGTCACAGCAGCGCCTGTCTTACTTGCGTGCGGATGCGACACATTACTGAACCGTCGTCAGCGGCGCATGCGTCTCTTGCTAACCCGTCACTGCACACTCTGCGTCGCGATAGTACCACAGCTCCAAGCCACCGCACCCCATCCAGTTCACACAGCGCACTCATCTCCGTTGCATAACCCATTGTGTCGTACCCTCTCCCTTGCCTCCCCGCAGTGACCCAAGGCAAGAAATCACCCCCTCCTCCCCCTCCCTTGGCCCGCCCACCGCCGTCGCCCCCGCCCAACCCGCCCTCGCGGCCGCCTCCCAACCCGCCTGCCCCCCCTGCGCGCTATCGCGTGGGCGGCTCCAAGGGAGGGTTCACCTTCTTCTCCACTGATGACGCGGACGACAGCGTGAGTTGACGGTTCAGCGCATTGCCCCACAACTGTTACCCTCGCTGCTCCACCGCGAGACGCACATATCCATGCCAGGCGGCCTTGGAACTGCCTGAAGTCTGGTGGCCGGCCCTTTGACTCACCCCCCCCCCCCCCTACTACCTCCTCCTCGCGTTATTAGTACGGGGGGGGGAAACAAAGTACTAATAATGTTGTTTCCCCCCCGGCGCTGATCAACTTGCGTTCTCGATTCGCAAGGCGCCCACCGTCTGCAGTGCCCCACTCCTCAACACCCCAATCCACTACAAGCACTGCTGCCGCACCCTTTGCCAACTAGGTCCTTTCGGCCGTCACGTGCAGGTGCCATAACTGCACCCTGCCAACCCAACCCGCACCTCCTTCTTCCGCACACAGGGCCACTGCCGGGGCACCCGCTGCGGCTCGCGGCACACAACCAGCCAGAACCCACGCAGTATCAAACAGCCCTAACACCAATTGAACATACACTGTGCTGACCTCCGTTCCCCCACAGGGCCACTGCCAGGGCACCCGCTGCGGTTCGCTGTACGCCAATGTCATCAAGCTGGCCCTGGAGCTGGCACCGCTGGACGCAGACGGCATCTTCGCCGTGGGTTTGTTCACGAGGGGCAGCAATGCGCGCAACTCCCTCGAGAGCTGGGTCACGTACGCTGACTACCCCCTCAGCAAGATCACCTACGCCACGTAAGACACAGGGCCTGGGCTCGCAGGGAAGGGTTTATGGTTGTGTTGTGCTGGGAGGGGTATACCAGTATCACAGCTGACACGGCGCGTGCATGGGGACACGTGTGCATGCCCGGACACGCCCGATTAGGGATGTGCCTGCTGAAGCGGCCTCTGTCACTGCCTGACGACGTGAATGCGTAGGACGTGCGTAATCCGAAGCCTCGAAGGGTAGAACGGACACGGGACACGGTCGCCACTCACCGCCTGCTTTTGCAGCTCATGTTGTAACACCTGAAGCCGTTCGGCACGTATTCATTCTGTGGTGCTGTACATGCGTGCGGGTGTCCTGCAGGGATACGGACGACATTGACAACGTCGACCTGAACCGCTACAAGCTGCTGTACATTCCCTCCAACACCGTCAACACGCCGGGCGGCATCACCTCGACGCTCAACCGCGCGCTCATCCGCAACAAGGCCAAGATCACCAACTTCGTCAACGTGCGCGGTGAGAGCTTCGAAATGCGACGCGTGGCCACCACACCCCTATCCCGCTTGCCGCTCTGCGATTACCCCTACCCCGTAGACAACTCTTTACAAGTCCTGTACGGCATTTTGCTTATCAGGCGGCCCCAGGCTTCGAACACCTCCCTCCCTTCCCCATCCCGCATGCATCCCCTCGCCTCCCCCGCCCCCCCCTCCCCCCCCCCCCCCTTTCCCTTTCCACCCGCGCTCCCTTTCCTACCCGGCCCCCTCCTGCTCCCCCTTCCCTTCCCTCGCAGCTGGCTCCATGGTGGTTCTAACACAGGCGGGATTTGGCAGCGAGTCGTTTGGCTTCCTGCCCGTGCCGCTCACATTCACAGCCCTGGACTTCCAGGTTAGTTGAAAGGCGTGGGGAGAGACGGAGCGGATAATTGCAGATCAGCACAGTTCTCTTACGGAGCAGGGGTCTTCTGAAGGGTGGGCGCGAGTTCGGCCCGCTGCGTACGGTACTCGCGCTGCAAACGTTGCGCCCGCTGTCGCTACCTTGCCGCAGGACGTTTCTGTCACGTCGGACATGGCCCAGATCAGCTCCGTAACCGACAACACGTGAGTCTGTGCTGCGGTGTCTCTCACGCAGTGGCTGCGTTCACAGCCCTGGTCGAGGACGACGCGGATAGGTCTGTCAGGTGCCCAGCCCTGCACTTCTGTAAACTCACCATGAGCCAATCGCCCTTGGCACTGACCTTTTCTGTCCCTTCGCCCGCCCTCCGCGCCACTGCCTCCCGCCTCACCCCACCACGCGCTCGTTCCTCTGTCAACCCCTTCCTCTCCGCCCAGTAACGCCGACCACGGTAAGCCGTGAACCATCGTGGAAGTGCAGTGCACCTGCAGACGCAGATTGAGCGCAAGCACATTTTGGCAGTGTGTGTGTCCGAAAACCCACAACCCTGGCGCACGGGCGCATGGCATGCATGCGGGACCCCTGCCCCCGCCCACAACGACCAACCGCCCGTGCCCAGTACCACCCCTCCTCCACACCCTCCAGTTGCTTATCTGCCCCTTTCCTTTCCCCGCTCCCACCCCCGTTCCTCCTCCCGCCAGTCTACTACCACGGTTACTGGACCGGGCCCATCGACTGGAACGGCCTCCGTGTGCTGGCCTACCAGACCCGCTACTGCCCCGTGCCCTCGGGCCCGCAGCAGAACTGCAGGGCCGTGGTGCTGTGCAACCAGAACACCATCCTCACCGCAGAGGTACGTACGGCAGTGTACGACGTGTACGACATGCGTGTGGTTGTACGACGTGAGGAGCACCTGACGGCTGGTGCTCGTTACCATGCGTGTGCGTGCCTTGCGTTGTTTTGTTTGCTGGCGCCCCGGTGCCAGGTGGATTTTAGGGGATGGAATGGATACAATGTACTGATGTTGTTGTGGGCGCCCCCGCTGTTGTTGCAGAACTGCTACAACAACCTCGACGACGATGGGGACGGCCTGACGGATAAGGCTGACCCCGACTGCTGGAAGTGCGGCGACGGCGTGACCGACCCCGACGAGCAGTGCGAGTGAGTGGGTGTGTATTATCGTAGCACGTCTGTGTATTAATGTAGGGCATAGCAGCTTTCTACTGGTATGTGGCGACGGCGTGGTCGACCCCGATGAGTAGTGCGAGTGAGTGGGTGTGCGTGTATTAGCACGCCACTCGTGTCTCAGTCAGTCGCAGGTATGTGTGTTGACGCATGGAAGGGCAACTGCTCACCGCAGCAAGTCAACGTATTCCTAGACAACCTCAACGAGTCAGCACCAGTACTATGACCACATGACCAGCTTTAGATGACGGTGTGTCAACCCACGCCCGCTAACCCACACTTCACCCACAGCGACGGCAACGTGCTGGACGGCGACGGTTGCTCCTCCACCTGCCAGTACCAAGACTTCCCTCCTCCGTCCATCTCCCCTTCGCCCCCGCCGCCGCCGCCCACCAACTCCCACTCGGTCGACTACTGCCTTGCCGCCGGCCTGGCGGGATGTGCCACGTGCGCCGGAAAGTGCCCAACGGTAAGGCCACCTGTGCGTCCGTCTTCAGCTAGATAGGGCTCGGAGCCAACTGCTGTTGCCTGTCTGCTGCACTTTTCTGCCCTCACCTGTCCTGGTGTGTAATCCGTCTGGGTGAGCTCCCTGCTCCCCTCTTCAAGTTACAGCGTACCGTTTATGCCTGACCATGTTGTTTGTTGCCAATCTGGTTTGTACCGATTACTTATTGCCGTCCTTGACAACGACCCCAGGTGGACGACTTCTGGTCGGACGGCGACATTTGCAAGCTGCCCGAGAGCAGGGACGGAGCCATCCCCGACTCAAGCATCTGCAAGAAGGATAACGTAAGGGTGCAGAGAGGCAGCAACGGCACACGTTTGCTGCTCATCACTGGACGTGCGATTTCCTTCGCCCTCCACCAGAAACTGCTTCACAGTATGCTACTGCGATCGCGCTACACACCTACCACCTCTTTTTCCCCTCGACGACCCCACTAATACACAGGGCCGCGACCTGGGTATCAAGACCTCCCAACTGTTCCAGCTGGATGCGACCACCGGCGTCCGCACCAACATGGGAACCACCACCATGTTCCGCACCGTCGACGGGATGATTCACGTGACCGCGCAGCTCAACTGCCCCTACCTGATCTGGAGCAGCTCGCTCTCCGCAACCGACACCAATAACTTCCTGTGAGTCGGACACCGCACTGGTATGGAATATTGCGGGAGGACCCCACCACGCGGATTGCACCGTACGCCATTGCTCGCCTGTTCATGCACCTGCGGACCTTTGCAAGCTGTCGCTGTTGACATGCATGCTTGCCATATCACTAGGGACCGTGCGAGTGAGCTGCTGGAACACGGCGTCACACGTGCTAGCAAGGTGCTCGAATGTGTCTGCACCCCGCCGCGCCACAGGGAGGGCCACGTGCAACACGTTAAACGATGCTGCCCCTCGGTTTGGCTGACCATCTCCCCTCCACACGCCCCTCCACACACTCTCTCAGGCTGATCAGCGTGGCCCTCAGCGGTTCGTCTCGGTCCGCCACCGTGCCACTGGTGAGCTGCTGATCTGACACCATCGCACGCACACCGCACACTACGGTGTAGCAGTGTGAACCAGCACCCACCTGTGTGCGCACACACAGCCCCACGCCCTCACAGCTCCGCGCCTGACGACGGCCGCCACCGCTGCTCCGTTCCATCCTGCGCAAAGAACCCACACAGCATCTGCGTGTCCCCCTGCTACCTATCTGCATGCTCCTCCACTGCCGAACCACCCGCCCCAATGCAACCACACTGATCCAGGTTCCCCCCCTCCTCCCCTCCGCCCCTCCCCGCTGCCCCTCCCCACAGCGCCGCCCCACCTCCGGCAACATGCAGTACGCCTGCTACACCTTCTCCTACAACCTCAACAGCATCGCCACAAACGCCGGGTGCATGCCCATGGACATCGACGTGTCGCTCTCTCTGCGCGCCTCCAAGTCCACCTCCCCCATCTCTGGAAACTGCGACGTGCAGCCAGACAAGCTCACCCAAACCACCACCACCAGCATGAACGACATCTTCGTCTCCATCGCCCCCAACGCCCCCCACCCCCCCCCCCCCCCCCCCCTCCCCCCCCCCCCCCCCCCCCCCCCCCC
>VFQN01006429.1_pt1 | contig 13415 bp, 9 predicted proteins | sample 3512371 | NCBI WGS metagenome assembly VFQN01 (sample SAMN10412370, study PRJNA504923) | tailings metagenome | isolation source: Replicate 2 from Balatoc abandoned mine | place: Philippines: Itogon, Benguet | collected 2017-08-28
GCTGCCGGGTAGGGGTGGTGGTCATGGTGGATCTCCTTTGCTGGGTTGATACTTCTCTTCAGGGGACGGTGGTCGCCGCGAGCGCCTCTGCCTCCTCGTCGAGGGCGAGGGCGAGGCGCTTCTGGAGTGCGACGAACTCGGGGACCGGTGGGTAGTCCGCGAGGGCGCAGGTGATCTCGAAGATCTCGCGCAGCGCGACGTCGCGGCGCTCCTCGTACGCCGCAAGGTCGGCAGCGTCGATCGCGTCGGCGAGCAGTTCGGCATCGCGGAAGGCGTCACTGAGTCCGTGCCCCGTGACGGGGTCGCGGTGGTAGCCCGCGTCGCCGACCAGCGCCCAGCCCGGTCCGTGCGCGCGACGCACGTAGTTGGGGCAACGGAGCATCCCGGACACAGGACTCGTCCGCCGGCCGGCGCGCAGCCGGTCGGCGAGCTCCGGGGCGTGGTGACGCAGGGCGGCCTCGAACGCGGCCTCCCGGGTCGCGTGGTGGCGGCGAGTACGGCGTACCTCCGATGCCGGTCTGCACAGCCAGACGCAGGCCTCACCGGCGTGCGTGGGGAAGACCCCGGCGAGGCCGTTCGGGGAGGCGACCATCTCGATGCCGTCCCACGGCATGCCGGAGTAGTAGGCGTACTCGGCCGCCCCGTTGGAGCCGCGGCGCTCGATCACCTCCGCGCCGACGGCACGGGCTACGGCCGAGCCGATGCCGTCGGCGCCGACGACGAGCGGGGCGTCCACCGCGATGCCGGGACCACGGACGCCACCGGGGACGACCGTGTCGACGCGCATGCCGGTTCGAACCTCCGCTCCAGCCGACCGGGCTGCCTCGACGAGCAGCGTGTCCAGCACGTAGCGCCTCGGCGCGACGAGCAGGTCGACGCCCGCCTTGTCCTTGATCGGGCGGATGATGGTCTCCCCCTCCGCGGTCAGCGACACCCCTCGCAATGCCGGTGCGCCGCTCGCGAGGACGGCGTCGAGCAGTCCCCAGCGCGCGAGCTGCACGACGCCGCTCCGCGCGATCTGGTGGGTGGAGACGGTGTCGGAGGGGAAGTCGTCGCGGTCGAGGAGGACGACGTGGTGGCCGCGTCGGGCCAGCAGCATCGCGGTCGCGGCACCCGCGGCGCGGGCGCCGACCACGACGACGTCAGCGGTCATCTTGTCCATGCCGCTGGACACTAGGAACGCCGCGCTCCCCGTTCATGGGGAGATCACCCCATGTTGAGGTCCAGACCCACCTGGGTTGCGGCGGCGGCCACCCGACCTCGGCGCGACACTCCGAGCTTCGCCAGGACGGCGGACACGTGGTGATCGACGGTCTTGGGAGACAGCACCAGTCGCTCCGCGATCTCGGCGTTGGTGAGACCCTCGGCGAGCAGCGCGACGACGTCGAGCTGGCGGGGGGTCAGGCCGGCGGCGTTGGCGGACGTCGTACGGCGTGGGCCGCGTGGGATGCGCGAGAAGCCGCGAGAGCGCAGCCGGGCACGGAGGTCCTGGGCGGCGACCGTCGCACCCCAGCCGTCGAACATCGCCAGGGCCTGCACGGCCGCGTCCTCGTCGCCGTCTGCCAGGGCCTCGGCGCGCAGGAAGGCGCCGTCGCGCCTCTCCCAGTCGGCCGCCGCCGCGGCCCAGCGCCCCTCGGTCATCGCCCGGAAGGGCGCCGCACCGAAGGTCGCGGGCGGGCCACCCGCACGCCAGCGGCGCCAGGCCAGCCGGCCCACGATGAACTGCATGCCAGCCTCACCGCCGGCGTACTCCAATGCGCGCTCGACCTCCTCACGGGCCCGCGCCTGCTCGCCCTGCCAGCAGAAGAGCTCGGCCCGGGCGTCGGCTACCGGCACCACCATCGGCACGTCACCCACCCCGGTCGCGGCACGCTCGGCGTCGTCGAGCAGCTCGAGCGCATCCGGGGCCCCGCGGGCCGCGCTGACCCGGCCGAGCACGACGAGGGCAAGGATCGCCATCGCCCCCCGGCGTCCGTTGCGGGCGAGGGCCAACTCCGCGTCCGCGATCGCGCCCGGCCAGTTGCCGCGCTCGAAGCGCACCTTCGAGCGAGCCGCGAGCACGATGTCGTAGACCGGCCAGAAGTCGTGCTGTTCGGCGTACGCCATCGCCGTGTCGCACAACGGCTCCGCCTCACCGTATTGCGCGATCTCGTCGGCGGTCACCATCGCCAGGTTGCCGTATGCCCGGGCAGCCTGGTCGAGCAGGCCGTGCTCGTGCGAGCGATGGTGGATCTCCACCAGCCGCGCGGCCGCGTCCGGCGCGTCCGCCGCCAGCCGGACCGCCTCGAGGGTGTTCGCACCCTGGAGCTCCGCGGCTAGGTTGCCGGTCCGCGCCCCAGCGTCCCGCGCTCGCTCGCCCCAGATCCGCGCGTCCTCGTGCTCGTGAGTGGTGAGGTGCACCAGCGCCTGGTTGGCGTACGCGTCGGCGAGACTCGCGCTCTCGGGGAGGTGCTGGACCAACTCGATCGCACGCAGGGCGGCGCTCCGTGCCTCGGCGACCTGACCGGTCCACCAGGACAGTCTGGAGATCCAGCGCAGGTCGTCGGCGGCGCGCTCAGGCTGGTCGAGCTCGAGCCGCAACGGCAGCGACCGCCTCCGCGCGTCGAGCGCCTCGACGGTCCGCCCGGCGATGTAGCTCTCATGCGCGAACGCGTCCAGCAGGTCGGCGCGTTCCGCGACCGGCAGCCGGTCCGCCAGTCCGACCGCGAGCGCATAGTGGCCGGCGGCCTCGCGGTGCGCGCCGTGTCGAGCCGCCCGCGCGCCGGCGACAGGCGCGTAGCGAAGCAGTCCCTGGTCGTCACCCGCACCGCGTGCGTGGTGGACGAGCAAGCCCGGGTCGACGTCGTCGTCGGCGACGAGGATCTCGAACGCCTTGCGGTGCAAGGCCTGGCGGCGCAAGGGCGAGAGCGATCCCTCGACCGCCGAGCGGAGCAGCTCGTGCCGGTAGGCGACGCCGTCGCCCGACGGCACGAGCACGCCCGCGGCCAGGCACAGCTCGGCGTGGTCCTCCACCCCGGCGACGAACGGCGAGCCCGCGCGGGTCGGCACCACCGACACCAGGTGGGCGAGGTCGCGGGCGGGGTCGGAGAGCCGGCGCAGCCGCTCGAGCACCAGATCCTGGACGGCGTCCGGCACGCGGTCACCCTCGGACTTGAGCATCTCGGTCACCAGCAGCGGGTTGCCGCCGGCCGCACGCAGGACGACCTCGGGGTCGTGGCCCGCACCCTCGGCCCGCTCGGCGACACACGTCGCGCTGAGCGGCTCGAGCCTGATCCGCCCGACAGCGTCGGCGGGCACCGCCGCGAGCGCCCTGCGCAGCGGGTGCTCGGAGCCGACCTCGTCGTCGCGGTAGGTGACGATGAGCAGGGCGGACAGCTGGCGCATCCGCCGCCCGAGGAAGACGAGCCAGTCGAGCGTGCCCTCGTCCGCCCAGTGCACGTCCTCCACGACCACAACCGGGCGAGCCCGCTGGCGTGGCCCGGAGAGCTCCTCGAGGAACGCCGCGAAGACCTCCTCCTGGCTCGCGTCGGCCCGCATCCGGGTCGCCAGCGTGCCGCCCGCCCGTCGGGCGATGTCGTGGAGCGGCCCGAGCGCGCGCGGCGTCACGAGCTGATCGCAACCGCCCCAGAGCACCCGCACGCCCGCGCCCGCACGGCGTACGAACTCCGCGACGAAGGCGGTCTTGCCGATCCCCGCCTCTCCGGCGACCAACACGACGCGACCGGCGTTCGCGCTATCGGCGAGCAGCCGGTCCATCCGGTCGAGGTCCGCGGAGCGCTCCCACAGCTCCATGGCGGACCAGCGTAGTGAGAACTACAGAATCGCGCCCGGTGAATAGGCGGCAGCCGCCGGGTGGCGCTCGGTGATCTCGGCGACCCGGCGTACCACCGTCTGCACCTGGGCGACCGCCGCACCCGTGAAGGTGATCGGCTCGGCGACCAGGGTGGCGAGCTGGTCGGCGGTGAGTCCGAGTCGCTCGTCGGCGGCGAGGCGGGCGAAGACGTCGTTGTCGGGCTGACCCTGGCGCATGTCGAGCGCGGTGCCGACCGCAGCCTCCTTGATCGCCTCGTGGGCGGCCTCGCGGCCGACGCCGTTGCGCACCGCGGCCATGAGCACCTTGGTCGTGGCGAGGAAGGGGAGGTAGCGGTCCAGCTCGCGCTGGATCACGGCCGGGAAGGCGCCGAACTCGTCGAGCACCGTCAGGAAGGTCTCGAAGAGACCGTCGGCGGCGAAGAACGCGTCCGGCAGTGCCACGCGTCGTACGACGGAGTCGGAGACGTCGCCCTCGTTCCACTGGTCGCCCGCGAGCTCGCTGACCATCGAGAGGTGGCCGCGGAGGACGACGGCGAGGCCATTGATCCGCTCGGCGGACCGGCTGTTCATCTTGTGCGGCATCGCGGACGAGCCGACCTGGCCCTCCTGGAAGCCCTCGGTCACGAGCTCGTTGCCGGCCATCAGCCGGATCGTGGTGGCGAGGTTGGACGGACCGGAGACGAGCTGCACCAGGGCGCTGACGACGTCGAAGTCGAGGCTGCGCGGGTAGACCTGGCCGACGCTGGTCAGGACCTGCTCGAAGCCGAGGTGACGGGCCACCCGCTCCTCGAGCTCGGCCAGCTTGGCGGCGTCGCCGTCCAGGAGGTCCAGCATGTCCTGGGCCGTGCCCATCGGGCCCTTGATGCCGCGCAACGGGTAGCGCGCGAGCAGGTCCTCGACGCGGCCGAGCGCGATCAGCATCTCGTCGGCGATCGTGGCGAACCGCTTGCCCAGCGTGGTCGCCTGCGCCGCGACGTTGTGGGAGCGGCCGGCCATGACCGTGTCCTCGTGCTCGGCAGCGAGTCGCGCCAGCCGGGCCAGCGTGGCGACCGCTCGGTCGCGGACCAGGGCCAGGGACTGCCGCACCTGGAGCTGCTCGACGTTCTCGGTGAGGTCGCGGCTGGTCATGCCCTTGTGGATGTGCTCGTGGCCCGCGAGGGCGGAGAACTCCTCGATCCGCGCCTTCACGTCGTGCCGGGTGACCCGTTCCCGCGCGGCGATCGAGTCGAGGTCGACCTTCTCCACGACCTCGCGGTAGGCCTCGACCACGCCGTCCGGCACCTCGATGCCGAGGTCGCGCTGGGCCTCGAGCACCGCCAGCCACAGCTGCCGCTCGAGCACGATCTTGTGCTCGGGTGACCAGATCTGCGCCAGCTCGGCGGAGGCGTAGCGGGTGGCGAGAATGTTCGGCACGGTCACGTACCTCATCCTCCCATGACGGAGGCGCCCTCGACGACGCCGAGCGGCTCGGCGGCGATGTCGGTACGGCGTTGGAGGCCGTCGAAGGAGATGAGGTCGGCAGCGGCGTACGCCTTCGCACGGGCGTCGGCGACGTCGGACCCGAGGGCGCGGACGGCGAGCACCCGACCGCCCGCGGTCACGAGATCGTCGCCCGAGAGCGCGGTGCCGGCATGGATGACGTCGACGTCCTCGCGCGCGGCCGCGGCGTCGACGCCGGAGATCACGTCGCCCTTCGAGGACGACTCCGGGTAGCCGGCCGACGCCAGCACGACGGTCACCGCGGCCCCGTCGCGGAACGTCGGCGCCGCGGCGTCGGCCAGCCGGCCGTTGGCGGCCGCGACGAGCAACTCGCCGAGCGGCGAGGCGAGTACGGCGAGCACCGGCTGGATGTCCGGATCGCCGAAGCGCACGTTGAACTCGATCACCCGCGGGCCGACCTCTGTCAGCGCGAGGCCGACGTAGAGGCACCCGACGAACGGCGCGCCGCGGCGGGCCATCTCGGCGAGCGTCGGCCGGACCACCTGGTCGAGCACCACCTCGGCGAGATCGGGCCGCGCCCAGGTGAGCGGCGTGTAGGAGCCCATGCCGCCGGTGTTGGGCCCGCGGCCGCCGTCGGAGATCCGCTTGAAGTCCTGGGCCGGCTGCAGCGCGTACGCCGTCGTGCCGTCGCAGATCGCGAAGAGCGACACCTCCGGCCCGTCGAGGAACTCCTCGATCACGACCCGGCCGCACACCTGCGCGTGGACGAGCGCCGCTGCCCGGTCACGGGTCACGACCACGCCCTTGCCGGCGGCGAGCGCGTCGTCCTTGACGACGTACGGCGCGCCGAAGGCGTCGAGCGCGGCCGCAACGTCCGCGGCGGTGTCGCAGGTGCGCGCGCCGGCCGTCGGCACGCCCGCGGCGGTCATGACCTCCTTGGAGAACGCCTTCGAACCCTCCAACCGGGCGGCCGCACCCGACGGCCCGAACACGGCGATCCCGCGTGCGCGAACGGCGTCGGCGACTCCGGCGACCAGCGGCGCTTCCGGCCCGACGACGACGAGATCGACCCCGAGCGAGGCAGCGAGCCCGGCGACCGAGGCGCCCGACATCGGATCGACGTCGTGGAGGGTGGCGACCTGGGCCATCCCGGGGTTGCCCGGCGCCGCGTGCACCTCGCGCACCGACGGGTCGCGGGAGAGCGCCAGGGCGAGCGCGTGCTCGCGGCCCCCGGTGCCGACGACCAGGACGCGCGTCATCAGATCAGCTCGTGCCGCACGACCGTGGCCGCGCGCGACGGGCCGACGCCGACCGCGGAGATCCGGGCGCCGGACATCTCCTCGACCGCCTCGACGTACCGCTGCGCGTTGGTCGGCAGGTCGTCGAAGGTCCGAGCGTCGGAGATGTCCTCCCACCAGCCGTCGAGGTACTCATAGATCGGCACCGCGTGGTGGAAGTCCGTCTGGTTGACCGGCATCTCGTCGTGCCGGGTGCCGTCGACGTCGTACGCGACGCAGACCGGAACCCGCTCGAGGCCGGTGAGCACGTCGAGCTTGGTGAGCACGAAGTCGGTGACGCCGTTGACCCGGGCGGCGTAGCGCGCGATGACCGCGTCGTACCAGCCGCAGCGGCGCGGTCGGCCGGTCGTGGTGCCGTACTCGGCGCCGACCTTGCGCAGGTGCTCGCCGTGGTCGTCGAACAGCTCGGTCGGGAAGGGGCCCTCGCCCACGCGGGTGGTGTAGGCCTTCACGATCCCGATCACCTGCGAGAGGCGGGTGGGCGGGATGCCCGACCCGGTGCAGGCGCCACCGGACGTCGCCGACGACGAGGTCACGAACGGGTAGGTGCCGTGGTCGACGTCGAGCAGCGTCGCCTGGCCGGCCTCGAGGAGCACGGTCTCGCCGCGGTCGAGGGCCTGGTTGAGCAGCAGCCCGGTGTCGCACACCATCGGCGCGAGCCGATCGGCGAAGCACAGCAGCTCCTCGACGGTCTCGTCGACGGTCTGCGGCCGGCGGTTGTAGATCTTGGTCAGCACCTGGCCCTTGAGGTCGAGGACACCCTCGACCTTCTGGCGCAGGATCTTCTCGTCGAAGATGTCCTGCACCCGGACGCCGATGCGGTTCATCTTGTCGGCGTACGTCGGGCCGATGCCTCGGCCGGTCGTGCCGATCCGCCGCGAGCCGAGGAACCGCTCGGTGACCTTGTCGAGGGTGCGGTTGTAGTCGGCGATCACGTGGGCGTTGGCGCTGATCCGCAGCTTGCTCACGTCGACGCCGCGCGCGACCAGCCCCTCGAGCTCCTCGAAGAGGACGGCGAGGTCGACGACGACGCCGTTGCCGATCACCGGGGTGCAGCCGGGGGTGAGGATGCCGCTCGGCAGCAGGTGCAGCGCGTACTTCTGGTCGCCGATGACCACGGTGTGGCCGGCGTTGTTGCCGCCGTTGAACTTCACGACGTAGTCGACGCGGTTGCCCAGGAGGTCGGTCGCCTTGCCCTTCCCCTCGTCGCCCCACTGGGCTCCGATGATGGCGATCGCCGGCATGCGTGCTCCTCAACCAAAAGGCTCTGCAAATGCCAAAAAGGCTCTGCAAATGAAAGGGGCCCCGGCACAAGCGCACCGGAGCTCTTGCGACCACACGTTACCAAAGCGTGGGTTTGGGAGTCGCCACCGTCGGCTAGGGTCCGCGTCGTGGACCCGCTGCTCGTCATCACGAACTCCGAGGCCGGCACCGCGGACGAGGAGCGGCTGTCGGCGGCGCTCGAGGTGCTCCGCGGCACGTGCTCGGTCGAGGTCGCCTCGACCAGCAACCCCGGCGAGCTCGACGGGGTGCTGCACCGCGCCGGGTCGCGCCGGATCGTGGTCGCCGGTGGCGACGGCAGCCTCCATGCCGTGATGTCGGCGCTCCACCGGCGGCGCGAGCTGTCGAAGAACGAGATCGGCCTGCTGCCGATGGGCACCGGCAACGACTTCGCCCGAGGCGTCGGCATCCCGCTCGACATCCAGGAGGCGGCCCGGGTCGTCCTCGACGGCCAGGTCCGCCCCATGGACCTGATCGTCGACGAGGTCGGCGAGATCGTCGTCAACAGCGTTCACATCGGCGCCGGGGCCAATGCCAGCCGTCGCGGCAGCCGCTGGAAGGAGCGCCTCGGTTCGGTCGGCGTCGGCACGGCCAACCTGGGCAAGCTCGGCTACCCGATCGGGGCGGCCCTGACGGCGTGGAACCCGCCCGTCATCCGGGTGCGCATCGAGGTCGACGGCGTCGTCGTGGTCGACCTCGACGAGCCCATCCTCATGGCCGCGGTCGGCAACGGCCCCTCGGTCGGGGGCGGCGCGGCGCTGACACCGGAGGCGGATGCCCGCGACGGCGCCTTCGACGTGCTGATCTCGCGTTCGACCGGACCTCTCGCCCGACTCCTGTACGCCGTGCGCCTCGGCTTCGCGACCCACCACGAGCGCGACGACGTGACCTATCTGCGCGGCACCCAGGTGTCGATGTCGGGCGGCCCGTTCTGGTGCAGCGCCGACGGCGAGATCTACGGGCCCGAGCGCCACCGCACCTGGCGCCTCGAGCCCGCGGCCTACCGCTTCCTGCTGCCGGCCTCCGCGTAGCCGCCAGGGTCACAGCCAGCCGCGACGCGCGGCCTCCACCCCGGCCTGGAAGCGCGAGTCGGCGCCCAGGTCGCTCATCAGGTCGGCGACGCGGCGGCGTACCGTTCGCAGGCTGATGCCGAGCTTGCGCGCGATCTGCTCGTCGTGCGCGCCGGCGGCGAGCTGGGCGAGCAGGAAGCGGCGCAGGTCGGCGTCCCCCACCTCGAACTCCTGGACGGGCGAGGCGCGCTCCCAGAGCTGCTCGAAGAGCAGCACCAGCGCCTCGACGATGCCCTGCTGCCGCACGAGCGTGCGCGGCTCGTCGGCGAAGCCGAGCGGCTCGGGCAGGACGGCGTGCGTCGTGCCGATCACAAACATCCGGGTCGGCACATCGGGCAGCACCCGGATCTCCTCGCCGACCTCGGCGCGGTCGTGCACGACCCTCGGCGCCTGGTGGAGAAGGCGGACGGGGTAGATCGCGCGCGAGCGGCGTCCGCTCGCGACGAGGTCGCGGACCAGCGCCACCATCGCCGCCTCCCGGGACGGCGGCAGCCGGTCGGTGTCGGGTCGCAGCCAGACCAGGTCGCCCCTGGTGCGCGCCAGCAGGCTCGCGATCAGCGCCGCCGGGTTGCCGCCGCTGGTCACCTCGCCGTCGATCGGCCGAACGGCGTCGACCTCGCCGGAGTCGGCCGCGGCGGCGACCAGCAGCGGCACCGCCCGCACCATCGCCACCAGGTCGCCCTGCGCACTGGCCGCGGCGTCGGCGCGCTGCACGATGAGGCGGGCCAGCGCCGACGCCGGCGCCTCCACGTGCACCCGGCCGTCGCGCACCTGCAGCAGCCCGCGCTCCCCCAGGGGGGCGAGGTCCTCCTCGAGCGCCCGCGGGCTCCGGCCGAGCGCGGCGGCCACCTCGGGTAGTCGCAGCCCGGACTGGCGCAGCAGCGCCTCGTACGTGCGCTCCTGCGCCGGGGCCAGGCCCAGGGCCCCGAGGAGGCTCGGGTCCGGTCGCGCCATGGTGGCATCTTAGTGCCAGCGGCACCTTCTCGTGGACTGGCAGGTACGTGCCACGCGACGATTCGAGCAGCGACGCGGACGAGGGGCCCCACCCTCGCTGCGACGACCCGCTTCGGGGGATCGGTCGTCGTGGACCTCGCGTCGCGGGCGTGCCGGGGCCGCCACTGGGCGGCGGTCCCGGCGCCCTCACCCGACCGGTAGCGTGGTGCGTCGGATCTCCCCCGCCCACGCACCCGCAGGAGCAACACAGATGGCACGAGGCGCGCAGTCCGGCGAGCCGCACGACTGGGTCACCCGCGCCGCGGACGACGCGCTGCGGCATGCGGAGCAGACCCGGGGCGAGAGTGGCGGCGACGACCGGGTCATCACCTGCGCGTCCGGCGCGAGCCCGTCGGGACCGATCCACCTCGGCAACCTCCGCGAGTTCATCACCCCGCACTTCGTGGCCGAGGAGATCCGCCGGCGCGGCATCCCGGTGCGCCACCTGCACAGCTGGGACGACTTCGACCGCTTCCGCAAGGTGCCGGCGGGGGTCGACCCCTCCTGGGCCGACCACATCGGCCGTCCGCTGTCGGCGGTCCCCGACCCCTGGGAGTGCCACGACTCCTGGGCCGAGCACTTCAAGGCGCCGCTGCGCGCGGCGCTCGCCGAGATGGGCATCGAGATGGAGGAGGTGTCCCAGACCGAGCAGTACCGGTCGGGCGCCTACACCGAGCAGGTGCTGCACGCGATCCGGCACCGCGACGTCATCGAGGAGGTGCTCGGCGAGCACCGCACCAAGAAGACCGACCCGGAGCCCGAGAACGAGCAGGAGGCCGAGGCCTTCGAGGACTCCGTCGCCGAGGACGACGAGCCCGCCGGCGCCGGCGACCTGGCCCGCTTCCCCTACAAGCCCTACTGCCGCGAGTGCGGTCGCGACACCGTCGAGATCACGGCGTACGACGACGAGACGACCGACCTCTCCTACACCTGCTCGTCCTGCGGCAGCACCTGCGTCACCAACGTCGCCACCCAGCACGAGGGCAAGCTCGTATGGAAGGTCGACTGGCCGATGCGCTGGGCCTACGAAGGCGTCGACTTCGAGCCTGGCGGGCTCGACCACTCGACGCCGGGGTCGTCGTACACGGTCGGCAAGGAGTTGGTGAAGCGGGTCTTCGACTTCCGCGCGCCGTCGTACGTCGCCTACGCGTTCGTCGGCTTCGCGGGGGTGCAGAAGATGTCGTCGTCGGCCGGCGGCGTGCCCACGGCGGCCGACGCGCTGAAGATCCTCGAGGCGCCGATCCTGCGCTGGCTCTACGTGCGCCGCGCGCCGAAGCAGGCCTTCAACATCGACTTCGGCGCCGAGGTCCTGCGGCTCTACGACGAGTGGGACGCGCTCGGACGCAAGGTGGAGGCGGGCGCGAAGCGCGACGCCCAGGTGCTCGCCTTCGAGCGCGCCTCGTCGACGGCCGCGGCCGGCCGGCTGCCGACGCCGCCCGTGGTGGTCCCCTTCCGGCTGCTCTCGTCGGTCGCCGACGTGACCGCCGGCAGTGCCGAGCTGATCAGCCGGATCGTCAGCGACGTCGGCCACGTGCACGACTCGGTCGCCGACCTCCAGCCGCGACTGGGCAAGGCCATGACCTGGATGTCGGAGTTCGTGCCCGCCGAGGACCGGACGACCGTGCGCGAGACGCCCGCCACCGAGCGCCTCGCTGCCCTGACGGAGGACGAGGAGCTCTGGCTGCGCCAGCTGCTCGACCGGCTGCCCGACCAGCTCGAGCTCGACGAGACGACCGGGCTCATCTACGGCGTGCCCAAGCTCGCGCGCGGCCTCGGCATCGACGACGCGCCGACCGACCAGGTCAAGCAGGACCAGAAGGACTTCTTCCGGCTGCTCTACAACCTCCTGGTCGACGCCGACCGCGGCCCGCGCCTGCCCACGCTGTTCCTGGCGCTGGGCGCCGACAAGGTGCGCTCGCTGCTCACGCCCTGAGCACGGCCCGGCGACCTCGTCCGGATCGCCCGGACTACTCCTCGCCGAGCGGCTCGGCGTAGCCCGTCGGGCTGGAGTCGCGCAGGAACGAGGCGCAGCGCTCCGCCTCCTCGTCCTCGCCGATCGCGCGCGCCGCGAGCGCCAGGAGCGCGAGGCAGATGAGAAAGCCGCGGTTGGGCTCGTGCTCCCACGGCACCGGGCCGTGGCCCTTCCAGCCGTTGCGGCGCAGCAGGTCGAGCGAGCGGTGGTAGCCGACCCGCGCGTAGGCGTAGATCGTGACGGCGTCGTCCTCGGCCTCAGCGGCGAGCGTGGCCAGGGTGGCCCAGGCCTGCGGCGAGGCGGGGTGGCGGCGTACGACGTCCATCGCGTCCGCGCCCGGCACGAGCTCGGCCGCGGCCGGGTCCTCGGGGAGGTGCGTCGGGGGCGGTCCCGCCATCAGGTCGTTGCCGTTGAAGGAAGTCATGGAGCGATTGTCCACGGTCGGGTGTGCCCGAGTGCCGCGGAGGTCATACGAGGTGGCTGCCGCAGCGACCACCTCGTATGACGTCCGGCGGTCAGCCGATCGACTTGCCGGCGGAGCGGAGGTTCTCGCAGGCCTCGACGACGCGAGCGGCCATGCCGGCCTCGGCGGCCTTGCCCCAGGCGCGCGGGTCGTAGGCCTTCTTGTTGCCGACCTCGCCGTCCACCTTCAAGACGCCGTCGTAGTTCTGGAACATGTGGGCGGCGGCCGGCCGGGTGAAGGCGTACTGGGTGTCGGTGTCGACGTTCATCTTCACGACGCCGTAGTCGACCGCCGCGGCGATCTCCTCGGGCAGGGAGCCCGAGCCGCCGTGGAAGACGAGGTGGAAGGGCTTCGCGCCGGACTCGAGGCTGAACTCGGAGACGACCGCCGCCTGCGCGTCGCGCAGCACCTCGGGACGCAGCTTGACGTTGCCGGGCTTGTAGACGCCATGCACGTTGCCGAAGGTCAGCGCGGTCATGTAGTAGCCGCGGTCGCCGTAGCCGAGCGCCTTGGCCGTGGCGATGGCGTCCTCGGGGGTGGAGTACAGCTTCTCGTTGATCTCGTTCTCGACGCCGTCCTCCTCGCCGCCGACCACGCCGACCTCGATCTCGAGGATGACCTTCGCCTTGAGGCAGCGGTCGAGCAGCTCCTCGGCGATGACGAGGTTCTCGTCGAGCGGTACGGCGGAGCCGTCCCACATGTGCGACTGGAAGAGGGGCGCCTCGCCCCGCGCGACCCGCTCCTCCGACAACGCCAGCAGCGGACGCACGAAGCCGTCGAGCTTGTCCTTCGGGCAGTGGTCGGTGTGCAGCGCGATGTTGACCGGATAGTTCTTGGCGACCTCGGCGGCGTAGGCCGCGAACGCGACCGAGCCGGCGACCATGTCCTTCACGGACGGCCCGGAGAGGTACTCCGCACCACCGGTCGAGACCTGGATGATCCCGTCGGACCCGGCGTCGGCGAAGCCCTTGAGGGCGGCGTTCAGGGTCTGCGAGGAGGACACGTTGATCGCCGGGAACGCGAACGCGCTCGCCTTGGCGGTGTCCAGCATCTCGGCGTACTTCTCGGGGGTGACGATGGGCATC
>VFQN01006430.1_pt1 | contig 13413 bp, 22 predicted proteins | sample 3512371 | NCBI WGS metagenome assembly VFQN01 (sample SAMN10412370, study PRJNA504923) | tailings metagenome | isolation source: Replicate 2 from Balatoc abandoned mine | place: Philippines: Itogon, Benguet | collected 2017-08-28
GGGAAGGTGGGGGGCGGGGGGGGGGGGGGGGGGGGGGGGGGCTCGGTGCATGTGCGGGGGAGGGCGCCTGGGGCCTGCACGACTTCTACGCTCCGGGGCGGACCCTGTAGTGCGCCCTGCACTTGAGTTCCGCAGCCTCTTGAGCAACACTGGGCAGTGCCAGGCATGTGCACCGCTTGCCCGGCTCCCCCATGCCCTTACGCCAGCTGGGGACCTGGTCGCCTGGCACATGCTCTCCACCACATGCTCCTCCGTATAGGATTGCTAACATGCCACTGCCTAACCCCGTCGCAGGTGTGGGACGTGGTGAAGGGGGCGTGTGAGCACACGCTGCGGTGTCACACGGACAAGGTGCAGGCGGTGGCGTGGAACCCGGCGGAGTCCCCTGTGCTGCTCACGGGGTCATTCGACCGCAGCGTGTGCCTGGTGAGTGGGGCGGTGGGGAGGGACTGGACGCGCAGCTCTTGGGGCCAGGGCAAGCGGCTTAACGCACTGTTGCACGGTTATCAGGTCAGCACGGCCCAGGCCGAAGGCGGAGGGGATCGATGCAACGAGGCAGTTCGTTTGGATACGGCAGGGTACCACGTGTTGGGAAAATACAACCATGTCATGCCCAAACACGCGACAGCGCACAGTGGTGCCAGCATGTGGGCTGAGAGCGTTGGGACCCTAACGTGGCGGTCGAGTGAGCGTGGGGACCCACTGCAAGGCGGCAGCTCGCTTGTGGTGGTCGGGGCCGGGACGCATGGCTTTGGAGAAGGGGGCTGATAAAAGGCATGTCATCTGTATCTGCTGGGGCCGCCGCTAAGCTCGCCACGCCCCTGCACTCGCCCCGCACGCTGCCCAGGCCGACGCGCGGACACCGCAAGGGGACCCCGCGCGGTGGAAGGTCAGCGCGGACGTGGAGGCGCTGACGTGGAACCCGCACGACCCCACCTGCTTCCTGGTGTCCAGCGAGGACGGCATCGTGGCGCACTTCGACGCGCGGAGAGGCGCAGGTGCGGCGTGGTAGTTGGGGTACCCGCAGCTGCTGGGGAGGGGAGTGGGGACCGACGGCTTAGGGGGAGGTCGTTCGGGCAAGGATGCATGGTGGGTGAGGGTTTGGGGGAGGAGGCACGAGGCAGTGCCCCCGGTCCGGAGCAGCGTGGGTGGCCACTAAGAGGGGTCGAGGGTCGAGCGGGCGCCATTGGATGGGGCGGACAGCGGCCGGGTCGAACTGGGAACGCCAGGGTGAAGGCCACCGGAGGCCATGACCCATGGGCCATGGGCCAGGGTTGCCCACTGCACCAGGCACGTGAGCCAGTCACCCGGCTGCTTGGGTGTCCAGTACTGCCGTCGGGTTTACTGGGTGGGCACAGGCCAAAGCAAGGCGGCCAGAGGACTGTTGTGTGGCAGCGTGAGCCGCTGCTGACAACCACCCGGCACCCATATTTTTATGGGTCTCATTGCACCAGCACCGGTACCCTGCTGCTCCGGCCCGTATCGCCGCATCACCCCGGCTGCTTGGGGATCCAAGACGGCCGTCGAGCAAACTTCAGTGGGCACAGTCCAAAGCCAGGTGGCCAGAGGGTCCTGGTACTGCTGTGCGGCAGCGTGAGGCGCCGCTGACAACCACCCGGCACCCAACCTACCACGCTGCACCAACACCGGTACCCTGCTACTCCGGCGCACAGGCAGCGCCCCGCTGTTCCGGCTCAAGGCGCACGACAAGCCCACCTGCACCATGAGCTTCTGCCCGGCGGTGCGGGGGCTGCTGTCCACCGGGTCAACGGACAAGAAGGTGCGGGGGGGAGGGGGGAAGGGGAGGCAGGCCTCCTTGGCTGGGTGCGCAGGCGGGTGGGCTGGCGGAGTTGCTGGGTGCAGAGGGAGACGGGGCGGTGGGAGGTTGCGGGTAGGGGCCTGGGAGAGAGGAGGTGGCGGGGAGGAGCGGTGGCGGGCGGATGCCGAGGAGGCGGAGGCGGATGGTGGCGCGAGTGGCTCGGCGAGAGGCGGCAGGGTTTGGGGTTGCTGCTAATGCGATCAGCATGTTAGCAATAACCAAGACGCGAGGTTCAGCGCGGCCGACCTCCGCTGCCACTACCCGCACCGGCCACCGCACGACCCTCCTGTACCAACACTGCCCGCGAGCGCCATGGCACTGCTCGTGGGCAGCTGGCAGCACTACACCAATCCCTCCTACCCTGCCTCACCTCCCTCGTTGCCCCAGGTCAAGCTGTGGGACATCAGCGACAACAAGCCGGCCATGGTGTGCGCCCAGGACCTCAAGGCGGGGGCGGTGTTCACGGCGTCCTTCTGCGCGGACGCGCCGCACCTGTTGGCGGCGGGCGGCGCGGGCGGGGAGGTGGTGGTGTGGGACGTGCGGGCGCACGACGCGGTGGCGGCCAAGTACCCCGACTTCGCGGCGACGTTGCCCGGGGGGCGGGGGCAAGGGGCGGCGGGCGGGGACATGGAGGAGGAGGATGAGGCGCCGGCGAAGAAGGGCGGGAAGAAGAAGGGGAAGAAGTGAGGGGGTGGAGAGAGGGGAAAGAGGACGTGCGAGGCTGGTTGCCGGGGCGAGTTGCGGTTGTAAGGAGCTGTAACACGCTGTGGACGGGGCTTCTGCCTCTGACGCCTCTCGCGTTCTGCTTTCTAGTTTAAGGAGGTGTTTATTGGTCCAAGCCCAACGCTGCATGTGACCGGTTGTGATCCACGTCACAGGCCTGCACCGACCCAGTCTGGCCGAGGCATGGCCAGGAGCAACTGCGTGGGCCCAGTGCATTTCCGCTGGAAGGTCACTAGGGAGTGGCATCTGGTGGCATACATCAAGGTCCCCTGACCCGCCCACGGTCAGGCAAAATCCTAAGCAGCCCGAGCTAGCCTAGGCAACAACGAACAGCAAGGTTCAGGCGCTAAGCTGATGAAGGACAGCTGGCACGTGCCGCAGGACCCTTGGAAACCTGCCGTCCCACCTCCCTTGCGTCCCATGCCAGACATGGGACGCAAGCTGGGGCATGGCAGTCCGCTAATCCCCCTGCGCCCTGGGCCCACAGGCCACAGCAAGGCCGTTGGACAGTGTCTCACAGGCGCTGCGACTGTGGAAACGTGCCCTCGTATGAATATACGTATGGGCGCACCCTGGAACCAGCTCGGGGAAAGCGGGCATGCGCGGCAGACGCAAGGGCACATGTGCCGTACAGGTGAACCATGGTCCCTTCAGGTATCGCGTCTCCTCTGGCGTTATTCTCTCAAGGGGCAGGCATCCGACGACGGCCTATTTTCACGTACACCTGTAACACAACCACACATAGCTGTACCTGCCGCCGCCAGCGTAGGACCAAGTCCATCACCTTCTCGTAGGCCGTCGTCATAGAAAGCCACAGCCCAAGAACACAATCCAGCGCCTATAATAAAGGGATAGGGCTGTCAACTTGTCTTTAATCTGGGCTATACACCTTTCATTCTTGCGCATCGTGTAATTCTCTTGGCCGGGCGGCACAGCAGCAGAAATGGGTGCAGACGACGATAAGAAGAAGGAGAAGAAGAAGGATAAAGAGGAGAAGGAAAAGAAGGAGAAGAAGGATAAAGACAAGGACAAGGAGGTGCGGCGGGGAGCGGGGCTGGAGGCACTTTCGGCGGCTCTCCAGCATGTGATACCACTAGTACAGTATAAAACAGAAAGCCAAAGCAGCGCAGCAGTGCCGCGCAACTGCTCTGCGCCCTTGCCGCGCGATTGAACCCGGGCTTCAGCCAGATACGGGGGCCAACCCTGTTGCACATTGCAAGACCTACAAAAAGTGGTTGTAGTTGACACCGTTGGAGCTTTGCTGGTTGTCGGGTGGTAGGCCAAGAGCTTCAGAGCCCAGCTGCCGGGGCTACGGGTCGTGTGCCACCCCGCACGTGATCCCTGGTGGCTACCCTGCCCTGCATTGGGCACGGGTTCTTTTGTCGCTTGCCTGCAAATGACGCCTTGTGCTGGGCTGGCCCCCACCCTCACAGGACAAGCCCAAGAAGGACAAGGGCGAGAAGAAGGAGAAGGGTGAGCGTGCAACAACACAATGACCGCCGGCCGCCTACACACAGCCGGCATGAGCAGCTATTCCTTGCCTGCCGCTGGCCGGCTGATAACATCCCAGCACCGCCGCAATAGTCAACTGCGTTTAGCACTACACGCATACTGTACCATGCGCTGGTGCGCACCCTCCTCACCCCACGCCGACTCCACCCCCCACCTCCCACAGACAAGAGCGAGAAGAAGGACAAGGACAAGTCCGAAAAGAAGGACAAGAAGGAGAAGGAGTCCGCCGTCCCAGCCCGAGGGCCTCCTGCCCGCGGCCCCCCGGCTCGCGGCCCACCCGCCAAGGGCTCCGCCGCGCCCACCAGCGACTACCTAGCAGGCATTGACCTGCCCTCATCCGACGACGAGGAGGAGGAGATTGAGCGCGGGCGCGTGGACGAGGACGCCACGCGTGCGCCCATCCTTGCGGGCAGCAGCCGTGAGAACAAGAAGCTGGCGGACAAGGAGCGCAAGGCTCTGGAGGCGGCGGTGCGCGCCAAGGAGGATGCGCTGCGGGAGGACGAGAACGTGTTCGATGTGTCGTACGAGGGCATGGGCGATGAGGTGACGGCCAGCGCAACGGACGTCAAGGTATGGGGAGCGTAGGGGGCGCTTGGAGGGCGGGGAGGAGTAGGGGCCGGGGATAAGGGGTTGTGGAGGTGATGGTACTGGGTAGCGGGAGCTCGGGGTGGGTGGAAGGGCCGGCAGGGTGCAGACGGACGCACGGGCGCTGCAATGCCGACAGCCTGTCCAAGCATGTGCCGTGTGGCTCTGCTGGCGTTGAAAAGACCCGTTGAACCCCGTGTCCCGACCAAGCGCCTCAACTCAGCGCGCACTCGCTGCCCTACCGTGTTCCAGGTGCACAACCTGACGGTGCGCGCCAAGGGCAAGCTGCTGCTTGAGAACACCTCGGTGACGGTGGCGGCGGGGCGGCGCTACGGCCTGGTGGGGCCCAATGGCCGCGGCAAGTCCACGCTGCTGCGCCTCATGGCGCGGCGGCAGATCCCCGTGCCGCTCAATATCGACGTGCTGCTGGTGGAGCAGGAGATCGTGGGAGACGAGCGGTGGGTTAGGGAGTGTGGGTTTTGGGTGTGGTATGGGGGGCAAGGGCACCGGCAGCGGCCGTCCGGTGGTGCTCTCTGCGGGGCGGTAAGGCCACGCGCTCTCCGGTTGACCGGAGTAGATTGCGGAGCACTGGTGCAGCTGTCGATGACCGAATCAAGTACGGCACCAGCTGCAGGGATAGGACCTACCTCAACCCCTGAATGCTGTGCTCCGGGCAGCTGCGTGGACATCCCGTGCTGGGCTGTGCGTGGGGCTGCTGCTGCTGTTGCTGCAGCTTACCCCGTCTCGCTGGTTCCGTTTACCCCACGCAGGACCGCGCTGCAGGCTGTGGTGGAGGCGGACGTGGAGCTGATGGCGCTGCGGCAGGAGGAGAAGGAGCTCATGGAGGCGCTGCAGGACGACGCCAAGGAGCACCAGGCGGACTTCGACCACGATGCGGCGCAGGTGGGGTAGTAGACAGGGGGCGAGGGGGGGCGTGGTGGTGGCAGTGTTGTTCGTTGCGCGTAGTGCACCGAGCTGCGGGCATGGGGGTGCAACGGCGCTGCGAGAACTGGAGGGCTTGTTGAAGTACGCGGTCGCTGGATTGGCAGTCAGGCCGGGCAGGATATTGAGTTACGTGATACGGCTCGCAAAGGATGCATGTCACACAGGCTAAGCTCCCCCAGAGCGCGGCGTGGGGGACTGGAGTACAGTTCCCTCACCAAGCTAGGAGCTGTACGGGGTAGACGAGATGCGGCGGCATTCGGCTCACAATTTCCACCTCCTTCAAACCTCACAGGACCGGCTGAACGAGGTTTACGAGCGCATGGGGCAGATCGGGGCGGCGTCGGCGGAGAGCCGCGCGTCCAAGATCCTGCACGGTCTGGGCTTCACCGATGCAATGCAGCGGAGAAGCACGCAGTCGTTCAGGTGAGGCTCAGGAAGGGTCCCGCGCCCACATGGAAGGCCTGGGACGCTTGGCGCGGTGTGCACCCATGCATCGGGCTTGCTGCGGTGTACGTCAGTACCACCAATTGAACATGAGTTTACTATGCAGGGCTTCAAGGAGGGTCCTATTGTTGGCTTCCATCTACCCTGGGGGCCACTCTGTGCGTCGTTGACACAATCTTACCCCCGGGGACGCGAGGGGCAAACTTCGTGTCCCAGCATGCCGCATAATAATCACCACCGCTACGACCGCATGCGCCGGACACCACGCCTCGCCATGCCATCCTCACGGGTCTGTGTCGCATGCAGCCAAACAGCAAACATGCATGCACCTGCAAGCCCTCGCCCCAAGCAGCCACAACAACACACCCTGCCGGCATCCCCTGCACCTCCTTACTGAGCCCTCCTGCCTGCCATTCCCCGCAGCGGCGGCTGGCGCATGCGCATCTCGCTGGCCCGCGCGTTGTACATCCAGCCCACGCTGCTGCTGCTGGACGAGCCCACCAACCACCTGGACCTGCGCGCCGTGCTGTGGCTGGAGGAGTACCTGATGCGCTGGAAGAAGACGCTCATCGTGGTGTCGCACGACCGTGACTTCCTCAACTCGGTCACCACCGACATCATCCACCTGCACGACAACCAGCTGCACCAGTACCGCGGCAACTTTGCGCAGTTCGACGAGATGTACGAGCAGAAGCGGCGAGAGGTCAACAAGGTGGGTGTGGTGTGCGGCTCCGGCTTGCGGTTTGGTCCTAGCCGCGGGAGTGTTTAAGGGCAGGGGGGAAAGCTGGTCGGCTGCTGGGGCGGGCTGGGAGGCGGGCGAGTGGCTGTCGGCTTTGGTTGGCAAGTCGCTTTCACAGTCAAGGCGGCCCTTATCCCGCACCTTTGTGGGAGCAAGGGCACGTGGGGATGCCGTTTTGGTCTTGAGGCCGCCATGGGTGTCTCCTTGGGCTCACTTCATGTTTCCCTCTTTCCAGGCGTACGAGAAGTACGAGAAGCAGCTCAAGGCGGCCAAGAGCGGGGGCGGCAAGGACGCCAAGGCAAAGGCGGACAAGGTACGGCACGTCGGCGGGCATGTGGGGGTGCCGTTTTGGTCTTGGGGCCGCCATGGGTTTTTCCCTGGGCTCAAGCAGCTGGACCGGTACCCGAGGGCGTAGGCTCCCTTGCATGCTGGCGTGTGACTGACCCTCCGCATCCGTGTACGACACGTACGACACTGCACGCCCTCCGTCCCGTGCAGGTGCGCGACAACGCCACCAAGACCAACGCCAAGCGCAACAAGGGCGCGGGCGACGACGGGGCCAGCTCCTCCGCCGTCTCGGTGCCGCAGCGCTGGTCGGACTACACGGTGGAGTTCCACTTCCCGGAGCCCACCGAGCTGCCGCCGCCGCTCATCCAGCTCATAGACGTGGACTTCAAATACCCCGGCAGGTGGGGAAGTGTGTTCTGCGTGTCCTGTAATGTGGGTTCCCGCTTTGGGCCTGCCTTGCCTAGCAGGGAGGGTGGTGCGGGGGGCGGGGGGAAATGATGATGACTGAGGGTGCTATTGTTCTGCGCGCTGAGATGACGACTTTCACCTTACGCCTCACACTTCGCTGAGATTTCGATCGTTGAGGACAATTCAAGGGTCTGAGCGCGCAGTCCATACCAGAATCTGCATTATCGTTGGGCTTGAGCACATCGCATGGCAACGCATAGTGTCCTCGGCTAATCTCACGTTGATGACCTTCACACCTTACGCCTCACACTTCGCCGAGACTTTGGTCGTTGAGGACAAACCAAGGGTCTGAGTGAAAAGCTGCTGTGCACGTTTCTTGCCTAGATGCACAAACGGCACCGCACTATGAGTATACACACGCCACAGGCCCACAGTCGTTACACACAAGCCCGCAAGCGTATGAGGCGAACAGGCGATGGCTTTGGGCGCCCTCGCCTCACGCATGGGGCGCACTATGGCAATGTCCAGGGAGGGGACTCGTGTCTGTACTGTTCATAACACAAGCAATTGCAGTCGTGTGCCTCCGTGTCTTGCGGTCATGTTCTGTTGGCGCAAAGATGACCTCCATACCTTAGCCTCACACTTCGCCGAGACCTCGGTCGTTGAGGACAATCCAAGGGTCTGAGCCCACTCGCACCCATTGCACCAGCAGCACGTCAACCGTCGGTGGTTACAGCAGGCACACCCCGCACCATCTACCGGGGAGCGCCTCTAGAGCTACCGCACAGCACACCCCGGGTTTTACCGATACGGGCCGACAGTTCTTACCTGCCGAGTCTGTAACTGAGGCCTGAGAACAGCGTTGTTGTTCAAAGCACATGAACGCATATACGTCGGTGGTTACAGCAGGCACACCCCGCACCACCTACCGGGGAGCGCCTCTAGAGCTACCGCACAGCACACCCCGGGTTTTACCGATACGGGCCGACAGTTCTTACCTGCCGAGTCTGTAACTGAGGCCTGAGAACAGCGTTGTTGTTCAAAGCACATGAACGCATATACGTCGGTGGTTACAGCAGGCACACCCCGCACCACCTACCGGGGAGCGCCTCTAGAGCTACCGCACAGCACACCCCGGGTTTTACCGATACGGGCCGACAGTTCCCTACCTGCCGAGTCTGTAACTGAGGCCTGAGAACAGTCACAAACCCATCCCTCCCGCTCGTTTACGCTGTTGCCGACACGGAGCTCGTCCAAGCTATGCCCTGCTGAGCAGCTAAAGACAGGTTTCGCCACTCACACGACAGCACGCAGTAACAGTTGCTGCTGCTGTTGTTTTCCTCACAGGGACGACTTCGGCCTCAAGGACGTCAACCTGGGTGTGGACATGGGGTCACGCATCGCCATCGTCGGTGAGTCACACCCAGTGCGCTGCTTGTGCGCTGCCTTGTGTAGCACCCATGGTTGTGGGAAACCATACGGGCACTTGTTTCCCGCAGACTGACCCCGCTGCTGCTTTGCCCCCCCTCGGCGCACCCTATTGTGTATTAGGCCCTAACGGCGCCGGCAAGACCACGCTCATGAACCTGCTGTCGGGGGACATCGACCCCGTGTCTGGGGAGTCGCGGAGGAGCCACAAGCTGCGCATCGGGAGATACGCGCAGGTAGGCCCCTGCGATTCCCGCAGCACTGTTCCCGCCCATCTGGGACCGTGTTGGCGTCGCGCCCCCTCGCTTTACCTTGCATCCTGCCAGCCTAGACAGAACACATCCGTTGCAGTCATGTCACTGGATCATCAAAACATCCTCATACTCAGCTCTGCCAGCGCGCAGCACTTCGTGGGTGGCGCCGTCCGTGGCGCTTCCACGACATCAGTATCTGTATGTGTTCACTAGTGCTTACCCCAACACGCCTTCTCCTTCCACCTCCAATCCGCAGCACTTCGTGGACGCGCTGTCCATGGACGAGAACCCCGTGGAGTACCTGCTCAGCAAGTACCCGCAGGCGGGGCTCAAGCCGGAGGGCATGCGCGCCATGCTGGGCCGCTTCGGCCTCAGCGGCCAGCACCACCTCACGCCCATCTGCAAGCTGTCAGGTGAGCGGGCGGGTACTGGTACTGCGCGGGCAGGTGCGGGTGTGGGAGTGGGTGGTTGAGGGTGGAGGTGGTCTTGTGCTCTTTGTGTGATGGGATGTGGGTAGGGAAGTGTTGGGGTTGGATGGGAGGGGCCTTGGGCTGGAGCAAGGGTCGTGAGGGGCGATAGTGGGTGGGCGTGTGGAGGTGGCTGGTGGGGAGGAGCCGTTTGGCGGTGATGCAAACGAAAGAACCTTCAGTCTAAATACTTTGCTGAGGCGCCGCAAGCGCCCTGCTGAGAAACCTTTCTCTCTGAGCCAAGCGCGTTGGGGTGGGGCGGGGGGGGGGGGGGTTGATGCACCTGTACTTGGCAAGTTTGCGTTGACCCCGTTCGGCAATGATCGAAGCGAAAGAATCTTCAGTCTCATACTTCGCAGAGCGCCTAGAGCGCCGTGTTGAGAAACCTTTCTCTCTGAGCCGATTGCTCTGGGAACGCTGCAAGGACTGGGCTGAGTTCCCAGTCGTACATGACTGCACGGCACGACTCGCCTCATGACGCTTGTGTGGATGGCACTGATGCAAACGAAAGAACCTTCAGTCTCATACTTCGCTGAAAGGCGTTTAGGCGCCCTGCTGAGAAACCTTTCTCTCTGAGCCGTCCACCCCTACCACACATCCCCTGCACGTGCACCAGCTCCTTTACCCAACGCTCAACTCACCCTTGCTTACCCTTCCCTCCCCTCGCCTGTTTCCTATCTCTCGTCCCGCAGGCGGCCAGAAGGCGCGCGTGGTGTTCACGTCCATCTCGCTCATGAACCCCCACATCCTGCTGCTGGACGAGCCCACCAACCACCTGGACATGCAGTCCATCGACGCGCTGTGCGAGGCGCTGGCGGAGTTCGAGGGTGAGCGCGTGCGCCCGCCACGTGTCACCTCTCCGCCGCGTCCACTGCTGCTACCGCGCCGCACGCACCTGCTCGTGCCCTCTCCTCCCGCTTGCAAGCGCTGCTGCTCCCCGTGCTAGCCCACAATACCACCCTTGTTCCTCCGCCGCCGCTGCTTTTGCTGCTAGTTCCACACCCACACGCACCTGCTACCTCCCTTATCCCACCCGCAGGCGGCGTGATCGTCATCTCGCACGACGCGCAGCTGCTGTCTCGGCTGTGCGAGGACGAGGAGCGCAGCCAGGTGCTGGTGGTGGAGGACGGCAAGATCCGGCACTACGCGGGAGACTTCGAGGACTACCGCGCGGAGCTGATCAAGGAGATCACGGCGGAGCTGGACGAGGAGTAAAGGGGGGGGGCGAAGGATAGGCATAGGGATTGGGAAATTGAGGAGGAATTATATAGCATGTAGTTGGAGGCTAAGGGAAGTGAATGAAGCTCGGTGAAGACCTGCGGAGGATTGGATAATAGGAAGGAATTCAGGGTATAGGCAAGGAAGCATGGGTGGGCACTAGGTTGAGCGGTGGAGCCTGACGGCGTTTGAGTTGGTCGCGAGGTTCGTGTTGCGTCTCTGGTGGCTGTCTAGCGGAGGGATGAGAGCGCTGAGCGTGTTGCAACGTGGAGCGGACGCAGGTTGAAGAGGCTGCGCGAGAGTGAGGGCGGTGAGTGTAAATAGGATGTGTCGAGTGGTCCTTTTGCGGGCATATGCCTTCACGCACTGGTGCTACTGGCACAAGACTTGTAGAAGTGACTAGTCAACGTCGTCGCCGAGTTAAAAGCTAAGCGGGCTGCCCACGGTTTTGAAGGTGCGCCTTACCGGGCGTGCCCCGGCATGTCCCTGACCGCTACGTGCAGTCCTCTGGCCATAGGTCGCGTACGGTTTGTGGCACGGCGTCCTGGTGCTGTGCTATGGGCCCGCAGCTCTAGGCTGCTGAAGGGGAAGTTGGCGTGCTGGCCTCTTGCTTCTGTGCACACAATTGTGCACCCGAGAGCCTTCGGTACTGCTTTTCTCCTCTGCATGGTGATATGACGCTGTGGTGGCTAAAAGGAGGTGAAGCTGGGTGTACGTTGCATGTGGGCAACCCGCCTAACCGCGTGGACCCTCACCATTCACAGGCCGTTCGCAAGGGATGTAACGGCACGTCAGTGAGCTTGACCAGGGAAGCCTGACTGTTTAAGGGTGGCGGCGGGCCGCCTGAGGCTGCTTGCAAACCGTTGGGACGCAGCTTCCTGCAGCAGCAGTAAACATGTGCGGCCCAGCCGGTGCACGACACGGCTCATAGCAGGGCGGCCACTCGGCACGCAGGACATGCACCTGTCATGTGGTCCTTGAAGCTCAGCCTCAAGAAGTCAGAAACGGCCCGCCTCCGGTCCCGGCTCTTCGCTGCCAACCCCGCCACGCCCCACTGTCCCCGCCACGCCCCACGTGCCCTGCGCCACCCACTGCCCCACTCAGAACGCATACACTTTGAACACATACCACAATGACCTTCCATGGTGCTGGATTGTCGGGCTGGTCCTTGGTGCGGCAGCTGTCGTAGGCTGTCCCTGGCTGTCCGCTGTCCAGGGCCCGGACGGCGGGTACGCGCAGGCACGTGGCAAACAAGGCTGCCCTGCAGTTGGGCCTTGTACTGCGGGTTGCTTCAGGTTGCGCCTTACACATGGACTATGCAACTGGGGCTGTGCTATAGCGCCTGCTTGCCATATCCCTGCCCCGCGGGTTAAAACGGCAAGGCGTGGGCGAGATGTGGGCAGCTGACTGGCAGTACAGTCACCCAATCTCTGGGGACAAGTTTACGACGATCGCCGCAAAGTACATAGCATACTATACTTATCATAGTACCAAACGGCTAAATGTCTTTGACGAAGCAGTACCAACCAAGTGCCTAAGCACTCGAGCCTAAGCACTCGAACAAAGCATATTCGACCGTTGTCCCTCTCGCCCCCGATCCACCTGCCCTGCCAACTACCCATCGATATACGGCATAACTTGGGGCTGTTTTGCAGTCGTAGCTATGCCTGCAGCGCGGGTTCAGGCCTCCGCAGGCGGCGCGGGTCCTCCGGCCATTCCCGAGTTTCTCTATTTGTGCTTCGGGATGTGTCTGCCTCCACCTCCGCCTCCGCCACTCAAAGAAGTAAAGAAAGAGGCTCCAAAGAAAGGGCAAGTGCATTGGGTTGTTGAGCCATGTTCGAGGGCCAGCTGGCTGCAGTGACTAAGCTTCACTTAGAGTGCGCTTACTGCATTTCCATGAGATGCATTATAATGGATATGATACAGGCTACAGTTTCACCAATACGCTTTTTCTTAATTCCACGTCGGCCCACGTGACACGCCACAGGCCCAGTGAGGACTGGCGCAAGATACCCATCGTTGCAGAGCACGACTTGCTCAAGCAGCTGGGGAAGGTCAGTACTTGGGCTACTTGGCATCACCACACTTCCGGGCATCACCACACCGCATGTAACAGGGTCATGTGGGGCAGCCAGCGGGGCAGCTGCATGTCTTGCGGTGGCCTTGACCTGTAAAGTGCCCCCTTTGAGGCCCTGTTTCATGGCCCAGGCCGGGTCACAAACGTGCGTACACTGCTTGTCATTAAATTATTATTGGTTGGGCCCCAGGGTGGCTTCTCCGAGATCTGGCTTGCGGAGCACCGGACCAGCCACGAGCTGGTGGCCATCAAGGTGGTGCAGCTGGTGGAGGCAGAGCTGGAGCCGGACGAGGTGCGTGTGGGTAAACTGGGGGTGCAGCCGGAAGAGGTGCGTGTGGGTTAAGTGGAGGTCTAGCCGTACGAGTGAGTGTGGGTTTCCTGGGGCTGGAGCACGACGATGTGCGTGTGGGTTGCCTGGGTGTGGAGCCGGATTAGCTGGGTGTGGAGTCGGTGGGTGATCCAGTGTTACACTGTGGGCAAAAGCCGGGGGTCCATAACCGGACCGA
>VFQN01006431.1_pt1 | contig 13412 bp, 24 predicted proteins | sample 3512371 | NCBI WGS metagenome assembly VFQN01 (sample SAMN10412370, study PRJNA504923) | tailings metagenome | isolation source: Replicate 2 from Balatoc abandoned mine | place: Philippines: Itogon, Benguet | collected 2017-08-28
GGGTGCAGGGTGCAGGGTGCAGGGTGCAGGGTGCAGGGTGCAGGGTGCAGGGTGCCGCGGTGCTGCGCAACGCTGAGCTTGCATGACGTCCGCATCACGCGTTGCTGTCATTGTGTGAGCCTGCATACCAGTAACACACCTATCCTGCACGTTTATCCTCTCCCCATAGCATCTGCGCCATGCCCACGCCACGCACCTTACTCACATATACTACACACATCCTGGCCCACCCCTCCTGCCTGCCCCCGGCCCCTCCCCCCGCAGCACGTCATCTGCGCGGCGCCCAAGCTGGTGGAGAAGCACCTCAAGGCGGCGGGCGGGCCGGGCCTGGTGGTGCACCCCGCCAAGATCCTGTGGACGCCCTACAACGCGGAGCGCGACTACAAGGACTTCGGGCGCTGAGTGGCATGGGGCCGCAGGGCAGGGGCTACAGGGGTGTGCGGGGGCGAGGGGAAGGGGGAGGAGGAACCAGGCCTCTGGGCGCTGAGCAGGGCCGACTGAGGCGCTGTGGAGCGGGGGGAGCGACGGTAAGGACTCTGGGCGCTGAAGGGCATGGGGCCGGGGGCACGGGGGATGAGGGGGCGGGGATGCTTGGGTGCGCATCGCGTGGCGGCGGGAAGCAGGAAAAGGCACAGATGGTTAAACGTGATGAAGTGCGCTCGTGCACCCAAGTGCGGTGTTAGGGGCGATGTGGGTCGGTGGCGGACATGGGTCTAGCGAGGCGCAGCGTGCGTACGGCGGGCACTGAGGACGAGAAGAGGGTGGCAGTGTGGCGGTGGTCCTGACCGAGGGCGTGGCAGGTTGATGTTGGCCTTGCTCTGCCGAGTGCGGAGCGGTGAATGGACGCATCGCAAGGGTCACACGGCGCGGGCAGCGGCGGTATTGTTCTGTGGGACTGAGTTGCACGGGAAGAGCTGGTACCTGGCTCGGCTGTTGAAGGGGTGCGGCGTGGGCCCCTTTGCCCCCTCCTGTTCTGCTGGATGCGAATTGTAGGCCCGGCAGGAGGCGACGCGCATTGTGGGTGTATGTGAAGGGCCAGGAGAGGTCGTTATCCGAGGTGATTCAAGTAACTGTGCGCTGTCCCTTGGTACCGTAATCGGCTGCCAAGGGATGTTCCTTGCCTGCCCTACGATTCCTAGTAGGTGTGTTCGGGACCAGCAAGGATTGTTTGGCCACACCACCTGAAATGTAACACAAAATGCCATGAAATGCCACCTTGACAGACACGTGCTTCAGTGAGTGTCCAGCACGAATGCGCCATGGGTGCGTTGTAACTCTCCCCTCTGCACTGGGCTACCCAATGCCATGCACACTGCCAGGGGCAGCCAACGTTCTGCCACATCGTATACTGGTGATAGCTCCACCATCTGTGTGGTGCCCTTAAAAATCGTCTGCCGCTAAGGCGCCACCACCGTTCCCCGAACTGTCGAGTGTTCGATGGTTGACCCTGGAGCCTCCCTAACCGCCTAAAAAGCATACTGGTACTCAGCACAAGAGAGCCGCGCTGCAGCTTCCAGAGAGCGGCTTGGTCCCCATCGCGCTGCAGTCGCAGTCTAAAACCCCAGCCGCATCTGCCTTGAGGGGCTGCTCACACGCGTGGGGCTGCCCGCGAGCCCCACCGCCGCAAAGCCGTACCCAGCCGGCACCCCAGCCCCCGGCGCCGCCTCCCCGCCCCCCGTCGACCCCGCCCTCGCGCCCAGCACTCCCCCAGGCACGCCGCCCGGCCCTGGCCCCGCCACGCCCGCGTTCTCGTCGTTGGCGCACTCCTCCTCGGGCCCCTCGTCCATAGGACCGTCGGGCTGGGACAGCTGAGAGGGGAGGGGAAAGGGCAGGCCTGCGGCCGGGCCCGCATCCTGGCCGCTGAGCGATGGCCCGTGCCCAGGCTGCGTTGCGGCGGCGGGCAGGCTGACCGAGCCCTGGCGGGACACGGGGGGCTGTGGGTGTGCGGCGCCGGGGCCAGGCGGCAGGCAGCAGCTGTTGCTGCCCGCGCTGCTGGCGGTGCTGCCGCCGTTGCTGCCGCGGCTCTGCAGCACCGGGGGCTGGAAGATGGAGGCGGCGCCCAGGGGCCGGGTGCCCACGGGGAAGGGCAGTGGGGGAAGGGCGGGGAGGGCGGCGGGGGCAGCGTGCGGGTCGGGGTGCTGGGCGCCGTCCGCCTCGTCTGCTGTGCCCAGCGCCAGGCGGCGGGAGGTTGGCACGTGCCGCGTGGGCGAGTGGGCGGCGCCGTCCTGGCGGGGCGGGGAGGGTGTGGAGGTAGTAGCTCAGGAAAAGGAAGGGGTGAGTGCTTGCCAGGAACGTGCACAGGCGTTGCGGGAGAGGTCTCATTGCAACCACAAGGGGTGCCTTCTTGACGCAAGCGAGTGGTTGCAGAGGATGCGGGAGACGCTACCACAGCCCAACGGCTGTGGTGCGCACGAGGACTTTTGCAGCTGCATCCTCATGATGCCAATGCCTGAAAATAATGTGACCCAGTTGCGGTTGCATGCCTGACCCAAGCCAACACAGTGTGGCGCTTCGGGAACAGAAAGGCGACGCATTCCTCTCCTCGACAGCAACAACACAATGTCCAGGACATGGTTACGGAGTCCTGCCAGTGCGCTCATAGCACCTGCATGGCGGTGCTTTGCCCGAGAGCCGCGAGCGCCCGGGAGCCACCGGCAGCGATGCCGCCGGGCCTGGGCAGGGGCGGCAGCTCCGTGCTCCACAGCCGCTTGACGGCGCTGCCCGGGCCACGAGGACCGGTCGGGGATGCGGCTCCCAGCCGCGACTTGCCGTGCGAAGGTGGAGGCGACTTCACGTCAGCGTAGTACTCCGCGAACCGCGACGTCACGTCCCCAAATGGCTTGCGTTGCACGACACCGGGGCTCTGGTGAGCTCCGTGCGCCAGGGCCCAGTCCACCGGGGCTCCATCGTCAAAGTCGAAAGGCATTTCCGCGTCCATCGCCTCGGACTCCATCGCCTCCCCGCACGCTAGAGACCCCGAATGGACCGTGTTTATCAAGCCTTTGGTATTGGACTGCATGTAGCTCGGGTAGTAGGTTGGATTGTTGTTGCGGTCGCTGTCCAAGGTCAGCTGTCAGCTGCTTTTTTGCGGCCCAAGAAGCGCACCGCTCATGAATAAGCAGCACCTGACTATCAAGCAATTATTACAATTTATAAAGTGTAGCTTATTGTAAGCGGGCAGTAGCAGTCGTTCTTCGTGCTTATGGCCCAATCACTGCCGTCGGAACAACGGCATCATGCAAGTTCTGTTGATGTGTTGCAAAGCTGCGACCCTGCCGTGGGACAGGGTGGCTGCAAGGTGAACATGGAACTCAGGTGAACATGGAACATGGAACTCCCCTGCATGGAATTCACACCCTTGCCCAAGCCGGGGGCTCTGACCTCTGGGCAGGTCAGGCACGAGAACGGCATATAAAGCTGCTGCCTGCTGGTGGTAACAAGCAACACATACCGGTACTTCATTAGTCGTGCGGCAGAACGTTGTGTGAGTACCGTACCGGTAAGGCTGTGGGCTAGGGGAGCCCTGCTTGACGCTGCTCCGGACCCTGCCAGCTCTCCGCGTCGGGTGCCGTCCGCTGGTCCAGCCTCCTCCATGTCCCGGGTGAGGTGGAGGCCAGTGGAGCACCGTGCGGCACAGCACACCACCGGGTGTCAACCGGTAGGCTGGTGATCTGCAGGATAGGGCCTGCCCTGGCCTGCCACACACTGGTTGTTGCAAAACCGTTGGCAAAAACTGCTCCCACACCCCTACCAAACCCATCCGGACTACAACGGCGGCCGCAACTGGCTGCGTCCTTCCAGGTCCACCCCACGTGCTGCTCTCAGGGCAGCTCAGCGTACGGGGACACCCCTTCACGCCTCCCCAGCGCTGCAACTCGCTTCATGCACCTCCGCTGAACCCCTCAGCCTAGCCACGCCCCCGCCTCGGCCGTCAGCCCCCAGGCCCGGGCCGGCGGGCCCCACCGCTCCAGTGCAACGACCTTGAACCACCCACCAATGTCCTCCGCCCCATCGCCCACACTCCACACCGGCCCCTCTGGCCGCAGTCAGCTACCCAACCGACCCTCACCACCTGACTGCTCCTGCGCAGCCAAGCCCCGAAGCCACTCCGCGTCTCCGCCTCCCCAGCACCAAGCCCATCCCAACACGGCCCCGCCGGGGCGCTCCGCCAGCGCCGCCTGCACCACCTCCACGCTCCCACCGGCGCGCCCTGCTCCACCAGCCACCGTTGGGCCGGCTGCTTGCGCCCCCACCCCATTGCACGTGCCACCACGTCCTCACCGCCTCACCGCATGCCCAGCCGCCGCAGGGCACCTAGCGCGGCCCCGTCGCCCCTGGCAGGCAGGCAGGCAGCAGGCAAGGCGACTGGTTATCCTCCGGCTGCGCCGACAGGCCACCCGGCCGCGCCGTCAGCCACTGCAGCATGGTCTCGCTACCCACCAGGGCCGCGTTCTTCGCCGCCGTGCAGACCGCTGCTGCGGCTGGTGCTGCTCCCATAGGTGCCGCCTGGTGCCGCAGGAGCAGCTGCACCAACTCCAGGTCACCCCGCTGCCCCACCAGGTCACTTGTACCCTCGATCCTGGGCCAGTCGCCATACCCCGTCTCGACCACCACCTGCACCACATGCCGCAGGTCCCGACAGTGGCGCGGAGTGCCACAGGGCCGACGGCCGGGCGCGCGGACGGCGCAGGATCGTGACACTCCAAGGTATGCAAATAAAACTCCGCTAGGACCAAACAGCAGCAGGTGCTGCAAGACATTCCACATGTCCCAACTTGGTTGGTTGATCAGGGAGCTTGCTAGCTTAACGGTACTGCCCTCGCTGTGGGGCGCCGGCGCCCCTCGCCCCTGCAACCACTGCCACTTGGCCACTGCGTCAGACTTGCCGGAAACTTGACTAGGAGTCCGCGCCAGCCTATGTCGTCACTCCCCACCATCGATAGCTCGCAACCCCCCACGTCCACTCGCCACTGCGCAACGGGCGTCTGACAGTGCATCCGCACCCGCGCGTGTCTTGCCCATCGGGTAGCCGCGGTCGCGTAGCCAGCGGCCCAGCGCACGCAGTGCTCCAGGCCCCCCGACTGGGCGGCAGCGTCGACGGTGCTCTCCTGCAGGCTGCAGCTGCCCACACACACATCCAGTAGCCATTCCATCTTGGCAACTGCATCCTCCGCGGCGGTCCCAGCGGCCGCGCCCAGGACCCCCTGGTCCATCACAGGTACAAGGTCCGTGACGGTGGCAGCGAACGGCGAGGACATGCCAGTTTTGTATCTGGCAACGGCGGGCCACCCTGCAGCCTGCAGCGTCTTCACGCCACCTGCAAGCCCGCCAGGTCGCAGTCGTACTGTGTTGCCGCCCGGTAGTTTGCACAGAGCAGCCTGGGACAGCGGCGCAGCAGCCCGCCCAGGCAGGAGCTGCGGGTGGCCCCCCGCCACCGCACGGCCGCCACCCCGGGTTCATCGTACCAGTCACCTCCAATTCATCCTGCAGCAGATGGAGCCAGTTACTGGGCTGCGGCAGCGCCCACGCTACCTCCAAGTTGACGTCTCCGCCGGTCGCAGCAGCTGTGCCCGGCAAGCCTCTGACAGCGCGTGTGATGCGCCAGTTGCTGCTGCCCTGTCGTCCGGTCCGAGCCCGCGGTGTGGGGCGGAAACGGCTGTGGCAGCCGCTGAGGGCGCGCTTGTTCAGGGGCAGGAAGGACATAATTTGCAGCTGGAGAGCGGGGGGCAGCTACAGCGGCCAGGACGGCAGTTGATGGAAACCGCAGGTCCAGGCTAAGATACTCAGATGGAGCGCGGAGCAGAGCTCGGCTGTTCCTTCACGCTTCCGGGGTACACATGTGGGCATAGGCATGCTTAGCCTCCTGGGTTCTGGCTGGTACACTGCTTGCCACTGGCTTTGCCAGTTGCTGTCCACCAGCGCCCCACCTGCACCACTACGCTGGACGTGCCTTGCAAAGTACGGCGTTGCTGCAGGCTGGAGCCACAGGCTCCTGGTCTTCCTGCTGGCTGTACTCAAGTGGCCAACACCTGTGTGGGCTGCACACCGTGCACAAGGCTACACGCAGCTGTCTACCAATCATCGTTGGTGCTCTGATCCCTTACATGTCGCCACGTGCTCCTGCCTGTGGCCGCGGCCCTCCACACACGGTGCACCACCATGGGCCACGGACGCCGTGCATGCAGCGCACGTGACACTGTACACCGTGACTGCACACCAACTACGGTACACGCACGGCATTCGTATACGCCGTACTGCTGTAAGTTGTAAACGACCCACATCACACCATAAGTAATCACTTGTCCAAGCTCTGCCCACCAGTCAAGCGGGCGGGGTCATTGCCGCCAGGCTGCTGTTGACAGTCAGTCAGAAGCTTGCACGTACACCCGCAATGGGTTGAGCACTGCCAGGATCCCCACAAGCAACGCAGCCATTCGGCACAAAAGCGCATGTCGCCCGGTTACCAGCCGCTATGCATGGCCACCCGCTCACACCCACACGACTCACCACGTGACACAGCTCCGTTACGAGACAACCCGCCAGTCCGCACACGATGATGCACAACTCCTTAACACAGCCATCGAGCAGCTGACACGCCCATGGCCCCAACAGTGTCTTCTCAGTGTCTACCTGTTCGACTGTCCTGTCTGCTTGTCGATCTATGGTACACAGGTCCTGCCCACACGCACAGCCAGCAAACCGTCGGCTCGTCCCCGTTCGTGCAGGCTGCACGCCACCTGGTTGTCCCTTGGGCCGTACGAGAGTGAGACCCCACAAACCTCCACCCGCTGCACGACGGAGCGGCACACCCCATACAGCCCAGCGTTCGGGACACCTTCAGGCCGGCCCAACACGGCCGAACGCACCTGCCTGCCACCAGCCCACATGCTCACATCACCGCCCGACCCGCAACCTGCATTCGTGCTTGCACCCGTCGCGTCACGCCACACCAGACCGCGCCACGCTGCACGAACGTCATGTCCCAGTCCCAGTCCCACCACACCCGCTGTCCGGATGCAGTTGCGGCCCGTGCCACACGGTCGGCAACATGAATCCAGCCGGGACAAAATACAATGGAGCGAAGCGCCCTGGCGGCGTGCCTCGCCCGTACACACTTCGTCACTAACGGCTGTTTCCTGCAGCCGCCGGCAGGTCACCCCGCCCAGCCGTGAAAAAACCACCCGTCACAGCCCGCCGGCGCACTAACGTCCTGTCTGTAGTGTTGTCATACGTAAAACCCACGTACACCGGTGCCCGCTTCACGCTTAACGCGTCGGTGCTGGCGTGCTCCAGTGCATGCCGCACCACGCCCAGGCCCCACTGCCGCATGCTCCCTGCAATGTCGAGCTCACCGGTATGCAGCAGCGGGCCGCAGCCCACATCCCACTCCCCACGTGGTGGCATCGCTCCCCCAGCCTCAGTCCCTCCTGGGCCGCACCCGCCGCATGTCCTCCGGCCCCACCGCGCCGTCCACCCCCACCCCCACCCCCAGCTCCCGCATGCGCACCGCACCGCCGCCCGCCACCGGCCCCGCTCCCGCGCCACCCCCGGCCCGCACCGCACCATGCGGGCCCCGGACCACCACCACCACGCCCCCACCGCCCCCGTGCCCATGCCCATGCCCATGCATGTGCCCGTGACCATGCCCGTGCCCCCCATGCAACCCGTGCGGCACCGGGCCCCCGTCTCCCAACTGCGGCCCGCCGTGCCCCCCTTGCCCTGCGGGGCCCGGCGGCCCTGGCGGCCCCTGCGGCCCCTGCCCCGCCGGCGTCGGCCCCGTGCCCAGCTGCGCGATGGTGGCCAGCAGCTCCGCCTGCAGCCCCGGGCAGGCGGCCACTGCGTGCGTGTAGCCCTCCGTGCGGATCACCGCCTGCAGGTGGCGGGCAGTGAACTCCAGGCACACCTGGTCGGGAGGAGAGGCGGGGGGCGGGCAGGTGAGCCGTTTAGCCAAGACGACTCAAACCACGCACGGCCAAACGCTGCGGGTTCCGCATCTGCACAGCCGTGCACGTGCGCCAGCGGCCCAGTTGCGGCCGCACCAGTACTCTCCCCCACCCTCAACCGCAGCCCCCGCCCCCTGCGCCACGCCCCCACGGCCCCGACTTCGCCTCGGACTTACATCACCCCACCCCTGCCCCGCGGCCCCTGCCCCCGCCCCCCGGTCCCCACCTTCTTGAGCTCCTCCGCGTGGTTCTTGTCCGCCAGTGCCAGCGTGTCCGCCACGCTGTCCACCTCCACGCACTCCACCAGCCGCCGCTCGGCAATGCGCCGCAGCCGCTCCAGCTGCAGCAGGTCGGCGGCGGCCAGCAGGTGCTGCGCCATGGCCACGTCCAGGCCGCCCCCCGCAGCGCAGGAGACGCCGGGGCCGTCGGCGGGGCCGCCGCCGCCGCCGCCGCCGTCCGAGCCGGGGCCAATGATTTCGCCCATTTGGGTTGGCGAGTCGGCGTCCGCCTGCGGAACGTGGGGTGATTGAGAATGGGAGAACGTGAGTGAGCATGACCGTACGGAAGGAAGGAGCAGGCGTAGGCTGGACTGTGACCGTGTCGCGCTAGAGCATCCTGCCACAGCCAGCGCAGGACCATGGAATGCAGCATGCTGGTGGCGTGGCGTGGCGGCAGAAGGCTGCGCTGGGGCCCGGGCGCTACACATGGCAGCAGGGGGCAGGCCCTCTACCCCAACCTGTCCCACTCGGGCAGTTCCCCCGCCGTGACCAGCACCCGGTTCTCCCTACCCTCCCCCCGCCCCCTCACCCCGTCCGGCAGTGAGTCGGTGTATATGTAATGCAGCACTGCCTTGAACACGGGCAGCTTGATGTCGCGCACCACCGCCCGCCCCTCGCGCCCCTCCCGCATGCCCCCGGGCGCCAGCAGCGCGCGGAAGTAGCCGCTGCGCGCCTGCAGCAGCCACTTGTGCGCCTGCGGGGGCCGGCAAACACGGGAAATAACAATGCATGCACCGCTTAGTCACAATAAATCAATTGGAATCTCCAGCCAGCATACTTTGCCGGAACCTAACCCCTGCACAGCGGCCTTTCCCCTATGCCCCCTGGCTGTGTGCCCGCCACGCCCCCCTCCCCCTGCCCCACCTTGATCTCCTCCCCGTCCACCTCCAGCACCACGTCCGCGCTCTGCTCGTCCCCCAGCAGCCCGCGCAGGTCCAGCCCCAGGCGCGGCGGCGGCACGCGGATGAGGTCGCAGGCGCGCAGCCCGCCGGGGCCAGCCACGCTGCGGGTCAGCGCGCCGCCTGGGGGCGGGGGCGGGCAGGGAGGGGAGGGGGCAACCGCAGAGCGGCGAGGTAAGGAAGCAAAACCCATCGGGGAGGGGGAGGGCGCGAGGCAGGCACACAGGAGGGCGCGAGGCAGGCACACAGCACAAAGTCCGTCAGTTGGCCAAGCGCCGTGCAGCTGCTGCACACGAGCCGTACGATAACACGGCACCTGCCCTGCCTTCTCTCACGCCTTCGGCGACGTGCTCCGCTGCTCCCTACAAACCCCATGTGCAACAGAATCATGCCCTCCGCAGCCCTCCACTTCACCATAACCCGCCCCTTCCCAGCTGACATAACTACCGTCTGTGTGCTTCTCCCTCGGCATCATGCTTCCGGCGTGGTTGCGCGGCTTTGGTACTGATATGGGATGGGTGAATGGCCATCGCCCAACCCAGTGCAGCCGGTCACCTCTCCATCCTACCGCCCACCCCTCCCCTCCCTCACCGCTGGACACCACCAGCTCGATGGTGTACCGGATGACCAGCGTGTCGTTGAGCAGGTAGCCCTTGGTGGGGTCCTCCAGCAGCGCGCGCTTCACGAACTTGCGGTAGCCGTGGCAGTTGCGCGCGTTGGGGTCCTGGGGGCGCCCGGGTAAGGAAGGGGAAGGTGCAGGTAGGTACGGGTGAGAATTTAAGAGCCGAGGGGCAGGCGGGGGCAGGGCAGCTGGACGCAGCGTTGCAAGGTGGGCCCCTGTGTGCGTGTGTGTCTGCAGCTCTGCACCCCGGGCGTGGTCAAGGTGGGCGGCGGCGGCGGCACGTGTGGCAGGGCAGGGGCGAGGGGGCCTCACCTGGCGCGCGCAGCTGATCCTGACTGCCCCCGCGTCCCGCGTGCGGCCCTTGGTCAGGTCGCGGCCCTGGCCTGCGGGGCAGAGGGAGTCGCGGGGGTGGACCAGGGCAGGCCGGCGTGCAGCGGCAACAACGAGCAGAGGCGGGGCGAACCGGCGTTGCAGCTGTGTGGCCGGAAGGCGTGCCCCCGGCGCGAGTCCCACACAAGCAGCAGTGCACCAAGGGCCCTCAGGGCGGTGGCGGGGCAGCACGCACCCGGTTGGAAAGCCGTTCGGGGCCCGGAGATCTCCGTGCAGTGCATGACAATGGATACTTATGTAAGTATCACGTAACCCCACCGCCAACCCCCACCCACCCGTTTGGTCCACCAGCGTGAAGCGGTGGAAGGCGCGCACCACCTTGCCCTCCGTCGTGTTCACGATGCCCTGCGGAAGCCGGGTAAAACACGATCATTACACTTGCATTGCCATGCCTTCATGTCAATACTTTTATGCTTACCAAGGCGTGCATTTCCTGCCCTGACGGGGCAGCAAAGGAGGGAAAGGGCTATCCTGTGAGGGTTTAAACGGTGACCCTGCAAACCGGAGGCAACCCAGCTAGGATCAGCTGCAGTGTCGGCAGCTTGCCATGTACCCAACCCGCATGTATACTACCTCCCACCCTCCCCCCTTACCACCTAATCCCCCCTTCCCCCCGCGCCTGCCACTCCCCCACCTGCGGGTTGGGCCCCTCCCCGATGAGCGCTACAAACAGCGCCGCGTACTCGTTCTGCTGGCGGGAGGGGGGCGGTACACGCGGCACGGTGTGTAAGTGCATGTGGCAGATGGCGCACGACAGCGACTTGCAGCACCACCATACCGCTCACGTAAGGAGCTGCGTGGGTGCTATGCGCGCTTGACAGGACCGTGCACCGTGTTGGTCATGTGGCCCACGCAGGTCCACCAACATGTGAAATCGCAACGTCCTGATGCCAGAAGCCGTCACGAGGCCACAACGCAGCAAGGGGGAAGCGGAATTGGGAAATGCATTCGGCGGCGGGTAGCCCCCGCAACCGCCGCTACTGCCACCGCCCGATCGCCACGGCGCAGGCCGGTGCTTTGCACGGCGTTGACATGGAGTCATTTGCCAGCACTTCTCAGTACTGCCCCCCGCCCCAGCCTGGCCCACGCCCCCTCGGGCGGCAAAGGCGCTGGGCGATGGCACGAGTCACGATGGCCACAAAGGCCTGTGCCCCAGCTCCGCCCAGCCCCGCCCAGCCCGCCGTGCCGACCGCCATGCACGTGCTGCCCCAAGCCACGCGGCTGCCCATCCCAACCTGCACCGCTCACCGTGGTGTCCCTCCGCGCCCCGCGGTGCATCTGCGCCATCTGGGCCATCAGCGGAGCGCCCAGCCCGCCGTGCGGCCCGCCGTGGCCGCCGACCCCATGCCCGTGCCCCTCGGCCCCGTGCCCGTGCCCGTGACCGTGACCGCCGTGCCCCCCCACCGGCCCCATCCCCACGCCCCCGCCGTGCTGCGCGGCCAGCAGCGCGCCGGCGTGGCCCACTGGCATGCCGTGGGGATGGGGGTGGGGGTCCCCGCCGCGGGGTCCGCCGTCCCCGCCCACGACGCCCGCGACGGCCACGCCGCCCGGCCCCGCGAGCACGCCCTGCTCCAGGTCGTCATTGCCGGCTGGCCGCACGTAGCCGCCAACAACGCCAATCATGGCACCCGCGGCCAGCGGGGCTGCAGCCACAAGCGGCGCAACGTCACCGCCGTTTCCCAGCGGGCCCTCGGTAGAGGAGCGCTTGCCGTCGGGATAGAACAGAAGTACCTAAAATGAGCAAGTGGAAGGCAGAAGGGTTGCATCCGGCGCCGAAGGACCTGCTTGGAAGCTTTAGCAGCCGGTTGCTGCAACAACGTTGGGCAGGCCCAAAGCTCGGATATGTTGCAACGCTGCAAGCTATGACGGTATTGCATGACGTGGACGTGCCAACGCATGAAAGGCTTGCGTCGGGTGCAGTTTCTTGTCCTGTGTTGCACTCACCCATTCGTGCCCTCCCACAACGAAACGCTCCGAGGCGACTGGTTCCCCGTCGCCGATGCCCTTGATAAGACTATAGCCCACGATGGTATGAGTGTGCTCGCCTGCGGACAAGGGGTTGCGTTGCAGCTCATTGGCGAGCCTCTGTTTTATGAGCTTTTTCCAGCCCTATCTTCTCATGTATCTGCGCATTGGCAGTTGTGGTTGCAGGTTTGCTTACCAACTATCGTGTCTGTTACTGTCTTCGAAGTCGTCCGCCCTACGTTGGTCGCCATTCTCCCTGTCCCAACGTTGCCAACGGGACTAGGAGGAGGAGACTTTTCCTCCTGACTCTCCAAATGTTATCTAGCCGTCGTTGTTGCTGGGTAACCTGCGCCGTGCGTGTTACTATCAAGCAGTCATCGCCCCATGAAACAACTGCGTAGTAAGATTGTGCCTGGCCGCATCCAGCGAGGCGACGCAGTAAGAGTGTTACATGTGCGTCCGATAGATTTGCTGCGTACACACTGTGAGCGAAGGACAGCTGGACGCCCTTGCCCCCATATTAATAAGAAACGAAACATGCCATCGACAGCAACGACGCGACTGTGCGTCGGCATGCTCCAAATCGAGGTCTTCCTTGTTGTTTACACTGGGATCTTCGCTATAGTCTCACCGGATCGCTGGGCGTCGCAGCTGATGCCGCAAGATGGCCGGCCACAGCCATGGACAGGGCAGCGTGGGTTAGGGTGGACCGACCTCTTTCGACACGGGGGCGTGGCCAACATAGCCTTAGCCGCGGTGCTGCAGATGACGCTGTACAATGATCAGGCATGCTCCCTCATGCTCAAGGGACTGCTGGTTGGCGATTCGGCGCAGCTGCTTGCGTGTGCCCTGTTGGCGCGCAGCACGGGGGCCTGGGACACCACCACCACCGCGTACGCCGTCATGACGCTCGTGTTCTGCGCGGGTAGGAGGGGGGGGGATCCACATGGATGGGCTTGGCTATGTTGTACAGGTGCCAAGCCCTGCAAATTGTAAAGTGGGAAGGAATCAGGAGGGCAGCTCCCAGAGCCCATTCAAAACCGTTTTCCCGTACACCAACAGGCCTGCCACTTTGGGTCTGCAGCATCTGCCAACACTCTCTTTGCACGGCACAGCAACCATCTACTGTGCGCCTGGGCACAATATGCCTACCGATACACACATGCTTCTCCTCTCCAGCTGCACCGACACAAACTGGGCCTTAGTCAGCCCCTTGACTGCGTGGTGACTGATACTGTCCCCCCCCCCCCCCTCCCCCCACCCCCCCCCCCCCCCCCCACCCCCCCCCCCCCCCCCCCCGCCCCCCCCCCCCCCC
>VFQN01006432.1_pt1 | contig 13411 bp, 15 predicted proteins | sample 3512371 | NCBI WGS metagenome assembly VFQN01 (sample SAMN10412370, study PRJNA504923) | tailings metagenome | isolation source: Replicate 2 from Balatoc abandoned mine | place: Philippines: Itogon, Benguet | collected 2017-08-28
GGCAGAGTGGTGACGCCCGGGGTAGTTAGCAGGTGCCACGTGTACTTGGGCCGCAGTCTATGCTGCAATGCCCTTGGTGGTGCCTACTATACTGCTGTCCGGATGCCATGACTGTATTGCTCTGCCCGTGCAACCTGACTGCCTGTGCGTAGGGCTTCATGGTGTGATGCCCTGGCCGTGACTAGGCCTTGGCAGTAGCGAGCTTTTGGGCTTTGGGAGGGCTGTCTCGTTGCCCTCTCGGGGTGGTGGGTGTGGTACGACACCCCGACCGGAAGGGGTCCCCTGTAAAAAACCAAACCAAAAAAACGCTTGAACTGCGCCTTTCCACGTTGCAGACGGTACTGGTGAAAGGTTGTAACGTCTGGTGCGCGCATGCATGATGCAACCGCTCCCCCCGGTTTCCTCGCGTTTTACGCGTAACCCCCCCCCCCTCCCCCCATCAAAGCACTTTCAGCTCCAGATATTAAGTCGACAGTCTTACACAGCGTCGCAGCATCCAGCCGCAGACACGGCTTAACCAGACGAGTGAGGCGTGACTGCCCATGCCACCGTTCCTGTTGCTGCCCCAAAACGCCACGTGGCGCCATGACACGCTTGCCACCCCCGTAATGTTGTACGGGGCCCCACCATCGCGCAAACTGCAGCTGCATTTGCAGCAGTACTGCACTGTACACATGCTACAGAACCCAGCCGTATTATTGCAGCCGTACCAGGCCACGACGTCCAGACACAAGTAAAGCGATGACCGGTAGTCCTTGGAGCTCCCGACGGATTTGCTGGAACTGGAGTCGAGGCCTCCAGTTTCACAGAGCGACCAAGACGCTTCCCGCCAACCCCGACTGGTGGAACACACCACGGTAGGTCGGTAACATACGGTCGACACACCCCGTTGACGGCCCATAGCGTTTCGGCGAAGAGGTGCGAAGGAAAGACCTGTTTGAGTACCAACCCTAAAAATGGAAACGCAGGTTCCGGTCCACGCGCAGCGTGGGACCTATTGTGCCACTCCCGCCCGCCCGCATCTTGGCTGTCTACAACCATACACTGCGGAACCCCCGCAACCAAATAAAGCCACCCTTACAAACCCTCGCATCCCGCTCCACCACCGCACGCGCTTGCACACACGGTGTCCCCCGCCTGCCTTCTCGACGTGCTTCTCAGCTGCACCCAGCGTCTCTTATTGCTTCTTGCCCTCGTCCTGCTGCTGCTGCTGCTGCTGCGCAGCCTCTTGCTGCTCCTTCTCAACCGCCTCATCGTACAACCCCAACCGCTTGTACTCAGCCTCCATGGCCTCCTTGGCCCGCCGTGGCCCGCCTTGGCCCGCCGTGCTGTAGCATGCCAACTGCTACCCTTTCCACTATGCCCGCAGTTTTGCGACGCTGGGCCCAGTGACGTCGGCTGACGAGGTGCTGGAACGTGGAGGCGGAAGTCCTGTTGCTGTATGTGCAGCTGTCCGTCAGCGTGTGGTCACTGGGACAGGGCGAGGCCCTGTAAGCCACGAGGACGGTTAGGATTGCGCGCCAAGGGTCTTGGCTACCCAAAGCTACTGCGGTTTCCGTTTGGAAGTTATGGGGCCGGACGCTGGAGGACACCTCGGCGCGCGCTGCGCTGCGCCTGTTGTTGGGTTGTCGGTAGTATCTTATCCCGGCTTTCTTATGCTTGCATGCGCACGGTGATCCTAGTTCCTGTTGAATGCCCGATGAACACAAGCCTTACCGGTACCGGCATTTGACCGTGCGACCCAGGGTCGGTTGCTCGTCCAACAGTAGGCAACAAGAGGGGGTCCTTCTACGGGCTTGCTGTAGAAGGTTAATCCTGAATGTCATGGCCCACCTGGGCCCACCGAAGCCCCTCACCCCCGATGGCCCTCGCTTCATTCCTGGACGAGGTATGGCGTGAAAGGCTTTGTATCCTCCAGCGGCGTGCTCGACCAGCTGAGAGGCGTGTGGGTAGTGGCGAAGAAGCCCCGTCCTCCCGCACACTAGTCATTATACCGCACTATTCGTCCTTATGGGCCCCCTGGCTCTCCGGACGTACCCCATTGGGGTCTGTAACTGTAACTGTAACCGAAGCCCCTCGGGGTCTGTACTGCAGTCGACCCTTTGGATCATATGTACCGGTACGTGCGTGTGTCTCAGGCTGCTAGGTACACGTGGAGTTCCCAGAGTGTGCCTCGTCAGTCGGTGTGGTACTGTTTTGTGGTACCCAACACGGCTTCGGTGTTGACAGCACCAGTATCGCAGTATGTTGAGCTATGTTGAAGGGATGCTGCCATTGATAACGAACGCAGCTGTGTAGGTCAGCCCCCACCATACCACCCTCAGCAAGGCTGCCATACGTCAAATTGTTGTACGTTGTGGAACCTCACACTGCCTCGTTCTTCAGGAGCTGACACAGCTGAGAGAGGCTGCCACTCCACACCAGAGCTGGAAATGCTCTATCTTACACCTGTATGAAGGACAGCAGGAGCAGAGTAGTCACGGCGAATGCATGCACCCTCCCTACACGGAGAATGCTGAAGCAGAAGGTGGGGCGCACGTTGCTCCGCGGGCAGCTGTCTCCCGCCGTGCAGTCTGGTAGATGCCTCTGTACCTCCACCACTTCACCCAGTTTCACCCCTCCGAACCTCAGTCCGGATACGCATCTCAACTTCTGCAGCTGCAATGTATTGCATAGCAACACAACAAAGCACTTACTCTCAAGGACACCAGCAGGGACGACACACATGGCAGGCCAGATCGGTTCCTATAGTAGTAAGATGCCCAAGGTGTGACCCTTGCCAGTCAGTCACAGACTGCGGATACCGTATGATCCAGCGCAGCCACTGGTCTTGGCGAGCGACAGACACGAGGTACTGGTGTGATAGCCCACGTTTTCATCGCAAGTACCGGTACTTTGCCACACGGCACAACGTAGGATAGGCATAGTATTCGCAACGTGCATGAGCCACTGGGAGCGGTGCACCCAAGCCAACAGCAATCACAACATCCGCAGTGCAGGCGCAAGTGATGTACCAACTCAACATGACACAGCGGCCCAACAACTCCACCTCAACCTCACTTGCGTGGGAGTAACCTGACGCCCTTCGTTTGGGTTTGCAATGGCAGCAACTCCAACCTCTCGTCAACATGCTTCCCTCTCTCCCTCCCTCATAGCCGCTGGCTGGCCGCTTCCACGCCCCTCTGCGTAAGCGTCACCCACAGCTCCCCAACCTCGCCCTCGCCCCCCTGAACCCCTTGCCCCAACTCCACTCCGCCCGAACCAGCTGCCCCTACCCCCGCCGGCACTGCTCCATCTTCCGCTTCCGCCGCCACTGCTCCCGGCTCTGCGCCTGATCGGCTGCCTAACATCTGCTGCTGCGGGTGTGGCTTACGCTGGTGCATGTCCACCAGGCCCTTGCTCTTCAACACCAGCATGTCATAGAAGCACCTCGCCGCGTCACGTCTCGCCTTCCCTGCCGTCAGGTCGGACATGCGCGCCCCGCAGCCGTTACCCCACGGGCAACATGCCAGCACCGCCATGGCACCCTCACCGCCGTCAGCAGCTGCTGCACCGTCCCCGCTTCCTGCCCGCACCTGCCTTTGCTGGGTATCTGGCAGCGCAGCGAGCTGTGTCGCAAGCAGCTGCGTGGGCTGCTGCTGTGTCGGCTGCTCTTGCGTGGGCACCAGCCGCTGCGTGGGCTGGTCCCCAAGCTGCGACATACCACCCCCAGCAGCCCTGCCAGCCTTGTGCTGCTGCTGCAGCTGGCTGAAAACCGACAGGCCCCACGCCACGTCCCCATCCTCCTCCGTCCCGCTGCCCTGCAGCCCCGGAGGCCCCCGCATCTGCAGCGCAGGAAGCCCCGAGCTGGGCCCTGCTGCGGCGGCGCCGTCGGCGTCGTGCCGCTGCTCCTTGCCGCCCACCACCGCCACCGCCGCCTCCGCCACTGCCACCGCTACCTCGTCCAGAGCCAGCAGTGTCCTGGTCAGCATGCTCCCGTCGCTGCCGCCGCTGCCAGTGGCGCTCCCGCTCAGCAGCCGGCCGCTGCTGGGCCCGCTGCTGCACCACCCGCCTGCCTCGCCCCCAGCCCCGCCACCCGACCCGCCCGACCAGTGCCCGGGCGCAACAGTGCCACCAGAGGCAGGCGCACCTGCCTCGCCAGCGCCGTGCTGCTGGTGCGCATCTTGGGTGCCCGGGGACGTGGTCCCCACAGCGCCTGCCCCAACGTGCTCATCCTCCGCGCCAGGGGTCACGATTCGCTGGTCTTCGCCCTGCTCCTGCTGCCCAGGGATGTGCGCAGCGGGCATCAGCTCCCCGCCCATCCCCACCGCAGACTGTCTCGCCGCAGTACCCCGCCTTCCAGCGACACCCTCAGGGCCCTGCCCTTGCCCCTGCGGCTGGTCCATGCCACCGGCCTCCCCCGCCTCGCTGTACCGTCCCGCCCCCACCGGCCCCACGCGACCCACCCCAGGAGCGACTGTCCCCGGGCCCGGGGTGCTGCCGCCGCTGCTCCCATCGCCAGCAGGTAGCATCACAAAGGGCGACCGCAATGCAGCAGCTGTGGATACGCCGTGTGGCGTGTGGGCTCCTGCTGGTTCCTGACCCGCCTGATGCTCCTGTTGCGTAGAAGGGCTGCCCGCCACACCAGCATCCCAATCCATGGGTGCCGCGGCCATGTCCCCCGCCATGCCCTCGATCCCCAACTCTCGCTCTGCCACCTCAGGCAACGCTTGTAGCCCGGCTGCAGCGGGCACCGCGGCCCCATTCTGTTGACCTCGGGACGGCTGCAGCACCCCGAGCGGCGTGGCGCCGCCCTGCCGAGCTGCCTTTGGCCCAGTTTTGGGCGTGGACCCGACGGCTGCCTCCACGACGTGCCCTGCAGATGCGGTTGCACTGCCCTCCTCCCCCGGCCCCACGTTCTCCTTGCCCGGACCAACACTGAAGCTGGGGCCCTCGCTCGGCTCCCCAGCAGCCCCCGCCGATGCCCGCACGTCCGTGCCAGCGCCTCCCACAGAGTGTGATCTCTGCGACACGGCCCCTGCCGGCGCTGCTTCCGCCACCCCCGCTTCCCCAGCCACAGCCACAGCTCCAGCCCAGTCCTGGTTCCCAGACGCAGGCTGGTGGTCCAAGTGCCTGCCAGAACCCTCCTGCCCCTGGCTGCTGCCTCCACCGGCGTCAAACCCAACATCGCCATCCCCAAGCACGCCTTCGTCCCCTTCGCCTCCCGGCGACATCCCCGGGCCAACCATCACCGCTTCCAGCCCCCGGGCCACTGCCACCGCCAAGCCAGCTGCATCGCCACCACCACCCACACTTCCTGGCGTGCCGGCTCCTTGCGCGCCAGGCAGGACTCCAAGGCTCGCAGGCGAGGGTGGCGCAGCCCTGCACCCTGTGCCCCCACCAGAGAGCCCAAGGGACACCCCCCGGCCCGCCGCCGCCGCCGCCGCCACGGCCTGCGCGTTGGTACCGGCACCCGGGGTAGCTTCTCTGGCACCAGCAGCTGCTGTGGCTGCTCCGGGCTGTCCTGCACCCCCTGCGCTTGCTGATGGCCGGGGCCACGCGCCTGGCCCAGCTGTTGCACCCACGGCCGCAGCGGCCGCAGACGCCATCTCCAGGGCATGCTTGGGGTTGAGGGCGCCCACTGCGGTGTGAAAGATGGGCGCCATGGCAGGCGGCAGGGCTGCGGGGGCCGGCGGGACAAACGCTGTGGAGGAGCGGTGGTGGAGGTGGAGGTACTGCGCTGCAGTCTCGGCGACTGCAAGCGGTTGTGTAACCATGAGCGGGAGGCCTGCAGGTGTGCGGGACAGGCGTCGCATGGGAATCGACTTTCCTACTTGTGCTGCATATGGCAGGGAAGGAGGGGTTGCACAGCCGCATTGAGCCCTGCCTGTAGGATACGCCAAGCAGGAGTTGCACCTACCCGCGAGAGGCCACGTCCCCAGGGCCGCAGAACCCGCTGCACCGATGGACGGCAGCACCTCGTCCTGCGTTGCCCACGTGACGGTTCGCTGGCGTTTGGCGCTGCGGGGCGCACGGGCGGCGGCCGCGCGTTCCAGGTCCAGCAGCTCAGACCGGTCCTGTCGCGGGTGCGGGATGCGGGTCAGTGTGGGGAATATGCCATAACGGTACGACTGAGGACAACCGGGGTAGCGGGAGGCAGATTATAGGAACATGCTACAAAGGAAGCGTCTAGTGTTACGAATGACCTTTCATGACCAGGTGTACGTAGCAGGAGCGCCATGTGCGCGGGGAGCACCAGCGTAAGCGGCACGTGGACTGAAGGGCACCCCAGGTACCGGTTCCGTTCCACGTTCCCGTTACACTGTAGGGGCAGTGTTTCGCGCCCAGCACCATCAACTCACCGCAAGCCAGCCGCGCATGTCCTGCGTGCGGATGGTTGTCCCTGCGTGCAGCCAACGGGATGGCAAGCATGAAGGGGCGGAGGCCAAAGTGCATGACATGGAGCGCAGTCACCTTCAATTGCTAAGCAACGAGCACGTGCCGTATGCCACCCCAACGCTAGTAGTGCTGCCACAGGTAGCTTTGCGTGCGTCACACCAACCTGTCGTGTCGACGGTGACCGAGCCTCCCTTTCGTGCCACCTTGCTGGCCCCGCCGGCCAGCTTGGCAGCCGCCGCCTTGACACCCTTTGCCGCCTTCTGGCCGCCCGCCTTAGCAGCGGTCCTCCCGTCGTCACCACCGGCCGGCTGCCCCTCGGCCACCTCCGCATGCGGTACGGCAGCACCTTCCGTACCAACGACGGGCATTCCGCCGGCCGCTGCTGCGGCGGCGGCGACGGCTGCCGCTGCCCTGCCCCCTCGGGTCGCCATTGCGGGCCCTGTACCCATGCTCGCGCTCCTGACCGCTGGCCCCTGCACCGCAGGGGTGCCTACCGGCGCCCGCTCCTGCTGCTGCCCCCCTTTCCCACCACCCCCCTGACCCATCTGCTCGCTGCCTTGTAGGCCGCTCTCCGACCCGCCGCCCCATGCAGCTCCACCAGTACCTCCGCCGGAGCCAGCAGACGGCTGGGACCTCCCTCCACTCATAGCCGGTGCTGCATTCACACCTGCAGGGCTGCGCCCTGCAGCGCCATGGTCCAGCTCCATTGCCTCTGGGGCGCCCGCTGGGCCAGCCTCCGCCTGGCCAGCCCCAACCATGCCACCTTCCGTAAGCATGTCGACGTCCATCGCATCCTCATCCCCAACTGCAACCTCTGCCCCGCCCATAGCCGCGCCACGTGCCGTGTCGGCTGGTGCACCGAGCGTTTCTGCGGGCGCAACCCCTTCTGCACGCTCAGGCTCGGTCCCAGCTGGCTCGGCAGATTGCTGCTGCTGCTGCTGGTCAGCCAGCTGCTGCCTCTGCCGCCGCGTCAGCCTTCGGCCCTCTTGCCCCACCTCTTGCGCCGCAACCGCATCCGCGCCTGCGTCATCGCCCTGCAGGGCCGCCACCTCTCGCCTGCCCCGCCGACGCGGGGCTTCCATGTCGTCCACCTCCGCAGCATCTGCTGCCGCCGCTGCGCCGTCGACAGTCCCCTCATCTTCCGCAGCCACCTGAGCCTCACCATCCGCCGGACCAACCACCCCCGCTGCTTCGCCCCTCTCAGCCGCCAGCTCTTCCTCATCCGGTGGAAGCTCAAACGGGTCGCGCTGCTGCGCCTCCGCCAGGGCAATCGCAGCTGCGCGTATCTCCTCAGCCGTCGGCGCGCGCCCGCCCCTGCCACTCCCGCCCGCAGATGCCGCCCGCTGCGCTGCCGTTGCCTCCCCTGGCCCCTGTTCCTCATCTCCTCCCAGGTCCAACTCCCAGTCCAACGCCCCTTCCCCAATTTCCAAGTCTAGGTCCATCCCCAGGTCTGGTAGCAGCGCCCCCAGCTTCCCAGGCGTCCCCGCCCGGCTCTCCGCACCAGCCACCCTCCCCGCCGCCGCAGTGCTGCGCCGCCTCGCATCCCGTGCAGCGCCGCCGCTCGCACCCAGGCTCTCCCGCTCACGGCTCCCCCCGCCCAGGCCGCTGCTGGGACTCCCCTGCCCCGCCTCGCCCTGGGCCTCCATGGCATCGCCACCCAGGATGCCATTGCTTTTCGCGGCGGACAGGCTGAGCGAGGGCCGACCATCTGCGCCGCTCCTCCTGCCCAACAGAGCAGCCAGAGCATCTTCCCCGCCGCCCGCCATGGCCTCAGCCGGAGCACGGCGCAGCCGCTCAATCTCAATCTCCTCAAGGTCGAAGGGAATGGCTCCTGCGTCGTCATCGAACATCTCCATCTCGTGGTCGCCTGAGCCCCCAAGGCCACCACCGACGCTCGCGGCTCCACGGCCGCCCTCAGACATGGACGGGCGCAGGATGAGGCCCAGACTGTAGCCCTGTGGAATAGACGGTGGGAGGCTCTGTAAACAAGGTGCAACTAGTTGCGTATTAAGGCATATATACAAGTATACGTGTTTGACGGTAGAGCTGGTGTTCACGACATAGGTTGCCGCGGAGCCGTCCATGTTGCGCCTGTGGCCCAAGGCGGTGCATGCAGTTTAGCTGCTCCTTTGGACCATGGCACGCTGTGCACTCCCGGCCTTGTGCAACAACACACAGATAGCCCACGAGGAAGCAAACGGCAGCAACGTACCTCCATACCGCTCGTCTCCTGCTGCCCGTCGGGCGCCCCCTCATCGCCTTCTGTGGGCTGCTGGCTGCCGAGCCGCCCCAGGCTGGTCCCCAGGCTGCCCCTGCGCCGCCGCCCCCGGCCCCCGGCCAGCTGCTGCTGGGCCGCCTGCAGCTCCGCCATGGCGGTCTCCAGGGCCACCCCTGGCTGGAAGGTGTGCAGCTCCAGGGTGCCACCTGTACGATTGTGGAAAGGTGAAAGTATGCTCGTGTACGCTTTTTCGTCTGGGGCACAGTAAACACTGCACTTTGCGAAGGCCAACAGTGGGCACATTGCTGGATTTGTGTATTGCAATGACTTCATAGGGCCGAGGTCGTGTGTAGCTGCGTGTAGGTGTACATGCAGCAACGCTTGCATGTAGGCATTGCGGTCGCACCTGTAAGGATTTGCAGCTCGTCAATAGTGCACTCCGGCAGTGTGATGCAGTCCAGCGGCAAGGTGTGAGCCGCCAGGGGCTGGTCTTGCGCCGCCGCTGCCGCCGCCGCAGCTGCCTTGCTCAGCTGAGCTAGCTGCTCAGGTCTGCGTGGCAGGTGGAGCCAGGCTAAGGGTAAGCCTGAGACACCTGCTGACAGGCGTCCGTGGCAAGATGCCATTGAATCAGGGAGGCTTTGCTAATCAAGCGTGTGTGAGACGGTGTGTGCATGGCGCCGTAGCCCAAGGGTGTGTACCCATCCTGCTGTCGTTACGCACCGGAATGCAAGGCGGATCTTGACCAGCGCATCTTGGCAATCCTGCAAATGCAGAAACGCACCAAACCACCGCAGTGCATACGGGTAATGTGCGACGTGTTCACCAGTTGCAGCGGAGGCTTGCGCCATGCAGATGTGCCTGTTGCAGCAGTTTGCGAGCCAGCAGTAGAGCAGAGGCCTGGCTTGGTGGAAATCTTGCCCGGCAACTGTGCGAGTGCCACACGTCCCTACCTGCAGCAGGTACGACACTTTGCGAGCGTAGATGCGGCACACGCCCAGCAGCAGTTGGCCGCTGAGGCGCAGGGCCAGGGGCGCCTCCGGAGACAGCAAGACGTCCACCGTGCTGGAAATCGATGTCTCTGTAACCTGTGGCACGTCAGAGGTCAAGGAAAGAGCATGACAGGTTACAGGACGGGGGAGTGGGAGGCGTGAGATGGTCAGGCGAGGCAGAGAGCGTGGAGACCAACACGGAGCAGTGCATGGAACGGGAAGGGCAGCTTGTATTCAGCTATAAGGCATGCGGATACAATGCGGAAGAGGGCGCCCGAAACCCATGAGCCAACGGCTGCAGTCTCTGGCCTGAACCCACCTGGTTGCGCTTCAGGCCACGGTCCATGTGTGCGGCCATCCATACCAAGCCAAGGGGGCCCTTCTTGGCCAAGATTTGGGTCGAATAGAACATGGTGACCGCTTTGTTGTGTACTGCGCTGCCGCCGATGTGTCCAAGTGAGCTGACCGATCTCCCAAGCTGTTGCAGCAGCTGTGCGAGCTGGGCGTCTCAAGAGCCGCCCAAGCGGCTCGGCGCGGTCTAGGACACCCAGGCCTGCTACCCGAGGCGCCCCATCCCCGCCTCGCGTCACTAGCACCGCCGAAGCTTGAAGTGATTTGCGAGGTGGTGGTTGTAGAGCGCGTAAGACAAGCCCTGGGGACTGGCTGAACGAAGACCGCTCCGGAGAAGGGAGAGCGGCACCGTCGACCAAGACTAGCGGCTAAAAGTCTGATGTGTAGACGGACAGGTGGTATGCCTTCACCAAATTGAATAATTGGACAAGGTGCTAGGCTCCTTCTGAGTGCTACCGACGAGGAACTGAAACGCGAGTCAATGCCAGGGAAGCGAGTCCCTTCCGAGCAACCTTGCATATATTGCCAGAACAAAGCGACACGAAGTTTCTTTGACCGTATATCATTGCTTGTGGTGATGGCGCGAGCCCTCCATCCTGTGGAACAGATGTGTGTAGGCGAAGCAACCCTCCCGCTGACAACGCTGATAGCAAAAATGTTAACAGGTATGTATATCAAGGATAAGATTCACAAGCTGCATCAGGAGCACAAGCTCCGCACGACCCAAAAAAACAGCCCGCCAATTCTGCACGTTCGAAAAACCCAATGCATCGGGGCTGTAACAATGGGTCTTGGCCGCTTTGCTGACCGCTATTACGTGCAATTTAATCGCATCTTCGTAGTTAAGAGCTTGTGTTCCACGCCTGCGCCAGCGCCACGCCCCCATTGTGGTACTCTGGTGGCACTGCCGTGGTATGGTGGTGCGAGGTGAGGACACCTGCAGCCTGCTGCAGCCGTTCCTGTCATCTCCTCTGCCGGCAGCCGTGCCGGCAGCCTTGCACGCGTCCACGCAACACACTGGTCCGCAGTTGCTTTCACACTGCACGAAGCGGGGAAGAGACCCTCTCCCATGGCACCGACCAGATGGCACCATGGCACCAGGCATGACACGTAACACCAGACGCTCTCCCATGGCACCAGGCACGGCACGTAGGTAACACTGCCCAAGTAAACGCCTCTTGGACGGTGACGAGGGAAAGAGGCATACAACGTGTATAGCGTAGTACAGTTGCAGTGGGAACATCATTGTACGACGCGTGTACGCGTGACGGTCTGGCATACGAGGTTCGTTCAGGGGCCGTGCTCCAGCGCGCTCACTAGGTTCACGCCGGTTCAAGTCGGCAGGTAGGAAGCTAGCTGGGGGCAAGCCCGTGTGTTGCTGTTGCTAGGCGTGAAGTGCATCTCTTCAGCGCACATCCTGTGCCCGACGGGCATTGGAACGTTAGACGTCGTCAACGCTAACGCTCTGTGTGGCACCATAGTAGGCAGCAACTGGAGGCAGGGCATGGACCAGGCATTGGTACGGTGGCCAGTGGTACGGCGGTACAGTGCTGACACGTGTGAGTGTGTTGCATCTCACTACCGCCACCACCCTGATCGCCACCTTGGACAGGGCACGTGCGTGGCGCGTGTCAACGAGACCCACATGGCGCTGTTGTGGCGCGGACTGCCGTTGCGGTCTGCCGTGAAGCACTCGCCCACACAACCCAGTGGCTGCTACCGGCACAGCTGTTCCGCCGACGGTGCCAACGCGGCTTCCACCCCATGGTGGTGCTGACGTCCACCTGCCAGGGGCCGTGGCTGGGGGTGCGGATGGCCGAGTGCTCCCCTGGTGCTGCCACCAACACTGCACGCAGCGTGTGGTGGCGGCGTTAGGCCATCTGCCGCCAGAAGGGGATACAGCTGAGGAGCCCCCTGGGACGGGCTTAAATAGCAGAAAAGGCGAACTCCTTTCCGCACGCTCGTCATTTCAGCCACTAGTGCATACTTCATTTTTGCCGCCAGAATACACCGAATTTGCGACGGGACCTACCCTGGTGCTGGAAAGCCCAGCTGTGGGGCAACCCTCTCCTACCCACCCAGGCAACACCAGCGACAGCAGCAGCAGCAGCAGCAGGATGGGCTGGAGCGCCAGGTAGGGTCAGGGGGGGGCAGGGAGGGGGAAGGGGCCAGGGCCAGGGGCAGGGGAGGGCACGAATCCCGGGCCGGCCTGGAGCACCGGTACCCAGACCTGGTCGGTTGCCACGCACGGGTTGTGGACAATCGGGGACGCGCTAACCCTCCATGCTCTCCTGCAGCAGCAGGGAGCAGCGTGGGCACAACCGCCGGATGGAGAGCGCAGGACCCGGTTGGCTGTCGACCGGCAGTGGCGGCAGCATACGGAGGGGAGCCAATGGCCCCAAACACCGGGAGCAAGGGGCCTGCGTGGCTGGGGGCAAAAGCAACGCCTCCTCTACAGGCTCGAACAACTGCTGCACGACATCCCATCAGAGTGGAGGGAGGCCACAAAGGCCTTTAGGAGCAGCCAGGGGCAGGGCGGCGAGGGGGAAGCACCGACGGAGCGGAACGCGCTGCTGGTGCTCCTCCCACGACGGACTGGGCTGGCAGGTGCCGGGGTTGGGCAGAATGGGTAGGACGGGGCTTAGGCACTTAACAGTATGGCTGGCGACAGTGCTTCAGCTGACGGAGGTAGCCACAGCCAGGTGCGACGGAGGTAGCTACACGTTGAAGCAGCTCTGGCGGTGCCGCTGCACCCACCATACCAGCGACGGAGGTGGCCCTGGCCCACCTGCATGGCACGCTTTACAGGTTGTGGGGGATTCGATGAGAGGATCATCGAAAGGAGATGTTTTGCCGGCTAACGGTTGATGATAGCGTCTGCTTGCTTGGAAACTCGCACATTAGGGGGTAAGCACCAGAGGAGTGCGGGTTTGGGGGCTTTGGCGGGCCCGAAGACTGGGGCCGGCAACCCAGGCGGCATCACCTTCGAGACTACCCGGTGGTGGTGGAGAGCGTGCAGGGTGGGCGGCCAGTGGGGAAGGGCATCCCGAGGGAGCACGACAGCACTTGTGGCTGGCTAGGGCGCCTTCGGCGGTTGAGCGGTGTGTGTGGCAGGTAGTGACCCTGGCAGCCCTGGACGCCATGGAGGTGAATAAGGAAATCATGCATTCACAGATGCGGGAAGTAAGGGGCAGTGCAGCGGTGCCCCCTTGGAAGTCCTTTGCATGGCAGGCCTTGCGCCTTGCGGTTCCTTGCATGTGGGCGCACCTGCATGCGTCTGCACATCTCGGCATGACACGTAAATGGGGTGGGACGAGGTCGACGCAGCCCACCCCTGGCCACGCGGGTACCACCAGGGGTCCTCCCCTGGGTACCACCGTGGCCCTGGCATCGGGTATGTATGTATGGATTTACAGTTTCGGTCCCCTTCCAGGGCCCAGCCCCGTCCCACTCGGGAGACAGAGCTGATCCCGGC
>VFQN01006433.1_pt1 | contig 13411 bp, 12 predicted proteins | sample 3512371 | NCBI WGS metagenome assembly VFQN01 (sample SAMN10412370, study PRJNA504923) | tailings metagenome | isolation source: Replicate 2 from Balatoc abandoned mine | place: Philippines: Itogon, Benguet | collected 2017-08-28
TTCGAATCCCTGCCTCCCAGCCATAAACCACTGACACACAATAAGTTACGGCTTCGCGTTTTTTGCGTCTCCACGCGAAGGCTCGTGGAGCACGGGAGCGTCGCAGCGTTTCCTCAGCAAAGCGAGCTGATTCATCGCCGATGCGTGATTCTTGGGGACGCATCCCTGGACACTCTGCCGAGACGGCGCGTCTCCGAAGATCGCGAGCGGGCCAGTCCTGCCTGCCTGATTCTCCGAGCGCTCGTTGCTTCCGAGCGCCGCATCGGCCAGCATTCGGCAAGTCGCACGACATGCGAGGCAGTACCCTGCAGCTGACGACAGTTTGCTGCCGATGCGCTTGCGCAGGCTGCGTGAGAGGAGCGTCCCATGCGTACCAAGATCTACAGGCCCGCGATGCGTGCGATGTCGGCGTGGCTGGGCATCCTCATCGTGGCGAGTGCGGCGCACGGTCAGACGCTGGCCATCACACGCGGCGCCGAGCGTGACGTTCGTGAAGCCCCGGCCTCCAACTTCACCGGCGTTGCCCGCGTCGACATGCTGTTCGATTCGCTGGTGAACGCCGACGCCACCGCTGGTTCTGTCGCGTTCGAGGCGGGCGCCCGCACCGCGTGGCATGTGCATCCGGGTGGTCAGACGCTGATCGTCACGGACGGTGTGGGGCGTGTTCAGCGCTGGGGTGACGCCGTCGAGGAGATACGCACGGGAGACGTCGTGCGAATACCGCCGGGACAGAAGCACTGGCACGGCGCGGCGCCAGCATCCGCGATGACCCACATTGCGATCACCGAGCCTCGGGGTGGGACGTCGGTCGAGTGGCTGGAGCCGGTGACCGACGACCAGTACCGCGTTGCGCCGCGTCGCCACCAATCACCGACACCCGCGGTGACACAACCGCAAGCGGCACAGGCTCCGACCCCCTCAGGGAGTGGCAGCAGCCGACCTTCGGGTCCGCTCCAGCAGCGGCTCGCGCCCGGACTCGCCGTGCTCACCGACGATGTGCTCTATGGCGACGTGTGGCGACGCGGCGAGCTGTCGTTGCGGGAACGCAGCCTCGTGACCATCGCGAGCCTGATTGCCACCGGCAAGACGGCACAGCTCACCGGACACCTGGGGCGCGGCCTCGACAACGGCCTGCTCGCGACCGAGACGTCGGCCCTCCTGGCCCACCTGGCGATCTACAGCGGGTGGCCGAATGCCGTTTCGGCGCTGGCGGTGTACGAGCAGGTGTACACCGCGCGCAAGATCGACACCGCGACACTCCGCGTCGCCGTGCCACGCCTCTCGGCGAGCGCCGACGACGCCCTGCCTGGCGCGAGCGGCGCCGTGGCGGCTCGCGCGCCGAAGTTCGCGCAACTGACACGCGACGTCGTCTTCGACGACCTCTGGCGGCGGTCCGATCTGACGGCCAGGGATCGCAGTCTCGCAACGATCGCGGCGCTGGCCTCCATGGGCGACGGAGACCAGTTGGCGTTCTACGTGCGTCGCGGACTCGACGCCGGGCTGACGCACGAGCAGATCACGGAAGCCGTGACGCATCTCGGGTTCTACGCCGGTTGGGGGCGGGCGACGAGCGCGATGGAGGCCATCGCCGCCGCCTCCCCCGGGGCCGCGCGATGAGCGCTGCATGGACGCGGTGCCTGACGCTCTCGTTGTTCCTCGTCGCGGTCGTCGGCACCGGTGCGTGTGCACCTCGCGGACCAGGCGCGCTGGTGATCGAGCGCCAGGGGAGCTTCGCCGTTGGCGGCACCGTCGTGACGAGCCCGGGCGACTTCGATCCGAATGCCCAGCCTGCTCCGGGGCAGCCACCGTCGGCGGCCGGACAGACACTGCACGGCGATCACGCCTACGTGTTCTACCAAGTGCCCGTGGATGCGCGTCGGCTCCCCTTGGTGCTGTGGCACGGGTTCGGGCAGTTCTCGAAGACGTGGGAGACCACGCCCGACGGCCGTGAGGGATACCAGAACATCTTCCTGCGACGTGGATTCCCGGTCTACGTGGTGGACCAGCCGCGACGTGGCCGCGCAGCGCGCAGCACGGTCGACGGTACGGTCGCCGCCACACCGGACGAGCAGACGTGGTTTGCCACCTTCCGGCTCGGCATCTGGCCCGACTTCTTTCCGGGCGTCCAGTTCTCGCGCGACCCGGACGCGCTGAACCAGTACTTCCGGCAGATGGTGCCCAACATCGGCCCGATCGACCCCGAGGTGAACGCCTCGGCCATCGCGGCCCTCTTCGATCAGATCGGCCCCGCGATCCTCGTCACCCACTCGCACAGCGGTGGCATGGGCTGGCTGACGGCCATCAAAAGCCGGAACGTCCGCGCGATCGTTTCGTACGAGCCCGGGAGCGGCTTCGTCTTCCCCGAGGCAGAGGTTCCGGCGGCAATCCCGAGTTCCGGGGGTACGTTGAGTGCTCTCGGCATCCCGTTGTCGGAGTTCGAGCAGCTCACCAGGGTGCCCATCGTCATCTACTACGGTGACTACATCCCCGATCAGCGGATCGCGAACGGCGGCCAGGATGGCTGGCGCGCGCGGCTGCAGATGGCGCGACTGTGGCGTGACGCCGTCAACAGGCGCGGCGGCGACGTCTCGGTGGTGCACCTGCCCGAGATCGGCATCCGTGGCAACACGCACTTTCCATTCTCGGATCTGAACAACGTGCAGGTGGCGGACGTGCTGTCTGCCTGGCTCGATACCAAGGGGTTGGACAAGTAGGTCCGTGACGTCGAGATCGCTCGCGGGCGAGTGAATGGTGGCTATCGCTTCGGCGGTGCTTCCACGCCGATTCCCGCGAGCACGGCTGGCGGCAGGCGATCACCCCGGATGGTGATGGCTGCCAGGTGCCGCTCGAGTTCCTGCATTTCTTCCGCACTGAACGAGAGGGCCGCGGCCGCGACGTTCTCCTCAAGATGCGCCACGTTCGTGGTCCCCGGAATCGGCACGATCCATGGCTTGCGCGCGGTCAACCACGCCAGTGCTACCTGCGCCGGCGTGGCGTCCTTCCGGCGCGCCCACGCCTGCACCAACCTGACGAGTGGCATGTTGTCCGGTAAGGCCTCTGGCGCGAAGCGCGGTACGTTCGCCCGGAAGTCATCCTCGCCGAAGCACGTCCTGGCGCTGACGTTGCCCGCCAGAAAGCCCATGCCGAGCGGACTCCACGCGACGAAGCCGATGCCGAGTTCCTCGCACAAGGGAAGCACCTGCGCTTCGGCGCCACGCCACAGCATCGAGTACTCGTTCTGAATCACCGCCACCGGATGCACGGCGTGCGCCCGTCGAACGGTCTGCAGGCCGGGCTCCGACAGCCCGTACTCGCGCACCTTGCCCTGCCCGATCAGGTCCTTGACCGTCCCGGCCACATCCTCGATGGGCACGGCCGGATCGACGCGATGCTGGTACAGCAGGTCAATCCGATCCGTCCGCAGCCTACGCAACTGCGCATCGACCACCTGCCGGATGTGTTCGGGCCGGCTGTTCATGCCGCTGCGTCGCTCGCCCGTCTTCGGGTCGATGTCGAAGCCGAACTTGCTGCACAGGACGACACGATCACGCATGCCCTGAAGTGCGTCACCCAGAATCTCCTCAGACATCAACGGACCGTAGGCCTCTGCGGTATCGAACAGCGTGACACCAAGGTCCACGGCGCGACGGATGAGCGCGACGGCCGCGCCTCGGTCGGTGCTGCTCGCGTAGAGATCGTTCACCACCTGGGGACTGCCACCCGGATGCCACTGCACGCCGAGACCAATCGGGAACACCTCGAAAGGGCCAAGGCGGCGTCGAGCCACCGTCGCTGGTTCGCGTGCCGGCGCTGCGCCGGACGCGGAACCGGCCGCACCGCCGCCGGGAGCGTCAGACGTCCCGGTGCACCCGGTCAGGAGATATGGCGCCACGCCGAGGGCAGCCGTCGCGGTCAGCCATTGGCGCCGATGGATGCGCTCAACGTCCGTCTTCTTCATGCCAGGCTCCTCTATCTCGGGGCGTACGGCACCGCAACGGCCTTGGCGCGTTCCACCAGCACGAAGGCGTTGCTGCCGACCATCGTCACGCCAGCGGCTGCCGTCAGCCCCTCCTGCAGCACGCGGACCTCTGCGCGATTGCCGTTGACCGTGAGCTCGGTCAACCGTCCCTGAGCTTCTGCCTGCAGCAGCGTGTTCGGGCCGACGCTTCGGAGCCCGTCGGGCCTGCTCAGCGGGAGTGACGTTTCGATGGGCGTCAGCGAGCCGGCGCTCCCGTCCGGGTTCACCGGAATCCGGAACAGCTTCCCGCTCATGAACGTGTTGACGTACACCGCGCCATCGGCGAGCAGCGCGATGCCATCGACGGCGCCGAGCTGCGGATCGGTGATCCAGACATCAAGCGTCGCAGCACCCGGACGCAACCGGTGGACGCGATTCGCGAACGACTCGGTCGCGTAGACGGTCCCATCCGGTGCGACCGCCATGTCATTGCACACGCCGCCATTGGTGGGGAATGGGTACGTGCCCGTGGGCGCGCCGCTCTTCAGGTCGAAGGATCGCAGCGCCGTCTGCCCGACGACGGGTGCCCCTCCGCGGCCGCCGGTGTTGTTCTGGCACACCCACAGCGTGTTGGTCTTGTCATCAGCGAGGACGCCCAGCACGTTGCTCAGCCCTGTCGTCGCGGCCAGAATCCAGGGCTCCGCTCGCACGGCTCCTGGCGCTGCGCGGTAGATCGTGCCCTTTGCCATGCTGCCGAAGTACACCGTGCCGTCGGCGCTCGACGTCAGGTTCTCCGACTGGACGTCGGTGTCGTTGATCGTGATCTCCGAACGTGCCTGCCCGCGAGCAGGAGCCGCAAGCGACAGAGCCACAACGAGCACCAGGAGGGTTGGGATGAGGGACACAACGGTCGGGCGCATGGGCGTAGTCTCCAAAGCGGGATGGTGGGCTATCGCCCGTAGCTGATGCGGATCAGGCGATTGCCACTGTCGTCACTGACGAGCAGGGACCCGTCCGGCAGTTGCAGCACGTCGGCGGGTCGCCCCTGTGCCGCTTTGCCGGCGCCCCAGCCGCCAGGCGCCGTGCCCTCCTTCATTCCCGGGAGGAAGCCCTCGACCAATGGCTCGTAGCTGGTCACACGGCGCCCGTCCGTCCTGGCCACCATGACGCGATAGCCGCTTGGCGGCGTGCGATTCCACGAACCGTGCTCCGCGATGATCGCGGCATTCTTGTACGTGCTCGGGAACATGTCGCCTGTGTAGAACGTGAAGCCGATGGCGGCCACATGGGCGTCGAGCCTCTGCGCCGGTGCTTCCGTCGTCGAACAGGCGCGCTGCGTGCCGAACTCCGGATCCGTGACGTCGCCCTGGTGGCAGTACGGGAAGCCGAAGTGCAGGCCGGGCTTCGGTGCCACGTTCAGCTCGTCACCGGGCACGTCGTCGCCGAGCATGTCCCGGCCGTTGTCCGTGAACCATAGCTCGCCCGTGACGGGATGCCAGTCGAACCCGACACTGTTGCGCACCCCCTCGGCAAAGACCTCCATCGCCGAGCCGTCGGGTTTCATGCGCACGATGGCCGACACCAGCGGTGGCGAGAGGCAGACGTTGCAGGGCGCCCCGACCGACATGTACAGCAGGTCGTCCGGACCGAAGGCAATGAACTTCCAGGTGTGCCCGGCCTTCGGATTCGGCAGTTCGTTCGAGACGGTCACCGGCTCCGGTGGCGCGTCGAGCTTCGTCTCGATGTCGTCGAACCGGAGCAACTGGCCGGCCGTGGCCACGTACAGCGCGCCGTTGCGCATCGCCAGACCATTGGGCTGGTTCAGGCCACTCGCGATCACCACGACGCGGTCAGCCTTGAAGTCGCCGTCCCGGTCGATGACCGCGTGCACCTTGCCCGCGGTGCGCGACCCGACGAAGATCGTGCCTTGCGGACCGCGCACCATGGTCCTGGCGTTCTCGACCCTCTCGGCGAACACGTCCGCGCGGAACCCTGCCGGCAGTGTCAATGTCGACAGGGGCGAGGCCGCCTGCTGAGCCGTCGCGGCCCCGGCTGTGAGAATCGTGGCGGCGCACAGACCGCCGAACACCGCACGCGTGCATGTCTTCATCGTCATCTCCCTACCAGCTTCTGCAGATGCTCGGGGTAGCGGGCACCGTGGACGTCTAGACGCGCCACGGCGGTTGCGATCTCGCGGAGGTCGTCCGCCGAGAGCCGTAGGTCGGCGGCGCCCAGGTTTTCCTGGAGCCGTGACAGCTTCGTCGTTCCTGGGATGGGCACGATCCAGGGCTTCTGTGCGAGCAGCCATGCGAGGGCGACCTGTGCCGGCGTGGCGCCCTTCCGCACAGCGAACGCCTTCAGCCAGTCGACGAAGACGAGGTTCGCCTTGCGATTCTCTTCGCTGAAGCGCGGCACGACATTCCGGAAGTCGGTCTGGGCGAACGTCGTCTTGTCGTCTATCGCGCCGGTGAGAAAGCCTTTGCCGAGCGGGCTGAACGGCACGAAGCCGATGCCCAGCTCCTCGAGTGTCGCGAGCGTCTCCCGTTCGGGCTCACGCCACCAGAGCGAGTACTCGCTCTGCAACGCGGCCACGGGCTGCACGGCATGGGCCCGGCGGATCGTCTGCACGCCGGCTTCGGACAGGCCGAAGTGCAGCACCTTGCCTTCCCGGATCAGATCGCCCACCGTGCCGGCCACGTCTTCGATCGGCACATCGGGATCGACGCGGTGCTGGTAGAAGAGGTCGATACGGTCGGTACCGAGACGGCCGAGCGACGCCTCGGCGACCTCACGGATGTGCGCCGGGCGACTGTCGAGTCCTGCCTGCTTGCCGTCCTCGAATCTGAAACCGAACTTGGTCGCGATGACGACCCGATCGCGATGAGGCCGGAGCGCTTCACCGACGAGTTCTTCATTCGTTCCCGGTCCGTAGGCCTCCGCCGTGTCGAAGAACGTCACCCCCGCGTCGACCGCTGCCTGGATGAGCGCGATGCCCTCGGTCCGGTCGGTGACCTGACCGTAGCCGAAGCTGAGTCCCATGCACCCGAAGCCGAGCGCCGACACCTGTAAGCCACTGTTCCCGAGTGTGCGTCTGTCCATGTTCATCCGTCCTGCGATCAGCGTTCCTGCCCTCTCGAGCCCAGTGCGTCCGGTCACGTCTCAAGATACGAGGCGCCCTCGGTCATGACTTGCCCGATCCTCCCGAATCGCACCGTCAGGCCTGCGTGATTTCGCAGGTTTGAGCAAGGGAACCTTCTGCGTCGGCGCTACCATGGGCCCATGGGAGCTACGCCTCGACACACGCTCGGGTCCGCGACTGGTGACGCTCGGGCTGGAGAGGGCACGCACGCCTTTCCACCACGGCCGGCCAAGCGTGACGTGTCCACGGCGGACGATCCGTCACTGAAGGACATCAGCCTGGCCGGGCCGGGCTCGATCGCGCTGCGCGGACTGGCGCGCCGCATCGCGCAGCACGCACCGCGCGATGGCGTGTTCCCGCTTCGTATTCCAGGCACGTACGCCGTCCGCCGGGGCAGACCGACGTCCGAACCCGTGCGTGCCACCCTCGGTCCCTGCCTGTGCATCGTGGCGCAGGGGGCCAAGGTCATGATGCTGGGCAGCGAAGTGCTCGAGTACGACGCTGATCGCATGCTCGTCTTCACGGTCGACCTTCCGGTCGCAGGCCAGTTGAGTCGGGCGTCCTGGCGGGAGCCGTTCCTCGGATTCCGTTTGGACCTGGATCCGGCACGGGTCGCCGAACTCGCGGCCCGCGTGTATCCGCTCGGCATCCCCAAGGCAGAGACCCGGCGGGGCCTGTTCATCGGACAGAGCAACGAGGCCATCGTCGACGCCGTGACCCGCCTGGTGGACCTGATGGCCCAGCCGCAGGATGCCGACCTGCTCGGGCCACTCGTCATCGACGAGATCCTGATTCGTCTGCTCCGCTCGCCCATCGGCGCACGCGTGGCGCAGATTGCGGAGCCGCGGTCGGGGGTGCACCGGGTCGGTCAGGCGGTCTCATGGATGCGCGCGCATTTCGCGCAACCTGTCACCGTGGACGAGATGGCCGCCGCAGCCGGGATGAGCTCGTCGTCGTTTCACCAGCACTTCAAGGCCGTCACGTCGATGAGCCCCCTGCAATACCAGAAGGTGCTGCGCCTGCACGAAGCTCGGCGGCTGATGTTGTTCCAGCAGATGGACGTCAGCGAGGCGGGTCTGCGGGTGGGGTACCTGAGTCCGTCGCAGTTCACACGAGAGTACGGCCGCTTCTTCGGAAACGCGCCGACCAAGGACATCGCAAGGCTGCGTGCGGAGGGCTTCGGGCCGCGCACAGGCGGGGAGCGATCGTGAAAGGGCCACGCATGCGTGCGCGTGACGTCGGAGCCCCCTCGGTGTCGTGGCCGATCAGCGTGGCGGTCTGCTGGTGCGTCGTCCTGACGACCGCGGCGACCGTGGGCATCGCGGCCCGTGCGCAAGCGCCCCCGGTTGTGCGCGTGGAGGGTGGCGACCTGCAGGGCGTCGTGGCTGACGGTGTCGAGTCGTTCAAGGGGATTCCCTTTGCGGCGCCGCCGGTCGGCGAATGGCGCTGGCGTCCCCCGCAGAAGGCCTTGATCTGGACGGGCGTCAGGCAGGCGACGGAGTTCGGCGCGGACTGCATGCAGGGACGGTTCGGCCCACCACCGCCGCCGGGCGCCCCTCCGGCCCGGGTGCCTTCGGAGGATTGCCTGTACCTGAACGTGTGGCGGCCCGCGGCGGCCACCGCGCGCCTCCCGGTGATGGTCTGGATTCACGGGGGCGGATTCGTGGGCGGTTCGGGGGCGTCGCCGTTCACATCCGGCGCGCAACTGGCGAAGCAGGGCGTGGTGCTCGTCAGCATCAACTATCGATTGGGTCGCTTTGGCTTCTTCGCATTCCCGGCGCTGAGCCGCGAGCGTCCCGACGAACTGAAGGCCAACTACGCCTACATGGATCAGATCGCGGCCTTGCAGTGGGTGAAGCGGAACATCGCGGCGTTTGGCGGGGATCCGGACAACGTCACGATCTTCGGGTTCTCCGCGGGTGGTGTGTCCGTGCACAGCCTCCTCGCGTCGCCGCTGGCCCGTGGACTGTTTCACAAGGCGATCGCCCAGTCTGCCGGGTCGCGCGACAGCGTGTTGACGGCGCGGCCGATGCGCGAGGACGGTGCGGATCCGAACTATCCAATATCGGCGGAGACGATCGGAAGCACCTTCGCGCGGTCGATGGGCATCGAGGGTACCGACAGCGCGGCTCTGGCCAACCTGCGCAGCCTCAGCGCCGAGCAGATCCTCCGCGGTGCTCCGGCGGCGCCCGGTGCGAACACGCCGCAAGTCGAGACCACGCCGGTGCTCGATGGCCGGCTGATCACCGAGACCGCCGAAAGCGCCTACAAGGCCGGCAGACAGCCGGATGTGCCGCTTCTGGTGGGCAGCAACAGCGCCGATACGGCGGGGAACCGCATCCGGGCGACGACGAAGGACGAGTTGTTCGCGCGGTTCGGCGAATCGAGCGCGCAAGCCAGGGCGGCGTATGACCCGGACGGGACTGCGGACCTGGTGACGCTGATCGCCCGGGCCAACGACGACTTCGGGCAGGCCGAGCCCGCCCGCTTCGCCGCCAGCGCCTTTGCCGCGAAGGGTTCGCCGGTCTATCGGTATCGGTTCTCGTACGTCCAGGCCGCAATGCGCGAGCAGATGCGAGCGGGCGCTCCGCACGGCGGCGAGATCGCCTACGTGTTCGGTACGCTCACGGCGCGGCCCGGGTCGACGCTGACGCCCGAGGATCAGGCCGTCTCGCGCGTGGCACAGAGCTACTGGGTCAACTTCGCCAGGACCGGCGACCCGAACAGCGAGGGCCTGCCGATATGGCCACGCCATGATCCGAAGAAGGACGTGATCTTCGAGTTCCGCGCCGATGGTACAGCGGGTGCCGGTCCTGACCCGCGGAAGGTGCGCCTGGACGTGACGCAGCGAGCCACCGAAGCGGGCAAGCGGTCTGATTTCTGATGCGGTGATGGCGAACGAGCGGAGGCATGACGAGTCCGGCGCGCGAGGTGGGTGTGCTCAACACGTCGGACGCCGGGAGGTCGTGCTGCGACTTCTCGCGTCCATCGCGTGCCTTCCTGTTGCCAAGGCCGCAGGACAGGGCCGCCGCGACGGTGAGAACCCGGCGAACACCGTCCTGATCGTCTACCTGTCGCGCACGAACAACACGAAAGCGGTCGCGACCATCATCCACGAGCGGATGGGCGGCACGCTCGTGCCACTCGAGCTGTCGACGCCCTATCCGCGTAACTACGACGCCACGGTGCGACAGGTGGCTCGTGAGAACGAGACCGGCTACCTCCCGCCGCTGACGACGAGGGTCGATCGCATCGACCAGTACGGCATCGTCTTCCTCGGGTTTCCCACCTGGGGCATGCAGTTGCCTCCGCCGGTCAAGAGCTTCCTGCGTGCACACGACCTCGCAGGCAAGACTGTCATCCCGTTCAACACCAACGCCGGCTATGGCGTAGGCAGCAGCTTCCGAACCGTGAAGGAGCTCTGCCCGCAGAGCACGATCCTAGAAGGCTACACCACGCGTGGTGGAGCAGAGCGAGATGGGGAGCTTCTCGCGATTCGTGGAGCGAGAGCGGAGACCGTACGGAAAGATGTCGATGATTGGCTGCCGAACGTCGCTGTGCGCTTGCCCCTGAGCCCGCGCTGATACGTCGCGGCCTCAGATCCCTTTAGCCCGGAGGATGTCACATGCTGCTGAGACTGCCACTACTCGGAATCGCCCTCGCTCTAGTGCTTGCAACCGGGGCTGATGCCCAGACGGTCACCGCAGAACAGCAGGTCATGCAGTTGTCGAGAACCAAATGGCAATGGATGGCGGACAAGGCGGTAGACAAGCTCGAGCCTCTGTTCCACGAGAGCGCACGGTTCGTACACATGAGCGGCACGTGGAAGAAGGACCGGGAGCTCGAGATCATCAAGACGGGAAGCATCTGGTACAAGCAGGCTGACGTCCACGACGTCGCAGCATCGGTGGTCAACGACACGGCTGTCGTTTGGAGCCGCATCACGTTGACCGCCGAGGTGCGCGGCGCCGATGCCAAGAACGAGTTCACCGTGACCGAGGTCTTCCAGAAGGTCGGAAACGACTGGAAGCTGCTCGTGCTGACGTTCAGCAGCGTGCGGCCTGAGCATCAGCTCCAGAAGTAGGGCGCTGCGGCCACAAGGAGAACGGATTGCCGCGTGCGGGCAATCGGTTGCCACTGACAACACGAGGTTCTACAGCGTGAGGACGATCCGGCCGCGGTGCGGTCCAGCCTCGACGAGTTCGTGCGCCGCGACGATCTGCTCGAGAGGTAGCGTCTGCGCAATCGGCAGGCCGTCCCATCCTTCGGCGAGGATCTCGCTGATTGCCTGCGCGGCGTCCGCTTTCGCGTCGCCCGGTACATCGTCGCTGCCCACCAGGTGAATCTGCGCGTTCTTGAAGAGGAGCGGCCAGAACGGAACGGACGGGCTCTCGACATCCGTCGCGAACGCGGCGATGGAGCCTCCTTGGGCCAACACGTCGGTGTCCAAGGCGATGTTGGCGCCGAAGGCCACTTCGACGATGTGCTGGACACCGTGGGGCGCCAGCCTCCGTATCGCTTCGTGTGGGGCGTCATGCAGCAGCACGACGTGTTGTGCACCGGCGTGCTGTGCGACGGCCACGTCACTGGGGTCGCGGACGATGCCAATGACCTGCGCGTCGGCCGCGGCCGCGAGACGGACAGCGCACTGGCCCACGGCACCAGCCGCGCCCTGCACGACCACCCAGCGGCCGGCGACTGGCCCTGCCACGTGCACCGCACGGTGCGCGGTGATGCCGGGAATGCCGAGACAGGCACCTTGCTCGAAGGACACGCCGTCTGGCAGTGGAATCGCTTGCGCAGCCGGAAGGATGCAGTACTCGGCGGCGGTGCCAAACGGACGGTACGACTGCGCGCCGAAGCACCACACGCGCTGGCCGATGCGGGCGGCAGCGATCCCGTCGCCAACCTCGTCAATCACACCTCCGCCATCGCTATGGGGAATGACCCTGCGGTACGGCATGCCATAGCCGTACTCGTCGCGCCGCTTCTTGACGTCGCCGGGATTGATCCCGGAGGCGGCGACCTTCATGCGCACCTCACCTGGCCCAGGCGCGGGATCGGGCATCTCCCCGACGACGAGGACATCGCTCGCCGGCCCCTGTCGCTCGTACCATGCCGCCCGCATCAATCACTCTCCCTCGCGATGTCGCGCGGCTCCGCGCTCAGATGTTCGTCGCCGGGCAGGTCACTGCTCAATCGTACAGACGTGGACACCATGCGCGCCTGCCCCTCACGGACCAAGGCGTGCCGATGGGCGATACTGAAGTCGACCAGAACCGCCATCTCACCGCGATGACGGGCGGCCGTGCCGCCCAATGGAGGCAGACATCATGACCAGGCGTCGGACGTTCGTCGCGAGTCCACGCGATACCGACGCACCGCATGTCGTGATGGCGTGCGCTGCCGCGGCCATGGTGATCCTCTCGAGCCTGGTCTGGGCTCAGCCGCAACGACAACTGTTTCCCCTGGTCGACGCGACCGGGCTTCGCCTTCACAACGTGAGTGTCGTAGCGGCCACGCTCGCAGGCAAGCAGGGTCTCCGCATGACCATGGCCGAGTCGACGCAGCAGCGCATCAAGACCATGACGCCGGAGGAGCGTCAGCGCGTGATGGCGACCGGCAGCGTCGATGAACAGCTCGCGATCGTCGAGGGCGTGCAGTTCGGCAATGGCCGCATCGAGGCGGAGATCGCCGGCGCCCCCGCTGCCGGAGCGGGCGAGGGCGCGCGCGGGTTCGTGGGGATTGCCTTCCGTGTCCAGGGTGATCTGCGCACCTATGACGCGTTCTACCTGCGGCCCACCAACGGGCGAGCCGACGATCAGGTCCGCCGCAATCACTCAACCCAGTACATCTCGCATCCTGACTGGCCGTGGTTCCGCCTGCGCAAGGAGACGCCAGAGAAGTACGAGGCCTACGTCGACCTGGAACCGGCCACGTGGACGAAGATCAGAATCGAGGTCGGCGGCACGCAGGCGCGCCTCTTCGTACACGACCAGCCGCAACCGACCCTGATTGTGAACGACCTGAAGACAGGCGAGACAGCCACGGGAGGCGTGGCGCTCTGGATCGACGTCGGTACGGAGGCACACTTCCGCAACCTCACCATCACCCGTGGCGACACAGGCAATCAGGATTGACGGTGCATCGCAGGAGCAGGCTCCCCTTGCCGTGTGGCCGTCTCCAGAATGTCTCCACGGCGGCGGTCGATTCGTGCGGACTGGGGTGGACGGCAGTGAACGATTCGAAGGAGCGTAAGCCACTGTGAACGAAGCGCTTGCGACCAGAAGTGCTGCGCCATCAACAGTTACGGG
>VFQN01006434.1_pt1 | contig 13407 bp, 15 predicted proteins | sample 3512371 | NCBI WGS metagenome assembly VFQN01 (sample SAMN10412370, study PRJNA504923) | tailings metagenome | isolation source: Replicate 2 from Balatoc abandoned mine | place: Philippines: Itogon, Benguet | collected 2017-08-28
CTGGCACCCCGGAGCGAGACATGCACGCACATGTCGCAGCTTCAGGACACCTGTGATGCGATTGAGGGCCCCGGAGAGCCTCGACAGTGACGGCTTATGATATATGAAGTCATTGGGCGCCAGGCGGAGCCGTGTCTTGCTTGTACTCAAACGCTTGGCCTGAGACCCCTCAACTGGTACCCGCTTGGGTCCCGCCTGCCCTGTTCGCCGGTTTGAGGGCCCGCGACGACGGACGCCCGAGGCGGGGCACCTAAACCATGCGAGCCATCCCGTCTGTAGAAGAACCTCGCTCAGGTGCTACCTTAATGCAACAAATGAAGCAGAATCACAACGTCCGGAACATCGCTTCTGGGGATAAAGTGCGCGGCGCAGGCCCAGACCGCGCCTATCTGTTTGATGGGCCGCGTCTCGTGCCGTGGGGGTGTAGCCGCTTGCCTGTGCCAAGATGCGGCACGGACGGGGCCGCAACCGGTACTCGCGTGCTTGCGCTCGCGACACGCGCATCCGACAATATTCCAACAGCAGTCTCTTGGGCCCTGCGCAAGCGTGACTCCGTGGGCGCACCCACCATGCCTGTCACACCAGCAGCTGCTGCCTCGCTGTCTGCGCCCACTCCCGGGGGGGTAGCGGAAGTCCTTTGGCCGCCCGAGGACTGGGACCACAAAACGGGACGCGGAGGCCTGACTGAAGGTTCCGCAACTGCACCAACAGGTGCGTGGGCTGTTGCTGCAGCAAGTGGATCCGTCTCTGTGCATGCATGCACGCCTATCTACCGGTAGGTATTTGTGTAGTGTGCACAAGCAGCTAGCAGGCAAAGCATGGATTGTGACCTTCACACACCTGCACGCACGCACCAGCACGGCAGCAGTATGAGCCCTGTGGAAGCATCCTGTTCGGCTTGCTGCTGCAGTTAACGGCACTGCTGTGAGATGATTTGGCTTCCTGGATCGATGCCCGCCTGCATGGCTTGCTACGTCCCCTACCTGCTGCTATATATCTACGTACATTCTCGTACGCAACTTCCTTGCTTGCAATCCTACGCCACCACGCGGTGTCTGTACATGCACGTACGGTGACACCAACTTTAAATACCACTGCACCGATCCATCCATGTGCATGCACGCTTTGTGCATGGGAAGAAGGGCTTTCAATAACGAGATCCTACCTTACATACCCTGCCGCTGTGTGCGTGCATGCCCCTTGTATCGATGCACCGCAGTAGGTGGTGCCCTGGTCAACCCTGCTGCGGTTGGATCAAGCAACCCAGCAGCAGCGGACTACTGCAACCGGCAACAGGACTGCATGCAGCCGCCGGCGGCCTCCACCACGCCTGCAACCGCACAGACCAGCGGCACTTCGTCACGGCTCTCACTGGTGCCGCTTGCAGAGTGCGCCCAGCACAAGCGGGAGCACCTGCAGCAAAACCAGCAGCTGCAGGTGCAGCGCGCTCGCGTCCTCCCTCGAGGGCCGGCGGTCCTGGTCCACGTCCCGCTAAAGCGCCTCAGACTCCATGCGCTCAGCAGCGCCGCTGCTACTGCTGATCCCTCCATTCCAGAGCGGCAGGACGAGGAAGGACAGCACACAGCGGGGCAACCCGATCTACCGCCTTTACCGCTGCTGCGGCTGTATCCCATGGGACTCGTCGCAGGAAGCTGCGGCAGTGGCAAGAGCAGGAGCCCAGCCGCTGTGCCGCCAGCCGGTGTCGGGGATGCGGATGGTCGCTATGCGGCGGGCAGCAGCGGCCTCGATGCGGCGGTGCAGGGAGGAGGGCCGCCGTTGCCTGTTCCAGCAGGCAGCAGCGGCTCCAGCAGCACCCGGAAGAGGGCGAGGCTTGAGGAGTGGGAGCAGGAGGTGGAGCAGCAGCTGCTGTGCGCCAGCGATGGCGGCGGCCCCGACCTGCAGCAGGTCGTCACCGCACGCCCGCTAGGTGCGAGTGGCGACGGTGGCTGGTGCTGCCACGGGCCGTGCTGCTGGTGGACGGAGGACGGGGAGGGCAGTAGTTGCTGGGACTGCAGCAGCAGCAGCGGCGACGGCAGCGGCGGCAGTGTCGGTGCATGACCGAGCGAGGCGGTATCTGTGCGTCGTTGTCTTCCTCGTCTTCACGCACGCTAACGCATGCGGATGCATGCTGATGAGCAGCAGCGTGGCGGCGTGACCGAACGGCGTCAGCAGAGTGGCACGCAGCAGCACACAGGATGATGACAGGAAGCCGCGTCGGTCGGCCAGCCGGCAGCTAGCCTATCCCGCAGGGTTCGCTGCTCGCTGGTGGCTTGGTCTCATGAGCGCCAACGTCGTCAAGGTGCAGACGGTTTTATTAGATACAGCGTTGCTGGTACGTACGAAACGGCGGGCCTGCCTCAAGGGGAGAAGCCAGCCAGCCGTTGGCTGCGGCTTTCTAGCACAACTCACGAGCATTGATGTGTCCAAATGGATAGATAGGACGTACGGCGGGGGCATCCGTCCGCCATGCGGTCGTCTCATCACGTCGTCTGGGCACGTTCGTGGGCAAGCAAGGGAGGCCTTACCTATCACGAGGACAAATAAAAAAAATGCTCGCATTTGAATACGTATGTCTTGTGTAGTGTAGGCGGGATGTACGCCGGTACGGCAGGCGGAGCACTAGCTAGCTGGATAGGTGTCTGCTGGGCCACACGCACTTTGACCGGGTGCAGCAGGCTGCGGGGAGGAAGGTATCTCATATATGCTGAGTACGCCATAGTACTAGTGTGCTAGCTGCTGTTTGCTGCTGGATGCGTGGGACATACATGAAGACATGCATCGACTGTGGGCGATGCTCATGATGCACGACTATCCGCAACAACTACGTGGTGATGCTCGTGTCTTGTTCGACCCATGAGCCTTACCTTGCTTGAGGGCAACCGGTATTGATGAACGCATGCACGCACGCAGCTGCCTGCGCACGGAAGGGTTGACGTACGCTTTACTCGGAGTTTGAGTGATATCTGACAGCAGTAGCCTGGTAGTTGTTGCTGGATTGCGGGTCCGCACATACACGTGCAGCAGGCCAGGCATGCAGGGGGGAATGAAACATCTCCCGATGTTGAATGCATGCTAGGTTGCTTGGTAGCCTTGAGCCGTATCATATCCATCCCTGGCTTCACGTTGCTGTGTTTGGTTTTACTGAGCAGGACGTGCATGCATGCGTTGGATGTTGGGGGACCGGAAGGTTGCTTGCTTGGTTGGCTGTTTTCGGCCGCCGCCGGCGGTCCATGCTCAGTGCGGGGCGGCGGGGGGTACTCACAAACGCTTTTGTGGTGGGCTTGCTGTTTGGTGACGGGATCAAAACGTACGGCGGCAGGAGAAAACTGTCAGGGTATGGGTAGCAAAGGTTGCATACGTTCGGGGTGTGGCGGGTGGGGGTGCACTGCAGCTAGCTAGCACACGTACACGAATGCAGTGTTGTAGGACGTAGCACACAGCGCAGCTTCCTTGCTTGCCATCGATCCTGCGTGAGAACCTCACGTGCTTGCGTTGTTGCGGCGGGGGCCAGCCTTGCTTGGCAGCAGCGGATGGACCCGTGGGCAGCGTGGTTATTGATTGAGGCACCAGCAGGTTATTACTTAGTCGGCTGGACCGCATGCATGCTGCTGTCGACTTGCTTGCGTGCTCGTACGTGGCCGGAGAGAGGCAGTAGGGATCCATGGACGGGTGCGCTCGTAGGCTGGCTGGGACTACGTGGGGGTGTCCTCTCCATGTATCCGTATCGTGTCTTGATTTTCCTATTCGGAGACGCTCGGCCCTCGGCGGCTCGTTGCTCGCATTGCCTCATTTGTTGTTCCTGACGATGCACTGAACCCTAAGGGTGGGGGCTCCTCTTGCTTGTCCCAGGAACGTGTTGGCTTGTGCACTGCCGGCGGTGGGTATGGTACTTGGGGCTTGGTAGGGCGGTTGGAAGGACGCAAATTGCATGATGGTGCGCTGTACATGTGAAGCACCTAGCAGACTGAGCTATTGGGCTTGAGCGCGTTGCTTGGGGAACACGTGAAAGCAGCAGAGACGGGTTGCAGAAGTAAGCGGTTGAATGACAGCGGTGGGTTGCGCACACCGTGCAGGCAGGCACCCGTGCGGGTGTATGTCGTGCGTGGTGCCGTGTACTGCTGTCGGCCCATGCAGGCTGACTGCCGTCAGGACGCTGAACTCCCATCACTACTTCATCGATCGATTTGCGTCCTGGAAGGCGCATGTGGCGAGGGTGGCTACGGGCGGGGGTACATGCCTTGGCTCGGGCAGCAGCAGTAGTAGCTGGCTGGCTGGCGCTTGGGTGCACACGTCCCATGCGGTGATGAGGCTTGGCGCTTGGCTTGGCCTAAACACGTCATATCGTCGCACTGCTGCGGGCACATGTTCTCGTGCCGTACTGGTACCTACGGCGTACGTGTGTTGTGGGTCTGTAGCTCAATGATGACCCAGTCTGCAAACGAATGCTTGCTCGTAGTAACACATGATTCGTATTCACCTGCCTTGATGGCAGGGTGTCTAGCGTCGGCTTTATGCTCTTCATATGCTTATGCTGCAAGGGAGTGCATGCATGCGAGCGCTGCTCAAAACGTTCCTGGCGCTACCTACCCACGCATTTGTTGCGGTTGATGTGCACTTCGTACTGCTGCACAATCTGCAACGTGTCTGCACGACCACGTACCGAATGTACCTGCAATAGAGACTGTGCGTGGGGTCGTGTCATGTGGGCGGTAACCAGGATGCCCAAATTTTCATTAGCACAATGCGCATGTGTGCCTCTGCCGCTGGCTAATGCTCTCCTTTGTACTAGAGTACGTAAGACTAGAAGCACGTGTTTCAGTTGTCGACGTGCTAACATGTACAGACTCCGGCTTTGGTGTTAGACTTGCAAGTATGCGGATTACGTCGTACACAACACCCCCTTCCGTGTGTGCGCTGTGAATCTTACCTGGCATGTACCGCATATTGCGGTGGTCTACCCATGTGTGCAAGCCATCCCGTTGTGTGATTTTGCCAGTGCGTGTGCCAGCAACCAACTGCACTGATGGTTGCACTGATGGTTTATCTGCTACAGTCTGCTGCTGGTTTCGGCTTGGGTAATAAGTCTTGGAGCGAAGCACTCGAGCACTCGGGAGTTGATGTGTACCGCAACTGCAGCTGGGAGGTGGCACGGTCCTTCTGCTGGTGCCAAGCAGCGTGCAGTTGGTTGGGCTGTATGCGGATAACCATTTCATAAACATACGTGTATCATGACTCCATTATTGTTGTCGGTCGCCCTCTCGCTGGAGGTTTTGTGCTGCTGAAGCTGAGTGGTGTCTTTGGTCTGCTGTGCCACCCTTCAACCAAAGGTAGGGTATACGGTACATGCGCCTCGTTTGCTGCTGGTCGCTTGATTCGGTGTAGAGTCCAGGCATGAGGGATGGCTAGGATGACTCGCTTTGTGACGAACGAATCAGACGGGTACCAACATGTGGGGTAGAGACGTCGCTGCGTTCAGGGGCTGGCTGCGTTCTGATGCGCTGTAAGCGTCTGTTTCCTTGCCCCAAAACTGTGCTGGTGGTTCATTTGAGGCAGCTAACAAACCCTTCTTCTTTCAGCTCCACAACGGCGAGACGCACACAGCATGTGCACGTGCGCAGTTCTCGCAGCCACGAACACGTGTCAGCTGCATGTCAATTACAGACCCTCAGCGCCCTGGGCAGAGGTCGTCAGCTACAACGCTCATATAGCCATAAAGGGTGCGCTGGATCAAGCCTCGCACCACCTGAGCCCATGCTTACGCACACATGGCCGGTCTTGTCCTCAAGATTCTGCACCGCAACTGCCTTGGCCGGGAGGCTGGCGCACGCACGCTCACCGCCAGCCTGGCAAGCCTCGACACCGGCAACCCCGTGCAGTCAGTACTGTCCGGCACGTCGTGCTCACCTGGCTTGCTCACTGCACACCCCGCACGCTGCAGCACTCACCCACCGCGCCCAAATGTGCCCATCGTGGTCCTGGCATACCGGCCTCGCCTGTCACCTGGCCCGAGCGTGCCCAGTACCGGCCGCCACCTCTTACAGTACCCTAACATCTGTTTGAATCCCGCACAGCACGCGTCACACAACCTTTCGTCCACCCATGGCCCCCACCGCCGCCTGCACAGCGTCTACAACGGCGGGGAGCTCTCCTACCCGTACCCATGGTAAAAACCTGATCAGTGAAATACCCATGCCATCCTTCCCGCGCACCAACTGTGACGCACACCTCGCTCTCCCCCCACTCGCTCACATAACGCCCCTACCTACTTTTAGGCAACTTCACAGGCGGACCGAGGCTTTACCTACTACGGGACGCCGCCTTGGTAAATATCGTACAGAACGAGACTGGGACGTAACGCTCGGCCCTCGACACGTTTCAAACGGGGGACCCATCCAGACCCGCGCCCCCGTCCGCTTCAAAACAAGGGTACCGCTCTGCGGGCATACACCCATCTCACTCACCCTTTCCACTCCAACACCCTCAATGCCCAGGCGGACGGCCGCAACGCAACAACAGAACCAAAACACCAAAACCGCAGCGGGACCACCAAGCTCAGGCAGGCCCCACGCTGTGAGGCCCGCTGTCGGTCCCACTACGCCGGGCAACGCGCTCCCCAGCTCCAAATGCAAAACCGCGTACCCACGTCCTCACCCTAGAGAGACTCCCAGCACAACCCATTACGTGTACCTATCAGTACATAAAGCATTCTTCGCATTCTCTTCTCCTATGCAGGGCAACGACTCATCCTACACTACACATCCCGTTAGTTCCGATCCGGCAACGGCACGGCTTCGTGTTTAGCCAAACAAGTACACACCCCGCCCAAGAACGACGCGGCTATCCGTTGTAGGCTGGCCAGGACACGACACGCCGCAGCAGCGTCTGCCCAACGCGCTGGCTCCACGCTGATTGCTGGCCTGTCCGCTGCAGGGCCGTCCGAGCTACCGCGCCCCCAGCACCGTCTTCAGCGTGTCGTAGGTGTAGTAGCTCAGCGCAGCACTGGGCAGCACCTGCGGAACAGGATGCGCAACAGCGGCCCATACGGCTTAGGCGGCTGTGGTGCTATCCAACGGCGTTGCGTACCCGACACCATTGCACCCCGGTTCGATCCATGGGCACGAAGCCCGGCAAGGAGGCCCTTGAATGCCCACCGACCCGTGGCTTGAAGCACACACAGAGGACCGTAGCCGCGCACACACACCCCTGCCTCGAGTCAAACGCCCTCACCTGCAGCATGTTGGGCAGCAGTCCCGAGTAGAAGCCCTTGGGGCCGTCGGCCTTTATGATGGCGGCCACCGCAGCGGCGATGCGCGCCAGCCCCGACGCCGGGCCCGCGCCGCCGCCGCCGCCCAGCAGCGCCGCCAGCGCCTGCGGCGGCAACAGGTGGCCGTGCGCAGCCCCCGCCAGGTGCCCCAGCGCCCCGCCGTGGGGCAGCGGCGGCGCGTGCGCATGTGCGGCGGCGGCAGCGATGCGGCCGCCTGCGGCGGCCGCTGCCGCCGCGGCGGCGGAGGTGGCGCCGTGGTGACCCATGGCGCCGCCGACAACGCCAGGGCCAGCGGCGGCGGATGCGACGCCGTGGGCAGCGGCGGGTGCCGCCGCCGCTGCCGCCGCCGCCCCAGCAGCCCCAGCAGCACCGACGCTGCCGGCTGCCGTTGCTGCCGCAGCGGCTCCGCTGCTGGCGGTGGCGGCAGACTGCGCTGCTGCTGCTGAGGCTGCCGCTGCTGCGGGCGTGTTTGTCTGCAGGCGCAGTCCGGCCAGGGCCATGGACTGCAGCTGCATCTTGCGGCGGATGACCTCCAGGGGGTACACGATGAGCTCTGAGGCGGCGCCTGGGGGGTGCAAGAGATTGCAAATGTGGCGTTGGGTCATCACACTCCTCCTTTGCCGTGCGGTGCGCCCTCCGAACTCCAAGGTGAAGCGAGACATACATACTACCTCCCAGTACAATTTCCTCGACCCTCCTCGACTGAAACTACGCGGCCAGGCGCGCCCCTAAACTTCCGTTCCCCAACCAGGACGCTGCCTTGACCCAAGACCCACGTGCAAGCGCACCAGCCATAAAAGTAAGTACAGACCCTTCACCCACGGTACGCCTGCGCCCACCTGCCCACGATGCCAGACACACCTGCCAGTGCCCAAACAGCAGGGTGACGCAGGGTGCACCCAACCCCGGCCTCCCCCACCCTGCCCAAAGAGTGCATAACCCACCTGCCAGCGCCCCGAACAGCAGTGTGTGCACGGGGTCCATCACCACGTTGGAGGCAGCGGCAGCCGCCGTGTCCAGCCGCTCGCCCCGCGCCGCCGCCTGCTGCACCGCCTGCTGCCTGAGGTGCTCCAGGTGGTTGTGCTTCAGCCAGTCGTACACGCCGTAAAACACGGCGCCGGCGGGGGCCATGCCGATGACGGCGGGCAGGCAACCTAGAGGGCAAGTGCACAATACTGGTCACGTGTGACAGTACCATATAGCAGAAAGGTACAGCTCCGTCGCAAAGCTACCGTATGTAATCCAAACCGGCGAAGTTCATAACAAACAAGCGGCTGACGGCAGGGCGGAGTGTATCGCGCATGCGCTCCCGCAGGTGGACGGAAGTACAAAGTCAGGCGGGCAGGCTTGACGGATTGCCAAGAGGGACAAGATGTACGACAGGGGTGCGCGCCTGCGCAAAGACCAATCGCGCGGCACCAATTCCATGCCCACAGCAGGTGGGACAGCACTGCCGCACCTGTCTGTTGTTCGTGGACCACACCCCCTGCGCAATGCCCTCAGCCCTCCCGCCCTCCGCCCACCCGGCCCCACGCACCCGAGTACAGCGCGCCCGCCCCCTCGTTGCGCAGGATGCCGCTGAGCGTGCGGAAGGGCCCCGGGCCGTATCGCGGCCCCGCCACGGAGGCCATGAGGCGAGTGCGCACCACATCCAGCGGGAAGCACACCAGCGTGGCGGTAACGCCTGCGGCAGGTCCACAGAAGGGTGTGGATGGCGTTTCAAGCAGGCCGCAGGTAAACGCACAGCTGTCCTAGGGCTGCGTTCGGTAGTGTGGCGGCGGTCCACGAGGGGTGCGACGTGGCTGCGCCAAGCTGCCCCCAACGGAAACAACCCGAGTCGGCGGCTCCCAAAAGCAGGTCTGCCTACTTGATCTCGTGTGAGGATCTCCAACGTGAGGCCCAGCCCATAGGAAGACCGCGTAGCCGCAAGCTACAACGCTGCATCGCACAGGGCACAAACCCGACCCACCCCGCACCCAACCCCGCACCCTCATCCCCGTCCACGGCCAGGCTCCACGCCCACCCCTACCCGCGCAGGCTCCTGCCGCGAACCGCTCAAAGTTGCCGTCCAGCCCCGACAGCGCCATCAGGGCGGCGTGGTACATGTCGAACGAGAAGAAGTTGACGGCCTGGGGGCAGAGAGAGGTAGAGGCGCGAACAAGGGGATGCAGGGTGAAGCGTGCGTCGGCCGGCCCACGGGAGTTGCGATGAAGCGATCGAGGCCTCGGTGCCGCAAGTCGTCTGTCCGCCGGCATTAAGGGTCGGATGAGACGCGATGTGGGAGCGTGACACTGCTACTGGGGAAACCGTGGCAGTTATGCTGGTCTACCTCGGGAGCTACAGCAATACCTCGTCCCAGTACCCCCTTTGCGCCTTGACCGGGCTGCCCAGGGCCTAAACGACGCGGCCAGACCCTCCAAGGTTGGCAGGTTGCGCCGCGTGGCTGCGTCCTTGGACACCCACGCCAAGCCTCACCGCCGCGAACAGGAACCCCGACCGCTCAGCCCCACCTTGAAGGGCGCCGTGCGCAGCACGTTGAGCGCGTTCCCCTTCCAGAAGCCCGTGATGCCCTCCGTGCGCAGCACCTGCGGCGGGGCCAGAAGCAGCAGCAGTGTGTCCGCGTGTCCAGGCTGGATTTACGGGCAGTGCCGCAAGCAAACGCTCCGCCACGCCGTGCCGTGCCCTCGGCCACACGTATGCCCAATGCATACGTCAGCCACTGCCCATATAGCCGCCAAGCTCGCCCCAGGCCCACGGCGTCCCTGACCCATCCCGCGTCTCTGGGGGGCCCTTCCCAGTCCCTACCAGCAACCCCGCGCCCCGCACCTCCTCCGCGGCGCAGTTCTGCTGCTGCACAAACTACAAATAATGCTTGGTTGCCGCACCTGCGCTGCGGTGGTGAACGCGTCCCCCGTTCCGTTCTTGAGCAGCAGGTCCATCTTGACTCGCTCCAGGGGTGCCACACAGGTGCGGGACACCACCGCCGACATGGCGCCGCTGAACAGCAGCTTGACGTACCTGCATGCCGCGTGTGACCGGGAAACACGTGGTCTGTCAGCCGCGTGTCGAGAACAACACAACACTATCACAAGCATATTGCACACTCCCCAGACACCGCTGCGTTACTTGACACGCAAACGGACCCGAGTGGGGGCAGCTGTTATCCCTGGAGCACCGTCGTGCAACATTGCTTGCGTGCAGGAGCTGCATTAGTGGCGTGGCCGCTGCTGCCGAGCTCGTGTGACCTGATAACACCCAGCAGGCAATTCATCTGCCACCTTACCTGATCGGGTCCGCAAAGGCCTGCGGCTTCACCTGCTTAACCGCCTTGGCCTCCGCCTGCCCCTCGCCCGACCCCTCGCCCTTGGCCTGCTCCCCTCCCGCAACTGCCCCTTTGATCGCCCCGCTCGCAGCTGCTGCCGTCGCGCGCCGGCCAGCGCCCTCCGTCCCCCCGTGCGCCCCCTCCTGCCCCCGCCCTGTCGCCGCGGCGACCGCTGCCGCCGTTGCTGCTGCCGCCGCGGCTGCGCCGCCGGCCGCCGCCGCTGCCGTGCGCTTTGCAGCGCTGGGGGTGGCGGCGGCGACCGCGGCAGCTGCGGCGGCCGCGGCCCCGCCAGCCGCAGCCGCTGTGACGGCGGCACAGCTGGCGGAAGGGGGCCGAGACGTGGCCGCGGCAGCCGTCAATGGCCCCAGAGCTGCTGGTGCTGGCGCTGACGGCAGCGCAGACCGCGAGAGGTCTGTTCTGCTGGAGGCTCCGCTTGTGCTGGTCCAAGAGGGTAAGGAGGCTCGCATCCCGCCTGCAGCATGAGCCCACAGCTGCCCCGCGTGTCGTTGCTGCTGCTGATGCTGCTCCCCCTGCTCCTGAATGCCCTGTCAGGAACGGAATGCAAGGTAGTCATGTCATTATGGTACGGCGTAGGCGTCTTGGGTTGGGTGTCGCTGTGGGAAATTTGTGCCGTGGTCCTTCCTACCCCACGCCCGTGGAACTCCCACCAAGTACACGTGCCCTGTGCAAATGAAGGTACTGTGTGTGCCTGCGATGCTGCATGGTGCTTGTGCTCACCTGGGACATGCGCCCCATAGCTGCTGCCACGGACGCCAGGCATGCAGCGTGGAGCCTGAAGACCGACAGCTGAGGGGTACCCTCCTGCCTGCAGCCCCCCGCGCTGCTCTGGGTGTGGTGCTGGTCTTGCGACCGGTCATAGATGTGCGCGGTTTGTTGTTTCTGGGCGTCTACGCCCGCTGTTGCTTTGCTCGCGCTGGTGGGGCCGCCGCTGAGGGGCGTGGGTGATTGCGGGAGCAGATGGAGCGCCCGTGCAACGCCCGCTGCCAGGCCTGCTGCAGCGTGGGGAAGATTTCCACAGCCCCAGTTATTGTTGTGATGTGATGATGGTCCAACCAGCGTCAAGATCGCCTCGCGCTGGAGCGCGCTGGTCTGGAAAGTGTCCGTGTCGTTTGGCAACGAATGCCCAACGCTGACGGAGGGATATTCTGTCACGGCGCGGCTTGGAGGCTTTTGTACCGGGTTCAACGCGTGTGATAGCGTTTGACTGGCAAGGCATGGTGATACACGGGCGCCTGGCCATGCGGTTCCTTGGGCGACAGCTTCTGACGGCCATCGCCAAGCTCGCCCAGGTGCTGTCTTTAACCTCCGTTGTCGTCCACTGGTGACGATGAGCCTTCGATGGCTGCGAGAGGTTGACCCAACGTTCCACACCAAGTCGCTTTCGGCGTCCGACGTACCAAGCTCGACCCGTTGCACAGACTGAACGGAGCAAACATGCCCATTTGCTACTGTGAAGCATGTGTGTCCACCCATCTTGCGGCCTTGGTCGTTTGGCAGTGCCCCTTTGGCTCAGAGACTAGAAAGGCATCGTCGCTAGTGATCGCCCGGAGCACTCGCGATCACGCTATGACAGAGGTGTATATACCGCGATGTGCGGTTTCTAGCTATGGGCTTGCAGCCACTCTAGACGTCGGCGCATGCCTGGTTAGCGCGCGCATTCCAGCTTCTATTCTCAAACGGTCAAATTTTGGCAAAGTATCCGTGTACTTCTTAAGCATATCTGCAACTATGGTACAAACGGCTTGTCCAGGTATGCCTGGAGTGCGCTGGCATCCGGCGTGACCGTTTCCAGGGCTCAATGCGACTCCGTAGATGCCAAGCTACGTCAGAATCCTCACAACTTGTGCGCAAACGTGTGATCGTTCCGCTGTGTCCCTGCTTTGTCGATACATTGCTGATGAAAAGGTCGCGTTGACTCCCAACGGCCACGCGGCCGGGCCCAGCTGCTGGCCACGTGCCCTGGGCCCCCGCTGCCGCGGCCCCCCTTACAACACGATGGAGCCGAGCAGAACCAAGCTGGAACGGAAATCTTACACCATGCGAAGCGTTGGTGTACCGGTACATGCATAACCCATCCAACTGAATTGCCAGGACCTGCCAGAACCCAACTAATGCAACCGCGGACGGAGGAAGGGCGTGCATGATGTACCTGAGCGTGGGTTGTGCCCAGAAGGCCTGGTTTGTGCCTTATACGGTGGACTAGTGGATTCTGGATTGGACCTAAACACCTACCGGTAGTTGCTGTGACAGCGCTGCTGCAAAGGTGCTGGAGCAGGCTGGAGCACATGTATGACTGTGCTTTGCCACTGTGGGTCGGGTGTCCTACCCCCTGCAGGTCCGTGCAAGCTGCCAACCATCGTACTGCCGGAGGTACCAGCGCGCCACCCTGCGCCACCCTCTGACCCGCTGCAGGCCGCAGCTGGAGCAGATATAGCTTTGAGGATGCCACAAAGTCATCAGCCACATCCGTTACGGTGCTCGTACCGTACCACGTGTCTGCACGTGCGGGTGCGTTAAGTGCCAGTCACATGGTCCTTGTATCGTACAACATGAACACCAAGCACACCGCTTGCATGTGGACCCGGTGCGCAAGGAAGCAGCAGAGGGCACATCACTCACAGTGTTTACCGCGCAAGGTCGCTTATTGGACATGCACGGAGTCAGTGGGCGCCACACCCACTGACTCCCTGCATGTCCAATTTTTTCTGGTTTTTTCCCTGGTCCCTGGGTTTCTTTTGGCCTGTTCCCTTTCTCCTGTTCTGTGGTGTTTGGTTTCAGGTCCTCTTCGTCCCTAGGTGTG
>VFQN01006435.1_pt1 | contig 13406 bp, 20 predicted proteins | sample 3512371 | NCBI WGS metagenome assembly VFQN01 (sample SAMN10412370, study PRJNA504923) | tailings metagenome | isolation source: Replicate 2 from Balatoc abandoned mine | place: Philippines: Itogon, Benguet | collected 2017-08-28
GCACACTGCCAACAGGACTTTGCGCAGCTGCGGCAGGCGCTGGTGGGCATGCAGCGGTAGCACGTGGCAGGTGGGTCGTGGCGTACAATGTCAGTGTGGATTACCGGTATTCGCAGGCTGTGCAGCAGCAGCAGTAGCCTGGGCAGGTGATTATGCACGCACATGCATGTGGGTGTGCAGTACCGGTGTGTTCGAGGTGCAGTGGAAGCAGGAGCAGGTGGGCAACACATGATTGCGGGGTTATGGCAACAAGGCAGGAGAAGGCTACTGCTCCGGGACACAGGGGGTTCTGCACAGCGCGTGTCGGACACACAGGTGGGGCTGCTGTGGGGCGGCAGGTGCGTGAGGGGTCCAACACTTCCGTAGACGCTGAAGCACAGACACAAGTACCTCGTGAGCGATCGGAGTAGGCGTCGTTGTCCTATTGTATAGGGAGGGTAAGCTTCATGCAGGTTGCCGGTTAATGCCGCTAAACGGCCACTGCCTGCACAACTTTTTAACTGTCGCACCAGCAATTTACGCGAATGACTAACAGGAATTCATACCGTCCTTGCGCCCCCGACATGCTTCCTGGCGCCCGCAGAGCTCCAACGCACGCGCCTTCCGCCTCCTGAGAACGGGGCGGCGTGGGACCGCCTGTGCTTCGAGCAGTGGCAGTCCCTGGAGCAGCAGCAGGGGGCCGGGGCGGGGCAGCAGGGCGGGGAGGCGGGGTCGCCGCCGGGGACGCCGCCGCCCCCACCGCCGGGGGACCCTCCCCCCGGCAGTGGTACGGCAACGGAGGGCGGTGGGGGCGGCGGCGAGACGGACCGCATCTGCGGGCCCGTGCTGCGCACCGTGCTCGCCATGGACCAGGTGGGTGGGCGAAAAGTCAAGTGGGTACAGGCGAGGATGACGCTCGGTTGCGAGTTGGGTACCGTTATGATAGTGCAGCCTTTGCCCGTGTGCTGGGAGTGGTCGTTGGCGGTACTTCAGAGGGGATGTCGCGGGCTCAGGGCACTCCGTTGCGCCGGGAAACTGCACCTGCCAGCCCGCGTTGCTGCCCTGGTAGCCCGCGCTCAACTACTCGTACCTGCCGTGCCGAAAGAAGGGGCTGCAACTCGTTCGTACGACACCCCTGGCACGCGATGCGCAGGCCTGCTCCTAGCGCCATGTGTATAAACGGCACGCTGACCCCAACCCATCCGCCCCTTTTAACCTCCCTATGCCATACCCTTTCCTTCCCCTAAACCTGCGCGTGACACATCCAGCGCCATGTGGGCCAGCTGCTATCACAACCCAGCCCCGCATGTGTATTGGCCTTTCCGTACACCACGCGTTCCCTTAACCCGCGCTTACCGTACCCCCACAGGTGTGCACACCGCTCTCGTCCAGCGCTATGCATCACTCCCATGTTCACTACCACAACTTTCTGACTCCCCGCCCCCCACTACCTGTTACAGGTGTGCGTGTCCGCCCTCATCCAGCGCCACGTGGAGCAGCTGCCCTCGCAGCCCTGCCTCTCCTACCTCCGCTCCCAGTGGCTCTTCGCGCTGGCCGCCGCCCTGGAGCGCCCCGTGCCGCCAGACGTGTCCGCCGCGCTGCGCTCCCTCGTACGGCAGTGTACGGCATGGCGGGCGGCACTTGCGGGCCCGGAGGACCCCTCCCTGCCGCGACTCAACATCCTGCTGGCGGTGGCGGGCGGCTACTTCGGGCAGGACGAGGAGCTGTGCGGCGCGGTGGCGGCCATGGGGCTAGGGGACCTTGCACAGGGCGTCAGGCCCGTGGCTTGAGACAGGCATCGGGGGACCTGGCCTAGGCGCACGGGCATTAGAGGACATGAGGTTGGCGGCCATGGGGCAGGGGGACCTGGCCTAGGGCATCGGCCCCGTGGCTTTGGATGCGACAGACAGTGGTGGCAGCATGCGCGGCCGGAGTCAAAAGACGGTGAGTTTGGAGGGCATCGGGCTGGGGAACCTGGCCTAGGCGCAAGGGCGCCGGCTTCGTGGCAGGGAACGGTGGGGGCGGTCTGCGTCACCAGAGTTGGACGACGGTGAGGAGTGGCGGGCGTGGGACTGGGGAACTTGGCGCAGAGGTCCTCGGCTACGTGCCTTCATGGGGGGACGGCTTGCTGTTACCAGTGATATGGACACTTCGGGTGGCTGTGCCAAGTACGACGTGTGCTGTGATGCTCAACGAACTCCGTTATCCGTGTGCATGTGGGTGGCGGCAAAGGTGGGGCCTGGGACAGCTGCATGCTGAGCACGGCGGAGTGAAGGGGCTGCATGACAAGAAGGGTCACGGCCACAGCAGGGCTGGGGCCGCAACGGGGGCCTCCATCATGGCCGGTTGGAATGAAAACGCTTTGTGAGGCATCGTACAGACGGGCATTACGGACTGTGTTTTGTCGGGCCAAGTGTGTGCCGTACAATTGTGAGGACGCCGCACCGGCCATACGGTACACAACACCAAGAGCTCGCGGCCTTGCACCTGGGGTTGACCATCCAAGAAGGGAGCACACTCCCGCACCCTGATCCCACATCCCAGATCCCTGCCAACCTAATACACTCCCCAGGAGCTGGCAGCATCGCACCTGGGGCTGACCATCCAGGAGGGGGAGCACACGCCCGTGGACGATGCGCGGGCGGCGCTGTACCTGTACCTCAAGCACAGGAGGGTGGGTTAACGCTCGTTACGGCGAAAGGCACGTACCGATACGTGGGCTATTCACATGTACCATAGCTTCTTATATGTTGTTTATAACCTATGAGGATAGTAACGGCGCCCGGGATCCTTCGCACATGATCACTGGCACGCCATTTCTAAAGCAGCCGGTGAAACGTGGGTGCAAACGTGACCTGGGTAACGTGGGCTGTGACCGCGTGCCCCGTTCACGTTGCCGTTTCCCTGGGTAACGTGATGGCAACGGAACGTCCTGTGACCGCACCCTTAAGGCGAAAGGCACGCAGCGGTACAGACCCCTGGACACACAGCAACACCCTACCTCGGTATGTCGCTGTGCCCGCGCGCAGGCTGTCCATGCGCTGCTGCGGCTGTAACTCGGACTGTTTGAAATAATCAGGCCCGTCGTTGTACGTAGGTGTGAACCTGCTGGTTTGCGGCAGTCATGGCCATCAGGGCCCTTAGGCCATCCGGGCATTTCCACCCTGGCGCAAACTTCATCGCCTGTAAGGTCATGGGGCCTCTGTCAGTGAGGCACAGCAGGTTCACCCGTGGTGTGTCAGTGCAAGGGCAATGAGGCCGGCATACTTCTCATGCCCATGCTACTGCGATGTCCCTGCTACTGCAGGAGGAGGAGGAGGAGGAGGAGGAGGAGGAGGAGGAGGAGGAGCGGCGTGAGCAGGAGGCAAGGCGGAGGGAGCAGGAACAGAAGGAGGAGGAGGAGGAGGAGGAGCAGAGGAAGAAGGCGGGGATGCAGCGGCGGCAGAGGCAGCGGCAGCGAGGAGGCGGAGGGGGGAGGCGGAGGGCCAAAATTAGTGGGGTGGCAGCACCTCAGCCGATGCCGCGCAGCAGCAGCAGCAATAGCAGCAGGAGCAGCTGTGCCTGGTGACTGAGCTGTGGCGGGCGTTGGTCGAGAGCCACCTGGTGCACGCCATCGTGCAAGGGGTCCTGGTGCTAGACCAGACCATGCTGCCTGAGGAGGGGTTGCCGCAAGGCGCGGCGGGTGGCGACGGCGTGGACGGCGGGATGGGGGTCGGCGGTGCGGCGGGCCTACGCGGACCAGCTACGGCTGGCGGACGCAGCAAGAGCAGCGTTCTCCGTGCGCCCGGATCGCGGCATCCTGGCTCGCAACCTGGCATGGATGCCGCACGGCCTCAGCATCCCCCCGGAAGCCTGCCCCTCGCACCAGCCAGCCCGGGAGCTCATGGCTAGCCTCGGCTGCCAGCCGGCGTTGTCGGCGGGGCTGGTGGCGGCGGCGGGCGCGGCGGGCGCGTGTACGACGTACGGCATGCAGCCAGGGGCGGTGGTGGCGTTGGCGGGTGAGGTGCTGCCCTGCCTGTGGGAGTGCGCGCGGGGGGGCCAGGCGGCGGTGCGAGGCAGCCGGCAGCTGCTGGAGGCTCTGGACAAGCGCCTTAAAGTGTGGCCGTCGGTCGTGTTCGAGGGCTTCGTGAGCTTCCCGGACCTTCCGGTGAGGCTGGGGGGCGTAACCCACGCTGGCAGCTGCCTGATACGTCACCTCACGAGGCACGCCCGGGCGGTGGCGGATGCAGGGCCTTCGCAGGCGCCGTCTGCGCAACAGCAGCAGCAGGGGCAGCAGCAGGAGCAGGAGGGGCCGGGGCAGCAGCAACAGCAGCAGCAGGAGCTCGAGCACCAGCAGCACCAAGCGCTGGCGGGCGGGGAGGGGCGCGCAAGGGAGGGTGCAGCAGTGGCGGCTGGGGAGCCGGCGGCCGGGGCCTCCGTCCCACAGCCCGGCACGTGGCTGCGTCACGTGCCCCGGGCCGTGGCGATCGACTACGCCGCGCGCGCGCTGGTCGACTTGTCGGACCTCGCGCGCGCTGAGGTGGCCCTGGCGGATGAAGAGGCTGATGAGGACACGAGGCACATGCCCGAGCAGTGGCGGCCGCTGTGGTGGTGGCGGTGGGTGGTGCCGCTGCTGCCGCTGCTGGCGATTGGGAGGCCGCGGGAGGTGGTGGGGGAGGAGGTGGGGGAGGGGGAGGGGCAGTGGCCGTGGCGGCCCATCGCCTTCGACCACCCCTACCTGACCATCACCTGCCGTGACGACAACTTCACCCTCTCATGTAGGTGCTGTAATGCCTGCATGCTCCAAGATGTTAGCGCCTCGGCATGCAACGGCGTTCGCACCTCCCACAGGGCTGCAGAGGCCTTTGCTGTGACTCCGGATGACATGTTGCGTGACGCGGTTGCTTTTACTGCCTGTCCTCCGGCTTTGTTGTAATGTCAAATATGGCTTGAGGCTGACCGATCACTGCTTGGTTCTCAGGTTCTGCCTTTGCATGCGCTGCGCCTCTGGCCTGCCCCCCTCACAGCCTCCTGACTTTGCTTGTACCCTCTCTTAACCCTCGCCGACCCCTGCGCTCCTGCGGGCGCTGCAGCGAGTTTTGTTCAACCCACACGCAAGCTCATGCCATCCACCCCTGTTCATCACCCCTTTCCCCGCTGCATGTCCATGCTGCAGACGAGCTCTGCACTTCACCGCTGACCGACGTGCTCCATGCCCTCGAGTGCAGGCTGCTGCCCACCCTGGAGCGCCTGGTACGGGAGGCGCCGGCGGCGGTGGTGGCACGCGGCGAGGCGGAGGAGGGCGCGGCGGCGGAGCTGCTGGCGGCGTGCTACATCGGCCGCAACGACTGGGAGTGCTTCATGCCGTACGCGGAACCGCAGGAGGTCAACCGGCTGGTGGCGGCGGCGGGCGGCGTGCTGGGGAGGCGGGTGGAGGCGATGGAGGCGCAGCAGGGGTGAGTGCGGGTGGGCTGGGGGTGGGCACGCATGCAGGGGTGTGCGGCGGGTTATCGGCGCGGGTTGGCACGCTGAAGGCGCAGGGCCGGGCATATGCGGCAACGGGGCGGGCGGACGGACACGTTGGTTGGCAACGGGGATTCTGACCGGAGTGCATGTGGTGTTGATGTGGTTGAGGACTTGTGGTGCACCGAGTGAGTGCCTTGCAGAGTGGGTGCGGGCGGGGGTGTGGTGCGGCGGGCGGCCGTAGAGGCTTGCCGCGTGTGGTCTGCGCGGAACTAACGCAGGGGTCTCCGAATGTGCTCTTGGCGCCCAGGACAAGGGGTTGCTGCAGTGCCCATTGCACCCAGCTGCAACACATGTGTTCGTACGCGACCGAGATGGGAAGTCGCGCTTTGGACGATGTGGGACAATGCAGCATTCCAGTCACAGAGCGCATGACCAGCTGGTCGATTTTAAGGCCCCGTCCCCGAACTTGACACGTTCGCGGTACATGCTGCCGCTACCGCCACAGGGGCTCTCCTGCATGGAGCGCGCCCTTCACGCACCTCTTCTACGCTGGAACCAGGGCGGTGTGCGGGGTGCCGTACCAGCTGGTAGAAGCCATGCGCGATGCCGGCTTTTTCGGGGGCAACGAGGCAAGGCTGCTGGGCTTCCTCGATGGCAGGAGCCCCCTGGTCTGCTACTGTGAGCGCAGGGCCTGCTGCACGCAGTGCCGCCCAGTGCCCACCGCTAGCGGTAGCGGCGGCGGCGGCGGCAGCGGTGGCAGCGGCAGTGGTGGCAGTGGCAGCGGCGGCGCCCAGGGCGCCGGCAAGCGCGCCATGTGCCCCGCCAGGCGGCTGGCCGTGAACCTGTCCGCCACCCTGTTTCAGCTGCTGCCGCCGATGGCTGCGGCGGTGCTGAGGCTTGAGCGGCAGGGCGGGGAGGAGGAGGCGGTGACGGCCGCGTACTGCATGTATGACGCGGTCGTGGTGCTGTGCTTGAGGGTGCACTGGGACAGGTACCAGCAGGAGCTGCAGCAGAATCAGCAGAGGCAGGGAAAGCCTGCGAGCGGGGCGTCGGTTGCAGGGGCCGCCAGTGCCGGCAGCTCCGCAGGCAACGGCGGGGCCAGCGGCAAGTGCCCTGGCAGCACCGGGAGCGCGGTCGCCGGCAGCAGCAGCAGCGGCGACTGCAGCACTGGCATGGCCGCCGCTACGCCCGCCTCCGATGGGGCACAACCGCCCGCAGCGGGCAAGCCGGAGGGTCAGGTGCACATCTGGCAGGAGCTGCTGCTGAGCCTGCAGCCCTTCCGCCTGCTGCGCCTGGTGCTGCAGGAGCCCAGCAGGATAGGATGTGTCCCAAGGAGGAGCTTGCGGGCCCGTGGGACGCGCCTGTGACAACCTTCATGGCGGGCCCCGCGCACCTCCTGTGGGCCCTGGTGTTGGCCCTGCCTGAGGAGCTGGCGGCGGCGCTGCAGGCTGATCCGCATCTGCGGAGCGCATCGGAGCCAGGGCCACGGGAGGGCTGGGCATGGAGGCTGATGCGCGTGTTGTGGAGATGCTGAAGCAGCAGCTGCCTGGGCTGCCGGCCTGCAAGGCGGTGGCGGCGCTGGAGGGGCGGTGCGGGCTGCCGGTGGTGTCGCGGGCCAAGCGGCAGGCGGCCAGGGAGCGGCTGGGGCGGCTGCGGGCGCTGTGGGCGCGGGTGCACGTGCTGGTGGATGTGGGGGAGGTGCCAGGGGCTGGAGGGGCTGGAGGGATAGGTTCGTAGGTAGGCATGCGGGGCGGCAAAGTGGCCAGCGGAAACAGTCGGCCTGCGGAGTGCGAGGTTAGGGGCGGCAACAGAACGAAGGAAACGGCTTGAAACTTGCCGCCTAACGCGAGGAGCTTGTTCTGCATCGAAGTCGAGTGGCGGCGCTACAGGTGGAGGAATGGCGATGCTGCACCTGTATGCTGCTGAATATATCGAACGTGCATACTTGTTCGGCTGTGCACCATTTGCACGGCCACGTGCTAACTCTGTTGTATCACTGTCTCTTTGCTGGGCGTAATGCAGCGAGCAGTGTGGATTGCTGCTAATTTTGGACTGGTCTTTGCGGTGTTCATCAGTGGCATGCGCGGCTGCTTTGTGGCACGTGCCTGCACGTGTTCTGCTGCATGGGGGTAGACACTGGCAGGTGCAATGTGCATATTCGCCCTCGCTCCAGATGGTACTACAACACGACCGACACTGGTCTGCTTAGTGGCATGTTGTAAGGGCGCGCTGTGCAATGGAATAGCATTATCATGTGCCATAGTGTCCAGCTTATAGCGGTCGTACACAGGGAGCATGTGATTAAGGTTTGCGTCCGTGCCATGCTGGTTGCGGGTTGTGCTCACCAGTGCGCACTGTCTGTGACTGCTGCGCAGGTACCGTATGCATCATGCTGGTTTCCCAATGGGCAAACCGCACCTGGGGCGCAGGGAAACACTATCTGGGGCGCGGGGAAACCGCATCTCCAGAAACCAGGGCGGGGGAAACCCGCATCCTAGGGTGCAGGAAACCTGCATCCTCCCAAAGGGAGGGCGCCTAAAACCTCCATTTGCGTGACCGGGCCTTCATGCCATTTTGACCCTACGGTATTTCAGCCCTCCTGTGTCGCAGGGGTGGAAAGCGCGCCGGCTACCACCATTCTGCTTGGTAAGACGTCAAAATAAGCGGCTTGCCGCGCAAAGCGTGCTGCGGAAACTGCCTCACGAGTCACGACAGGACAGAAGCGTGCACGCCGATGCCGCCTCCCCCTGAGGCTTGGCACCACGATAGCACCACCCGTATTCCGGTCTTATTTGGCGGAAAATCCTGACAGCTCATAATTTCGGAGCCTCCTTGCTTGTCTGGAAATTCTGAATTTCTCGTACTTCTGGGAATTTCCGGGGGCTTCCTGTGGCAAAACCTCAGGGAAAATCCTGAATCGGTCAGAATTTTGCCTTCAAATATTCTGGAAGGCGGCCGAAACGGCTGCCAAAATCGTGATAATTCTGAAGACCGGTGTAACATTTGCTGAGAACAGCAAATGGAGACAGATCACGGCTGATCAGGCCACTGTCCTGGGATGGCTAAGAAACGGTATGGACTCCGTCGATAACTGGGGAACGCTTGCTCTATACACCAGGGAGCGAACCGTGGCGGGCTCTAATATCCTGTTCGTAACCTTACAAGATACATGGCAATGTTCGGTCACTCTGGCCGAACAATAAGAGCATTGGACTCACCCCGCCGCCAGGCAGCAAGTATCTGCCATCAGGTACGGCAGCGCAGGCCTCATCCTAATCAACATGCCACGTGAGTAGTAGCAGCCAAATACACCAACATACTCAACGTATTCTCTTCTATCCACGATAGTATCAAGCTGCGCCTCTCAAGGGCGCGCCAATGACATGTGGAAGGTGACGCAGCACCCCCAAGCTCAAGCACACGTGCGTACTGCACACAGTGTATCCACTGATAATTGCATCCCTAGTGGGCATGCCAGCACATAAAGAATACCAACACGCGCACGCTCTGCATCTACTGTAAGGGTTACACGGCCTAATACGCTTGCTGTAGCAGACTGCAACACGGCTTCACGCACACGGCCATGTTAGCAACGAACCACGCACCGTGAACTACTGCTCATAACCACTGCAAAGTGCCACGCCAGCAACTGCTTATGACGGTTTGCCACGTGCCGCTATGATATGTGGGAGGCAATGACGCATGGCACAGGTCGACAGGTGTTTGTCACACCTCGAAAAAAAGCGAAATTCGTCCTGCATGAGCAGAATGCGTGCCTCGCACTGCTGCTTTTTACCCAACCACGCTGCCGTCACATCCGGGGAGCGTGTACTGCACCCATTTTATCCCACCAGTAAGACTAGACAGAACCAACTCAGCCGGACCTAAGACACCTTCAGTATAGGCCGTCCTGGCTTATAGTTCATATGGTTCATACCGGCCAGCTGCACGGCTGCAGTAAGCCCAAACGCGCCCTTGTGCCTTGGTCCCGCCCACACCCCCAGCATGTCGCCATTTGCACATGCCCAATCAGCCTTATGCCTCGTGTAGCTTACGAGGTGCCTGCGAGCTCAGTCATAGGTATTACCCCCTATCTATCGCCCCAGCAGGCTGCCCAGTAGGGACGGCCTGCAGCGCTTGGAGGTGGAGTCGCAGTACTCGCCCAGGCTGCAATCGCCGTACGCCTCGCAAGCCGGGCCCAGCCTCTGCACCATGCAACACAACACAACACACACGTCATACCGGTTAGCCTAACAGTGAGAGAGGCGTTGGCGCCAAGGAGGATTCGTTATCGAAGCAGGGTGTGCTGTAACACCACACCGTGCGACATGCGACTCGCTCCTATGCGGGCGCACAGCACCCACCGCCACCTACCAGTACCACCACCAACACAACTGTCACGTTGAGCGACTGACCGACGTTGACTAGAAACCGGAGCTAACCGTGCTATGCTTGTGCAGTACGGCTGCTGTGACACGAAGTTGACAGGCACCAAATTGCTCTGCGTGTGACCACGTGGTTACTGCTGCTTGCCTGTTGTGCCCCATTTTGTTAATAAGCACAACAATTATGTAAGTTATGACTGATTGTGAAGATCTGATCTACAGTTGCTATGCAACGTCTGCAACAGTAAGAGAAGACCTGCAGTCACTTCTTGTGACTCTCTGTCTGGCATTACGCTATGCCGTACTGCTACCGCGTACCGGTATACCTGCCACCTGATAACCAAGTTCCTGACACTAGGTGGTTCCAATATGTTGGAAGAGCTATACGTATGCTTCCAGACTCAACCCTGGCACCTGAGATATTATTAACACTGTACCAGTTTCCCTTACAACCATGCCGGTGTCCAAACAGCAGCAGTGAACATGTCGCGACCTGTGCAGTAGCATGATGGTTAACCTAGCCGCGAGGACGGCGAGCGCCGCACCTGGCATGTGTGAGCAGTGGTCTTGAAGCCACGCTCGCAGTAGTAGCCGTCGTTGCAGTCCTTGTCCTGGGGGAACAAGCGGGTGTGCACATGGGGGCCGGGATGGAGGCGGGTTCTCAGGGCCAGGGACTTCCAGCCACTGCACCAGTCAAGAAAGTGAATGCTTGGGGATGTGGTGATTTGTAGCTTTGGGCTACCGGCTTAGCCCGGCGAAGGGTGGGCAACGTAGTGATGGCAGCGGTAGAGGCATTAGGTACGATTCTGCTGCAGCCATGTACGACGCCTCACTTCGTGCCTGTTGGGTTATCATTGAGCTTGCGATCCACGTACGGTGCCGCCGTACCACGAACCCTGCAGTAGCTGCATAATAGTGCCACTGCCGCCAGCATGCTTCATGGCGCATGGACAGATTGGACACCGACACACTGTGCCCCCATCTGCCTTACCTCGAGGCACTGCACACAACGGCCGCCCATCTGGCCCTTGCCCTTGCGCTCGCCTTGGCTGCCCTTGTCCTCGTCATCACCATCCTCGTCCTCGTCAGCACCATCATCATCGTCCTCAGCAGTGTGGTGCCTAGGATGGGCGGGAGCCAGGGCAAGTGTCAAAGGGACTGAAACAACTCCTGTCTGCCATGAGCGAGGCTCCAGCAGTGTCTGCTGAAGGCAAGGTTTGAAGCCCACGGGGGAGGACGGCAACAGCAGCAGGCACAAAAAACCCATTTGCAAGCAGGAATCAGGGGTTGGTGATGAGTCGGGGTGCAGACGCTGCGTGCGCTATGAGGAACGATATGACAGCATGGGCAAGAAGGCCTATGCCCCACAACGACCGCTCCCCTGCTCTGACTACACACACTTCTGCCTCGCAGAACCCGACAATCCTGCACCAGAAGAGTTTCACACCGGTTTACAGTATTGCCGGCATGTACGATGTATGGCACAGCGTACCACACCCACAACACCGGAACCCCTAGTATCCACGCCCCTCACCAACCTGCGGGCTACACTGTCTTGCTCCTTCTGTTGGTCGTCAGCCGCCTGGGCTGCCCGGGAGCCTGAGGAGGGGCTGTCGTGGTCTGTGGGCCACGCATGGCGCTATGTTTGAGAGGGACGGAGGCACCAGCCCAGAAAGCAGGGGGAAGGATACATAGCAGGACAAGAAACAGACGTCGTAGTTCATGGCCAAGGCTCTGCAGCAGTGTGCCGAGGATCAGTATGGGGGCCCAAATACACGACCTGCAGAGGCTTTGTTGAGGTGCAACAGTAATATATAATAATATAAACAGTAAAGGCTACTGTGACCCCCAGTCCCCTCCCATCTTCCCGCAACGAAGCAGAACGGACACCATTGCAATGCTTGGGAAGGTTTAAGGTCTGCACCCAACCCACCGTGGTCATGGTCATGATTGTGGTTGTGCTCATGGTGGTGGTCGTGGCCGTGGTCATCGTCACGGTCATGGTCGTGGTCATGCTTGGGGTCGTCATGGTCGTGGTCGTGGTCATGATGGTGGTCGTGCTCGGGGTCGTCGTGGTCGTGGTCGTGGTCGTCATGGTCGTGGTGGTGGTCATGGTCATGGCCGTGGTCGCGGTTGTGGTCGTCATCACGGTCGTGGTCGTGGTCGTGGTCGTGGTCGTGGTCGTGGTCGCGCTCGGGGTTGTGGTCGTGCTCGGGGTCATGGTGGTCGTGGTGGTCGTGGTCGCGGTTGTGGTCGTCATCGCGGTCGTGGTCGTGGTCGTGGTCGTGGTCGTGCTCGTCATCGTGGTCGTGGTCGCGCTCGGGGTCGTGGTGGTGGTGGTGGTCGCGGTCGTGGTCGTGGTCGTCGTCACGGTCATGGTCGTGGTCACGGTCATCGTCATCGTCGTCGTGGTGGTGGTGGTCGTGGTCGTGCTTGGGGTCGTGGTGGTGGTCGTGGTCGTGGTCACGGTCATGGTCATTGTCGTGGTCGTCATCACGGTCATGGTCGTCATCATGGTGGTGGTGGTGCTGGTGGTCGTGGTTGTGGTCTGCAGCCAAGGCCATGTGGAACAAGAACCACATGTCATGTACTGCAACATCACACCCCACCAGTGTGCGGAAGGCCCCATCAGGCTTGACACTGCCACCCCGCCACCGTGCACCTTAACTCACATGCCTCTGCCTTGCTGTTCACGCCCCTCCTCCCCACATGCATGCGTTGAAGCACCTCGAGCCCACGCATTGTACATGATAACCATGGCAGCAACATACCGTGGTTGTGGTCGCGGTCATCATCATGGTCCCGGTCAAGGTCGTCGGCAGCATCCTGGTCGCTGTCACGTTTGTCATCGCCATCCTCCTCCCCATCATCGTCATCCTCCTCGCCATCCTTGCGGTCGTCCTCGTCTGCATATGCACATGAGGTGTACAATGCATGGGGCATGGACCAGTTCACGAGAGTGTAGTGCTATGTCATGTTCTCTCTGCACCCTGCTGCACCCACGTTAAGGCATTGGTAGTGGTGGATCGAGGGGTATACCATTGCCCTGCCATGCATGACATATGTTCCCACCATCAAGGGAAGAGCTAAGACAGGTTGACAGTGCATTGGCATGCGTGAGGAGCAGCGGCATATGGCCACAGCCTGAGAAGGAGAGTGCCCTGGCACCTTCATTGCTACCATGCATTGAGTGTTCTTGTTGAATACACACCATCATCCTCGTTGTTGTTGTCATCATCATCGTCATTGTCGTCATCATCGTTGTCCTTATCCTCCTCCTTATCATCATCCTCGTCGTCGTCATCCTCATCCTCATCCTTATCATCACTGTCATCATCTGGGGGTCGTCAGGACAGCACACGTTGTACAGGCAGCGAGGGCAGTCAAATACTGCCCTGTCACATGTGGGCCAGCACCTCACACGCATGTGCATGAGTGGCGCAGGGCGGCAAGGAAACGAACGAACGAACCCCAACGTAACACATGCTAATACAGCGCCTGGGGCCTTTGGGTCCGTTCAGACAGGCCTGCACATGCGGAAACAGGGGTAGGGATGCTGCCACGCGGCACCTACCCCAGCCCCTACCTGTTAACCCA
>VFQN01006436.1_pt1 | contig 13406 bp, 11 predicted proteins | sample 3512371 | NCBI WGS metagenome assembly VFQN01 (sample SAMN10412370, study PRJNA504923) | tailings metagenome | isolation source: Replicate 2 from Balatoc abandoned mine | place: Philippines: Itogon, Benguet | collected 2017-08-28
TTTCGCATCCGATCTGGCTGCGTCGTCGGCGACTCGACGGGACTCCGTCCCGCCTTCGCACCTCCTCCTTGCCAGATACGGCGCGAAATCCCGCTCGCGACGGCACCGGACAAGGAGCCGCACCCTAGCGGCGGAGGTGGTCGAGCGCGGACGGCGAGGTGAGCTCCGCTCGGGCGTTGGCGTTGGTGCGGTAGCGCTCGAGGACGCGGATGAGAACGCTCGGGGTCCAAGCCTGGCCGCGGAGCCGGACGGTCGCGAGGCCAGGACCTTTGAAAGTGACGACGAGGTGCGGCTGCCAGCCGCTGACCGCCGCAACCTCGACAAGGTCGGACCACGCGATCGTGGTGGCAGGTGTCGTACCGGCCGGCAGGGTCACAGCCTCGGGCGTGAGCACGATGGTGCCACCTCCGCTGCGGTAGCCCGTGACTAGCAGCAGGAACATCGCCGCGCCGAACAGGGCGATGACTACGCCCAGCGCGAGCGGGCCAGGCCCACCTCCCATGACGGCGAGCAGGACGCCGAAGCCGGCGATGACGACGAACCCCGCGGCGGCCGCGACCTGTTGGGAACGTCGCCGTGGCAGCGCGACGCCTCCTTCGGGTGCTGCGGTGGCGGGCGGGAGTGCGCTACCGGGCCGAGGTCCCCATAGGACGACTGCGAGCAGGACTCCGAAGGCGGCCAGGACGACGCCAAGTGCGACCGGTGTCCACGCCCGCTCCTCGCCTTCGTCGAGCGGAGCGAACGCGCCCCCGAGAGCGAACAGCAGTCCGACAGCTACCAGGAACGCAGCGCCGGCGAGAAAGAGGGCCCAGCCGCCGGAGCGGAGGACCTTGTCGGGGTCGTCGGCGGCTCCGCGCACCTTCATGTTGCCTACAGCCACGACTTCACCTCGTTCCAGCCGTCCGATGTCAGGTCTTTCGTTCCGTCCCATGCCCCGCCGACGAAGTCGTCAACCGGGTCGGTGACCGAGTCAGGTAGAGCATCCCACCCTTCGTTCACGGCCAAGGTGACGCCGACGCCGACTGCGACACCGCCGGCGATGACGACGGTGGCGGGCACCGTGACGGGCGCGCCGGCCACGTAGTCGATGACGCCTGCAGTGGCTGCCGTACCGGCGGTGACGGCGATGAGACCTCCGCCGGGCTTGTCACCTTCGAGAGCGGCGTAGCTGTCGACGAGGACTCCTGCAGGCCCCAGGAGCTTCCCGCCGCGTCCTAGCCACTTCGAGGACTCCATCAGGTCGGCGATACGTCCCGGTGTCTCGGGTGCTTCGCCGAGCGCGCGGCGGGCGGGGTTGCCGGACCGGCGGGCCGAACGAAGGTCGTCTGCTTCGCCGCGGAGCCGGTCGGAGATGTTTCCAAGGAGCCGTCGTCCGGCTTCGGTGGAGAACCCGACGGTGAACGCAGCCGGGTTGTTCGTCACGACGTTCAAGAGCGCTTCGGCCGCGGGAGCGACGAAGCTCTCGACGAGGAGGGTGACGTTCGCGTCGACCCAGTCGACGAAGGTGTTGTCCTCGGCTTGGACGTCGTTGGCGAGCTGGTTGTACAGCGCGACCTTCCCTGCGGCGACGTTGTATGCGTCGACGCCCCGGTCGTAGGCAGCGCGTTGTTCGTCGGTGACGGGCCCGTAGATGGGCGGTGGGGCGATGGCGTCGGGTGGTGAGTGGATGACGGTGCCGGTGACGGCAAGTCCGCCGGCGGCCGCCGCGCCGCGAAATGCCTCCATCCGGTCCTGCATGTGGCGCAGTCGTGCGGCGTAGGCCTCGAAGACGAACGCGGCGTCACTGACGCGGTTTGCGTGGGTGTCGACCTGCGTCAAGATGGTCTTGTCGTAGTCGACGTAGACATCGCCGGCGAGGCCCTCGAAGCCGCTCATGGCATGTGAGCGTGCGGAGACGAGGTCGTCCCCGGCGTCGGCGAGGGCCTTCCTCGCGGACTCGCGCAGCCACGTGGCGGCAGCGTTCACGCTGGAGGGTGAGCCGTCGACGCGAGTCTCGATGGTTCCCATATCAGACCACCGAGGCTGCGAGTTCGACCGTCAGCTCGACCGTCATGGCATATCCCAAGGGCTTGAACCGCTGCCAGCAAGGCCGCCGGCGCCCGTCGGGCTGGATGCGCCGTAGGGCCAGGACGTACCCGCCATGTTGCCGAACCCGAGCGCGACTTCGGCGTCGGTGCCGTCGAAGTGGTCGGCAACCTCCCGGATCTGCGTGGCGGCCGCTTCGTTGATCCGGGCGAGCTGGTCGGCGGTGGTGAGGATCTCCGCGAGGATGAGGTTGAGGTCTGCGGTGGCGTATCCGCCGTCGATGTTCGGGACGGACGCGGCGAGGTCGGTGATGCGGCGGGCCGCGGTGTCGTGGCAACCGGCGATGGCGGCGGCGGTCTCGGGGTCGAGGGCGAGGTTGTCCCCACTGGCGCCGGGCCCGCCGGCGCCGGTCCCGCCGGTGTCGGCGGCGCTCACGAGGTCCCCTCAGACGGCCCGCCAAACGGCCCGCCAGCAGGCGTCGGGGATGTCTCGACGCGGAGCTCGCGCGGGAGCGGCACGTCGAGGTAGGCGACGTCGTACGGCTTCAGGTCACGCAGCAGGTGGAGTTCGGCGGTCTGCCACAGCACCCACGGATGCGCGTCCCCACATGCGGCAACGAACCTGTCCAAGGCGGTGTAGCCCATCAACGCGGTTCGGCCGTCGGCCAACTCGACCATCATCACCTCGGCGAGCTCACCGTTGTCGTCGAGTCGACACGGCAGGTACGCCACCGGTGGCTGGAGCGCCGCCTTGCCGCCCTCCGCGGTGCCGGTGAGGGCACCTGAGGTCGGCGTCTGCGCAGCAGCGGCAGACGCGTTGGACGCGCCGACGTCCCCCGAGGACATGGCGTACGGATGCCCGCCGTGACGGCCACACAAACCGACCTTCGCTCACCCACGCCGCCGCGGTCGGCCCGTCACCTGCGGTACATGGGAGGCGAGTCGATGTAGATGTCGGCCCGCTGATGTTCAGCTCGATGACCAGGCGTGGCCGGTTGCTGTCATGGGCGTCGGTGTAGTCCGGGTCGCGTCCGTCGTACGACGAGTCGTCACCGAGGTTCGCCTCGCAGTCCCAGGTGACGCCGGGAGGCCAGTAGGTGAGGTACGTGCTGGCCGCGGTGGTGCAGGCAGGTTCGCCGAGCATGTCCTCGAGGTCATTGACCTGGCAGAAGCTGTAGCCAGTCGACCCGTGTCTATCCACAGCTTGGGGCTGGTCCATTCGATGGAGAACAGCTGGAGGTAGATGCCGACGCGTCTCAGCGCCCTGTAGGTAGATGCCGCCCGGCCTTGCTGTTCGGGCGTGAGGGCCCGGTCGAGTGCGCGGGAGAGCATGACCTCTGAGCTCAACCGTGAGGGACACCGTGACCGAATTCGGCGGACGGCGCGCTTACAAGGAGGGGAGCGGGAAGACCCAGGCCGCCCTTCGGCACCTCGCCGTCGTGGACCAGGCTGTGCCTGCCATCCAGCGACTCGATGCGCTGCGCGCGGGGCTTGAGCTTGAGCCTGCACGGGAGGGCCGCCGTGCCGCCAGGGCAACGGCAAGCAGGCCGAACAAGCGTGGGGTGAACCGTCCCCTCGAGGACCGATGGCTCTTGCTGGCGTCGGGGGAGCAGGGTGGGTTTCAGTCGCATGGCGCCAGGCGCACGCGGTCGGCCGTCGCAAAGGAGGAGTCCGTGTCGACTACGACGCCCACTCGCTTCGTCACGTCGCCGTCTCGGTCCTCTACGCCGTTGACAGGGCGAGGACGCCATCGCCGAGCAAATCGGTCACGCTGACCCCAAGACCACCCGCTCGATCTACCGCCACGTCTTGAAAGTCGATCGCATCGAGATGGCGCGGCGAGTCTCCGAGAAGCAGGCGCTCCCAACAGCCGCTGAGATCAGGACCGCGGAAGCTGAGGCCGCGGCGGAGGATGCCCCAACATTCCGCTCGCTCGCCACACTCGACGAGTGAGCGACTGCACGCGACGCTGAAGGGAATCCCAAGGAAATGAATGTCCGCTTCCTGGACAAAGAAAGAAACCCAGGCCGTCTGACCTGGGCTTACTCTTGTGGGCGATACTGGGTTTGAACTTTTGAGAGCGGTGCGTGTCGTGGTCTCGTCGCGACGCTCGCTGTCGCGTAAACTCGCAGGTCAGAGGGCACTTGCGGCAACTTCTGGCGCCTGACAGACCGAGACATCTTCGGACGGATTCTGACGTCTATGTTCCCCGTATGTTCCCCGAAAGGCGACACTGGAGGGACAAAAGTTGGCACGTGAATCCAGTATCGCCCGGCGCGGCTTCGGGCGGATCGAGCGGCGTGAGTCCGGCCGCTACCGCGCTGCCTACACCGGTCCCGACGGCCGGCTCTACCGGGCGCCGACCACCTTCGATGCCAAGGAGGACGCCGTCGCCTGGCTGGCAAACCGCCGCGCCGAGATCCAAATGGAGGTCTGGGCGCCTGACACGGCCGCCCGCGGCGCCGCCCGCCTCGCGATCCCGACGATGAAGGCGTACGGCGACCAGTGGCTCGAGGGTCGCAAGACCCGCGGCCGGGAGCTGCGCCCGACCACGCGCCAGCAGTACCGGATGCTGCTCGACACCTACATCTACCCGACCTTCGGCGACGAACGGCTCGACCGGATCACCGCCGAGCACGTCACCGAGTGGTACGACGCGCTCGCGCCCGGCAAGGAGACAATCCGCGCGCAGGCCTACAGCCTGCTCCGCACCATCCTCGGCTCGGCGGCCTCGGCCCGTCCGAAGCCGCTGATCCCGTACAACCCCGCGCACATCCGCGGGGCCGGCAACGTGAAGCGCGCGCACAAGGTCCGCCCGGCGTCGCTGCAGGAGCTGGAGACGATCGTCGAGGCGCTTCCCGGACGGTACAAGCTGATGTGCCTGCTCGCCGCCTGGTGCGCGATGCGCTTCGGCGAGCTGGCCGAGCTGCGCCGCGGCGACATCGACCTGCGCACCAACCGGGTCTCGATCACCCGCGGCGTCGTCCGCGTCGGCGGCGGCTTCGTCGTCGGCTCGCCGAAGTCCGACGCCGGCGTCCGTGACGTCGCGATCCCGCCGCACCTGATCCCGGTCGTGAAGGCGCACCTGAAGGACCACACCGGCAAGGGCAAGGACGCGCTGCTCTTCCCGGCCGCGGCCGACAGCAACGCCCACATGGCGCCGTCGACGCTCTACAAGGTCTACTACCCGGCCCGGAAGGCCGCCGGCCGCGAGGACCTGCGCTGGCACGATCTCCGCCACACCGGCGCCGTACTCGCCGCCCAGACCGGCGCCACGCTGGCCGAGCTCATGGGCCGGCTCGGCCACTCCACCCCTGGCGCTGCCATGCGATACCAACACGCCGCCGCCGACCGCGACACCGAGATCGCGAAGCGGTTGTCGGCGTTGGTGTCGGACGCTGATGTGAAGGTGGAGCGGTGAGCGAGGACACGACATGGACCACCGAGTTTTTCGAGGACGACGCCGGCCGTCGTCCCGTTGAGCTCTGGATGGACTCGCTCACTGTCGCTGAGTTCGCCGCCCTGCGCGCTGCGATCGTCCGCGTGCTCGCGGTCCGTGGGATCGCGTTGGGGTCGACTCCATGGTTGAAGGCACTCGGTGAGGGGCTCTTCGAGTTTCGGGTCCGTCATGATGCCGCGACGATCGAAGCCCTCTACGGGGCAACGTCGAACGCCGAGCAGCCGACGCAGCGCAAGATCCTGCTCCGCTTGTTCGTGCACTTCCACGGCGACAAGGTGATCCTCCTGTTGCACGGCTACGACAAGGGTGGCGACGACAGTCCTCGTAAGCAGAACAGGGAGATTCAGGAGGCCCGCAAGCGTCTCGCGCACTGGAGGGCTGCCGAGGCGAGGCGTGCCAAGGGCGAACGCAAGAAGCGGTAGGTCTTGAGCGTATGTGTTTTTCGACATACGGTTGTAGGTGTTCGATCGATGAGGGGAGCGGTGATGGCTAAGACCTTTGCCGAGTACGCGCGTGAGCGCGAGGCGACAATGACTGCCGCTGAGCGAGAGGTCATGCACGCCTTCGACCAGGCTGCTGCGTTCGGCCAGGTGATCTACGGCGCTCGCAAGGCACGCAACCTGCGTCAGGCCGATCTTGCAGAGCTCTCCGGCGTGACCCAGGCCGACATCAGTCGGATCGAGCGCGGCCAGGTTGCTCCGACCACCCAGACGCTCCTCAAGCTCACGGACGCCTTGGGAGTCGAGATCCAGTTCGTGCTCGCCGAGCCCGGCACCGCGCCGGCTGAGTCGATCAGCCTTCGCATCCCGGTCGCCGGCTGAGCCACGGTCCGCCCTTGACTGCGCGGTCGACAGCGGCGATCCGCAGAGATGAGCATCGGTAGGCCGGCCCGAAACGGCCATCGTGCAAGTCGTGGGCGAAGTCGTCCCAGAAAGGCGGAGCGCTGAGCGGACATGCCGTCCATGATGAGGTCGGTGTGAGACTCCGACCTAGCGAGTTCGGGTCGATGCGCCGTGACTCGGCGCTGAACATGGCCGCGGCTCAACTGTCGGGCTGATGGTCAGACACGTGCTGCTCTGACGGCAGGTGCTGGGCTCGCTGGCTGGGTCGGAGTCGGATGAGCGCCCCGGGCGAGGCCGCGTTGCCGGCCCTGGTCGCTCGCGGGCGGCGGCGCGTGGGCAGGTTTTTGTGGATGAGCGGCTGCCAGGCGCGGCGGACGGGGTCGGGCAGGTCGAGCTCCTGCCAGATGTCTAAGAGCAGCGCGCCGTCGATGTGGTCGAGCAGGTCGCTCGGATTGCCCTCTCGGAGGATGAGGTCGTAGGCGCGTGCGCGGTCGGTGCGGTCGTGGAGGTAGTACGGTCGCCGCGGTACCGGCCAGTCGTGGTCGGGTCCGGGCAGGAGGACCATGCGGAGGGCGCGCTCGGGATCGAGTCGCCATAGCTGGTTGGCGAGCCAGAACGGGTGTAGGCCGTGCTGGCCGGGCACCTCGACGAACTCCAGGTTCGGCACGACCTCCAGCCGGTGACCGGCTGCCTCGACGATCCGCTCGGCGACGGCCAGCGAGGGCGACTTCGTGCCGCGCTCGTACGCCGACAGGGTGGGCTGCGACGTGCCGGCGAGCCTTGCGAGGGCGTCCTGGGTCAGCCCGGCCGCGCGGCGGGCGTACGCGAGCAGGTCGTGCCCGGACACGATTCGATCATATCCCATCGGATCTGCTCGGCCAGATCGTTCGTCTCGGCGTCTGACCTGCACAGATGCGACAGCGGACGGACAGCTGCGGTCAGGTCGTGCGGCGTGTCCATGCCACATGCGGACGTGCCTTGCACACCTACCTCTTGACAGGGGTCTGCCCTGGCACGGAAAGGGGTGATCACCGTGAGTGTCGCGAGGTGTCTCGGCCTCGACGACGTCGACGGTCCGGCGATGGCGGCCGCGGCCGTGGCGTGGCAGCGTTGGTGCCATCAGGAGCCGGAACTGGCGGTCGTCGACGACCTGCTCGACCTGCCTGACTGGACGCGTCGGGCCTCCACGGAGGCCAAGGACGATCTGCTGGCCCGTCTCCATCGGCTGGCCCAGGACGACGTCGAAGCGGCAGTCGTCATCGCCTGGCTGCTGCTGCCGGGCGCGACGCGCCTGGCCGACAGCCTGCGGGACCTCTCGCCAGACATCGACGCGCTGATCGCCGGCGAGCTCTGGCTGCAGATCCGGACACGCCCGCAGCTGCGGTGCGTTGCCGTGAGCATTCTCCGCGCCGTACGAGGGTCCCTCCTCGCCGAGCTCGGGCACGCCGAGGCCTCGCAGCGACGCGACCGCACCTGGGCAAGCACCACGCTGTGCGACAACGCTGAGGACCTCGACCTGCTCGCGGGTCTCCCCGAGCTTCGCTCGGACGCTGTGTTCGAGTCGAGCCATCTCGTCCAGCACGCCCTGTTCGGCGGAGTGCTGAGCCTGCCGGACGCCTCGCTGTTGCAGCAGCTCGCCGTGGCGGCAGCCGAGCACTCCGCGCCGGCCCGGAGGGGGCGTGCCGGGCTCACCTCACCGCAGGTCGTGGAGGACGTGAGCCGCTACCGTCTCTCGTCGGCGCGTTCGGTACGACGCCGCGCGTCGATGCTCATGGACCGGCTCCGTCGATTCGCGTACGAGGAGCGACTCGTCGACGAGCTGCGCGACTTCGTCGCCGCCCACGAGCTGCCGCCGATGAGCCTCGACGAGGTCATCGAGGAGTACCTGTGGCAGCACATCGAGGACTACGCCAGCGCCGGCGACCGCGAGCTCGATGAGTCCGCGTGACTCAGCACATGGCTGCGCCTTGTTCTGCCGCCGACGGCGGGCGCCGAGATGGGGTCGGGCTCACATGGCCGATGTGGCAGTCACATCCCGATGCTGGGTGCCTGGTGTGTAGGCGCCTGGCGGTGGTGCTCGATAGCGGGGACCTCGCGGCGGTGTCGCTTGGGTGCGAGCTGCTTGCGGATGCGGTATGTGAGCGCCGCGGTGGGGTGTTCGGACGGCAAGGGCGTGATTGTGGCTCTGATCAGCAAGGGCTCTGGGTCTCGACCTTGACGCTTGAGCCGGTCGAGGTCGCGAGCCAGGGTGAGGGTGTGCTCGTCGGCGCGGCCGACGTAGGCGACCACGCGACGTTCCCACACGTGGACGGCGTCGTCGTAGCGGCTGTTGACGGTGCGGATGAGGCTGCGGCGGTACGTCGCGGCGCGGTCGTCGTCGGGCGCGGGACCGGCGATGGTGCGTTCGTCTGGTGGGATGCCTTGGGCGGCGCGCCAGACGGCGATGTCCTCGCGCAGGTCTGGTGTGAGGACGTCGGTGTAGTCGTTGAGCCAGGCCGGCAGGGTCTGGTCTGCTCGGTGGCTGACTTCGGAGGCAAGGGTGCCCACCAAACGTCCTCGCGCGGCGAGGTAGGGCCCCCATGACGGGTGGTCGGCTACCTCGGCGGGGATGTCGGGCAGCCACGGGAGCGGGCCGGACCCGATCGGCTCTTCTGCGGAGGTGCCGAGCACGGTGCGGGTTGCGAGGCTCACGGTGTCTGCGTACCGCGTTGCGGCGTCGTGGAGGCGAGCCTCCGGCGTGGCGGCCCGTTCGCGGGTCGAGGTCGCCGAGACGGCGGCGCCGTCGCGAGCGAGGGCGCGTTCGAGGATCTCGGTGGCGGTGAGCTGTTCGGTGATCTCGGGCAGCTCGAGCTCGCGGTCGTCGCCCAGGTCGTCGGTGATGACGTGGACGTGGTTCTCGGCGCGGCCGCGGGTCAGCATCGTGTAGAGCAGCTGCCGGGTCTCTTCGCCGGTCACGACGCCGTGCATGACGTCGGCGGTCAGGCCCTGGGCGGTGTGGACGGTGGAGGCGTACCCGAGCTCGACGTGGGTCGAGACGTACTCGGCCGGCAGCACGGTGGTGAGTCCGGAGTCGCGGTGTCGCACGGTCAGGGTGCCGTCGTGGACGCGAGTGACGGTCCAGCGGTCGCCGTTCTTGACCCAGTCGGTGCTGCTCACGCCGAGTCGGCGGTCGTTGCGTCGGGTGAGGACGACGTCGCCGACCGACGCGTGCGTGCCATCCCTCAGCTGGACCTCGTCGCCAGGCTGGGTGTCCCCAAGCCGGGCCACGCGGGCTCGTCCGTTGAGCTGCTGCACGAGGTCGTGGGTCGGCGCCAACATCAGACAGTCGCGACCGGCATCCTGCTCGCGTCGCCACGCGCCGAAGACCTCGTCGACCACGGCCTGCTGGTCGCCGACATGGACGCGGTCGTGGTCGAGGTAGTAGCCCAGCGCGGCCCGCTCGCCGTCCCGGAGCGCCAGGGACGCCTCGGCTTCGACCGGGTCGACGAACCTCACGACCTCGTCGAGGCGGACGGCGCCGTGCCTGCGGGCGATGTCGCGCAGGACGCCGCCGGCGCCGATGGCGGCGAGCTGCCGGTCGTCGCCGATCAGCCGCACCGTGGCGCCGCGCGCGACGGCGAAGCCGATGACCCGATCCAGGGTGATGGTGTCGGCCATGCCCGCCTCGTCGATGACGAGCAGAGTCCCGGGGCCGACAGCCGCGGCCAGCTCGGAGTCGGGCTGGGTGTCGAGGTCATGGACGAGTTTGGCGAGGGTCTCGCACGGCATGCCGGTCGCGTCGCGGAGAGCGGCCGCGGCGGCCGCCGAGGGGGCGAGTCCGAGCACGTCGGCCCCGGCCTCGGTCCACACCCCGGCGAGCACCCGCATCGCGGTCGTCTTGCCGGCCCCGGCCGGTGCGAGCGCGAGCTGCACACGGCGGCCACTGCCGGCCATCGCGCGGACCAACTGCTGCTGGCCGGCGTTGAGCTCGGTGCCCTCAATGCGCGCGGCCAGGAACGCCAGGTCGACGTCCTCGGCCGACCACGCCACCGCGTCGCTGCTCGCGGCGGCCGCGACGATGCGCGCCTCCGCGTCCAGCACGCGGGTGGTGGTGAAGTGGTCGCGCCCGGTGTGGCGGTAGACGCTCGTCCCGTCCGACCGACATAACCGATCTGGCTCGCCGATCGGGTCGCGGTCAGGGGTGAGGTTGACCGACAGTGCCGTGGCCTCGTCGACGACCCAGCCGACGGCCTCGGCCACCAGCTCGGCGGGGAGCCCGGCGTCGCGGATCTGTCGATGGACCTCGGCGTGCACGTGCCAGGACTGCCAGGTCGCCCGGTGCGCCTCGAGTTCGCCGAGCACGCGCTCGGCAATCTCCCGGACCCACAAGGTCGAAATGTTGGCCTGGGCGGGCGCGCGGATCGGGTGAAGTGCGGCTCGTACCATGCGGGCGACGGCGCCAGCGCACGCGAGTACGTCGGTGGCCTGCGCCTGCCAGGTCGTCTTCTGCTCGGGCGGAGGGTGCGGCTCGTCCTTGGCCTCGCGGGTGTCCAGGTTCGCCTGCTGAGCGAGCGCAACAGCCTCGACCGGCGTCGGCGTACGGCCGTGAGCTTTCCAGAACTCTCGCGTCAGCTCGCGCTGCCGGACGACGATGTCGGCTCGCCGGCGCGACCACGCCTCGCAGAGCTCGCGGTCGACGCCGACGATCTCGCGGATCGGCCGCTTCTCGCGATCGGCGCCCGGCCGCTCGGCGAACTGCACCCCGAGCGCCTCGACGAGGTGTCGCTCCAGGGCGGTGTTGTAGGTCTCCGATGCGGCGACCACGTGTTGGTGCAGGACGCGCCCGTAGATCGCGAGCCACTTGCCCTGCATGGTCTGCACCTTGTTCGCGACCGCCACGTGGGTGTGCAGGTCGGGATCGCCCGCGCGGGAGTCGCGGTGGATGAATGCCGCGGCGAGGAGCCCACGGGTCTCCACCTGGCGGGCGCCGTCCTTGCCTTCGCGGGTGAACAGGGCGTGCTGTTCGATGAAGGCCAGTGCGTCCGCCACAGCTGCGTGGTGGGCCTCTTCGATCCTTGCCGCGACCTCCGGCGGCGCGATCGCCCAGAGCGCGGAGACCGACTTGACCGGGCTGAACGTCAGATCGAACCCTGCGACCGCGGTCTGCCGCGGCCGGGAGTACCTACCCAACGCGCTCGACAGCTCCCGCGCCGACGCCGGCTCGCGTCCGTGCTCTGCGACGAAGAACTCCCGCGCCGCGGTCGAACGCGCTATCGCCTGCTGGGCCGGTGTTGGCGCGGCCACGGGACCGAGCAGCTCCCCGACCCGGGCATTGAAGACATCGACCGTCTCGTTGGCATAGACCTTGTACCCCGCCCCGAGTGGTCGCCCGGTGGTCGGGTCGCGGCCGCTCCCGAACAGGTGCTTCATCTGCTCAGCCGTGACGACGTCGTTGATCACCAACCCTTCGATGCCGACCAGACCCGAGCCGATCCAGCGGCCAGGCGCCTCGCCCTTCGCCGCGTAGTAGTCGGCCAACGGAATGCTGCCCTTCTCCGTCGAGTCGAGCGCGGCGACCTGCCGGGTCAGATACTCATACCCCGACCCGGCCGACAACTTCTGCAGCGTCATCGTCACACCCCTCAAGGCCGCCCGTCGGCCGCGAGTGGCCACGGGGAACCTCGGATGGAAGAGGTGTGTCCCAATCGAGCAGGAGAAGGAGACGGGGCAGGGGTTAGACAGACGGACGGACGACAGGATCGAGAGCCAGGGACGGTGGACGGAGGGACGGGGACGCGTGGTCAGGAAGACGCGTTCGGCGTTGGGGAGTGAGGGCGGTACGTGTGGCTGCGCTGGCTCGTCCGGAGAGAGCCCCGTCACCGGAACATCACCCGGACGGGGTCTGCCGGGACGTCCGGACAGTCGTCCCGAAGCTGATCAGCGCAGTTCCCGCGAGGTTCCTCGCGCGGAACGCTCCTCCACCGGCGATCGGAGACCCTGCTGCCTTCCGCCACGAATCCCGCGGAGCCGGGGTTTGCCGGATCTGCCGAGATGACTGCGTCACTTCGCCGCGTGTCGGGGATCGCAGAGTCCTGTACCTCCAGGCATATAGGAGCGCCTGTCAACGGCCTCAGCCCGGCGAGAAGAGTTGTCACACGCGCTCGGATCTCGTTCGGCATGGGCGGACGGCGTCGTCGATGGCCTCGCATACGGAGTCGTCCAGCGCAGAGTTTTTCTAGCCCTTGCCCTGGTAGAACGGGCATTCGTCACCGCGGCTCTTGGTGACGGGCGGACGTTGCGGAGCCCCCGTGTCCGCGTTGCAAGGACTCGCCCGACGGTCGGCTAATGCACCGAGGGCTCGGGTCCCGGGTTGAACCGTATGCGGCGCCAGAGGTGTTGTCTGCCGAACCGAGCGTCTCGGGCAACGAGATCGCGCGACGACCGCGCATACAAGGTGTCCCGCCCGCGCGGGGCGGGCGTCCAATCGTGTGGCGGTCCTGGTCCCATGCTTCTGGAGGACTGCGACGATCGAGAGGTGGGCTCCAGGTGGGCGAGCGCGGTCGTAGTGGCACCCCCCGGACCCGGCGGCCATGCCGGGTTACGAGACCTGGCCGGCCCCCCGCGGTCGTCGGCGGCCGGGCCAAACTGCCTCCACCCGCTAGGACGAAGCGCCGCCCGAGGTGGCCTCGGCCGTAACGCAGCGCTGTCAGCGACGTTGCAACGTCCGAGGGTGCACCCTCAATCTGGAAGCAGCGGCGCGGCCATCCCCCAACTCGGTCGCGCCGCTGTTCCGTTGCCGCCGAACTGCGTTTCGCCCGCTCAGGTACGTGCACGGACAGCGACCCTTCTCGAGCGGTCGACCCCATTGCAACATCCGCACATGCCGCGATGCGGGCGAGCGCGCGAACGGAGTTGACTCGCGCTCACGTTGGCGCGGCACTGGAACGATGGAGCACTCACAACCGGGCCCGGCCGTCTCCGGCATCGTCGTCACCACTCCGAACGTGCTGCGGTTGGCCGTGGCCGCCTACCTCGCTCGCTTCAAAGGCCAGTCTCGCATCCACACCGAGTCCGACCTGCGCGGCTATCTCAACTGGTGCG
>VFQN01006437.1_pt1 | contig 13405 bp, 18 predicted proteins | sample 3512371 | NCBI WGS metagenome assembly VFQN01 (sample SAMN10412370, study PRJNA504923) | tailings metagenome | isolation source: Replicate 2 from Balatoc abandoned mine | place: Philippines: Itogon, Benguet | collected 2017-08-28
TTCACAATTAACATTTTATAACTTTACGCTTCTCATGCAAATTTCTAAGAAAACTTTTCATTATTTTGTTGTGTCGTATCATTTCGACCTCAATTAAAATAGGAAGAACAAGGTACGATAAAGTGATTGAGATAAGTTTATTATTTTTTACAACGATTTATGAGAGGGAAAGAAATAAAAAAAAAGAAAAAAAGAGAAAAAAAAAAAAAAAGAAATAGAAAATGAGGTTCAAGCAGAGAAAGAATAAAAAGATACATATCTGAACTCTCAGTTTCTATGCAAGAGTACTTTGACTTTTTTCTTTAAGTAGAAGTTGCTGGTGCTGGAGTAGAAACTTTCGTGCGAAAGAGTTCTAACCATGTATATAACTTTAATGAAATTAATGATGAAAGACCAAAATCCTCAGCTTGTTTTCTAAAGAAAGTTTGAGAAAAATTTTCACCAGGTGTAGCATAAAGGAAAATTAATGATTTAATTCCAATTTCATCCATTAAATCGATCCAACGTTGACGATCTTTTTTAATTTCCATTTCATCAGCAATTTGTGCTAAAGTTTTATGTTCTTTCTCTAATGCTTGAACCATTTTATCACGAACTTGTCTTTCTGCATCAGCGGAAGGTTTTACTGTAGTTGCAGTTACTACTGGTTTGGTGCTTAAAGCAGGTGCAGCGCTTGCCGCTGTAGCAAGGGCAACGATCGAGGAAGTAGCATTAGGTCGAGATGCTGTGCGAGCTTGTTTCGCGTTTTTGGGAAGATCAAGCTCGACTCCATCATCGCTACTATCGTCCGAGGCAGTGGCAGCATGAGCTCTCTTTAAAGTAGCAGCAATGACAGCAGACTTTGACGATTGATTTCCTGGAATTGTAGACTTTAATGTTGTTTGGATAACACCATTACCTTTCTTATCATAAGCACTTCGACTAAATTCAGCATTTTCTTTCTCTTCATGCATAATTTGAACTAATTTTAAAACTTCATTATCACATTGTGCTAATTCATCTGATGTCATTGATTTAATTGCAATCATACTTTGTCGATAAAGATCAGACCATTTATCACGTAATTTACGTGCATTACCAGGACGATAATGTAAATCTTTTAAACCTTCATTCTGTGGTAAATTAAAGAATACATCATTTACAGTATTCCATTGATCTTCAGCTTTACCATAAGCAGTAATATGTGCACCAACTTCACGAATTGATTGTAATAAAGCAATCTGTAATTCAATACGATTCCATGCAAGGTTTGGACCCATTTTTGTAATGATTCAAAGTTATTAGGAGAAAGGGTAATAATTCAAAAATTTTTTAAAGGTAATTTTTACGACGTTCTTTTGAATTTATCTGAATGAATTCACTCGTTTGATTCCTCTATGTGATTCGTTAAATGTCGTCCTCTCAAATCACAAAATTTGGAGTTTCGTTATTTTGGAGTTTTGGTATTTTGGAGTTTTGAGGTTCATTCCTGAACTTCAAATCTTCAAAGCTTGACAAGCTTGTGTGGGTTGGTTTGAGATTTACAGAAATCTTTTGCAGAAAAGGTCAAGAGAGCAAAATGGACGAAGTTGATTTTAGCGATCCACAGTATCCTTATGGTGTTATTACGATTGGAAGCCAGAGATTTCGCTATATTCGTCCTTTACCTGAAGATCAATCTTTGTGGGACAACGAACCAATTGAAATGATAAAAGAAACTCCTCAAATCCGCCCAAATGAAAAAGTGATTGAAGGAGTACATTTTGAGAGTGCTCAAGAACATGCTAAAAGATACGGTCCTCAATTTGAAGCTCCGAGTTGGGAAGATTTGAGGAGTATCCAAGTTGGTCAGTATGTTAAGGTTTGTCATAACGGTGAAAGATTTTGGGTGATTGTTCTGAAGCTTTTGGAGCATGATGAGGTTATTGGTCGTATTGATAACCGCCTCGTGAATCAACATCCCTTTAATATCAATGACCTCATCAGATTTAAGTTGGAGCATGTTTACACTTACGCAGCGAAATGAGTTCCTTGTTCACCCTATCACTGTTCTTTTTGTTTTCAGAAGAGGGCTTCACCTCTTATCATAATTTCCTCAAAGTTTATCTGCTAAATAAATAAGATTTAACCTTTTTCTGTTCCCCAAAATTGTTGGAGGGAATGTTTATGATTTTCGTTTTGCCTTCTTTTTTCTTTTATAAGTTTGTACTATAGTACAAACATCACCAACACTAACTTTTCTTTTTCTTGGTTAACCTTCATGAAGAAATGAACGAATTCCTCCGACGTGCGAAAAAAGTCGCTCTACTTTGGGCATGGGCCTTTTTGGCAGAAGCCCGAGACAATGTATTCCGATTCAGTAGAAACTTGTGCAAAACATTTAATCAACGAAGCAAAGATGAGAGTTCTTGTTGGGTTGAAGAGAGTTGTTGACTATGCTGTTAAGGTTAGAGTAAATGCAGATAAAACTGGTATTGATTTGAACAATGTGAAAATGTCAATGAATCCTTTTTGTGAAATTGCAGTTGGTAAATATTTCTTCAATCTGAAACCTCTACGATATCTCTGACTTTTCAATGTATATAGAGGAAGCTGTTCGATTAAAGGAAAAGAAGATTGCAACTTCTGTTGTTGCGGTGTCTGTTGGCCCAAAGTTAAACGAGGAAGTTATTCGCACTGCTCTTGCTATGGGTGCTGATAAAGGAATTAGAATTGATACTGCTTTGAGGACTGATCAAGAATTGCAGCCATTGGCCGTTGCTAAAGCACTCAAGCAGATTGTTGAGGTATTTTGGATTTAAAGGTCTAGGAATGTATTTCACTTTTCGTCCGATAGAAAGAGAAAATCGATTTAGTGATTGTTGGAAAGCAATCAATTGATAGTGATAATGGTCAAGTTGGTCAAATGCTTGCTGGATTATTAGACTGGCCTCAATCAACTTTCACTTCAAAGGTTGAAGTTGCAGCTGACAAGAAGGTGAATTCGACTTTTTATGTCTTGAAACGTCTTCTCTGAGTCTAATCGAACTTGTTAGAGCGTAAATATCACTCGTGAAACTGATAAAGGTACTGAACAGATCACCATTGGCGTACCTGCAGTCATCACTGCTGATCTTCGTTTGAATGAACCTCGCTATACCACCTTGCCTAACATCATGAAAGTAAGCATCTATGCTTGCCTTGTTATTTCTTCGTTAATTCTTTCACTATCTTCTTAGGCGAAGAGAATACAAATCGAAACACTTACATTAGATAGCCTTGGTGTTGGAAATGTGAAGCCACAAAACGAAGTCATCAAAGTTGAAGAGCCACCACAACGCAAGGCTGGTGGAGTCGTTGCTGATGTTGATACTTTAATTGCTAAGTTGAAAAATGAAGCAAAGGTTATTTAATTTATGAATGAAAAAATGTTAGTTAGCGTAAATTAATAAAGATGCATACAACAAGCGATTCGATGAATAAGATGAATAAAATTTGAAGAATAAGGATCTATCAATGATTAAGATTATTCATTAGCTGTTGGATTAAATAGCATCGGGATATCGTTCATAATGGCCTCTCGATTGGAATCGGCAGGAAATTGTTTACTTCTCTGGTGAGGTCCATTCTCTGAGGCAGAGGATGGATTAAATAGCATGGGAATGTCGTTCAAGATAGCCTCTTGGTTGGAGTCATTCGAAAATTGACTTCTCGGGTGAGGTTGGGGAAGTTCGTTAGCAGGGGCAGAGGAGGGACACATTCTGAAATCATCGTACATCATATACAAAAGAATAGCAAATACGGTCATAAGACCAACCATGACTGAACCAACAATTATCAAGGCAAGAGCTGTTGGATCCGTGCACTGGTACGTCGCGCGAGCACAGTAATAGTTCGACTTGTAAGCACCGCTGAAACAGTAGTAATCACGGAGAGCACATACAACACCACTATCATCTCCACAGTAAAGTGCGCAAGTTGAGTCTGAAGAGCCAGAATATCCACTGCCACAAGGTCCCCAAGAATACTGCCCATACTCGTCGTTTTCACTACAAGCAGAACCAGGACACACATAATCCTGACTTGAAGGAACTTCACAAAGTACAACACCATAGATTAACATGGCTATGAAGCCAAAATACACCAGAACCGCAGCAAGAAACCATGGATTTCTTATTAGTGAAGATGCCATAATTTGTTGTTTGTGTTCGAGTTGTACTTTTTTCATCGAATACGCCACACCCAACGAAAAGATGATTCAAGTACGAGGAATATTCCAAAGAGAAAAACTTCAACTTTGTCAGCACCTCCCAGGAAGAGCCTCTTTCTTTTCAGCCTTTTTGAACCCAATTTCAAAACCCAAAAGAAGGTTCAGATTAAAAGCCAATTTCTTTCCGACTTTCACAATAATCTTTTGGGTTTTATTCTTGACATTGAAATTAAATTCCAAGCAAGCCATCTTCGAAATAATGATCAAATTTATTCAGTTTCAGTGCGTGTTGATTTTGTCCCTGTCAGTTCAGCTGGAGAAGCTGTGTTCGATGAGTTTGAGAGTACTGTGTGGGAGTTGTGATTTCATTTTTGACATAAATCAATCGCTTTCCAATGGAGTCATTTAAGATCCTTTCAATTTCGAAGACGGCAGGTAGTGCTCCACTAAGCTCAAAGGACTCTACTGAAGTTTGGTATGTTTTCACTCTTATGTACGGGCATGAATCTTTTCAAGTAAGTGAAGTGAATCTTGATATTCTTATTTTTCTTCTTCATTTTCTTCGTACCCTTCTCGGTATTAGCTTCAAAAGACAACTGAAGATCTGAAGGCTATGATATCCAGTACTAATGAAGTGTTTCCTTCACTTGCATTAGAATCTCAGAGTGTCTATCATGAGTCATCGAAATCATTCTTATTAGAAGATTTAAAAGCTTATTTCAATAAAGTATTTCAAATGATGTATGATGAATCACTTAAATCAACGACGACAACAACAACTGCTGGATCTAATACTACACTTTCTGTGAATGTTGGTTCGATTGCATCAACGAATAGTACATCTTCTCGTGGTATATTAGCTTATCCAAAGATTTTGGCTCATATTGACCCAACATTAATCAATTCTACATTAATTCGAACGTCCCTCCTTCTTCAACAGAATAAGGTGAGAGATTCCACTGTCACTGTTCCTCTATTTCCCTCTTACCCCTTTCTTAACTTAGATTCGCGTGCTAACTGATCAGGTGGAAAAGCTTCAAAATCGATTATCGACGACTGAAGGTTTAATTGCTCAGTGCAAACAAATTGCTGACAGCCTAGCGACGGCTCGTGCGAACACGACAACTTCCGCGACAACGCCCAAAACCACAGACTCAGAAGTTGTGAGAATTGATACTGTTGATGAATTAGAAACCCCTGGAGGACTTGGAATAGGAAGTTTCGCTGATCGTGATTCTGATAATGAGTTAACCCCAGGTTTTAACTCTAAATCAACACCAGCAGACAGCAGCGAGTTGATAAAGTACGAAGAAGAGGTCGAAGAAATTGATTTCTCTGAAGACGATGAGGAAGGTGATCGTGCCATAGTAAGCTCGTTGAATCCGGAATCGGTTGAGCAAGTCGTTCAATATTTTCGTTCAAATCTTCCATCACTTCTCTATTTTGCGGGTATTGTTGATATTCTTTTAGAAAAGACCAAACCAAAGACTCAAGAAATGAACCATCGTATTGCGATTATTGATTATTTGAAGTCACAAATTCGATTATCATTGAGTTGTTCGTTATTTGTGACAGATTTAGAAGAAATTGGTTCACCAACGTTTGATGAAAAAAAGATTGTTTTAACTCTTCTAATTGGAAAATCCTATCAAGCTTCATGGGATTCTATTCTATTAGAACATTTGCAGTACCTAGCTGAAACTGGTGGTTACCAAAATCAAAGACAGGTGAAGATCATTCGTAAGTCTTCCATTAGTGCTCTTGACCCCAATAATTCTTCCTCTTTTGTAATTTCCGATGACTATGGGGATTTCGAAGTGCCTGCAGGTAACAACAATCTAATAGATCATGATATTCCCACTTCTTTTCGCATTAAACAAATTGCATTACACAATAATGACCCAACCTCATCGTACCCTTATTTAACGTGCAGAATTAATAACCGCCCTGTTGAAATTAGGACCGATCCAACAATTGATTTATGCTTTTTAGGTTTATTAGAAGAAATTTCTACTCTCATTGGCCGCGATGATTTATTTAAAAAATCCTTTTCATTGATTTCTTCCTTTTTATTTAATGAACAAACAGAATTATTGATGAAAAATTCTTCAAATGGTGTTCCTACGACAGCACCAACTTCGAATGAATCAGAAAAGAGATTAAAATCTCACAAACAACCCTTTATTCCAAATACAATATTATGGATTATGGTTACATCCATTTTCAATAAATATTCTAGTTATATTGAATCACCAATACAAGCATTAATTTTATTTTTTATTGAATTCATGACTTACGACCCTTTACATACTGTCATTACCCTGTACGGAGTATTAGAATATAGACAGGTAAATAATCCTGCTTCGTTGAATGGTGGATTATCTGCTGGTTCATCATCATCGTCATTACAGACTATTTTCTTAGGGAAAGCAAATTATTTAATTAAACCAAAATTATTAGAGAAATATTGGAATGCTGTCAATGTGGAAGAAGTAAATGTAAATAGTGAAATCTTTAATTCAACTTTAATTACGAATCCATTAGTGAATAAAAAATTTCAATCCAATTTAATTGCATTTTATACATATTATCCAAATGCTAATACTTTTTATGCTATTCATCCTTTTTCTTATCAAGTATTACAATCTGATGTCATTCCATTAAATACTACGAATTCACAAATTTATGAAATTTTTCAATTTGGTTTAATGAAATTTAATCATTTAATGGAAACAATGTCAACAATTCCACGGGAACAGATTACTGAAAGCCTTGTTTATGAGACATTCATGGAGCATATTTTCCCAAAAGTTCAAAAGAAATTATTTAAATTAGATAGTAAACCGACCACACCAGCCAAGTAAGTTCTATTCTGCAGAATGACTTCGCATTTGACTTTTTTTGTCTTTTTGTAGAATTGCATTGGAAGATGCTTGTTATGTTAAACCTGATAAATACATGGATGCAATTTATTACTGCAATTTTATCTTAAAATCTTTGATTACTGAACCAGCTATATTATATGCTTGTATTGAGATGATTGATATGAAAGGTACATTACCCGTTGGTGAAATTGGTAAAGTTGTGACGCTTCATTCAAATATTGCACAATTATCATTACATTTAAAAGAAAAATTTGGTGGATTAAAAAAGTTTTTAGAAAAATTTCCTGGTATTTTTGTCTTTGGTAATGATCATCAATATAATCCTCATGTTTTCCTTCGTGAACGGTTATCTATTGAACATCAAAAAATGATTTATCGTGGTGTTTTACCAATGCAAATCATTCTACAATATAAAAAGGTAATGCATATTGTATCAGAGTTTTCATTTTTCTGATGTTTTTCTACTTCAATAGGCCAAAAATAATCGCAAAGCTACGAAACGTGTTGTCGTCGGAATTAGCGGATCCAGTTTAAATGAAAAGTCGTTTAATTCCTCAAATCCTGAAAATGATACACTAAGCGTAGGTTCTTCCAACTTTGGACTTACTGCTTCTTTGACTGGTGCAGCGCCAGCAGTGAATACTTCGCCCCAACCAATACCAGCCCCTTATTTCGCTCAAGGTGCTGCATTAGGATCGAGTAATGTCATTCCTCCTCAACAAGAGTTCAGTTCGTACTCAGGCTCAGTTCGATTAGGTGCAGTTGGTTCTCCAGAGGTTGTTCCGCCAGGAATATTCAAACCTAGTCAAACCACAGATTTTCTTCCAAACGCTGCTCTTGCTCCCCAGTTACAAGGTGGATACACCCACACTGCACCTACCGCATATCCGTCGAGAACGCCAGACTTATCTACTTATGGCGATCGTGGCTCTTTTACCCACTCAAACCTCCAAAGTGAAGGAAGATATTCAACGTACTCCTCGCAACCGACTTCATACTCTTTTAATTATGATTCTACTCGTAATGTACGTCAAGGAAATGGTTATAATTTTTCATCTGGCGCAAATTATGCTGAAAGTCTAACTAATTCTGGTGTTACTCAAACAAGCTATAGTTCTTTTAATGGTTTAAATCTAGGAGGACCGTCACCCCATGCAGAAGAAATGTCACAATATTCACACTCAACTTATTCAGGCACAATGCCCTCAAATACTGCATCTCAGAACAAGTTTAATCCTTACCGTTAGGTGAAGGGCCTCTTGCCACCATAATGAATCTTTTTATTCATTTTCCTTTCTTCATAAAACTTCCAAATTTGCACTTTTTACTTCAGTTTTGCTGTTCCTTTTTTTCTATTTATTTGGGGCGTTGGTTGTCCTTTGTGCGAGCTTCCTTTGGCGTTCGTTCTCTTCGTTCCGCAGAATGAATTTTCTGTTTTCAATTTCTAGATTGATGTCATCGTTGTTTGGTCGCAGTTTCTTTTTCATACATCTTTCATGCCCTCCATACTTTGACATTAACTCTTTTTACATTTGTTTTTCTTTCCTGTCTTCTACGCATTCCAGCTTCATTGCAACAAATAATTTATTTTCCTTTTGATATCTCATCCAACGCTCTTCTGTAATAGTCTAGCATCCAATTAATCCAGCGCCATGCCAGAAAATGTCGTTATCCTGCTTAATATGAAACTTAGAAGGTTGTATTAATCACATGAGCTCATGGCTGAATATTTACACATTTTTCGATTTACTAAATTTTTTCGCAGACAATGAAATTGACATTTAAAATTCCTTGGTTATCTCTTATTTTTTCATTGAAAACAAATAATTGATAAAGATGTTAGAGTTACGTTAGAGTTGAATAGGACCTTATACCAATCTACTTCAGCAGAAACCACGAATTTACCTGTTGCATGTTGTTGCTGACTGAATTATTATCTGAAGATTCAGACACTGACGAATGAAGTCAATGAAGAACCTGTGATTCCTCTTACTTATGTCCTGCCATTTAGTCTATGCCTTTTACCGGCTGGGTAGCGTAAGGTGGTCACAACTTGTGTGTATTTTCTGGTATCTGCGTAATGAGATGATCATATAATTCGCCGGTTACTAGTATTATATATTACTGCTTCGCAGCTCAAGTTACTTCTTTTGTTTTAACATATCCGTCGAACCAATAACATTCTAGATAATAGTTGCTTGGTGAGTTGCCGCACCCTGCACATGATTCTTTAATTGATTGATTGATTCCCTTGATTATCGTTGCTCTTTTCTCAGCTTTAATCATTATCTTCAATGCTCTCTTATCTTTCAGATAGATACCGTGGGCAATAAGTCAAGTGAATTGAAGTCTTTGCTTTACGCCCTAATGTCCGCGAGAAACTCCGGTTGTTTTGTTTTTTGCAGCAGTCAGTCGCCTTAGCAATACATAGAATCGACATATTAGGTTCTATTGTGGTTGCTTCTTGTTGTCCTTCTTGTTTATTTTGGGATATTACTTGCTCTCATACTACACCCTACTCTTTCAACACCACTACAAGGAATTATTTTCATTGTCGTTCCTCCTCTACACCTTTACTTATACGCTTCACAAAAAAATACAACTCCAATAAATATATATAATAATAATAACAACAACCATAGATTGATATGAAATAAAATATTAAAAAACATTTGCCCCTCGAAAACAATATTATATTACAATAAAAAAGACTTATCATATCAAAATCCCAACAATACGACAACAGTAACTTATTGTTATTATTTCATTATGATTTATTTGACGAGACCGTTAATGCCTGAGGTAATAAAAGATGCACCACTACTCCCTACTGAACCAACTGCAGTATTTGTCACTGACGTGGCAGTTGCTCCTAAGTTATTAATACTTGTTGATGGGGTGTTAACAGGTATGGATTGCATTGGTTGGGTCGTATTGGGTGCAATAGCAGAGGGTCTACTATCAAGGTTAAGAACTTTCTCTAACTCTTGCAACCATTTCTGAGAAGGATCAAACAAATCATTATTACCAATATCTAAGAAACCTCCCAATGAATGTAAAGCAGAATCAATCGTATGAATTGGATGGGAGAAACGGAATGAAGAGGATTCTTCTACTCCTTTCTCTTCATCTTCTCCTCTTCCTCCTTCACTCATACCATTACTACTAATAGATGATTTCACATTGCGATTTGCTATCAATCTATTCACAAAACAGAAAACAAAAGCATAAAGAAAGTGTTAGAGGATACTATAGATATGAGAACTTACTCGAATAATGAAGGAGGTTGAGGGAATTGATTGATAAAACCTGTCGACGAGTCTAATGATGATAGAGGTAATCTCCGTTTCTTTGCTTTCTGATCATTAGGATTCCAAGATGACCAGAATGAAGAAGATTCTGCAACACTTGAAGAACTCTTTCCAGCATTATCTACTTCTTTTTCTTCTCTTTTCCTCTTCTTGTCATAATAATCATTATAAATCGTTAATAATTCATTAGTAATAAGATCATATTCTTGCATTTCACGGGCAAGAAATTGAGCTTGAGAAATCAACTACAATACAATATATATAAGACACAAACACAATCAACAATCGTAATAACAATAACTTACTTGTCTTTGGTTTAGAGATTCTTGTAGTTCTAATTGTATAAATTGATTCATCTCATAGAGATATCGATGAACTGATTCATCTGGTACAGAGATATATAAATCAATCACACGTCCTCCAATCTTAGGATAAAGGAGATGTGATGGAAGACGTAGACCTGATTTAATAACACTTTGAACAGTTTCTTCTGTGTTATTCGTACTAAAGATATGATCGAATTGTATGGGTAATGCAGGTCCTAATGCGCCTGATAATAGCTTAGCTCGAATACGAGAGAATTGAAGACTATCTTCACCGAATACATCTCTTAACACCTATTAGAGGAGGAGGAAAGAAGGAAGAAGAAGAGAGTTAGTAAGGATATAAGATGATAATCTCGTAATACACTTACCTCATCACATCTAAAGTAACGAGGATCTAGTTCTGATATTAAATTATTGGATTTAATATATTGTAATATACCTAAACATATCTCTTCTTCTGTACCTTCATAACCAGGTAAATGTGTTAATATTGTTTGTAATCGTTCATTTTTCACATAATATTTGGTATGAGATGGTCCACCATGATTCTTAAGATATAATTGTATTCTAGCGGAACAACTCTTATCACATGGAATCTTCATAGTAATACCCTGGGCTTGACTCCCTTCAGGGTATTGATTCTCTTTCCATTCATAGGTAAATACATTATAATCACGTCCTTTATCAACTTCAATATAGATGCGATCTAAGAGGTTTTGTAAGCCATTGGTATAAGAGGAAGAACCTTCACGGAAGGTGATTCCTTCAATATAAAGCACGAAATATCCTTTTGTGGCAGAGGTTGGAGTACCACCAGGTGAAAGGAAGCTAGCATCAGTGTTTGTGTTTGTAGTAGTGGCAGCAGTCGTGTTAGTAATGGAAATATCGGATGGTACTGGATAATAGATATGCCTTATAAATAAACGTAATACTTTATTAATATAATTTAATTCTGATTTTAATGGTAAATATATACGTTTTTCTTGTAATATTTTGGAATCAATATATCTTTCATGTTCTTGTATTATTTGTAATTGTTTTTTCAAATTTTCTCTTTCTTTAATAGTTTCTTCTAAAATATTTGTTAATTTTATATTATTATCAGGTAATTTTATTGTAGAATTATAATCTTGGAGAACATTATTATCAATTTCTTCTATAAATCGTTTCATTTGTTTGTTCTGATAACGAATTTATAGCAGGTAAAGTATATAAAGACTATTATTATCGAAATAATTGAAAATAATGGACAACAAAGAAAGCGCTTTTTAGCTGTCGTGAAGCGCTTATTTATAATTTTTTTCATGGGAGAGGGTGGTGGAGGTGGAGGAACACAACAACATTAAACTTTGTGGAATTGAGCGAAATATACTTTTCTTTCAACTAAAATCATTAAAGAAACTGTTCATATCAAAATTCTTATTATACTACATATCCATTTGATAATTATTTGTTTCCGAAGTACCTTCTCCCTTCTCTCACACCCGCTTACACCAAAAGAATCTTCCATAATTCCCTCATTTTTCCTGGAAAAGTTCTTCATCAATCATTTTCAATCAGATTGAAAAGAGTTGAACAGTTGAACAGTCTTTACTTGACTGTTTAGAGAGAGTAGAATACTTTGAAAAAGATAAGAATAAAGGATCTTTGTGTCAATTTTTATTGCAAGGTACAAGAAAATTTTGATCACCGCATTTTTTGTATCAATCAAATCAGTAATAAAATTAATTAAATGAAGTTCTTATTATATCTTTCTATCTTTGCTATTTTATTGCAAATTGCGAGGTAAGAAGCCGTTCAATGTAATTTTTATTTTGATGATTTAGCTTATTTATGTATTCTTATTGATATTTCGTTTCAATAGTACCGCAACTCCTTCCCGTGCACCTACAAGAGCTCCTACTCGAGCTCCTACCAGAGTTCCAACAAGAAAACCAACTGTGAAGCCAACTGCTGTACCCACTCGCAAACCTACTGCGTCGCCTACTCGAAAACCTACTAGATCACCTACATCGTTCCCGACCTCCGTGCCGACTGCTCATCCCACTGCTCATCCTACAGCCCATCCAACCGCTCACCCGACTGCTCACCCTACTTCCCGCCCAACGTCGCGCCCATCATCGCGTCCAACGAAGCGTCCAACGAACAAGCCAGTTAGTGCTCGCTCCCCCACGCAGAGACCTGTTACCTTTAAGCCAACTGCGAAAGGATCTCCTACTCGCGCGCCAAGTGGACCTTCAGTACGCCCAACATCTGCTCGTCCATCAACCTCTCCAAAGCCAACCGCCGCACCTGTAACTACTCATACATCTCATTCTAGTTCCTTATCTGGAGGAGCAATTGCTGGTATTGTGATTGGTGTCATTGGAGGTATTGCCTTACTCGCTGGAGGTTATTACTACTACAAGAAGCAGCAGAATGGTCCAAAGTCTCGTCCAATGTACCAAAGACAGCAAAACGATTATGATGATGAAGCTGAATTGTAACCTTCAGAATATGAAGTTAAGGTTTCTCGTCTGATAGATTAGTATTCTCAATTGTGTTTTTTTTCGCCATTTCTCTTATTGGCTTGGATAGGTCGTCATTGTGTCTCTTGGGGAAAAGAGGAATAAGAATTCAAAATGTATTCTTTTCATTTCATTTCGAAATCCCTTTTCCTCATTGGTATCACTGAACCTTTTTCTAAATTCTTCTTCTTCTTCTTCTTCTTCTTCT
>VFQN01006438.1_pt1 | contig 13404 bp, 16 predicted proteins | sample 3512371 | NCBI WGS metagenome assembly VFQN01 (sample SAMN10412370, study PRJNA504923) | tailings metagenome | isolation source: Replicate 2 from Balatoc abandoned mine | place: Philippines: Itogon, Benguet | collected 2017-08-28
CCCCCCCCGTGGAGCTTTTTCAGTACTATTTACTTTAGTAACTTCTTTCCCCCCCCCCCCCGCATTTGCACGCCCGCCGCTTGCAGGGCGCCCTTTCGCCTCTCGGCCCGCAGCCCTCCCCCACATCGCTGGCTGCTCTGCTCACCCACCCGGACAGCGGGGGCGTCTTCCAACTGTATCATGACGTGAGCCACCACAGCAGCTCCAACTTCAGTGTGGAGCTGGTTGTACAGGCGCTACGCCGCAAGGCGGCCCGCGGCTTGGTGGAGGCGGTGGCGGCGGCTTGGCCAGGGGAGGCCCCCCTGCCGCGCCTGCGCAGGGCGGCGGCGCTGGCGATGGCATGCGAGTATGACGGCGGGCCGGGGACCCCCAGCGGCAACCGCCACGTGTCCGGGGAGGTGCTGGCTGGCCGGCTGCGGGAGCAGCTCGGGGAGGAGGCCGTGCCACACCCCGTCGAGCTGCCACAGAGGCTGTCAAAAGGCGATGAGACGAAGCTATTTGTGGTCGAGAAACGGAAGGGGGTAAGCGCGGGTTGGAGTTGCAGTGGTGTGAGCGCGCAGGTCGAGGTCGAGGGGCCAGGGCGGCGCACGAAGCCCAGGGCTCGTCATGGGGGCATGTGGGCGGTTGCTAGCTGGTCTGGCCGTTACGTGGTGGGCCCAATGATGACAACTTAAACACAGTTGCTTCGTCGGCTACGCCTCGCCGATGTGAGTGCAACATGCGGTGCGAACATCCCGCGTCACTGACTCGCCAACACACTACGCTATTATGCACGCGCAGGTGCCCTGGGCCTGCCTGCGGCTTGGCAAACTGCTCCAGGACTGGCCACAGGATGGCACAGTGGCAGGAGGGGCAGCAGCAGCAGCAGCAGCAGCAGTAGGAGCACGAGCTGCTGGTGCGGCGGAGGGCGTGGCAGACCCATTGCTCGCGACGCATGTGCCCCGCCCTGGACGCGGCACAGAGCTCCTAGCGTCGGCCCGCGCGCCATCGCCTTCCAGCGCACTTCCTCAACAGCAGCAGCTGCAGCTGCAGCTGCAGCCTAGCGCAGTGCCGCCTCCCGGGCTCAGCGCAGGCGGTGACAGCGGCGTGCAGGAGGTCCCCCTCAGGCTGCTGCCGCTATGGGCCTTCCCAGGCTCTGCGCCCGACAGCTGCCTGCGGCGCAACGTCGCGGGCCGCGCTGCGCGGGACGCGGCGGTCCAGCCGCAGCTGCCGCTGAAGGAGCTCATGGGGCTCAAGCTCGCGGACCGGGTGAGTGGCCCGCGAGGCAAGGGCGCCAACCCACCACACGACTTGGGCCAAGTGCAGGCCCTGGCATTAGGGAATCCGTTTGTGATCGAGGAACGCGTGAACGGCGTTGTACGCGCGCAGCTTGCTGAGTGTACGTTTGCATTGGTGATGGGCTGGAGACTGCCGCACTGGCCCGGCAGCGCACGTTTTGGAATCCTTGGACGCCTGGGGCCCATTGTCAGGTGCCTGACGAATGTCGTGTAGAACGGTCATACGCGAGCACCGGCATCGGTCATGCCTTTCCGTGCGCTCAAATGAGCGGGCCGCCCGCGTGTCCCGCTGTGTGGCCCCCTCTGCAGGCGGCCGCCGCAGCCCTCTCCTCTCACCGCTCCGTCGCATCCCTGGCCGCTTTCCTGACCCACCCGGACAGCCGCGGCGTCTTCACGTGCGACATGCCGCACGGCACCGTGACTGTGAACCCGGACGCGCTGCGCCTCGCCGCCGGGCGCGGGCTGGCGGAGGCGGTGGCGGCGGCGTGGCCAGGGGAGGGCCCCCTGCCGCGCCTGCGCAGGGCGGCGGCTGGGGTGCTGGCACGTGTCATGTGCGAGTACGCGGGGCCTGGGGGGCGGCACTGCGCCACGGGTGAGGCGCTGTGTGCTGCGCTGGCGGCTCAGATGGACCCCTGGGAGGTGCCGCCGGCCGAGGAGCTGCCGCTCGTGCTGGCCCAAGAAGACCCCGCCGGGGTGTTGATGGTGCACAATCTGCAGGGGGTGAGCAGGCTGGGAGGGTTGGTGGCCTTGCGGGTGCAGGTGCGGGTTGCGCTGGGGCCATGGGCAGAAGGCTGCACACGGTGCCCATGAGACTAGGTGCTCGGAGCAAGGGCCTTTTCCGGGCCGAAAGCTAGCGCCATCGGCTCATGGCTTGAGCAGGGGCCCTGAGAGCCAGCTCCTTGGGTTACGTGACACACTTGCAGGAATGGGCCGTGCGAGTTGTACTTTAAAAGGCAAGGTGCTGGCAACGTTGGTACGACGATGCAACGGCTCCGACACGGCACTAGATGCCGTCTATGCCCCATGTCCTCCCGGTGGCCCGGTACCGGTCCACACAAATCCTATCATTGCTACACCCCACACCGCCCTGACCAGGTGCTCTGGGCGAGGCTGCGGCTGGCGGTTCTACTGCAGGCCTGGCCACAGCATGGCGCGCCAGCAGCAGCACCTGCATCGCTGGGGGGACCAGAGGCAGCCGGCACACGGGGCCCCACTCCAGCCACACCCATGGCAAGTGGTGCTCGCGGCCCAGACCCGAGTCCCTCCCCCAGCAGCAGCTCCCCGCAAACCGTGCCCGCAACCCAGCAGCCCCAGCAGCCCCAGCAGCACCCAGAGCAGCATAACGACCTCCTCCGCCATCACCCCACCCAGCACATCCTCCACCCTTACCTCCACCAGCTGCTGCTCCCCCCACACCTGGTGCAGTCCCTGCCCGAGCCAACCACCGTTTTTGTGGATTGGACTGGCGCACGGCACGTCACCGGCTGTGCCCCCGACGCCTCATCCTCCGCATCGTCGTCCCACAACCCAGCCTCCGCCCCGGCCCTGGGCCCCGCCCACAGCAGCTGGCAAGACGCCCTGTCGCTGCTGCTAACACACAGCCGAGCTGCCACGCAGGTGGGCGTGGCGGTGATGCGGGTGGCTGGCGCTCCTGCCCTGGTTGCGCTGTACGTGCCACCGGCGGCAGCACCAGCTGCTCCTGTACCTATCGAAGGTGTATTGACTGCAGGCCAAGCTGCAGGGGCGGGTGCGGGAGCAGCCGCAGTGGAGGCTAGTGGGAGCTCAAGGGTACTCGGAGCCACCGTCTATGTACTTGACATGGCAGTGCCACACCCCGACTCGGCGGAAGCGGCAGCGGCAGAGGCGGAAGCGGCAGCGGCCGATGGCGCGGGGCAGGGCCCGGGGGAGGGGCGGGCGGCGGGCGGGCCGGCGGCATACACTTGTGCCGTGGTGGAGGCGCTGCGTGGTGTGCTGCAGGACGGGCGGGTGGCCAAGGTGGTGCACGGGGCGCAGCAGGTGGGCGGGGCAGGGCAGGGGCGGGGAGTTCAAGGGTAGTAGGGCAGTGAAGCGTCCATCGAATATGGCGGGCGGGGTTGCGGTGCACGATAGCGGGAGGAAACTCCGAACCGATGGGTGTTCGGAATTCATTGCGGGATGCAGGCATAGTGCCCGAAGTAAACAATTAACAAGCTGAACATTACGGTATAGGATAAGGCAGCAGGATAAGGCAGGCAGCCAATAGCAGATGGCGGTTGCAAGTTGCTGGTGTGTGTCTGTAGTATACTTCACTGTTAAGAAGGCTGGCTGTGTCGGTTGCCGGAACCGGGGGTGTGGTTGCGGCGTGCTTGCATCCCGGATCGCCGTCCTGTGGGGTGGGAGGGTTGGGCGTTGCCATTGCTTGGCAAGCAGGCATGTGCCTCCTTCCACAGTCGCGCCAAAGTCACCCACTCAACGCATGTCCCGCACCGCTCAACCTCCCACTCCCCGTATGCCCGCCCACAACCCAACGCAGGTCGACACGCTGGAGGCCGCCTGCGATGCCCTGCGCTCCGAGCCGCTGCTGGACACCCGACAGGTGTTGGAGGCCATGCTGCTGGGCCCCTTCTTCCCGAACCTGCCCTCGCCGCCCCCGCCGCCCCCCGCCGCCCCGCATGCGCACCCGCACTCCCACCTGCTGCCCACCGCGCGGATGGCCGAGGCCCTTCACGCCTCGCGCCTGCGTGCGCACGTGGAGGGGTTCCGGCGGGCGCTGGGCGGCACAGGACTGTGGGCCGACCGGCCGCAGCTTCTGGAGCTGCTGGCGGCGCGGCAGCTGGCGGCGCTGGGGGACGAGCACGACGCGGCCGCGGGAAGGGACAGGTGAGGGGTAGGATGTGGGGTTACGGGTGTTGGGCGGTGGGAAGACATGGAGGCTTGAAAGTAGGGGTGGCCAAGAAGACGCGTGCCTGCAGGGGACACGAGCCTTGAACTGCTGCACGCGTGCCAAGCGCGGTCGGGAGGCGCACTGCTCGTCCTGCTTTATCGCTACCATGGCAGCCTGGGGCAAGGGGATCAGTGCTGCCTCCGCCTCATTCCTGGGTTCAATGAAATCACTTCCCTCGGCACACGGGAGTGCGACACTAGCCGTCAGCATTTGCATACCGATATCTGCCAAGCCCGAACCCCGACCGCCACCATGCCGTACGCTGGCATGCTTACGCCCTGCCCCGCCTCCGCTCCTCAGGGTGTGGGCGGCGCGGCCCCTCCCTCCCGAGCGTGTGCTGGGGGCGGCCCAGCGCGCTGTGCACCTCACCGAGCTGTGGGCGGCCCTGGCGCACGAGGCGCTGCCCTGGGCCGCCATGCACGCAGCGGCACAGGCGGCGGAGAGGAGGAGGGCCGAGCGGGCGGCGGCGGCGGCGGCAGCCGTCGCGGCGGCGGCGGATGCGTCGGAGATGGCGCCATGAGCAGCACGATGGGGTGCTGGGATGGAGTATAGGTCTGGGGTGTGCTGGTGGTCGGGAGAGCAGGTGGGGTCGGCACGAAGAGGTGGCAATATTGTACATCACCAAAACAGCGAAGGACAGATATATGCTTCTCAATAACGGTGGGCGATAGACTGTGCGTGGGACGAGTGTTGTACGTTCTGCAGTGGCTTGCGTAGATCACATACCGGTACACGCCATGTGGAGCCATGTGTTTGCAATGTGGCGTGCGGGCAGGACATGCACCCTGTAGTACGGGCAAGTTCCTGTTGTAACTAGCAAGCGCAATCCGCGTGTGCCAACTTTGAGCTTGGCTGCAACCGTGCACTTGGCATCGCCAGTGCAAATGCGCCAATTTGCGTTTGAGGTGTAAAAGCATTTTGATGTGGCCAGGTCGTCTGGGGTTTTGTGACACCACGTCTTGGGCTCTAGGCTCAAGCCATGGCAAAAATCGTGTTTACTCGCGCCTACGGCTCTTGACGGTCTACGTGTTGCTCCTGTTGCTCAGCGGGTGCCAAGACCTGCTTAGTGCTGCGCTGCTGTAGCAGGCTGGACTGCGACCTTGGCCGTGCAGGGCTCGTAAAGACATGACCGCGTGACGTTAGGACGAGCGGAGGGTGCCGTACATTGCAACGGCTGGGCTGTAGCGTATTGTTGCTTCAGGTCTCCAACCCAGCCCGCGAGGGTTGGAGGCCTTGGCCACATGGTATTGCAAGTGTGGTGGTCTTACGTGACTGTTCGTGTTAGGCGTTCAGGCAGGTGTTTGTAACATCACGCCTCCTTTGTCCTTTCCAGATGGTCTTGAGGACGCCATGGGCCATGCTCCCTTGGGCGCCTGCCCATTCGCCACCCGCCTGCTCCCGCGCCTAGTAGTGCCCTAGTACCCCACGCAATGACGATCCTGCAGGTGTCTCGGAGGCCACAAGGCTCCTGCGCCTGGTGGCGCCACAGAACCTCACGCACACCGTCCTGCAGATGCCTGATATGCGCTCAGCACAGCTGCGTACACTAGTGAAGGCCCAAGAACGAGCATGGGCGGCTGAACGCGCATCAGGGCGTCGGCTGTGTAGGCTCAGGCACGACAGGCTCCCCAGGTGGCATTCGAGGTTAGTTATGGCGAGCGCTATTTGACGCATGATCCTGGTCACTTGCGCCACAAGCTATGCAGATTACCGTAGTGATGCACCATGATACGGTTAGGGCAGTGTGCTTTTCAATAAGCAGGCGCGGGAAGGGAGGGCATCCCCGGAGGCCGAGCTTCCCAGGCCAGGGCACGGGTGCGCCCAAGCAGCCTAAGATATTATGAGTACCTCTCCTGCCTGATGCAAGACAGGTAGGCGGGATGGAGGCCCCCGCAGAGGCTGCCACGGCAGCACCAGCTGTCCCTACATCGGAAGCCGACCAGGCCGATGCGGAACAATTCTGCAGCACAAATGATGACGCAACTGGTGCCATCAACGCCGCGTTGCCCGGCGACGAGCCGCTCGCACACTTTCGCCGGGCGGTTGCGGGCCTGCTGCTGCGGTCGCAGCGGAAGTTTCAGCGATCGCATACCGTGACAAACGTAAGCATACCTCAATGCTTATGCTGTGGAAGCACGCACGGGCTGTAACGGCGATTTGTCTCGTCCCGTCCCCGTGCCCTGAGGACCACCCGTGTTGGTCCCAGGGAACATGCACCCAGATACAGCCCACAAGCCTCAACGAACAACTCACTACAAGGACATATGCACGTGTTGTATTCCCGTTCCTCCAGGCTAACCTGGGTGAGGAGGTGTGTGACCGGCTTCAACGGTTAATGGCTCATGAGGTGGTAGTGAAGGAGGAGGGCGTGGCGGGCGCCGCGCCGCGCCCGGTGACGCCGCCGCAGGAGGCGCCAGGGGGCCGCGGGCTGACCAGCGTGGTGCGGCTCAGGATCCTTCCAGTGGAGTGCTTTCTGTGCCCTGCCTACATTCCGGAGCCTGCGGTTGATGACTGGTGCCTCAGCCGGGCACTGGAGCCGGTAGGGGAGGACGACGGGGGCCAGGGCCAGGGGGCGGGGGCGGATGCGGCGGGGCAGGTGGCGGTGGTGGGCGGGGTGGATGGTGCGGTGAGCGCCGGGGCGGGGGCGGGGCCTGCGGGCGCAATGCAGGGCGGATCTGCGTCGGCTATGGAGATGCGTATTGCGCTTTTGCAACGGTGGGTGGCGGAATTACCGCCAGACGGCGGCAAACTCAAGTTCAGCAAGCTGCTGCCGCGGCAGCCGGACGAGGCAGGGGCGGGCACGACACCGGAGTTTTTCGCCATGGAGCAGGTTGGCGGCGCGCCTGGGATGGGGCTGGAGGTGCAGCAGCTGCGCAGCTGGTGGAAGGGTGGCCAGGAGCAACACTGCGTCACAGGCGCTTGGGACGAGGACAGCGCGACGGCGGGTGGCGACCAGGATGCGCGTGCACCGGGCAGCAGCGTTCCTGCTGCTGCCATCGAGCAGGACGCCATCGCTGTTAAGCCGACTGCTGTTTACGCTCCTGCTCAAGCAGCAGAGGCGTTGACACGGGCTGCCATCAGCCTTGACCCCATCGGTGTAGGCACTGGACCAAATGCTGGGGCATTCACTGCTGGGGCATCTACTGCTGGGGCATCTACTGCTGGGGCATCTACTGCTGGGGCATCCACTGCTGGGGCATCCACGTCGAATAACAAAGCAACCACGATCGCTGCCGATGTCGCCGCCGCCGCCGCCATTCTTGCGCCCGCTACGGATGCCGACCGCGCAGCGGCGCAGCGCGCACTGTCGTTCGACTGGCAAGGGGGCACTCCCCTGGAGCAGCTGTGGCGGGAGGCGGCGGCGGTGCTGCTGCAGCAGCGCGAGGGCGAGGGGGGGCCGCTGGGCAGGCACAGCCAACTGTCGGTAAGTCCCTGGGGACGGGGAACAGCCAGGTGCACGTACCGTGATATAGGTACCGGTAGTATCGGTAAGGCCGTGTCGGTATCGTAAGGCTGGAAATGGGTCTATCTGCGCGCATGGGTACCCGCAGGCGTGCAGCAAATCCACGCAACGCTTCACAACCGTAAGCACCGCACCGGAGGCGAGCTGCTAACCGGAAGTATCTAAGGCGCACGAGGCGCAACAAGTTCACCTCAAACGGGTCCTTGCACCTTTCCCCACCAGAGGGTTCCCGGCCGTGCCATTCCTCGCCTTGGGTTGCCCGCAGGCCCGGCTGAGCCTCGAGCTGCGGTCCTCCCACCCGGCGCTGGTGGCGCAGGTGCTGCCGCTCGCTGGCGGCACCCTGCGCTGGGCCAAGCTGCTGGAGCTCCTGCAGGTGCAGCAGCACGCAGAGGGCGGGGGACAGCAGCAGCAGCCGGGGGCGGAAAGACCAGCACGCGCTGGCGTGCACGGCGCCGCGGGGGGCTCTGCAGCAGCAGGTGATGCGGAGGGGCGGGCGCCGGCGTCGGTGCCAGGGCGTTTTCTGCGCTTGGTGAAGCACCCGCAGGACGGGGTGGTGCAGTTGGACGTGTTTGGCTTAGCGCGTTGGTGGGAGGGGGTGGAGGGGCAGCTGCGGGGGCGGGGTGGGGCGTCGGCGGGCGGCCCCGTGCGACAGGACGGAGGTCCCGTGCGGTCAGCGGCAGCAGCGCCGCCGCCGCCGCCGCCACCACAGCAACAGCAACAGCAGCAGGGAAAGGGGCTGGAAGCCCCCGCAGCCGCGCGGGACGAGCGCGTGGAGGCGGTGCAGGGTGTGCCGCTGAGGCTGCTGCCGCTGTGGGCGTTCCCGGGTACGGCAGCCGAGCGGGCTCTCAGGCGGGACCTGGCCGGCCGCCTTGCGCCGTCAGCGGAGGACGACGCTGCTGTTGGGCCGCTGCCGGGGAAGTCCCTGTCACACCTCCTAGCCGTGCGTGTGTCGCTGGTGAGTGCCAGACGTGCTGCCCTGTGCCGCCGTCGGTCCCCTGCGCCGCCGGGGGCTGCCGACGCATGGGATTTGAGGCTTGCGGGTCATGACACACCCTAACCATCCGACCCTCGGCCAAAGCACACCTCCATCATCCTGCCGGGGTCCTGACCCGCCTTACTCACCCGCCCTACTGCCTCCCCGCCCGCTGCCCGCAGGCCGCCGACGCCCACCCCGCCCGTTCCTCTCCCGCAGCCCTCGTCGCCTTCCTGACGCACCCTGACAGCCACGGCGTGTTCCGCCTTTCAGCAAACCGCAGCAGCAGCAGCAACGGCGGAGGCAGTGTTGGTGTCAGCGTAGACCTGGACCCAGAGGCCCTGCGCCTGGCCGCCGCCCACGGGATGGCGGAGGCGGTGGCGGCGGCGTGGCCAAGGGACGGCCCCCTTCCACGCCTGCGTAGGGCGGCGGCAGAGCTGCTAGCACGTGCTTCGGGGCCCGCCGCCGGCCCGGCGAGAGAGCACAGCATCGACGGACCCGACCTGGGGCATGCGCTTAGAGGCCGGCTGGGGGATGGCTACAGGGCGGCGGTCGACAGCGTGCCGGGCAAGAAGCTGCTGACGGCGCTGGCGGATCAGCTGGATGGGCCGGGGCTAATTCAGTGCGACGTGAGGGAGGTGAGGGTTGGACGATTGTGGCGGGGTGCTGTAGGTAGTGCTTGGCGTTTGTGTGCCATGAAGTTGGACGGCCGTAAACGAGCATGTGACCAGTGCTGCGGGTGGATGTGCTGGTCGTATGTTGCGTGCTGAAGGCTTGATCAGCCATCTGGCCTCGTGGCATGTGGGCAACACCACGGTTTGACCCGCGCGCGCTGGCTTGTTGCTTGCTACGCACCATGGGAAATGTCCGTCGGAACCCAGCTGCACAGTGCGTCGACCGACATCTGTGGCGAGGTTTTACCCTCGAGCGGAAGAACGCGTTTGTGCTACCCCTGCCCCTACCCCTACCCCTGCCCCACGCCTACCCTACCCCTACCCATAACCCTACCCCATAGGCCCAGTGCGGTGTGGCTCAGCTACGGCTAGGCGCTCTGCTTCGCAGCTGGCCGCGCGCCGCCGCCGCCGACGGTGCGCTGGGCACCGCGGGGGGCAGCACTGGTCCTGCCTCTGCCCCTGCCGCTTCGGACGGGTCAACTGCAGCCTGCACGCGCGCTGGCGCGCCGGAGCGGTCGCCGCCGGCGCCGCAAGCGCAACAGGGTCAAGCGGCCTCACCGTCAGCGTCCGACCCTGTTGCGGACCCCGTGCACCACTCCCCAGGCGCGGTAGGCCCCAGCACCAGCACCAATTCCACCTGCGTCCCTGGCCCCGCCGCGGCCACCGCCACTGCTGGCGGCGCAGCAGCACCGACAGTGACAGGCCGGGACGGCCTCGCGCAGCGGCTGCCACTCAGGCAGCTGCCGCTGATGGCTTTCCCGGGCACTGCGCCGGGTCAGGTGCTGCGGCGGGGCTGCGCGGACCGGCTAATGGTGGCGCAGGGGGAGCAGCCGGGGCCTCTCTCCCTCGGCGTGCTGCTGGAGTTTCTTGACAAGAGCCGGGTGGGTCAGTGTCGTACATGCTTCCAGGATCTCCAGTTAGTGCGTGCGTTTTCCAAAGGGACCACCATACCGGGGTGGAGGGAAGCAGTATTGAGTAATGGTGCTTGGTCCTACGAGAGATAGTCCCCTGTCGGGCCTTCTCGTTACCCGCGGTGGATAACATATGCCGCAATACTGCGTAACATAAAGGATACTCCAAATGAAGTCTGGTCATGTGGATTGGCAGCATACTTGGCATCACACCTGTCTTTGACTCGCAGTGCCGCGCCTCCACCGATCACTGCCACCCGCGCTTGCGTACCCGCTGCTCGCAGGAGGCCCTTACGCCACTCGACCCGCAGTCGCTAGCCGCTCTGCTCACCCACCCGGACAGCGGAGGTGTCTTCCAGCTGCACCAAGACCGGACCCACAGCAGTAGAAGGAGCAGCAGCTTCGGTGTAGACCTAGATGCAAACGCGCTACGCCGCATGGCGGCCCGCGGGCTGGCGGAGGCGGTGGCGGCGGCGTGGCCAGGGGAGGGCCCCCTGCCGCGCCTGCGCAGGGCGGCGGCGGAGCTGCTGGCACGTGCCGTGGGGCCCGCCGCTGGCCCGGCGGGGGAGCACAGCATGAGCGGGACGGACCTGGGGCATGAGCTGAGCCGCCAGCTGGGGGAGGACTACAGGGCGGCGGTTGGGAGCGTGCCAGGCAAGAAGCTGCTGACGGCCCTGGCAGACGACAGCGATGGGCAGGGGCTCATCAAGTGCGACGCGAAGGTAGGGGCGAGGTGTAAGGTGCGGGAGCAGTGTCGTGCGTGGCCTGTGCCGTGGGACGGTGTGTTGGGTGGCACGTTGACCTAGGCGACGGGGCTGGGGCCGGGCGCCGGGTCACAGCTCTTCTCGTCAGCTCTTTGCGGTTGGTGTCAATGCCGGTATGCTGTACTCGCACGCCCAGAGTCCCTCGGCCGCGTGCCCTGCAACACCACCCGTGGAACCCATGGCCCGACGCCCGCACCGGCAGGCCAACTACGCGCTCCTCGATGTCACCATGCTGCTGCGCCGCTTTCCAAGCCCTGCCGCAGCCACAGCCACAGCCACAACCTCCACAGGCAGCACCCCCATCGGCGCAGACGCCACTGGCGCCCCCAGTACCCCAGCAGCCCCCACACCAGCAGACGGCCGGGCGCCCCTTGCTGCAGCCCGTGCTACCCACCACTTCCCCAACCCTCCCGCCCACCAGCCTAACCCGTCCTCAGCCCCACGACACCCACCGCGCGACACCGCCCTGGCCTCTCTGCAACTGGCCCTGCTGGACCTGTTCCCCGACCCGCCAGGCCCCACCGCCTGCCCCGACCCCACCTCCGCCTCCGCCTCCACCTCCAAATCCCTGCCGTTGGTCGTCTCCGCCGCAGCCTTTACAGCGTGGCAGGAGCGGCAGCTGGAGGCGAGGGCCAAGCGCGCTGCGGCGGAGGTGCTGGCTTTACGCGAGCCGCTGCAGCACAAGCACGTGGACCCGGCACGTGTCGACACGCCGTGCGAGGAGCTGTGGAGCAGGCTGTGCGAGGCGGTGGCGAAGCGGCTGGGTGGTCGGAGGCCGGCCCGGGGCCTCAAGGCCATGCTGCTGGAGGAGCAGCACGTGTTCAGGATCATGCAGCTGGTGGGTGGAGCACATGAGACGGGTGCGGAATGGTGCTGACACTTTGCACCAACTCACATTGCTGCTTATGAGATGGTTGTGTGTAGCCTGCCCTGCGCTCACCAGCGTCCCGTCACCATCCGCCCTGTGCTTTTTGTCTCTTTTCTCGCCTGTCGCTGAATCGCTCTCCGCAGGCTCACCGTTGCCGGTTCAGTTCCTTTGCCGGTCTGCGGTTGCCCCCATGTGCCCGCCCTCACCTCCCGCCAAGATCCCAGACCGCAGCCCCGCGCGACCGTACTTATGCTTCTCAAGTTGCCCTTGTAACGCACACACCTGAACTGCCTCCCCATCCCTCGCCCTCCGCCTCCACAGACTCCCTCAGTGGCCTCGGCTCTGCTGGTGCATCCGGAGCTGGTCCGCACGGGTGTGGAGGCGCAGCGGGCCCTGGCAGCCTCAGGCACCGATGGTGCTGTTGCTGCCTCGGCTGAAGGTGCCGCCGCTGCTGCTGCTGCTGCTGGGAGTGCTGCTGTCGCCGCCGGCGGTGATGCTGCTGTCGGCAATGACGGTGCTGCTGCCGCCGTTGCCGCCGCTATGAATGCTGGTGGCGCCGCCGCCGCCGCCGCCGCCGCTGCAACACCAGCGACCGCTGCGGCTGCCCAGCCGTCTCACCCCCATGCACAACCAGACAACCTCCGCCGCCACCACCAGCAGCAGCAACAGCAGGAACAGCAGCAGCAGCCGGTGCCGCAGTTTCCGGCCGCCCTGCCTCTTCGCCGCTTCGCCGATACCGCAAGCCCCAGCACCAGCACAAATCCCACCTGCATCCCTGCCCCTGCCCCCGCCGCCGGCACCGCCCCTGCCGGTCGCACAGCAGAAGCCTCAGGCCTGGACGGCTGTGTGCAGCGGCTGCCCCTCAGGCTGCTGCCGCTGTGGGCCTTCCCGGGCACTGCGCCGGGTCAGGTGCTGCGGCGGGGCTGCGCGGACCGGCTGTTGGTGGCGCAGGGGGAGCAGCCGGGGCCTCTCTCCCTCGGCGTGCTGCTACTGGAATGGCACGACAAACATTCGGTGGGTCTGCCTTTTTGCACGCTTACCGGTGTCTCAAGCTTGTGCATGCCATACTCCGACAACAAAGTCATACCTGGGCTAAAGAGAGAGCAGTCACCCTCCGTACCCCTCGTTCTTGTCTCGGTCGGCTACCGTACTTACTGTACCCACGCTGGTGTCGCGGGCCGGCTGAAGTTCTGGGGCATGCCCGGTGGCATTTATGCGAGGCCGTGAGCGATGTGGCCTCCTGTAATTCCCGATCCAAGGGAGGACAGTCATGGCAAGTCGTGGCACATGTTTGCGGGTCGGTGCGGGGCCCCGCAGACACGTGCGGCGTGCGAGGTACGTGGTCAAGTCAGGGCTCGACACGGACCCCCCCGAGTCCGATGTTGTCCGCAGTGTGTGCGCGCAGCCGTTTGGCCTCTGGCTGCTCTCGTACGGAACCAGCAAGACTCGGCGTGCACGTATCCCTGTTCGCCCTTGCGCAGGCCGCCGCCGCAGCTCTCTCCTCGCACCGCTCCGTCGCATCCATGTCCGCCTTCCTGACCCACCCGGACA
>VFQN01006439.1_pt1 | contig 13404 bp, 12 predicted proteins | sample 3512371 | NCBI WGS metagenome assembly VFQN01 (sample SAMN10412370, study PRJNA504923) | tailings metagenome | isolation source: Replicate 2 from Balatoc abandoned mine | place: Philippines: Itogon, Benguet | collected 2017-08-28
ATTTTTGGCGTGAAGTTTAGTGCCAAACTGCCCGAATTACAGCAGGCCACCTGTACGCGCAAAGTCACGAGGAAGCTCTTACCTGCTTCGGTACCATCTTCGGCAGCGGGTCCAGCATGGGCTCCTGCCTCCTGCCCGCCCGCCGCCCCGCCCCCCGCCGCCCGCTCCACGCACGCCGCCAGCACCCGCCTCGCCATCCTCGGGCAGCTCCACGCCAGCGCTGACAGCAGCACCGCCCCCGCCCGCGCCTGCGGCAGCAGGACACACAACCCCTCCTTCCCCCTGCCTTTACCCTTACCCGCACGGCGGCTCCCACGCCCCCGTGCCCCGTCCCCGCCCCACGCGTTCTGCTCCCAGTCCTGATGTTCGTGGTCGTATTCGTCACTGCTGTCGGCGGAGGCGTCTGCACCGTCCCGCGGGTCGGTCCCCAGCGGTGCCGTGGTCCAGCCCAGTGCCACCTCCGCCAGCCACTCCCCCACGTGGCTCAGGTCCCGGGCTTGCAGCGCCGCCAACGCGGAGCACAGCCGCCAGGGGCTGAGGCCAGGAAGGGAATGGAAAGTAAGATACTTGTCACAGCAGTCGGTACTTGTGCGGGGAACCAGGGCTTCAAGCAAACAGGGGGAAACGGAACCTTGCGGGTGCCTTCGTGGAGAGGCCGCGGGTACAGCAACATGTACATGTTGGATGGTGCCGATGCGGAACCGAGTGTAGAAGTGTGCAGGTGTGTACAGTGCTGCAGATCGAGGCAGTGCACCCGCCGTCCTGCTGCCAGCGGACTCTAAATTGTACGGACACCATGTGCCCCCCGCCGTCCATTTAAGTCGCCCTGCACCTGTGTCCTTAACCCACCTGCAGCGCAGCGCCACCGCCGCCACCGCTCGCAGTGCGGCGGGCGCCATGGCGGCGGGGCAGCTGCCGTACACGCACGCCGCCAGCAGCAGCGGACCTGCTGGGGAACCCGTGTCACTGTCGCCATTGTTATCGCCGGACCCCGTCAGACCGTCGCCTACTGCGCCGGAATCGCTGCTTTGCGCCGCGGTGCGCGGGGGCGGTGAGTTGTGCTGCTGCTGACTGTCCGCCGCTGGGGCTGGGGGCCTCCCCAGGTTGTGTAGCAGCAGCAGCCCCAGGCCCGGCTGCGCCATGACGTGGCTTTGAATGGCGTCCAAGATATCCTGGGGCAACGTTAAAAAGCACTTGCTAATGGATCACAGCGGAGCAGGTGTGTACAAGGGGTCGTGGGAGCGGTAGCAGAGAAAGCACCTGCAGGCGGGTAGGGCAAGGCAGCTAAAGTTGTTGCCCGTACCCACCACATTCCATACACCGCGGGCTTACATGTACGGGCGCCTCGCACTCTAGGGCTGTCTGGAGCACCGCGACTAGGCAAGCAGTCCATAGGGCTGCCCCTTCGCCATCGCCTTGGTGGCTGTTCCCGCAGTGCCCGAAGGCGGAGGCAACAGCAGACACGCAAGGAGGATTAGAATTGCTTGCAACATGGTTTGTTAGGTTAGATAAGCAATCCTCGAGGGCTTCTGCCAGCTGCGTGGCCTCCTTGGGCTCCGCAAAGCTTCGGTCCATATCAGCTGCCCCTGCACACTCTCCGAGCATCATCATATTGTTCTTGTACCATGTTCTAGTTTTCTCTTAACCTTGGCAGTTTTGCAAGAGGCCCAGTGCAATTGGACTTTTGATTTTCATCACGAGGCATGTTGATGGAAGAGCCATAGGTACGATAGCATGAAAAGCTTCGCAGAAAGTTAAAACTATAGCGGCCTTGCGTGCCCCCGCTGCGCGTGAACTGCAGCGCCGAGACCGTTGACTAATTTGGGCGGGACGGTCAGCACCAGGGGACCTGGTCAGCACCTAGGCGCACGCCCAAATGGCACGTTGCTGTGGAATGCACGCGGACGCACAGATGCCTTGTGCAGCATTCGCGTGGAAACGGAGCGCACATAGCGTTCGCCGTTTGGGGCAAGCCGTCAGAGGGCCCTTGGCTGAGGTACCGAGAGTGACTTCATTGCCGGTATCCCTCCGTCCACCCCCCTATGACCTCGTTTCGGAATCTGGCACCCTCTGCCCTTGGCGTTACAGAATGCACGCAGGGCGTGCGTTTGGCCACTGGGGTGGGCAGAAGGGCCATGGGTCCGTGCCACAACGCAGCACAACGCAAAGGAGCACGCCTTACAGAAATTATACAGTCAAGAAGGTCGTAAGGGGCTGACAGAAGAGTATGCTCATCCCACAAGGAGATGGAGTTCAGGTGCGGGGTGCTGTAGGTGTGCACGAGTATTCACTGCACTGATGCAGTGGTTGAAACACAAAGCTGGCACCTGCTTTTGCAGGTGCCGAGGCATGCCACTGCAGGAGGTTCTGTTGGTGCTGGATCATGCTGTCTTTAGCTTGTGCATTGTGGATTGGTGATGTTGCAAAGTGGCGTACGTCACCGAGCACTGTCCACCAGGACGTAACCTTTCCACAGGAAAAAGGACACCGGTGAGTACGTGAGCATGCCCACGGCAGTGGTGCCAACATGCCGCCCCCCTCCCCCCCAGGATCGTATGCAGGAGCAGGAGTCTGTGACAACCAATCAAACGGTTACAAAAGGAACACGTGGCAGACAACACCCTTGTGTAGCCAGGAGATCCTTGTTTGCAGCTTGTGTGTTGCAGCAGATGTCAAGCAACCGTGCACCCGCCATACGAGGCTTACGGTGCAACCGACTGAGACCCAACGACAAGATGAATGGTAATCACTAAACGGCAATCTTCGCATACTCCGTCTGCCTCAGATAGGCGTGTATGACACAATGTATGTCGCGCTTCCTCTAGACACCGCCATACGTATACAAAGACCTGCCAACTAACGGTCTTCCCAGACACAGCGCACGTGCGCGGGTTGGACAACCGTGTGCGAGGACGTGCCATCCGAGGTTGGACACGCACGACAACTGTACACAACGCACCAACTGCGACACAAGATACTTCATGCAAATCACGACGGCCAAGGATTAACGTTCAACAAGGCTTCTCCTGTATGCACACAATTCCTGGGACCCTGGTACAGTGGTGGTTGGCCTTATTGCCACACCGCGGCCTCAGCCGCCAGCGGTAATGTCGCGCCGCGGCCACCTAGAGGGCCTCCTTCCTGTTGCCCGCAGCACGTGCAGCAGGCGCCGCCCAAAGTCGCCATTCCGTGGGGCTATCTACCGCCATTTGAAGCAGCCCTATGTTGCCCTTGAGCCCCTCTGGGCCGAAGAGGGCCGACGGGCGCCCTGCCCAGCGCTTGCCCCAATTTGGGTAGCCCGTGGCCGGCGGCGTACGATGCACCACGACCAGGCACGCAAACAACCACGTACGCATGCAACCAAGTTCTGCTTTACATATTTACATTACCAGATTCCTCGACCACAAACACACATATTCAAATCGTCAGCAAGCCCGACCCAACGACCTAAGCTTCCGTACGCATACCCTGCGGAACTCCCGCTTATGCCGTTTCCCCCCGCCTGCAATCCGCTTGCAGTCCAGCGCAAGGCATCAGCCGCCGGCTGTGTCGCCCACCACACAGCTCAGCTCGCGAGCCCGCCACCGCGCATGTCCCTACTCCGCCCTCAGCGCCGCCGCAAGCTGCTGCAGCAAGCCGCCAGGCAATAGCCACCGTTTGGCTAAGCGCGCATTCTCCGCGAACGCCGCCTGCCCCTACTCCGCCCGCAGCGCCGCCGCCGGGTGCTGCTGCAGCAAGCCGCCAGGCAACAGCCACCGTTTCGGCCGACCGCGTGAAGCCGCCAGCCCCTACTCGGACCGCAGCGCCGCCGCCAGCTGCTGCGGCAGCGGCATGAACTCGGACCATGGCAGGTACACCACCACCGCCTGCGCGTCGCCGGTCAGCAGGAACAGCTGCCGCGAGTCCACCTCCATCACCTCAACCTGGAGGGGGAAGCGGGTGAAGGCAGAGCAGGGCATGTCGTCCGGCAGGTCGCGGGGAGAGGTCGGCCATGCGCCCATGCCACGTGCATACCATGTCCCCCATACCATATGCTCCATACCATGTGCTCGAGGTCTCATGTAGGGTGGTCGTGATCGTGACTCGCCGACCTCAACACATCTACCGTACTCCCTTAGCAAGCACGCCTGAGCACGCCAGGGCCTAACCCTGGCCCCACATACCATACGGTACCCTTACCACAGTCAGCGCACACCAGACCCTAGCCACACGGCACACCGCACGGTACACGACCCAGAACTACTCCAACGCCAACGCAACCGCTTGCTTTGGGATGACGAACGCCTCATGCCCCCTAGTCAGGAATCTCAGACCGGCCTCGGACGTGTAGCCCGCCATTGCGGTAAAGCGACCCCCTTTTCCTCCCCCATATCCTCACCTGCCCCGGCAAGTCCGCCTCCAGGCACGTGGCATACCGCGCTGCGTCCTCCGCCCTGTCGAAGGCCAGCACTCCGTCACGCATCCGCGAGCAGCTGAGGGAGGTGGCCAGGCCGGGAAGCTTGAGCAGCTGGGGGTGGGGGAAGGGGGGACGGGCCGTGTGAGCGGTAGGCAAGGCAGCTTGGTGGTAACCCCACAAATCACAGCGGTTTTTCTTCGAGCTTCAGTTTGTTGCACCCGTCCCCGTTGGGCCCCTCATGGGCATGTGGCAAGTCACCTGGCCCCAACCTGCTCGCTTCCTGCAGTGCCATGCTCCTTTGCTCCCCGCCCGTAGGCCGTATCTCTGCGCCCCGCCTCTACCTAATCGCCAATCCCCCTCTCCACGCACGCTTGCCAGCTCCTTTTGCAACCCCTGCTGAGCCACGCGCGTGGGTAGACGGCGCAGCGTGGGTTGGACTCCTAACGCACTTCCTTCCCTAATGGCCCACCATCAAGCCATTAGTGCACTTCCAACCGCGGGCGACTGCGCGACACGCCTCGCCTCCAACCTTGTCATGCCATCTCCCTTCCCACAGAGCTCCTTCATGCCCCACCCGTAGCCCCACCACCCCCATCCCATGCTCCGCTCCCTCCCCCCGCTCCTCACGTCTGCCAGCTCCTTTGCCCCAAGTCCCAGCTCCTTCCCCTACTCCTTCCCCCCACCTCCCAGCTCTTTCCCCTGCTCCTTCCCCCGACCTCCCGGTACAACCAACCCCTCCTCACGTCTGCCAGCTCGTCCTGCACCCCCTGCTGCGCAATGCGCGTGGGCAGGCAGTGAAGCGTGGCTTGTGTCTCGCCGCCCAGCAGCGGCAGCGCCGACTCCTGAGCCAGCACGAACAGCGGCCGCGGCAGCAGCCACGGGGAGCCGGTCAGGATCTGCGCGCCGGGCGAGTCAACAGGGCAGGGAGACCGGGGGGAGACCGTGCGTCAGCGGACAGGGTTTGCGCCAACCAGTGGCCTTGGCGAGGGTGGAGTAGGTGCACGCTTTGAACCTGCGTTACGCAGGACAGTGTGTTGTTGCTGACAACGTATCATGTCAGTAAAGGTTCGTAAGCATCGCAGTGCCCTGAACTCCAGATGAGCCTGTGCGTCGTTGCCTCGTGTCCGTCTCCATCGCGGGAGCAGGTACGTCGCAGGCGCGCACGCAACCTGCAAACGCTCACGCACCTGATAGCTGCCCTTGACCAGCTCGTTTACGTTGGTGCTTGGCGCGGGTCTATGCTGGAGTGCTGATAGCTCCTCCAGCAAGGGGTCCGGGTCCTGCGCATGTCAGTTCAAATATCTCGCCACTCAGCTTGGCGGCGGGATAGTTTTGCGCAGTTGATTAAGCGGGCAGATCTCAAGAAATCCATCGGCATGCATCATGACGCGTTGCGATTTTCCCGAAGCTGCGGGCCAAGCTTCCGAAACGAAAGCCGGAAAGGGGTGTTGCTATGTTCCGGGACCATGGACCCACCGCGACATGGCAGGCTGCACCCGCCAGAGAGCATTCGTTCCAAGCGGTGAACTCATCCTGAGGAGGGAGCACGGCAATTAGCGTTACATGCAATCGCGCGTTGTCGCGTGCTGAGAAGCCGGGCGGTCACGCCGCACCTCTTGCGTCCAAAGGCTCCACCATTCATCAACCTCGACCTCAACCTCCGGCACTGGTTCCTCAGGATAGATTATCCGTCGCTCGTCTCCTCCCGGGTAGCGCAGGATACGCGTCGAAGCCGAGCTCCACGTTGACTTGTCCTCTCGAGTGGCCCGCGCAAGGACTTGAACGCATCTATGCTGCCTTGAGCACGGAGACCGCAATGCTGCAGTCGAGCACCTAATTGGCAACCGGCTCACTAGAGACGCTGGCGACATTTGTATGTCTGTAACCCTAGTGGGCTTGAATACTGCGCGTAATAGTCCTGATCGATTATGAGGCAATAGCGTATTCAATTATGTAAGATGTATGCAGGGCTGCTGCTTCTTGCTTTGCTTATAAGCTTATGTCATGTCGGCCCATCCATGCCGGAAGTTTCATGCTGCCAATCTCGTTCTACGCGTCGCTGCACGTGATCTTGTTATCGTAGTGACTCTAGGCAACCTTACAAAAATGAACTATTTTATTTGCGCATCGGAGGAGGCGTTGCGGGGTATGCCAACCCAGATGCTCTTGTGAAGACTAAGGACGTGTCTGGCTCTCGCAAATAAGCTGAGCCATGGAAAACCTTCCGATCCGAGCAATATGGCCCCCCACTGCACCTGCCCACGCGGTGTCTACTGTGACGGTCGCTGCCGGCTACCTTTACACGGGAGGCTCGGACGGGGCAATCGTGAGGCAAGTGCTGCATTTACTCGAATGCAGTGCGTGTTCGACACACTTTCAACGTACCACAACAGCTGGGAAAGCCTGGGTCCGACGAACTGTGTGCCGGAACGGTGTTTGGTCCTCGCGGGGGGCGCATGGCTGACTCCCCTCCACTTGCAACGCGGCCGGACCAGGTGGCATGTGGACGACTGCCTTCCCGCCAGGGCCGTTTGCATGCTCGCTGGCCACAGCTGTGCCATTCGGCACATGGCCCAGGTCCCCACAGGTACGCTGGGCATGTGCCGTTGGGTGTTCGTTTGCACGTGCCCGTCAAACAACACCCTTGCATGCCAGCATCCCCGCAATCGGGAAGGCTCCCGGAGGCTCCGTCCGTGCACCCACAGCACAACCCTGGGATCTTCACACCCCTCCCTGGCTTCTTAAACCCACAGCACACGCCTATACGCCCATTAATGCCACAGCTTGCCTGCCAGCGTCCGGAACTTCCGGAGGCTCCGTGTCCCTGTTCCAAGGCCGCGCACCAGGCCGCCAAGTTGTGCATGGCCAGCCTGATCCCCACCTCTGCACCCGTTCCCTCGCTGTTTCTGGTTCGTAATTTCCCCCTGCAATAGCTACAGCTGGTACCGTGTTCCCTGCTTCCCTGTTGCATCCGCTGCTTGGTCGCTCCTGCTGATACCCCCCTGGGTAACACCCCCATATGCAGACGCCGGACTCGCCGGTCCAGGGCATGGCGGTCACGGGCTGCTCACTGTGGACGAGGCGGGCGTGTGCTGCGTGTGGGCGGAGCCGCAGGGCCTGTGTGTGCGCCGGCAGCGCATCGCGGAGCTGGCGGGGCCGGGGGTGGTGTTTGCCGCCACGACGCCGCAGGTGGGCACGGCTGGAAGCCGCACAATTACCGATCTGCCGTACAAGCAGGCCCGCTGCTGCGTGCCTGCTGCTCACTGACCAGCCCTGAAAGCATCCTGACGCGCACGGCCTTCTGCCCTACTTGTTTACTGCAACTACAAGTGTACTGTTGATTGTGCACGTGACATGGCCCTGTTACGCTTCCATCCCTGGCCTCTGGTACCCCCGCAGGCGCCCCCGTCTCCCTTTCTGGTGGCCACCCTCCCTCCCGCGCCCTATGGCGGGACCCAGGGCGGCATCAGCCCCACCGCCGCCCCCAGCGCCACGCCGGAACCCACGTCCCGCACCGCCTTCCCTTTGGATCAACACAGCCGAAGGCCGTACGACAGGACCTCGATTGGGCATACCCCGCACGGCCGTGACGGCCCTGTGGACCTGGGCAGGGTGTTGCCGGCGGCTGGGGGCGAGGGTGAGGGCAGTGTGTTAGCGTCGGGACGGCCACCCGTGGCCGTGGTGGTGGATGTGTATAAGCTGGCTGTGGTACAGCTGGTGCCCATGCTGCCGCTGCAGCAGCTGGTGCGCATGGTGCCGGGGCCCGGGCCCGGGGAGAGGGGTGTGGGCCAGGGCCGGGGCCACGGCTCAGTGGTGGGCGCGAAAGGCAGGTGCGGGGGCACCCCAGAGGCGGCGGCCGCCACGCTACTGTGCGTGCGGCTGTGCGGTGTGCAGCTGCCCGGGGAGGGGGAGCAGGACCAACCCGGCGCTGAAAACGGTGGGAGCAAGCTGTCAGCAGCGGTGGCGGTTACGGCCTTAGGCACCGTGCACGGTCGCCTCATCCCTCGGGACCCCTTCCATGCGCCCGGCTGGGACCTGGCGGCCGGGCCCACGGGGTGGGCTTCCCCCGGCCATGGCGGACACGTGTCCATGACCGACGCGCACGAGCCGCTGCTGGCCGCCGCCGCTAGCGCGGACCTGCGGTGGCTGCTGTTGGGCGCAGCAGATGCATGGACGCTGCTGGCGGCGAGCTGGGGGACCAGCGGAGGCGGTGGTGGCGCCGCACCTGGCCGTGGGATCGGTGCCGTACGGCAGTGCGGTACGCTGCACCTGTCGTACGTGCCGCACCGCCGCATCAGCCTCATGCACCAGCGCCCGCAGCCGCCGCTGCTCGCGACACCCGGGCAGGGGTACAGGGGCAGCAACGCCAGCGGCGGGGGCGCCGCCCCGGCGTCAGGCTCCCCTCTGCCCCGCGGAACAGCCGCAACAGCGGGGCCCTCTCCGTCCCGGGCTCCTCCTCCCGCCCATCCCATCCGCGCAGCAAAGCACCTCGTCGTCGTTCCCACAGCAGGCGGCGGTGCCTCCTCCGTCCGCCCGCTGGCTGATCACCCGCCGCCGCTGACCCGCGGGGGCCCTCTTGAGGCGTCCTTCGCCTCATGGGGCCGTGGTGCGCCGCCCCTGGGCCCGGGCCCCGGCCCTGGGCCTCCCGGGCTGATGAAGGAGGACGAGCAGCAGCATGGCGCAGCGCAGCAGCAACAACAGCAGCAGCAAGCGAAGGAGGGTGAAGGGGGCACGGAGCAGGACTGGGCCGAGGGGCCTTGGGAGGAGGCTGAGTTGCGTGTGTTGGCGTGGGACGGCAGCGGGCGGCAGCAGCTGGTCACGCTGTGCACCGCCGCAACCCCACACTCTACCAGCGCCGCGTGCCCTCAGGGCGGAGGCAGCAGCGGTTGTGTGGTAGTGGTGGGCGTGCAGGAGCTGGAGGGGCTGGGAACAAAAGCGCACGTGGCGACCAACCACTGCGTACACGTGCCTTGCGTCGACACCGGTGGTGGCACTGCCAGTGGTGCTGCTGCTGGTGGTCCTTCACAGGGCAGCTGGGTGGTGGGCGTGCATTGCCTGGGAACGTCGAGGTCTGGGGCGGAGGACGGGGCGGACGGGGCTGGGGGTGCTGCTGCCCCGCGCACGGCCGTGCTAATGTGGCCGCTGGGGCTGCAGAGCGGGGGCGGACAGGGCTCCCCTGGCGAGCTGCAGGGGCTGCAGGGTGCAGGGGATGTGGTGCCTCGTGTCGGGTACCTGGACGATGCGTGGCGGGGGGTGCCGTTGGGTGACAAGGGCACCTGGGGGTCTGGAATGGAGGGGCCGTCCCGTGGCTTCATGCGTGGGAACGGACAGGATGCCGTTGTGGGCACGTGTGCGGCTGGCAGGCAAGGTCGCCCGTCGGCAGCCCAGCCGAGCAGCAGCCTCGCGGCGGCCGGTGGCCGAACGGAGCGCGGGATGGGGGCCGGCGGGGGCCAGGGCAGCAGCAGCTGCAGCAGCAGCGCTGGCTCGGTGGACTGCTCGGACGTGGAGGCGGGGGCGGGAGGGGTGGTGGATGACAGCAGCAGCAGTTCGGGATACAGCAGCAGCACCAGCAGTGGGGAGGAGGATGATGAGTCCGGAGGTGGGGTTAGTGGAGAGGGGAGCGAGGTTGATGATGTGTGCAAAGGCGAGTCGGCGGTGCCGTTGTCCGGTGGAGACCCTGGTAAGCGCGCTGACAAGCCCGGGCAAGGGGGCAGCATGGCGAGGTCTGCGGAGGGGGTGGAGGCGGTGGCGGAGGCAAGCGGGGGAGACACGGGGGCGCGGCGGCGGCGCTATCGGCGGCTGCTGTCGGGAGGGCGGCTGCTGAGCTGCCTGCATGAGCGGTGGGGCGTGGGAACGGGGGCGCGGGAGGGGGCCGGTCAGGGCCAGGCTGTGGAGGAGCAGGAGGGTGAGGGCGACAGGGGTTTGGCCTGGCTGCAGAGGCGCCAGGCGGCCGGGGGGAAGGCTGCAGGTGCTACTGGCGGCCGGCGCCCTGCATCACCAGCGGTGTATGCGAGCTCTGTGGTGCTGGTGGACGGTCCGGAGGACGAGGCGGTGCTGCTGCAGTGCGCGCAGGATGGGGCGGTGAGGTACTGCGACCTGGCTGCATACGCGGCAGCGGGGCCAGCGCCGGCTGGGGCGGGGGCACCGCTAGAGGTTTACGGCGGGGGTGCCAGTGCGGCGGGCGGCTGCGAGGGCAAGCGGCGGCGCCTGGGCTCCTGTGCCAGCTCCTGTGGGCCCGGGCTGGCCCCGGTGCGGTGCGGAGTGCTGCAGGGCCACCTGGCGCCCGTCACACTGCAGGTGGGTGTGGAGGCGGGGCTGGGGGTTCGTTTGCGTTGAGGACAAGTCCGTAATTGACAATACCTGCCGTTGTAGCTCCCGGGCCGAAGTAGGGAGTGAAGACGGGAGTTGCCCGCCACAATGCTGAGTATTCGACGACAGTGAAGTGGGACGCTGTTTGTGCAGGGCCCATCCAAGTAGCCACGCATGGTATAACGAATTTGCCTACGGTTCTCCGCAAAACACCCTAACGGCCCTTTCACCCGATCTTCCCCAGATGGAGGTGACGTTCCAGCCGCCAGCGGGCTCCCCCCTGGCCCCCACGTCCTCCCACCCCGGCCCATCCTCCGCCCCCATGCCCCCTTCCCCCGCGTACCCCCTCCGCGGCACCTCCTCAGCCCCAGCACCACCCCACGCCTCCGCCACCAAGCCACCCTCCTCCACCACCTCCCCGGGTCATCCCTTCGCCCTCCCCCAACCCTCCACCGGACCCGTACGGCTGTTGCTGACGGGCGCAGCAGACGGCTCCCTTCGCGCCTGGCGCACACACCCCTCAGCTTTCGGCGCACCATTGTTCGCAGTGCACCCACACGCGGGGGCGATACGGCGCCTGCTATTGCCCCGCGGGCAGGGTCTGGGGCTGGGCTATGAGGGTGGCGGCAGCTGCCCGGCCGCCTTCCGGCACTGTGTGGTCAGCGCGGCGGACGACGGCAGTCTGGCCCTGGTGTGCCTGGCGCGTGGGGCGGTGCTGCGCACGTGCCGCGTGCCGCCGGGGTGCATGGGCCTGCCCGAGGAGGTGGCGTGGTGCGCACGCAGGTGAGGGGCGGGAGGTTGGGGCGTTGCTTTGTGCACGATTTACTGTGGCTGCGGTCGCGTGGCATTGCAAGGCCTTGATGCCCGCGACACGCTTCGTCACACCCGCATACGGCTGTTCAATGAGAGCGAGTAGGATGTTGGGAACGGGGTTATTTCCGGTGATAGCACCGTGGCCCGTTGCGGTTACGGTGCCAACTACCAACGACACTGTCCCTGCAGATTGCCTTTTGACCCAACAGTGTGCCTTCTATCCTCGCCTTCCTTTGCTGCACTCCCTTACCCCTACCCCCCAGGAGCTTCCTGGCCGCCGCCGGGCGCGACTTCCATGGCACACCGATTGCCGCCGTCTTCGATCTACAGGCCCCTGGGCCCGCGGCGCCCCTGGACAGACTGGTGGCGGGGGCGGCGGCGGTGCGGTCCGTCATGGACGCCTGCGAGCCGTCCACGTGCTGCGCCCTCCGGACTGCTCCCATGGCAGACCACGTACAGCAGCAGCAGCAGCAGGTGGAGGTGGTGGTCCGCCCCGCGCCAGTGTGGGCCTACCGCGGCGCGCTGCGGACGATATACTGCGGCCCGAGGCAGGAGGTGGTGCTGGCGGCCGTGGACGCGGAGGCGCTGGCGGCGGCGACGGCCACCCTGGCGGCGACGGCGCCCATGGCAAGCCGCAGTGTGCCGCAGTCCCCGCCCTGCGTGCTGTCGCCCGTCTCCGCCGCCTCCCCCGCCACCTCCCGCGCAGCTTCACTAGACCTGGGGCCGCGAGCAGCACAGCTGCACCCCTCGTCTGGTGCGGGGCTGCCTCCCACTCCTCCAGGGCACCGCCCCTCCGCCACCGCTGCTGGGCTCCGGAACGCCGCCGCCGACATGTGGGCGCGGGCCGCAGCCTCCGCCGGCGTGTCCCTGGCCGTGGGCTCCCCCGCCGCCGCCTTCGTCCCATCGCCCGCCAGCTCCCGCGCGGCCTCGTTGGACCTAGGCCCGCGAGTGGCGCACATCCATCAGCAGCAGCAGGGGTCACCCCCTACTCCACCTGCAGCAGGGCAGCGGCTCTCCGCCGCCGCCCCCACCGTCACCTCCGTTGCCTCCTCCTGGCCCGGCCCGGCCGCCACCGCACCCAACGGCCACGGCGCCGCCCCCGCTGCTGACGCGGGCGCTAGGACCAGGGCGTCATCAGGTGCCATCGTGCACGAAGGTCTGCCACTGCCACGGGGTGCTGACGGCGTTGCGCTGGCGGGGTCGAGGGAGGGCAGCGGGCACCGGGGGATTGGTGCTACGGCGGCGGCGCAGCGGGGCAGCGACAGCGGCAGCGTTCGGGGAGGTGGTAACGGTGGTTGCAATAGTGACAGTAGTAGTTTGAGGGCGCTTGCTTCGCTTGCGTCACTGCTGCACGCATGGGGCGCGGAGCCGGGCGCGGATGCAGCGGTGATGGCGGTGTTGCAGGCGTTGGGGCTCCTTCAGGTGCAGGTGGCGGCACAGGCACCGTCACCGTCGCGGGGCGGGCGGCGAGGGAGGAGGCACGTGCGGCAGGGCACCGGCGCCGCTGCGGCCACTGCCGGCGCTGTGTTAGGGACAGGGGAGTCCTCTGTGGGAACTGACGTGGTTGCTGGCAGCGGCTGCGGCGGTGGAAGCAACAGCGGCAGTGGCGGGGGTTCGGGCGGCGACCCCATCACCGCCTCCACCCCTGGCAGGCATCATGACCCCGCAGACGGGGAATGCGGCGCTGACGGCGGCATGTGCCGATGCGGCGGCAATGGCAACGACGGCGGCGACAGTCGCAGGTTGCGTGGCGTCGGGCCTGCCATGGTGGCACCCACGGCCGGCAACCTACCCCACGCCCAACACCCTCCACGCCCCTTGCACCGCGCCTCCCCCCCCCCCCCCCCCCCCCCCCCCCCCCCCCCCCCCGCGGGGCCCCCCCCCCC
>VFQN01006440.1_pt1 | contig 13403 bp, 11 predicted proteins | sample 3512371 | NCBI WGS metagenome assembly VFQN01 (sample SAMN10412370, study PRJNA504923) | tailings metagenome | isolation source: Replicate 2 from Balatoc abandoned mine | place: Philippines: Itogon, Benguet | collected 2017-08-28
TGAAAGTAAACTTACTGAAGATTACTTCAAGTTGTATATGAAGGGTGGTGATGAACGGGTGAAAGAATAGCAAGATAAAAACAATCAAAAAATTTTATTTATTTTTTGTGTTAAACAGTTGCCTAAATCCTAATTTTGAGTGCTGGCGGGTGTCTTAACATCGGGAATCTACGGTATGTTTTGTGAAGTGGGAAAATCGAACGAACCATGCCATTTTTGAGAGGGGGAAGTCCTAAACTACTATCAGATCAATGAAAGGAATTCGAGCATCTCCATAATCTTTCTAAACTTTACTTCCTTAAAGCAAAAAAAAACAGAAGTTACTTCCGTGCAAAATGAAATCAAACAAGTGCACAAACGCACCAAAATGTTGCGAAAATCCGAAAATTCGATCATTTCGAAGTCTTCATGAAATCAAAAATTGAAGTTTTGCCGGTAAAATCGATGTCAATTCATCCCTAAACCGGAACATCAACCCTGAAGAGCACCACAATTTGTCGAATTGACATCAAATTTTAATTTCGACTACTTCAAGGAGTGCAGGTAAGACTTCCTCATACTGTCTTTGATTTCAAATTTTCACATTTTATTGCATTTTTTCTCTCAGTTTTCCGACTGAAATCCTTTCTTACAAGCACCCGCGTTCACTTGACCTTCGTTTTATGCTGTTCGATCCAAGTAACGCAATATTCATGAATTCAAATCAAAATCGCTCCCCTTCACAGGGTCATAATATGGATACTGATCACGATCCACTTGATTTGCTTGACATTGCTGAGTGGAACGCTGAAGATCTTCAAACATCCGATCATTATTTAAGTCTTGATTCTCAACACACTCCTTCGCATCAAACAGATAAATTTGGTGAGGTCTTTGCAGAGTCTCGCTATCCTGACCCCAGTAGTGACCTCAGTGTCTCCACTGAAGATCCGAACGGTATGATGAATTTCGGAATCAAAAAGCCTGTAATTCCTACAATTACTACAATTTACGAGCCTAAATTCTTTGAGGTATTCCAAGCATACCAACAGTTTGTTCAACAGTATGAGCCAAACATTAAGAATTACGGTATTGTCAATACCCATTTAATGACATTATGCTTAAATAATTTATTACCATTTTCCAATTGGGCTCGTGAAGCCAACAATGGTTTGTTTATTCGAGTAACATTATTTGAGAATCCAGATATGAGACCTGAAGTTCGAAACGGTTTAGCCATGATATTGGTTTATGTTTTCTCGGCAGCGAAAGCAAATGAAATGAGATTAGCAAATTCAAATTCAAATAGTAACATTGATATGTTTACTGTATTAATGAAAGCAGATACTGGTTTAGGTATTGTTAATAAAACTTCCTTAAAAATTTATAGTGATCCTTTTGGATTTTTTAATTTCATTAAGGTGAGATCTTTATAGAGTATCCATTTCAATGGGAAACTAAAATTTCTTTTTTCTGTGTGATTTTATTTTTCAGGCTTGCTTATCAGGTCTTATTGATGCTTCTGCTATCCCTGAAAATGAAAGACTCAATAATCAAGTAAGTGAATATTACTTCTATAGAACCATCGAAGTGATCGAATTTATTCTTTCTTTCTTCTATAGCAAACTAAAAGAACTCGTCGTGGTTCAAGAAATAAAGATGAAGTTGAATCATATGATTATCTCAAGAACTCTTTAGTTGCTTTATTTGAAGTCCCTGATTCTTTACAACTTGCTAAAAATCGTATCTTACAAATTTTAAACTTTTGGCATGTTAAAGGCAAAGTAAGTCATTATCGCTCGTTTCTCTGTAGCTCGAATTATTTTTCTTGACAGTCAATTCGCACGGAACGTTTTTCTGCCGTTTATTCGATGATGCCAACGACTCCAGGAGGCCCAACTATCAACATTCCTGATGATACTTCGATGTCTGTAAGTACAGAAACCAAACCTAGATTGAGCAACCGCTCAAGCGGAGGTAACATTGCTGATGCCGGTGCTTACATTTCAGCAATGCAAAGCGGTATGGTGTGGGATAATGAAAGTATGTATGAGGAAAGTGTGAGCTCGAATTCTCCTCATCCATCTTTCTACGGTGAAAACTCTGCTCGCAATTCTGGCCTTCGCCCATCAAATTACACTGTCGATCGCACTTCTAGCCGCGATGATAATGCCGTAAATGAATGGAGATCAACAAACGCGAGCCAGCTTCAAACCCAGCAGATGCTTTATCTGCTGCAGAATCGTATTGTTTCGGTTCCAGTTCCCACAATTCGATTTGATCGTGTGGGCAGTGTGAGTTGGGCTGCAAATAACACTTTCTTGTATGACTTCGATGAGTTGCAGAAGTCGACGTACCACACAACCTTTTATTTAGTTGATGAAGTCAAGTTAAAGAATTTCTTTTACACTGTACTGGGGAAACGTCCGCCAGGATCTGGAGGGTCGCCTGAAGAAGAACTTGATTTTTTTGGAATTTTCCGTTTTACTGTATCCGAGCAGATGGCCGCACATGGGTTAACATCAATTGATAAGGTAATTTTGTTCATTTCTTGCATTTTTCAATTTAATCCTCTTTTTCGGTAGATTGTGACCAAGGCGGGGGCTGTTGTTACTGCATGGACCCAAGCGGATTTTCCTCAAATGAAAATTTTTGTCAATGGATGGAAGGCACAATCAATTCAATCTTCTAACTCTGTTGGGGTTCCACCCCCTCCACCTACTGAAGACACTTTGCCGGTATTAAGTCCAACAAACTCCATGATGGCGAATATGGAAACTTTCAACATTGGAAGTAGTCCTGCTGATGGCAAACGATTATCAAAACGACGCAGCTCCAGTAATATTGACTTAAAGAAAGATATTGCACAATCAAGCGCTATTAAAAGCGCGATGGGTCTAATGAATCCTCAAGCAGGTAATCCATCTTCATCCAACAATAGCCGTGGTCAATCGATGTCAGGAAAATCAGAACTTTCGCCAATGGCCACTGAGATGCGTAATCCTGTTGATCTTTCGAGTGCATTTTCTCCAAATGCTCCCCCGGCTTTGTCTATGATCGAGTATTGGAACCTATTACGTAATCAACAACTTGGGAGTGAGAATTCTGCCGCGAGATCTCCTGGTCGAGGTATTATTGTCTTTGAAAGATCGGCTGAGGTAAGTGAAAGAAAATGTTGTTTCCGCTGTTCGTTTAATAATTCTTTCCTTCTCTCTTCCTGTAGGTTGGCTTAATTATTCGTGCTAATCCAAAGTTTAACATTCAAGAAGATATCTGGTGTTTATTCTATGTTGATGATGCAGTTCAATACTTTATGGATCAAATTCGTCGCTCTACAGAACAAATTACTCCTTTGCATATGAGTTTTGGTGCATTTTTAGTTCATTTGTTACCTCAAACAAGAATATTATTTCAATACTTACAACATGAGCAAGCATACCAACAAGTCAATATGAGACAACAGCATAACCCTTTCCAATTCACTGGTATGTCGTCAGGTACATATGATCTGCCTATCTCTCTTGATTCTTTTTTAATCTCTCTTCATCATAGGAATGACTGTCAGTTATTATGCGCACCGTGTAGAGGGGATGAACATGACCAATCCACTTCAATCCGTGAGTGAGAATGGTCCTCCAGTTGCGTTGATGAATTCGCAATACCGAACAATTGGAACATTTGACCAAAATTTCCAACAAATTTTATCTAAGTAAGTTATTGTTTTGAATTTTCGAGATTAAAAGAATTGACCTTAACTTTGATTAGATTCTCTAATGATTGCTATTTCCATGATATTAACTTGGCCTAAAGCAAAGAAAATTACTGTACAATTAACTTTTTTCCTATTGATTTTCTCCACTGGAAAGTGGATACAACAGCCGGTTTTATTGATTTATTAGTATTTGATATTCTCCCTATACAATGGGGAAGTGTCGACATTCTCAGAAACTCATTACCCAACCTAAAGCATCTTATATTAGATCAACTTCTGCCGTCCTCATTAAATGATATCACGCATTACGAGAATCATTGAAGTCTCCATTAATTAATAAAACCAAGAATATCATTCGTTGGGTTCTGATTCCTCTGTTCTGTCGAATAACTTTCAAACTTAGATATTTTATTTCTCTTTGGAATTTTTCAATAATCTGATGGATAATAATAATAATATGTCATGTCTTCTTGTTTCATCACTCGTTTCTTTAGTTCCTCTTTTTGGTTCTTTGAATTCCTTTTGCGTGTATCATCCTCACGAGTACTTTCTGTCGTGGCATTATGAGGCAGAAAGATGAGGGAAAAAAGAATAACTTTAGAGAAGATGTGTTTATTTTCTGTCGTGTTCATTCAACGAAAGCCTTTAGAAAAGCGTATGAATGCCACCTTTCTCTTATTTTTAGTTGCGTGAAATCATATTCTTCTATTCCTTGCACTGTCTCTCAACAGAATCCCTTTGTCTTCTTCCCATTCTCTGCTATTCACTTCTTACTCTCTTCTTTATGGAACGATGATATAGTAATAAGTGGAAAGTGTAGAAGAATCAAAGTACTTTGAATAAGAGAATATTGAATCAATCAAGAGTAAAATAATAATAATAACATCATAAAAAGAATCATAGTATAATATCATATCAAGGCATTTATTTCATTTTTTTTTTCTTTGCTCTTTTTTTATGCGTTTTTTCTTCTTCTTTCTCTCTTCGTCTCCCTTATATCTTTTCATTTGTTGATGGATTCATAAGAAGACAATAAAAAACATCATCATAGTCTAACAAGAATAATAAGATAATGATATGAATAAACGAACAAAAAAAGAAAAAAAAAAAAAAAACTAACTTTAATTATTATAAAAATTAAAACATTCGAATTCTTTCTTCAAAACAAGCTATATCATCTTCTACCTCTAATAGTATTCATCCTACTTATATATTTCTACTGTCATCTTACATCATATCATATATCACAATTATACTTGAGGTATAGCACATCCATCAGAGCGAGGATCAGAACCTGCCCATAATACTCCAGTCTTTGGATCTCGAAGAATCACTTGAGCCTTGCCATACATCACTCGTTCTCTATCTTTTACTGCTGCTCCGATCTTATGACCCTTTCTTCTTAAAGAATCCACCAGGTTCGTGGAATGCGGATGATGACCCACGTCCTTCTCATCACCATACCCTTCCTCGAATAATAATTCACTTTCTAACATATCTGCAGAGGATTGAGTCTTCCCAGTCCCAACAATAAACCATCTTGGAGCATCTACTGCTTGCTGCGGATTCAATCGATGATCGATCAGATTGCGAATCAGTTGAACATGACCCATAGGTTGCATGAAGCCTCCCTACACATGAAGAGAATGAACATTAGCATTATAATTGATATGACGAGCTTACCATGTTTCCAAAGACACCGAACAGTGATCCATCTGACTCATAGGTCGCAAGGGATGGGATAATGGTGTGATAGGGTCGCTTGTTTGGCCCAACTTGATTAGCATGACCTGTTTGTAATGAGAAGTTAGAGCCACGATTCTGTAGAGTAAAGCCAGTGCCTTTCGGTGAAGCACCACTACCAAAGCCTGCATAATTAGAGTTGATAAAGGAACAAGCATTTCCTTCTGAATCGACGACAGCAAAGTAAACAGTCTCTCCGGTCGTGAAGAATGCAATATTACCCGCCTTAACTGGAGTTGAATGAGTCAAAGAAATTTCTTGAGCACGATGTTGGGCATATTCTTGGCTTAATAAAACATCAAGCGGAACATTTGTTTGACGTGGATCAGCAATGTACTCTAATCCATCAGCGTAGGCTCGTCGCATTGATTCAATAACGACATGAGTGACATCAGGGTCTGCTCTTTTCGCCAAATTTGGATTTCCGAAGCCAAACTTCTCTTTAGTGTAAACATCTTCTTCGTTGCTTGAAGAAATAATTTTTTCGATTGCTTGAATGTAATTGAGTGCTAAGAGCACAGACAACCCGTGCGATGGGGGAGGAGTTTGGTAGATACGAACACCTTTATAAACGGTGCTGATAGGTTCTTCTCGAGCAGTTGTGTGATTTGCGAGATCTTCCAACGTAAGAACTCCACCAATCTCTTTAACTGCTTCAACAATAGCTTCTGCGATGGGGCCTGTGTAGAATCCCTTTTTAGCTCCATGAGTGGCGACAGATCGAAAAGTATTCGCAAGATCAGGATTCTTAAAAAGCTGACCCGCAACCACAGACTCGTTGTTCGGACGAAAGACACGATAGGCCTCTTCTCCCTGTAGATAGCCCTCTGCCCAATGCTCCGCCGTAACTGGTGCAATTGGGAATCCGTTTTCCGCAAGATCAATAGCAGGAGCTAAAATTTCCTCTAAAGACAATCTCCCGTGCTCTTGCACTATGTCTTCCCATAAAGCAGCAGCACCAGGAACAGTGACACATAACCCACATTTTGGATTCCAAGGCTTTAAACCTTCACCAATCCCCACGCCAATTGAGTGTAAATAGTCCAAGCTTAATTGGCTACTACTTGCTCCATTCCCTTGTAAACAATGAACCTTCTTTGTCTTTGCATCGTAAAAGAAAGCAAAAGCATCACCACCAATCCCAGTCGAGCAAGGTTCTGTCAAATTGAGAACAGCGGCCATTGCAACGGCAGCATCCGCCGCATTTCCACCTTGTTGAAGAATACGAACCCCAGTCTGAGAGGCCAAAGGTTGACTCGAAGAACAAACTCCTTTCGTTGCTAATACAGCTGATCTCCGACTATTCCAACCAATCATATCAACTAAATTTCAGTTTATAGAGGAAAGATACCAAACGAATCCTATAAACAAACAAAATTTTCGACTTGAACAGCTATCTCTAAATTATACACTACTGCTGTGGATTCGCCCAAGCCCTGCCTGCCCATGACAGTTTCATGGAAAACATTCTTTGTTTTCTCTTTGTTTTGTTCATTTTTATCGCCTTTCTTCGACAGAAAATGAAGACGACAACCTTCCATGGTACACTCCAATTAGATCGTACCGATCGTACAGTCGAAGGTTTGCGAATTCCACCATCTTTAGATAATAATTTAGCTGTAAATTTCGTATTAACACAAGAACCTGGTAAATTAAAACCAAAGGATTTAAAAGTTGCAATTGAAAAAAATCGTGCTGAACGTGAACAACGTGCAGAAGAACAACGTAAAATACGTGAAGAAAGTGGTGGCGGTTTAGGTGGATTAGATTTAAGAAGTATATTAGCAGAAGAAAAATTAAATATTAATAAATCAGGTAATGCATTTAATCGTCAATTACGTGAAATTGCTTTTCTTGCTGATGTTGAAGAAGTTGAAAAACAAGAATTAGAGAAAGAATTTCGTATCTCAGAAGATTATATTGGTAATAATCTCTTATCTGAACAAGATATAACCATGATCCAACAACAGCGACAACTGTTGGCATTATATCAGAAAAAGCAAAGATGGAATCAAATACTATCAAGAAATCATACAATTTCTCATCCTGGTCATAAAAATACTGTAATTACTTCCAACAATAACAACAATACCACATCCTCTAACCAACAAGGAGAGAAACAGGCTACCACATCATCATCAGAACCGTTGATCCCATTAAAAGCTGGGACCAATATTGAAGTCATACATGAGTTAGTTATCCATCTAAAACCGCAGTTTGATCCAAACCGTAATGATATCTGGTCAAAACGAATGAATACATTACGAAGATTTGTTACCTTAACAGGGAAATGGATTATACGACAACGTGTATCCAAACGATTAATGAAATTATTATTTTATTTCCATGAAAATCATGTTTTCACTCGTGAAGAAGTCTTAAAATTCATCATAACCGATAATATTAATGCCCGAAATATGTCCACTAACAGTAATAAGAAAGACAATAACAAAGAAAAAGAAAGAGAAAAACTACTACTAACACAAGGATCTACTACTGATACTTCTTCGTCATCATCTGTACCTCTAATTAAAACATCGAGTACAATATTAAATGATTCGATTAAAACATTAAACCAATTCTCTTTCACGGAGATCTTCTTCACACAAATACCCTATAATAAATTAAAGTATGATGAGAATCAAGAAATATTATTAAAAAATCGTTTATTAATTAAATCAGGTGAATCAGAGATTACACCATCAATGATTAAACGAAATTTATTCCCACAATTTAATATTGATATACTCTCATCAAAGTCATCCTCTTCCTCTACCTCTACTGTTATTAAACCATTATCCTCTTACTTGAAAAAACAAACTTTTAATGATTTTACGTTTTATCATTTAAAACAAAAACCACATTATATCCAATATAACTACCAACCCTTTGAACTACCTAAGATACCTGTCTATTATCCACCTGAGCTGGATAACAGGTCACGACAATATGCCTTTGAAGAATCTTATCAGAGAAAGAATGCTAATATAGGGATGTCATTAGCACAGTATGAACAAGTTGCTCATGCTACAACGGTTGCGTCTGGTGGTGTGGTGGATCCTATTATACAGATCTCTGATAAGTGTTATAAGCTCTATGAGGCAGATCTATTAGCAAAGGAGAAACCAAAAAGAGTAGTAATTCCTGCAAGTCTTTATGAAACATTAATCCATGATCCTTATAAAGGCAATTTAGAGATGCATCTCTTAGAAAAGGATAAAAATGTAATTGATGATATTATTGGTGATGATATATTACCACCTTGGCTTGTTGCTACCATTCCTTCTTCCTCTTCATCCGCATCATCTTCGTCGAATAAAAGAAATAAGAAGAAAATGTTAACATTAATGAAAATTCCGACAAATTTCCGTATTAAATGGAATCGTCATGAATTAGATCTATTAACACATTATCCACAATTTAGATCTTTTTTACCATTATTACCATTTGATGAAAGGTGTGATACATGGGCATTACGACCACGTTCGACCTTACCTCATAATAATGCTTTACTCTATCAATTAGATAATTCTTTACGAACGAAGTGGATACATGAACATGGATCAGGGTTCTTATCATGTAATTATTATTTATTAGGTCAAATGGAATCAAGATGGCGTGATGATTTTATTCCACCATGTGGACCAACATTAAATTCTTATTATTCGATTGATACTGATCGTCATTTGTCAGGTCTGTCATGTTTTAAGAATGATCATTATCGTGATACGAATGAGTGGGATGGTGATATAGAATTCTTACAAAAGAAGTTAGCACCAACGGATTATTTAACAGATAGTGAAAGTGATAATGAAGATGAAGTAGAAGACTCTTATAAACCATCAATGAAACGAGTGAAAAAGATTCTGAAACCTGTGAAGAAAGTTGAAGCAACACCTGTAGCTGCTGCTGCAGGAGGTAAAGATAAAGGGAAAGGTGGTAAAGCCCCTGCCCCAGCTGCTGCACCAGTACCAGTAGCAAAGGAAGAAGAGGAAGAAGATGATATTAATGCAACAGATTCTTCATTAACCAAGAAAGAAGAACAAGTTGAATTATTAAGAGATCGTAAAATATTAGATTTAGAAGCAACTTACAAAAAATCAAAACAATTTTTATTTTCTAATGTATCAAAGAAATTATTAGAAATATCATCAGAAATGTCCTGTTTATTATATACATTACCTATACAACAATCCTTCCATGAATATGAACATCAAGTCTATCAATTAATGAATTCCATGTTACCTGAACTAAACAATTCATTAGTGGAATATCCTGTACAATCGTCGACGGCCTCTTTCCTTCCAACAGATGCTAGTTTAACATTGACAAATAATTTTTCACCAGTGAAAACATTTAATAAGTATAATACTTTTCAAAATATTGGAAATGATAATGAGAAAGGAGATCTAGATAGAAATATTACAAAGAAATAACTAAGTTAACAAGTATTGAAAACTTTATGGATAAATTCATGTGTACTTTTGTAGTACTAACTAACCATTCAAAGATTATAAGACAAACTTCTTCTACTAAACTAAATCTTTTCATAATTTGACGTTGCATGTTGCATAGAAAATCTTTGCTTATCTTTACGTTACATAAGAATCACAAAAGAATTCATTAACTCCGCTTCACTTTTCGGAGAAGCTGTAGCGCTTCTCTCTCCTGGGTGTTTCTAGTTCTGATTCTATTTCTTTTTGATGTTCATTTGAATTGATTTCTTAATTCTCAAGAATTTGTAGAGACAGAAGTGCAGTTCAATTGAGAACTCAATTGAAGATCGGTGAAGATGAAGTGTTTCAGTGATTGTTTTTCTTATGTTCTTGTTCTTTTCTCACTTTTTAATCGAAGTAAATTCTTTAGAAAATAGAAAAGAATATGGGAAATGCCTCTGTGGTTCCTTCGGTTGATGCTTCAAAGTGTAATGGCACGGCGAGGACCGTTACTCTAAGTGCTGAGCAGGTTATGGATTATGTCATGCCCATCTACTATACAAAGCTACCTCTACTCCCCCATTGTAAAGAGAAACTAGTAGAAGGATGGAAGAAGATTAGTGCCAACAAAGCCGAAGGATTCTACAAACTGAAGGCGGAACATCCTGATGAAATTCCTTGTCCCACTCCCATGGTTTTCTTCGCCAATCGCCTTGTGTTACGACTGTGTGAGGTTCATCCAGTTTGCGCTTCGATGTTTAAGAAGAGTAGTTTGAAGCAAGGAACTTTGTTTTTGAATATGTTCACTGCGTTGATTAAAGCTTTAGACCATCCAGAAGATTTCACGAAAACGTTGAGAATGTTGGCATTAAGTCACATCAAGATGGGCATTAGGGCCACTGAATGTAAGTAGTATAGTTGTTGCTCATTCACTTAGCCTCACTTGAATTTTTCTTTCATTAGTCGGAATCTTTGGAGAAGTCTTATTTTGGACCTTACGAGTTGTTTTAGGCCCTGACGACTATGATCTCATTACTCATACAGCTTGGATCAAGTTCTATTCTCGAGTCTTAGACGTCGTTGTTCCGATAGTACTAGCTCATGAGATATCTCAATCACATGTGGCGAAAGAGTTCAATGTGAAGAGAATGATGCCAATAATGGCAACAACAGAGATGGCTAAACAAGGATTAACGGATGAAGAAGCAACAAAGAACTTATAATCCTAGAAAGCTACATGAACTATATGTAGTATATCCTTTTATTTCCGTTTTTGCGGACGTAAGAATTGGCTCGATCTTCTATCCCTGTTGATCGTGATTGTTGGTGTTTTATATGTCATTGTGTTTGTTGTACGTCAGAATCTTTTAGTATTAGTGGTATCGATGCGATTTGATTCACGCTTGTATTGAATAGCCCCACTGTATCTTATTATTTTTCCTCACTTGTTTGTAATGTAATTTAATTTGCTAAATCCCACTTCTACTTCCTACATGCGAATATCTTTGATCCTTTCTAAATCTTAAATCTTATTCTTGTGGAAAGTAAAATCTTATCCAGATGGAGGAACCGAAATACCTCCGCGCAAAACTAATTTTTACCTGTCACAAAAGTAACAATATCTGATTTTCTAATTTTACGCCTTTTAGCTTTCTCTTTATTTTTATTCGCACTTCAATTGAAGTGTTTCGGATTGCATGCAGTAGTTTTCATTCTTGTTCTATTTCTTTTTCTGATTCCTTTACTTCATTTCTTTCGACATGGATACTGCGTTGTTTTCGTGAGATCACTTTGAAGAAATGAAAGATGTCAAGTGCATCTCTTCAATTGAAGCTTTTTCTTCAGTTCAAGCACGGTGGAATTGGAGTGATTGAAAATGAAATATTCTTTATTCATTCCTCATATTTTTATTGAACTATTGAAGTAAGTAGAATAGCAGAACAAAGAATATGGGGAATACATCATCTGTAGTTCCATCAGCAATTGATACTTCTCGATCAACCAAGTCGAATGGGACGATGGCTACTACCACCGTTACCGCGGAGTTAATCATGGATTATGTCATGCCCATCTACTACACCAAGCTACCTCTACTCCCCCATTGTAAAGAGAAGCTCATCGAAGGATGGAAGAAGATTAGTGCCAACAAAGCCGAAGGATTCTACAAACTCAAGGCAGAACATCCCGATCAAGTTCCTTGTCCCACTCCCATGGTTTTCTTCGCCAATCGCCTTGTGTTACGACTGTGTGAGGTTCATCCAGTTTGCAACTCGATGTTCAAGAAGAGTAGTTTGAAGCAAGGAACTTTGATTCTGAACATGTTTAGTGCTTTAATCAAGGAGATCGACAATCCAGAGGCTTTCAACAAGTATTTGAAGATGTTAGCATTGAGCCATATTAAAATAGGAGTAAAGGCTACAGAATGTAAGCAGTACCGTTCATTCTGATTGGCTTTGTCTCATATCAATTTCCTTCTATTTAGTTGGTATCTTCGGTGAAGCCTTATTTTGGGCACTTCGGGCTGTGTTAGGCAGTGAAGACTATGATCTCATTATGCACACGGCATGGCTCAAGTTCTATTCTCGTATATTAGATGTTGTTGTTCCAATTGTTTTAACTCATGAAATGGCTCAATCACATGTGACGAAAGAGTTCAATGCTGTGATTTCGATGCCAATAATGGCTTCTATAGAGATGGCTAAACAAGGATTAGTTGATGAAGAAACTGTTAAGTCATTGTGACCATACACTCGTCATGGAGACTTACTGTTTGTGTCTCCCTTACCCTCAATATTATCATTTCTTCAACTCTGCTCTTCTCTTACATTTCTATATTTCTCTTTTAGATTCGTGCTTCTACCACCTCTTCTTACTTGTTTCATTAGTACTTTCTCCTGCCTACTCATCATATCCTTGCTTAATGACAGCAATTCATCACTTCGTCATCTTCTTGTCTTATCACTGGTTATAAGATTTGTAACTGAATAAAAGTCCAATTCCGCGATTTTTCCTAATTTACTCTCTTTATATTGAAAAAATCTATAGATTGTTGGATGAAGTCTGCTCATCCAGCAAGGAACTGGGAAAGCCTCATCAGATTTTTTAAAGAACTTGTACAAAATCAGCACATTAGTACCTTCCTCACATATTAAAATACACTGTATACTATGTCCTGTCCTGTCTATAGTCTTTTCTAAATGAGGACCTCCTCACTTCGTTTGGAACGTTCTCTCAGAGTGATTGCACTTCAATGAAACTAACGTTTGTTATACAAACATATTACCAACAAAACAACAAAACAATCGAGAGGATCGTTACGATATTATCTTTGATTGTGATTGTGATTCAGAAAATGGGAAACGCATCAGCGATACCGTCTAGTCAAATGAAGTCTGATATTCTTCCTCATCAGGCTGATATCGAGCAATTCATCGATTATGTCATGCCTATGTACTACACCAAGCTCCCTCTACTCCCTCATTGTAAAGAGAAGCTCATCGAAGGATGGAAGAAGATTAGTGCCAACAAAGCCG